>Ga0326728_10017679_pt1 | contig 14216 bp, 11 predicted proteins | sample MB3enrmetagenome_FD_207602 | JGI IMG/M metagenome (GOLD analysis project Ga0326728, IMG submission 207602) | Lab enriched peat soil microbial communities from McLean, Ithaca, NY, United States - MB31MN | ecosystem: Environmental > Terrestrial > Soil > Wetlands > Peat | place: USA: New York...
CACTTCTGCCGTATCTCTACGCTGTCGATCAACCCGCGGACATCCCCGCCAGCATCGACGCCAAAACTGAGGAGCTTCTTCGGGACCGCTATCGCCACGACAATCTTCGGGAAATTGTTCCGGACTAGCCGACCGGGGAACCCCCCGACGGCTACTGGATCGAGTTGCTGGGCGCCGCCTACGACCGCCGTATCTACGCCCTGGAAGTGGACACCACCGAGGAGCAGGACGACCGGCTGATCGATCGGTTCAATTCCGCGCGAAACCGCGAGTGCTTCAATCTGCTGTTCCGCAATTGCGCGGGCTTTGCCAGCCGGGTGGTCGATTTCTATTACCCGCATGCCGCCGGACGAAGCTATCTTCTGGACCTCGGACTGGCGACGCCGAAGAAACTGGCAAAATCGCTGATCCGTTATGGACGGCGTCATCCCCGGAGCGGTTTCCGCGCTTACGTGATTCCGCAGATCCCGGGACTCGCCCGCAGCAAAGAGATTCGAGGGGTCCTCGAATCGTTGCTCTCCGGTCCCGAATATACGCTGCCGGTTCTGGCGGTGCATCCCGTGCTGCTGGGCGGAGCCGCGGTGGCCTACCTGGCCCGTTCAATTCTTCCCGGCCGGCCGCACTTTCCAGGGAACATCGGCGTTTTATTGGATCCGGCCGAGATCTTGCAGAAGCTCGCTTTCGGCGATCATATGGCCCAAGCGGGCGCCGAGTGAGTTACCGCCGGCGCCAGTAGCCGCCATAATAGCGGTGTCCGTAGTAGCGTGGCGCAACCCAGTACGCGCGAGCATAGGGCGGACGAGCCCAGTAGCCGCCATGCCAATACCAGCGGGGTCCAACCGGATAGTAGTAACCGCCAACCCAGGCGTATCCGGGGCCTGGCGCGGGCGCATAGTAGCCGACCACTGGAGGTGGCGGTGGCGCTGAGTAGACGTACCCTCCGCCGCCGAATCCGAATCCCACGAACACGTGCGTTCCGGCAAACATCGAAGTCCCGGCCAGCAACAGGATGAGCAACAGTTTCGTTTTCATGACCTTTCCTCCGCGCCGTGGAGAATGCAAAATTCCTGCCATTCCTATCTGCTTCAAAAACCGGCAACATGGAAGAATGCCCATGGCCGAGCTGCACCGCGTCTGGTTTATTTTGGCCAGGATGTTGCTGTCAGGCCTGGTCTGCGGTGTCACCGTTAGCGCCGCGATCACCATAACCGGTCGTGTCGTCGATGAGAACGACGTTCCCGTGTCCAATGCCGCCATTAGCATTCCCGGCGCTGCGCCGGTTCGGTCGGACGCCACTGGCGCGTTTACGCTCGAGCTGCCCGCGCCAGGAGATTATCTGGTCAGCGCGGAGCGCGAGGGCTACTACAAGCTCACGGCCCATCCGATTCACGTGGAGCCGGGCAGCGAGGTGACGCTGGCGCTGAACACGGTGCGTGAAGTTTTTCAGGCGGTGAACGTGCACGAGGAGCCCTCGCCCATCGACCTGACGCAGACGCAGAACGAGGAGCATCTGAACGGGACCGACGTCAACGACGTTCCTTACCCCTCGAGTCACAGCCTGGTCAACGCCATGAAACTGCTGCCTGGAGTGGTACAGGATCAGGGCGGCACGCCGCACTTCGCGGGCTCTTCCGCGAACCAGGTGCTCTATGTCCTGAACGGATTCAACATCACCGATCCGGCCACCGGCATGTTCGAGACGCGCGTCGGTCTGGAAGGCGTGCGCTCCATGGAGTTCCTTTCGGGGCGCTTTTCGCCGGAATATGGCAAAGGCTCGGCCGGCGTGCTGACGATCCGGACGGACAGCGGCACCGACGAATTTCGTTTCACCGCGACGAACTTCGTTCCCGGCCTGGATCTGCACGAGGGCCTGCATTTGGGGAACTGGTATCCGAGGGTTGGGTTCTCCGGGCCCATCGTGAAGGGCCGCGCGTGGTTCGCCGACAACTTCGACGGCGAATACGACGAGGCGGTGATTGCCGGCCTGCCCAAAGGGCAGAACACCAACAGCGGCTGGACCGGCAACAATCTGCTGCACGCCCAGGTGAACCTGAACTCTTCAAACCTTCTGTTCGCCGATTTCCTGGCGACGGTCAGCACCCGGAACCGCGCCGGGCTCGGCCCGCTGGACCCGGTTTCCACCACCACGACGCTGCACGGCCGTCAGTACTTCGTCAGCCTGCGCGATCAGATTTATCTGGGCGGCGGAGTGCTGCTGGAGGCCGGCTACGCGCACAATGAGTTCGACAATCGCCAGACGCCGCAGGGCGACGCTCTGTACGTCTTCTCTCCCACGGGCCGCAGCGGAAACTACTTCGTGCGATCGAACGGGAGTTCGACGCGCGATGAGGGAATCGTCAACGCCTTCCTCCCGGATTTTCACTTCGCGGGCACGCACCAGATTCGAACCGGCGGCGACGCCGATCATCTCGGTTACAGCGCGGATTTCCAGCGCACCGGATACGAAGTGATCGGCCTCGCCGGGCAGGTGCTCTCCACCACGCTGTTCCAGCCGGCCGCGCCCTTCCACGTGCCGGATACGGAGGCCGCCTGGTACGCGCAGGATTCGTGGCGCCTGACGAAACAACTGCAGGTGGATGCAGGCATCCGCGAGGACTGGGATCGGGCGATCCACGATGCCGCGTGGTCGCCTCACGTCAGCCTGTCGTGGGCGCCGCTCGGGTCGTCGAGGACAAGAGTGTCGGGTGGTTATGCGCTCACGCACGATGCGGTTGCCCTGCAGGTGCTGGGATTGCCGCTGGATCAGACGGCAGTCACCACGGCCAACGGCGTCGCCACGCCGACATCGTTTCGCATCGGCCCATCGCTCGAACTGCCGCGCGCCTCCAACTGGAGCCTGAACGTGGATCACCAGTTCAGCGAACGTCTCACTGCGAGCGCGGGCTATCTTCGCCGCAGGGGAAGCGACGGCTTTACCTACATCAACGCCCTCGATCCCAACGCGCCGCCGTCGGAGCTGCCGATTCCGGGCAGCGTCGGCGGAGGCGACTATGAGCTGACGAATCTCCGCCGCGACGATTACGACCAGGCTTCGGTGTCCATTCGCCAGAGGCTCTCCGGTCAGTTCGAATGGATGCTGTCCTACGTGCGCTCGCGCACGATTTCGAACGCCGTGCTCGAACTGAACGCGAACGAGCCGCTGCAGGTGACGTCCATGATGACGCCGGTTCCGTGGGATTCACCGAACCGTGTGCTGGGCTGGGCCTACCTTCCGCTGCCCCTGCGAAACTGGGCGCTGCTGGCGCTGGTGGACGCGCGCAGCGGATTTCCGTTTTCTGTGGTGGATCAAATCGGCGTGGTGGTGGGCGGCGTGGACGCGCGGCGCTATCCTTTCAACTTCGATCTGAACATTCACCTCGAGCGTACGTTCACGCTGGCCGGATACCGTTTCGCCGTCCGCGGGGGCATGAACAACATCACCGGACAGGCGAATCCCACGGCGGTAACGAATACCATCGGCTCGCCGCAATATCTGACGTTCTTCGGCGATGAAGGCCGGCACTTCGTCGTGGCCGTTCGATTCTTCGGGCGAGTCGCGGCGAAGTGAGCCGGACACGCGGCGTCAGCCGCGTCGTTGGCCGGTACCGAAGGGACGCGGCTGGCGCCGCGTGTCCCTCGCACGCGCTACCAGGCAAGCTGCGCAGTGAGCTGGAGCTGGCGCGCGGGCGTGGCGGTGTGGCTGATCACCCCGGCCGAGGGCGTGCCCAGCAACCGCCCGGGCAGCGCTAGATTGGTGCTGTTCATCAGATTGAGACCTTCGGCGCGCATGAGCAGATGCGGCCGCTCGCGAACGGCGAAGCTGCGCTCGAGCGCGAGATCCACCGTTGCGAGGCCGGGCCCGCGCAGGATGTCGAAACCGGAATCTCCAAACGTGAACAGCGGCGGAACCTCGAACGCGTGGCCTGGGTCCGCCGGGTCGAGACTCGTATTGAACCACTGCCCGGAGGACCGCTGGGTCGCCGGAAGCGATCCAAAGCCCACGCGATCGGGAAGCTGGTAGTTTCCGTTGTTGAGACTGTTGATGGCCAGTTGCGGTGTGAACGGCAACCCGCCTTGAGCCGTGACGACGGTGCTGACACGCCAGTTTCGCAGAGCGGCTCCGTGGAACGGAGACTCGTAATCGGCCGCCGCCACCAGCCGTTGCATGACGTCGAAGGGCGAAACCGATCGGTTGTCGCGCAGAAGGTAGGTATATTGCGGTGTCGATGGGCGGCTGTCCTGGCTGGTGCCCGGCTCCGTTGCGTCGTCCTCGGCTTTCGCAAGACGATAGCACATCGCCACGTTGAGGCCGCGGCTCACCCGGCCGGTCAGCCGCGCTTGTCCGCCGTAGTACGTCGATCCGCCGGCCTTCCCGACATAATCGATGCGCGCGAAAGACGGCTGAAACGGATAGCGCAACACCGAAGCGTTCGGCGCCGGAAGAGGCGGATTGAGGTCGTTCGACTCGTACAAATGAATGCCCATGGAACCGATGCCGCCGATTTCGAGCGTCAGGTCGCGCCGCAGGCGCTGGTCGATGAACAAGCCCCACTGGTCGGCGTAGGGCGTGAAACGCTGGGTTTCGACGGCATAGATCGCGCCCGCCGCGTTCATGCCGGCGGCATCCAGAACGGGAGTGAATTGCGGCGCAGGCAGGCCCGCGGCGATATTCGAACCGACCTGAAACGTTCCGTTCACCTGATCGAGAATCGAGGCGTATGGCGGATTGCGCGCCAGGACGCTCTGGGCGATCCACGGACCCGCATCGGCGTTCTTGCTGAAGCCCGCCCGGACCACCGTCGACCCGTTGCCGAACATGTCCCATGCGATGCCCAAACGCGGCGCGATGGTGCGCACGCTGTATCCGGCGCCGGCGTACTGGTTGACGCCATTCCGGCCCGCGAATTCGTCCAGCGCCGGAGTCGGCCTGGTGAAGTTGAAGTTCACCATCCGGTTGCCGGCTTCGGTGAGCGGAGGATAGAGCGAGTAGCGAACTCCCACGTTCACGGTCAGCCGCCGGCCCAGGCGGATTTCATCCTCGGCGTATCCAGCCAGCTCGCCGCCACGGAGCCGAAACGGCGCGGCCTGTACTTCTCGGCGCACTTCATTGGGATAGCCGAGCAACAAAGCCGCGATGGAGTTGCCCGCGTCCCATACGCCCGGAAGTCCCGTGTAGTCGGGCGCGAAAAGATATGTTCCGCGGCTGGTCCACTCTCCGGCGTTGCCGTCCAGTTGCCGGCCGAGCGCCTGCGCTCCGAAGGAAACGCGATGTCGTCCGTGCGTCCAGCGAACGTTGTCCTGCAACTCGTAGGTGGTTTCGCGGAGTTGAAACGGAACGGCCTCGGTGGCGCCCAGTTGCGCGTATCCGAGCGTGTCCACGACGGGAAGTCCGGCGCCCAAACCGGCGATGCCCAGAGAACCGGATGCGTCGCGGGCGGCGTCGGCGGGCTGCCCATTGAAGGAAAGCCTGGTGATGCTGGCGCGAAGATGGTTGACCAGCGCGGGAGTCGCGGTGAACGTCCAGGCGACAACGGCTCCGCCGGCATCGAGGGTCGTATTGGCATCCGAGGCGTTCTGGCTGAGGTCGCTCGCGGCGGAGTTTGGCAGCGCGCCCGGCGACTGCTGTGCGTTTCGCTCGTATTCCCCGCGCACGAACAGCAGGCTGCGCGAAGAAAGCGTCTCGTCCGTGCGCGCGAAGATACGGTCCCGATTGTCGATGAGCGAAGGAGTGAAGCGGAAATTGTCGGCGACGCCGGGCAGATTGGGATCGGGATAGAGCGCAGCCAGGTTTTGCGCGGCGGGCGGGATCCGCCAGGCGGGAATCTGATTGCCGGGAAACTGGACCTTGCTGAACGTGCCATCGGCGTTGGCGACGAGCGAAAGCGGATCGTAAATGGGAATGTTCCCGAACGAGCCGGCCTTCTGCGCGGCGCTCGGAACGGTAGAGATCACAGTGAGGCCGTCGCGTTCGCGCAGGGAATCGGAGGCAATAAAGAACGTCCAGCCCTTCCCGCGGACGGGCCCGCCAATGGAACCGCCAAAGTGATTGCGCAGCAGGCCTGGCTTTGCCGCGCCGTCGAAGGCGTTGCGCGCGTCGAGAGCGGAATTACCGAGCGCCGCGAACGCCTCGCCGTGAAACGCGTCGCCCGAGCCTTGCCTCGTTTTCGACGCCAGAACGGCTCCCGCCGCGTAGCCCTTATCCGCGGGTGTCCACACGTCGAGCAGGCTGACTTCGGAGATCGCGTCCGCCGGCACGGCGAGCGCCGGTCCGCGCAGCCAGATCTCGTTGTTGTCCGCGCCATCGAGGAGGAAGTTATTCTCCTGGCCCCGTTGTCCCGCGGCGTTGATGGCCTGGTTGCCGCGCAGCGAGTACGGACCGTAGCCCTCAATGTTGCCGCCTTCCTCACCTCGTGTAACCTCCGAGGCGCCGGTCAGAAGATCCGGGGATTCAGCGACCGCCGTGGCCCACGGATGCCGGAGCTGGATGGGAAGTTCCACGCGCTGATCGGGCAGCACCGTCGCGGTGGCGGTTGCTCTGGCATTCCTGTCCGCGGACTCCACCGCGACATCGTAACGTCCGGCAGGAAGGTTGGACGCGCTGTAGCGCCCGCTCAGGTCCGTCATCACCATCAGGCGGAAGCCCCCGGACTCAGTGAGCGTAACCTGCAACGCCGGCGCCGGCCCGCCATCGCCATCACTGATCAAACCGGATATCACGCCACCGGAATCGGCGGCGAAGGCAAAGCTGCCGCACACCAACAGCAGCCCGGCAATTCCTGTCGGATGTCCCCGCATGGTTCTCCCCCTCGGTTCTCATCACAGTACGGCCAAACGGGAATCCCGTCAAGATCAGCCGTTCATCAGCTCAACGGAGGAGTAGTCGCCGAGATAGCGAATGTGACTGAGGGCGGCGAATTGCTGGGCGATGCGGAAGATATTGCGGGGCCGAATGCCGAGGGCGTCGGCGAGGATGATTCGCACCACGCCACCGTGGGTGACTAAGGCGATGCTCATGCCTTTGTGCGCCATAAGCAACGGGTGGTATGCGCCGAGCACGCGCTCGCGCATCTGGGCGAAGCTCTCGCCACTGGGGAACTGAACCTCGGTGGGGTGGTTCATCCACTGGCGAAAGATCTCGGGGTAGGAGGCGGCGATCTCATCGTAGGGGCGGCCTTCGAAATCGCCGAAGTCGAGTTCGCGGAGCGCGGGGCAGATGGAGGGGCTGAGCCCATGCGGCGCGGCAATGGCTTCGGCGGTCTGCAAGGCGCGCAGGCGCGGACTGGAATAGACGGTGACGAGTGGTTCGGCTTTCAGGCGTTCGCCAAGCTGCGCGGCCTGTTCGCGGCCGGTTGCCGATAGAGCCACGTCGAGCGAGCCGTAACAGCGGCCCTGCACGGAGATGTCGGGTTCGGCGTGACGGATGAGCCAGATGTCGGTCATCGGGTGAGCACGACTCCGGTGAGCAGGACGATGGTCTCGCAGATCTGGGCGGTCGCGCCGAGCGTGTCGCCGGTGACGCCGCCGATGCGCCTGCGGAAATACCATCCCAGTGCGATGGCAACGAGGAGAGTGAGCGCGGCGGCAAGAAGCGCCTGCCAGCGAAGCAGAAATCCGAGCGCGCAAACCGGAACAGTGGCGAGAATCAGTTCACGCGTGCCGATGTGCGCCGATACGGCGTTGGAGAGCCGGGCATACGGCAGCGCGCGGCTCATCAGCACAATGGCCCAGCGTCCCAGTGCGCCGCCCGCGATAAGCCAATACGCCACCAGCAGCGGAGTCTTCAACGCGACCAGGCACGCGGCGGTGAGCAGGAGCATCAGCGCCAGCGCGATTGCGCCGTACGTCCCGATGGCATGGTCGCGCATGATGCGCAGGACATCGTCGCGGGTGCGGCCGCCGCCGAAGCCATCGGCAGTGTCGGCAAGGCCATCGAAATGCAGCGCGCCGGTGAGCAGAGCCTCGGCGATGAGAACCAGGACCGCCGCCACGTACGCCGGCACGAGGCGCGTGGCCCCGAACCAGATCGCGGCGTAGCACGCGCCGAGCAATCCGCCAATCAGCGGGAACCACGCCGCCGCGCGCGCCGTTTCCTCCGTGGAGAAAGCACGGCGGATGGGGATGCGCGTGAGGAAGGCGATGGCCGCGAGCAGGCTCATGACGTTTTGTTTGAAACACCGGCTGACGAAAACGTTGCCATCCCGGTGAACGCCGCGACCGCGCTCTGGATCAGCTTGATTGCCAGCGCCGCGCCCGTGCCTTCGCCGAGACGCATGCCCAGATCGAGCAGTGGTGCCTGACCGATCACTTCGAGCAACGCCGCGTGCCCCGGTTCGGCGGAGCGGTGTGCGGCAAACATGTAATCGCTCGCATTGGCATCCATGCGCGCGGCCAGCGCGGCGGCAGCCGTGGCGATGAAGCCATCCACCACCACCGGCCTGCGATGGGCGGCAGCGCCCAGGAAGAAGCCGCACATTTCCGCAATCTCGAAACCGCCGAGCCGCTGCAGAATATCCGCCGGCGTCGCGAGGTGCGGGCGGTGCAGCACGAGCGCGCGTTCGATGGCGGAAATTTTTCGCATGAGGCAGGCGTCGTCGGCGCCGGTGCCGCGTCCGGTAAGGTCCTTCACCGGAAGGCCGCTGAGCACAGCGGCAATGGCCGCCGCCGAGGTCGTGTTGGCGATGCCCATCTCGCCGCAGCCCAGCAGATTGTATCCATCGGCCACCGCCGTGTCGGCTTCGGCCATCCCCGCTTCTACAGCTTCCTTCATTTGCGTCTCGGTCATGGCCGGCTCACGCGTGAAGTTGCGCGTCCCGTCGGCGATGTGATGGCGGATCAGGCCGGGCACGTCGGGCAGCGCCGTGGCCACACCCGCATCGACAACCACCAGATCGATACCGCCCGCCTGGGCCAGTGCGTTTATGGCCGCGCCGCCGTTCAGAAAGTTGAGCACCATCTGGGCGGTGACCTCGCGCGGGTAGGCGCTGACGCCCTCTTCGGCCACGCCGTGATCGGCGGCGAACACAACGATACGCGCGGAATCCAACGGCGGCGTCAGCGATCCGAATATCGCAGCGCAGCGGTTGGCGATGGTTTCCAGCCGGCCGAGCGAGCCGGGCGGTTTCGTTAGGTCGTTCTGGTGGCGCTCGGCGGCGGCCATCCAGTGCGGGTCAATCGGAACAATGCGAGGAATGCGAAGTTTCATAGGAATCAGATTGCGGTGTGGCGCTGGCGGCGAGTCAGCAACCACAGGAAAAATGGACCGCCCAGCAGAGCGGTTACCGCGCCCACGGGCAGATCGGTTGAAGCCACGGCCACGCGCGCCACGGTGTCGGCAGCGATCAGGAACGCCGCGCCCAGCAGCACCGACGCCGGCATCAGAACGCGCAGATCCTGCCCGAACACCAGGCGAACGGTGTGCGGCACGATGAGTCCGACAAAGCCGATGGTCCCGCCCACCGCCACGGTCACGCCCACCAGCACCGAGCACAGAAAGTAGATGGCACCCTCGGTGCGGCGCACGTTCACGCCCAGCGATGCCGCGGTGTCTTCGTCGATGGCGAGAAGCTGCAGGTCGCGTGCAAAGGCCAGCAGCGCGATAGTGGCCGGAATCAGAATCACGGCCATCCGCCAGATCATGTCGAAGCCGACGATGTCCAGACTCCCCACGGTCCAGCGCAGAATCTGCAGGGAGCGTGTGGGATCGGTCAAATATTCGAGGATGAGCACGCCGGAAGCGGCAATGAGGTTGACGATGACGCCGGACAGCAGCAGCGCGCCGGGAAGCACAACAACACCCGCGCGCGCGATGCGATAAACCACCAGCACCGCGGCCATCGCGCCGGCGAACGAAGTCACGAATACCAGCGGTACGCCCCACACGCGCACCCCCCAGCCCAGTGCGATGGCCACGCTCGCGCCCAGCGCTCCACCACCGGAGACGCCCAGCGTGAACGGCTCGGCCAGGGGATTTCGGAACAAGGCCTGCAGTGCCGCGCCAACCACCGAAAGAGCCGCGCCGGTCAGCATCGCGAGCGCCACGCGCGGCATGCGCACGCGGAAGAAGAGAGCCCGCGCCATCGGATCGGATTGCAGCGACGCGATGGTGACGCGCTCATATCCGGCCCACAAGCCCAGCGCAACCGCGGCGGCAAGGACCACCGTCGAGATCGCCAGCGCCCGCATTAACCGCGTTCGCGTGGTCATTCCGACCAGACCACCGTTCGTCCGCTCAGGCGCGTCGCGCGCACGTGTGGATCGTCGAAAATGGCCGCCAGCCGCTCGGAGGTCAGCACCTCGGCGGGCGCGCCCTCCGCCACAATGCGGCCGCCGCTGATGGCGAAAACGCGGTCGAATGCAGGATCGATGAGCTGCAGATCGTGCGTGACCATCAGCACGGTGAGGCCGAAGCGCTCGCGCAGATTCACCAGCGTCCGCACCAGCGCCGCGCGATGTTTCAGGTCCAGCGCCGAGGCGGGCTCGTCCAGCAGCAGGCACTCCGGCTTCTGCGCCAGGGCGCGCGCGATCATCACCATCTGGCGTTCGCCCCCGGAAAGTTCGGTGACCGGGCGATCCGTTAGATGGCCGGCGCCAACGGTGTCGAGCGCCTCCTGCGCGATGGCGCGGTCGGCTTCATTCTCGAAGCGGAATCGTGGGCTCCACGGGCTGCGGCCGGTGAGAACAACTTCCAGCGCGGTGAACGGAAATGCCGCGTTCATCGACTGCGGAACCCATGCGATGCGCCGGGCCCGCTCGCGCGGCGTCATCCGCGAAATGCCCACATCGCCGAAGCAAGCCTCGCCGCGGACCGGTACCAGCAGGCCGTTCAGCAGGCGCAGCAGCGTGGACTTGCCGCTGCCGTTGGGACCGATCAGCGCGCCCAGGCGGCCGTTCTCAAGCACGAGCGAAACGCCGCGGATCACCTCGCGGCCGGGCTGCCAGGAGAACCACAGGTCGCGCGCTTCGAGGGCCATCATTCGCGGATCTCCGGGTGGAAGATCTTCATGAACAGCGTGGCCGACTTCACCACCATCTGGGAAGCGTGCAGCACGTACTCGTCGTGAACGGGCACCACACGGTGATTCTGCACTGCCCTGAGCTCGGGGAAATCGCGCCACACGGCCTGCGGATCTTCACCAAGACGGCCCGGCGGCCCCTGCATCATATCGATGATGATATCGGGGTTGTACTGAAGCAGCGCTTCCTTGCTGATGCGCACGTAGCCTTCGGTCGAGCGCGGCACCACCGAGCGCGCGCCCGCCACCGCGATCAGTTCCGCAATGAAGCTGCCTTCGCCGGCGGCATAGACATCGCGCAGCGTGCCGGCTGTGCGATCCACCACGCAGAGAACCGTGGGGTGAGGAAGAGCGCGCGTCAGATTGCGAATGTGCTCGATGCCCGCGCGCGTGGAAGCTTCCAGTTGCGCGGCTTCGGCGTCACGGCCGGTGGCGAGGCCGGCGAGGCGAATCGCGGTGTACGCGTCATTAAGAGTGTGCGTGGGCAGAGCGACGACGTTCAGCCCAAGGTCGCGCAGTTGCGGACCGACCAGTTGCCCCTGCGCGTCGCTAAGCACCACAAGATCGGGCCGGAACGCCAGGACACGTTCCAGACTCGGCGTACTCCATCCGCCGATGCGCGGCAGGTTCTTTACTTCGGGCGGCCAGACGTCGTAGTCCGAGACGGCGACAACATGATTGATGACGCCGAGGCCATAGAGAATCTCCGTGGCGTTCGGCGACATGGAGATGATGCGCGCGGGTGCGGCTGACGCCGCGTGTCCGTGCGCGGCCGCAATCAGGAGCGCGAGTGCACTCAGAACTCGAATTGCATGCCTCCCAGTCCGAGAATCGGCGGCGTGCGGAACCCGCCTTCAAAGTAGTTCTGGTCGAACAGATTGTTCACGCGCCCGTAGAATCGCAGCGCCCGCCGGTCGGAGATCGGAATGCGGTAGTTCAGCACGACTCCCGCCAGCCTCTCGCCTGGAAAACGCATCGGCACGTTCGCGAACGTGTTCTCGTCGAACACCGGATATAGATAGTTGTCCGAGGCCACCAGGTCGAATGTCGCGGTCAGGCGCGGCGTCACCCGATCCGTCGCCACCAGCGAATACATGTTGTGCGGCACCAGGTACGTGGGCCAGACTCCGTCCATGGGCGCGCGATTCACGGCGCTGGTGTATGTGTACGAGCCGCGAACATCGAGCGCGCGCGTCACCGCCGCCGACGCGCTCACCTCCACCCCGCGGGAGATCCCGCCCGGCGTGTTGATGTACCCTTCGAACCGGCCGAACGGGTCACTTGCGCCGAGCGTATCGAACGCGATCACCTCCTGCAGTTGCGTGTAGAAGTACGTCGCTCCGAACCGCAGGCGATCCCGGAACAGATGCTGATCGAATCCGGCATCGCCCGAGAGGAACCGCTCCGGCCGCAGCATGGGATCGCCGTAGAATGAATACCCGAAGAGACTATCGTAGGACGAGCCAAATCGCTCGAACAACGACGGCGCGCGATAGCCGCGACCGACATGCGCGCGCACGCGGGTGCCGGTGCGCCGGAACAGATACGCGATCGACCCATCCGCGGTGTACGCGGGCGGCGGCGCACCGAACTGGCCGGTACCGTACGGCGACGTTGTGGCTGGCGTGAACACCGGCTGGGTCAGTTCGAAAAACTGCGCGCGGAACGAGCCGGCAATGTTCAGCCGATCGGCGAGCAGCCGCACCTGATCCTGCGCGAAGAACGCGTTGCTCTGCTCGGAAGCGCCGACATTCGCGTTGTTGGCGGGCACGAGCGCGTCAACGAAAGGGGTGGAGAACAACTCACGCTCGAATTCGTATCCGGCGCTGAGCAACTGATGTCCCCACTGATCGTTCACCTGTGCGTCGGCGGTGTGCGTCTGGCCGTGGAAATAGCTGTACTGGTTGTCGGGCGGCTGATAGCCGGTGCCCGCCGGGCCGTTCGCGAACTCGCGATAAGTGTCGAGGCCCTGATACGTGATGCTGTAACCGAGCGCGGCGGTGGGATGACCGGTAATGCCGATCATGCCGTCGATGAAGTGGGCAGCGCGGCTGTAATCGGGATCGTCCCCGGAGGGAATAAATGTGACGAACGGCTCGGCGCCTACAATACCGGTGGCGTTCAGGTTGTTGGCGGTGACCGGGCTGTCCTTCTGCTTCGCGAACGAATCCGCGCCGAAGATGCGAGCGAAGATCTCCGTTGTCGGATTGATTCGCCAGCTCACGCGCCCTTGCGCGCTGGTGGTTCGCGCCGGCGAATCGCCATCGAGGCCGCTGAGCACATCGAGCGCTGAAACACCCGCGCTGTAGCTGAACCGGTTGTCCAGCGCACCGCCGCCAAATTCCGCGCGCCCGCGGAACGTGTCCTCTCCGCCGCCCTCCAGCAGAACGCTGCCATGATTCGGCGCGCCGCCCGGATCGGTCAGCACGTTCACCACGCCGCCCACCGCGTTCGTGCCATAAATCGACGACCCCGCGCCGCGCAGAATTTCCACGCTGCTGGCATCGGTGACCAGCAGATCCTGAATCAGCGCCGACGCGTCGCCCTGCGTTGCGGTGGGATCGCGAAAGCGCATGCCGTCGATCAGAACAGCGGTGTCCTGCGGCGGCAGCCCGCGCAGCGAAATCGAGGCCAGGCCGCCGAACCCGCTCTGCTGCTCCACGCGGAGGCCGGGGACGGTATCGATCGCATCGGCGACGGTGAAAACATCGCGATCGCGCACCTGCAAGGCGTCAACCACGGAGACGGCCTTGGAAGTCTCATCCACGCTTTGCGGGGTGCCGTCTGCGGTGACCACCACTTCGCTGCGCACCGCCGCGATGGCGAGGTGAATGGCGGCCTCTGCAGGCGCGCCGGCGCCCACGTGCACCGCTTGCGGCTCCGACGCTGCAAAGCCCTGCGCCTCGGCGGTTACCAGATAATCGCCCGGCGGAACCGAATCGAACTGCAGCGAACCCTGGGCGCTGGCGGCGCCGGTGAAGCGCGCGCTGTTATCGCGCGCGATGACCGTGACATCGGCACAGGGAACCGCGGCTCCCTGCGGATCGGAAACATGCACGCCGAGCGCGGCGGCAACAAACAGGGGAATTAAAGTGAAATACACCGGTTATCCTTTAATTCGCACCGGAATGCCGGCCACGGTCTGCCAGACCTCGTCCGCCGCGGCGGCCACGCGCTGATTCACCCATCCCTGCAGGTCGCGGA
>Ga0326728_10017681_pt1 | contig 14215 bp, 6 predicted proteins | sample MB3enrmetagenome_FD_207602 | JGI IMG/M metagenome (GOLD analysis project Ga0326728, IMG submission 207602) | Lab enriched peat soil microbial communities from McLean, Ithaca, NY, United States - MB31MN | ecosystem: Environmental > Terrestrial > Soil > Wetlands > Peat | place: USA: New York...
CAGCACGCTAGCGGGGCTCGCGACACACCGTCGAATCGCCCCGACTTACTTCACGAATCACTGGGACAGGACACTAGGACTTCATAATGGAAATTCCGCCCCGGTACTTCTGTGCTATTGCATTGCCGTTTATAGGCGTGATTTAATGTGCTGCAAACTGGCCGGTGATGGAGATTGTTGTGCCACGAAGTCATCAGGGTAGGATGTACTGCGCTGCCCCTTGGCGGTGGCGTTTTGCTTTGCTTGGGCTCCTATTGACCTGCCCACTCCCGTTGGCCCTGACCAAGGAAATCTCCAGCCGCGACTCAAGGCCTCTTCCTCTGACCAGAATTGAGCAGTTGCGCGAACTCACCCGGCAGCAGGCTGCTTTATATCCCGAGGTTTGCTTCCACGCCGTGGTGACCTACTACGATCCGAGCAACGACGATATGTTCGTCCAGGATGCTACGGCAGGGACTTGGGTGGATATCGAAGGAATGCCGAGGCTTGACTTGAAGGTGGGTGACCGGGTGGAACTGCGGGGGGTGGGAAAGTGGCCCGACTTCGCTCCTGAAGTTGGGAAACCCCGTTTCCGAGTCCTGGGCCGGGCGCCTTTGCCAATCGCGCCCATGGTCTCATTCAGCCAGCTCAATATGACCAGTACCAACAGTCGCCGGGTTACAGTCGAGGGGACCGTACTCGACGCGACGAAGCAAGGGGAGCAGCTACGGCTGACTCTTGAGGTCGACGGCGGGACTATAAACGTCCCGATCGCCTCTGCTCCAGGTCCCATTCCCGCCAACCTCGTCGACGCTAGAGTGCGTATTCAGGGGGTTTGCGGGGCATCGAACAACAAGAAGAATCAGTTGATTGCTGTGCGCGTCTGTCTCCCCAGCCTTGCGGACCTGCAAGTAGTCGAGGAAGGTCCTGGCGACCCCTTCTTCGGCCCGATCCATAGCATTTCCAGCATTCTGTGCTATGTCCCTAGAAAGGAGACCGGCCGCGTCAAGGTGCAAGGCGTGGTCACGTATTGGCAAGCTGGGCGGGGCCTGTTCATCCAAGATGGGAACGATGGGCTTTTTGTCGAGAGCAAGCAGAGAGCTCCTCTTAAGGTCGGGGACTTCGTGGAGGTGGCGGGATTTCCAAGTGTAAGCCAAGGACTCTCACCCATATTGAAACATGCCGTCTTTCGCAGCCTGCCGATCCGCGTGACGATCTTTCCGCACCTCATCACTGCCCTCGAAGTTCTGCAAGGGGAGCATGACTCTGAATTGGTGCGCATCAAAGGCCAATTGCTTCGGGTCGTGGACTTTCATGGCGAGCGGCTTCTCACTTTGGATGCAGACTCGGCGACCTTCGAGGCTGGTCTGAGCTTCCGGGGCCAGGGTACTGGCCCGCCGCCTCCGGAGATCGGAAGCCTTCTTGAATTAACGGGCGTCTGCTCCATCCAGACCAATGATCAAGGCGATCCCGTCGGTTTCCTGATTACCCTGCGTTCCGCGCAGGATATCGCTATCCTCCGCACCCCGTCCTGGTGGACCTTCACGCTCATGCTTAGGATGGTCGGCATCTTGGCGGCCTTGGTCGTGGGTGCCACTCTCTGGGTGGTGTTGCTCAAGCGCCAGGTGACGGAAAAAACGGAAAGCATCCGCGATTCACTGCTGCGCGAAGCCGCCGCGAGAGAGCGTTATCAGGAACTGTTCGAGAATGCCAACGACATGGTCTTTACCTGCGACCTGGAGGGCTACTTCAATTCCTTGAACAAAGCTGGCCGGCGGATGACCGGGTGCGAACTTCCTGAAACCCTGAACATGAACCTCGCCCAGATCCTGGCGCCGGAATACGCCCCCCTCGCTCGGCAGATACTTCAGGAAGCAAGTCAGGAAGAACAACACACATACGAAGTGGAAATCGTCACCAAAGACAAAACCAGGTTGCGTGTGGACCTGGGAACGCGGCTCATCCAACGCAGGGGGAAGCCGCCCGAGGTGCAGGGCATCGGTCGGGACATTACCCGGCACCGACGGCTTGAAGAGCAGCTTCGCCATGCGCAAAAGATGGAGGCCGCGGGGCGTCTGGCGGGTGGAGTGGCGCACGACTTTAACAATCTGCTGACAGTCATTTCCGGTTTCGGCCAACTCGTCTTGGCGCGTCTGGATCCCACGGACCCGAAATATCCACATATAGCGGAGCTCTTGAAGGCGGCGGATCGAGGCGCTACTCTGACGCGCCAACTCTTGGCCTTTAGCCGCCAGCAGGTGCTCCAGCCGCAGGTGCTGGATTTGAACAACACTCTCGCCAACATCAACAGCATGTTGCGGCACTTGATTGGCGAGGACATAGAAGTGGTGATCATTCCAGGGAAGGACTTGGGGCGGGTGAAAGCCGATCCGGGCGAGATCGACCAGGTAATTCTAAACCTTGCGGTGAATGCCCGCGACGCCATGCCGCACGGTGGCAAGTTAACCCTGCAGACCGAAAACGTCGACCTCGACGAGGTCCGCGCCAGCAGCCACTACCCCCTCCGGCCGGGGCAGTACGTCATGCTCAGCGTAACCGACACGGGATGCGGCATGGATGCGGAAACTAAGAAGCACATCTTCGAGCCCTTTTTCACCACCAAGGAGAAAGGGAAAGGGACAGGGCTCGGCTTGGCTACCGTGCATGGCATTGTCCACCAGAGTGGCGGTTTTATTTACGTTTACAGCGAGTTGGGAAATGGCTCGATCTTCAGGATTTACTTGCCACGGGTCGATCAAGTGGCTGAACCGGCGAAGAGCCGCCAGGCAGTCGAGCATCACACCCGAGGTTCGGAAACCATTCTCGTGGTTGAAGACGAAGCCATGGTGCGGGATTTGACTCTCGAAGTTTTGAAGGAGTCCGGCTACACCGTGATCTCGGCTGAGCGGCCCGACGATGCCCTTCGGATCAGCGAGCAAAAGCAAGGGCCCATCGATTTGCTGCTCACCGACGTGGTCATGCCCGGCATGAGCGGCCTCGAGCTGGCCGAGCGACTTAAGCCCGGCCGTCCGGAGATGAAAGTGCTCTATGTCTCGGGTTATACGGCGGACGCGGTCGCGCGGCGTGGCATGTCGGATCCTAAGACGGCTTTTCTCCAGAAGCCCTTCGCGCCCGGAGCCCTGATACGGAAGGTGCGAGAAGTACTCCAGATCGTTAACGAATAGCAGGCAAGCTGAACGGGCGCGGGTTATTCGTATCTCAGCGCGACGATGGGATCGACCTTGGTCGCCCGGCGGGCGGGAAGATAGGTCGCGAGCAAAGCGGCCGCCGTGAGCGCTAGCGCGGCAGCGACGAACGTGAGGGGGTCGAGCGGCCTGACTCCGTAAAGCAGACTCGACAAAGAGCGGACCAGCGCCAGGGCGCCGATGAGCCCAATTCCCACAGCCACCATCGTCAGCTTGAATCCCTCTCCCACCACCAATCTCAGCACATCCTCCGGCCGTGCGCCCATGGCCATCCGAACGCCAATCTCGTGGGTGCGCCGGCTCACGGTGTAGGACATCACGCCGTAAAGGCCCACCACCGCCAGCGTCAAGGCGAGGGCCGCGAAGATGCCGAGCAACACGGTGCGAAAGTGCGAGGGGGCCATCGAGTTGGAAATGTGTTCCTCCATGGTGAGGAAATCTGAGAGGGGCTCGTTCCGGTCGACCTCCGCCACGGCGCGTCGAACCGCAGCGGTGATCAAGGGCGGGGCTCCCTCGGTCCGGATGGTAAGGAAAGCCACGGGACTCGCGCTTTGCCGCAAGGGAAGGTATAGCTCCTCCGAGGGTTCGGCGGAAAGGCCCGCGTGCCGCGTGTCGCCCACCACCCCGACGATCTCCCGCCAATCCGGCTGTGGTCCTGGGAAACTGACGTTCTTGCCGAGCGGATTTTCTCTGCCCCAATAAGCCCGAGCCAGGGATTCACTGACGATCGCTACTTTTGGTGCCCCATCCCGATCGCCGTCCTCGAACAAACGCCCTGCGAGCAGGGGAATGCCCAGGGTGCGGAAATAGCTGGGGCTGACCGAAGTGAGCAGAGCGAACTGGGCATCGCCCACGGGCGGAGGCTGCTGCGATTGCTCTTTGACTTGCATCCGAAAGGCTGTGGTCACAACAGTACCGCTGAGGGGCAGGTTGCTTGTGAAGGCAACGGACCGCGCTCCGGGAAGGGCGGCCACACGTTGCAGCACGTCTTCGTAAAACTCATTGCGTTTCGAGGAATCTTGGTAAACGCCCTCTGCTAGGGTGACCTGCGCGGTCAACAGACGTTCCGTATTGAATCCAGGATTGACTTCGCTTAATCGTGCAAAACTCCGAAGGAACAAGCCTGCGCCTACGAGCAATACGAGCGACAGCGCCCCTTCTGAAACCGTCAACAAAGAGCGGGTGTGCCCCAGCAGGCCACGGTCCGAGGTATCAAGGTGTCCACCCTCCTTGAGCGACCGGCTGAGATCGGATCGAGAGGCGTGAAAAGAAGGGAACAACCCGAACAGCAGGCCGCTCGCGAGGGAGACGGCCAGCGTAAAGACCAGGACAACGCCATCGATACGAATTGGCGCGGCCAGGGGCATGCTCGAAGGCACCAAGAGTCGAATGGCGCCCAGGCTCCAAGTTGCCAACAGTAATCCTGACAGGCCGCCGAGACCTGAGAGCAGAAGGGTCTCGACCATGGTTTGGCGCATTAGGCGCCAGCGGCTTGCTCCCAGCGCGGCGCGCACAGTCATCTCCCTCTCTCGCGCCACCGCGCGGCCGAGCAGCAAGTTGGCGACGTCCGCGCACGCGATCAGCAACACGAAAGCGACGGCGCCCAATAGCAGCCAGAGTACGCCACGATTATTGGCGATCAGAGCCTCCCGTAGGGGTTTGACTTCGAAATCCTTGCTCGCCGCATTCGAGTTTTCCTGCGACGCCGGGTAGGCAACTCTGATGATCTCGTCGCGCGCTTGCTCCACGCTGACTCCCGGGCGCAGCCGCGCTATGGACGTGAAGTAAATGGCTTGGTCGCTAATGTGGCTCGCTGCAAACGTCCAAGGCAAGGGAAGCGGCATCCATATTTGGGTCTTACCTGGATACGTGAATCCTGCGGGCATAACACCGACCACGGTGAATGGCATTCTGTTCACAAGCACGGACCGGCCGACAACGTCGGGAGGCGCACCGTAACGGCGGCATAATTGATCGCTCAGCACGGCGACTTGGTCGCGTCCGGGAACGGATTCCTGGGCGAGGAAGCTCCGGCCATAAGGCTGAATGCCGAGAAGACGAAAGAAATCGGACGTAACCTGGGCAGCTTTTACGCGTTCAGGCCAATCGGCCCCGGCCATATTCACATCGCCGGTTTGGTAAATGGCCGTGTCCTCAAAAGAACGCGCATGCGTAAACCAGCCGGCAACGGCCAGCGCTCCGTAGGGCTTGGGGTCAGGAACACGATCGATAACGGGCGCCCCCCAGAGAAAGACAATTCGCTCCGGGTGGGAATACGGTAATGGATGCAGAAGCACCGCGTCGACCACGGAAAACATCGCGGTGTTTGCCCCAATACCCAGCGCCAGGATCAGCACCGCCACGGCGGTAAAGCCAGGGGCTTTGCGCAACGTGCGAAGGCCGAAGAGAACATCTTGCCAGAGCTGTTCAAGCCAAACGAAACTCCACACCTCCCGCGCATCTTCCTTGACCCGTGTCACGTTGCCGAACTTGCGCAAGGCTGCGTAACGTGCTTCCTCGGGGGGCACGCCGCGCTCGATGTTGTCCTGAGTCTCGCGCTCGATGAAGTCGCGGATATCCTGGTCGAGGTCTTCCATCATGCGCTTGCGGCGGTTCATGATTCTCCCTCCGTTTCGGCGGGCCTGAGAATCCGTGCGATGGCCCCAGCCAGCTTATCCCACTTACTGGTCTCAACCTCCAGTTGGCGGCGGCCACTCGCCGTCAGCCGGTAGAACTTGGCCCGGCGATTGTTCTCTGAGGTGCCGTCCTGGACGGAAATCCACCCGCGTTTGATAAGCCGGTGAAGGGCCGGGTAGAGCGAACCCTGCTCGACCTGCAGCACGTCGTCGGACCGGAATTCAATCGCCTTGGCGATGGCGTGGCCGTGCGCCGGGGCGAGCAGCAGCGTGCGAAGGATCAACAGGTCCAGTGTGCCTTGCAACAGTTCGATACGTTCTCGTTGTTCTTTAGTAGACATACTAGGTGAAGCTACTCCGCTTCAGGTAGAATGTCAAGGTGAAAGTGGCTGGGGGTGGGTAGGCGATGATGCCGGAGAGTTTCCCGAGGCCTTCGCAAGCGGCTGGTGCTCTGCTCGAAGAAAAAGTGTCCCATTCACCCTGAACTTTGAAGAGTTCAAAAGACTCTACTTCATTGGCGTCTCTACCCGCATTATCGACAGGTGCCAGCCCGGATGCCCCTGTCACACCGTGTTCAGTTCAGGGAGAATCTTCTCGGATGCCCCTCTGGAGTTCCTTACTACTTTCTGAACAACTGAAATGAGCTCCTTAATGTTGATCGGTTTTGAAACATACCCATCCATGCCGGCCGCCAGGCAACGTTCCTGATCGCCCCGCATAGCGTGTGCGGTCATGGCCACGATGGGAAGGTGCGCTCCGGTAGCCTTTTCTTTCTCCCGGATGGCCAAGGTGGCTTCCAACCCGTCCAGTTCGGGCATCTGCACATCCATGAGGACCAGATCGAAGTGTTCCCTCTCGACTTGCGCTACTGCCTCGCGTCCGTTGCGCGCCAAGGCGACCCGGTGGCCGCGCTTTTCGAGCAGGCGCGCGGCCAACGTTTGGTTTACCAGGTTATCTTCAGCAAGCAGAATTCGCAGGGACTCCTGATCTTCCCGCAGAGAGTGCCTGGTGATCAAAGCCGGGCTGTCCTCCTTGGGTTGAGAAGCGACAACTTGCAAGAGGGCGTCCAGGAGTTCGTATTGGCCGATAGGCTTAGTCAGATAGGCTCCTACTCCAAGTTCCCGGCACCGGGCCGCGTCGCCACGCTGCCCTGCGGAGGTCAACATCATGATCGTGGTGACCCGCAAGCGGGGACGACTGCGGATCTGTTTGGCGAAGCTGAATCCGTCAATCTCCGGCATGTTGGCGTCGGTCAAGACCAGGGGAAACGGCTTCTGGAGAGCCTGCGCCCGTTCCAGAGTCCGCAAGGCGGATTGGGCATCTCCCTCCAGGGTGGGCTCCATGCCCCAGTTGCTCAGTAGCCCGGCAAGGATGCGACGACTGGTGAGGTTGTCGTCCACCACCAGCACCCGCATGCCCCGCAGGCGGGCCTCCTCCACGGGTTGACGGACGGTTGCTGCCTTGGATATGCCAAAGACTGTGGTGAAATGAAAGGTGCTGCCTTGGCCCATGACGCTTTCTGCCCACAGGCGGCCCCCCATCATCTGCACCAACTTGCGGGAGATGGTCAACCCTAATCCTGTTCCACCGTAACGCCGCGCGGTAGAGCCGTCGGCCTGAGTAAATGCCTCGAAAATGCACGCCAGCTTCTCAGAGGGAATCCCAATGCCTGTGTCTTCCACCCTGAAGTGAAGCCTGGCGAAGCCGTCCTCGACCGCCTCACATTCCACTATGAGGTTCACTTCACCTTTGTCTGTGAATTTCACGGCGTTGCCCAGCAGGTTGACCAGAACCTGGCGAAGGCGGCTGGGGTCGCCGACCAGAGCCTCCGGAACGTCCGGTTCGATGACGCAGTTTAACTCCAATCCCTTTTGGTGAGCGCGCAAGGCGGTAGTCTTGAGGGTCGGTTCGATACTCTTCCGCAGCTTGAAATCAATGGTTTCCACTTCCAGCTTGCCGGCTTCGATCTTGGAGAAGTCGAGGATGTCGTTGAGGATGCTGAGCAGAGAATCGGCAGAGGTCTTGACCATGCCCACGTATTCCGCCTGTTGGGAGTTGAGTGGGGTTTCGAGCAGGAGTTCGGTCATCCCCAACACCCCGTTCATCGGCGTGCGGATCTCATGGCTCATGTTGGCGAGGAACTCGCTCTTGGCCCGGTTGGCGGAGTCGGCACGGGCCGTCGCTGCCTCGAGGTCTCTTGTGCGAGCCGCCACCGCCGCTTCCAGTCCCGCGCGGATTGCCCGCTGGCGGGCCTCGCGATGCCGCCACCCCAGCCAGAGCGACCCTGCCACCAGCGCGAACAGACTCCCCCGGAACGGCCAGGAAAGAAACCAAGGCGGACTCATCCGGAATTGCAGGACGGCTGACCGGCTCCAGACTCCGGACGGGGCTTCCCCTTGGACCTCGAAGCGATAGCGCCCAGGCGGAAGCTCCGCGAAGCGTACCACGTGTGAACGCGTCTCCATCCACGGACTCGAACCTGTTCCGATCCGGTACCGGAACCTCTTCGACTGGCGTTCATAGGACAACATCGTGAAGCGAAGCGTCAGCTGGTGGGTCATGGAATCGAAGTCCGTGCTCTCGGTCGGCCGCTCGTTGCGCAACACTTCAGTGATCAGGGTTTCCGCCGGAACCGCAGCCCGGCGAGCCACTGGAGAGAACCTGGACAGGCCATCGCTGGTCCCGATCCATACTGCGCCGTCGGGCTCGGCGAGAAAGGCGTGGGCGTTGGTGTCGTTCCACACCAGCCCGTCAGAAGTGTCATAGGTGATCCAGCGACCGCCCTCCAGCACCGCCACTCCGTTATCGGTACCTATCCAGTGCCGGCCACGAGCGTCGAAGAACTGCGAGTACACGACGTTGCTGGGAAGTCCATCGTCCGTCGTGAAGTGCCGCATCTGGTATTGGTCACCTGCAAAATCGATGCGCGTAATCCCGGACGACGTAGCGTAGGCGAGCCACAACTCCCCTTCCGGTCCCAGCGTGACGGATTCAACGAAGGTATCCTTCAACCCGTCGGCGCTGGTCAGCAGACGCCTTCGCGCTCCCTGCTGAACGTACAGACCCTTCTTGCCGCATACGAACAAGTCGTGATTGTAGAATTTGACGTCGGTTATGTGCGCCCCGTCCAGGGGCAGTGGATAGGGCTCGAGCTTTGTCGAACCTGCCACAAGCCGCAGCAAGCCGGTCGGCGTGGCCACCCAGATAGTACCGGTATCATCCCGGCGCATTTCGTTGACCCGGAAGTTTGGCGTCGCCGGCGCGGCAGGGAAAATCACCTTTTTGCCCGTCCGGGGAGAATAACGGACTAAACCGTTCGCTTCGTGCTGAAACGTCCCGATCCACAACGAGCCATCGGGTTCGGTCAGCAAGCCATAAACGGTCAGTTCACCAACCGCATCGGACCGTTCGAAGCGCCAATGCCCGCTCTGTTGCCTGCCCTGGAAAACCCCTTGGTTCGTCCCCACCCACAGATTGCCTGAAGTGTCCCGAACGATCCGCCACACCGAAGGGTTGGCCAGCCCTTCCGCTTCGCCGTAGTTCTGCCACTGCTCCCGCCCGAGCCAGTGTGCCAATCCATGCCCACTGTAGCCAATCCAAAGGGAACCTTCGCGGTCCCGGATGGCCGAGTAGACTTCCGCCTTGCGCAGACCGCTCTCCACCCCATAGTTCGTACAGCGGTCTCCGTCACAGATCATCAGCCCGCCGGCGTGCGGAATCATCACTTCCCTCAAACCATCCGCCACCACCGTGAGTTCACGCGTGGAATTCAGCCCCCGGGCCGCCCCGATCTCGTGGAAGCGGGCATCTCCCGCTTCCCGCATCAGCACCTTTTCAGCAGAACGAATCCACAAACGCTTGCTCCCGTCTTCGAGGATGCCTCTCCATGGGCCGGCGCTGACGCCGCTTGCTTCGCCCCACTCCTGCTCATGGCCGTCCCGGATCGAACAGAGGACGGCGCCGCAATTAAACCATAGCGTTCCGTCCGAAGCTGCGACCAGTGCGGACGACGGCTTCGGCGAGATCACCTGGGTTTGGCCTCCTCCCTTTAGGGGCAAGGCGCGGACTCCTTGCTCCGTAGCCACATATAGATTCTTCGCGTCGCCCCCGATCGTCTGCGCGTCTTTCAAATCTGCATCTTCAAAGCCGGGAACCCCTGTGAAGCCGCTTCCGTTCCATCGGAACAGCCCGGCACTCGACCCCACCCACAACTGGCCATCCGCAGACTCATAGAGTGAGAAGATGTTGCCCTTCTTGGTGTCCCGCTCCGCCCTGAAGAGGCGAAAACGGTCGCCATCGTACCGGAAAAGCCCTCCCTCGGTGCTTGCCCAAATGAAGCCCTGACGGTCCTGATGCAAAGTGAGAATATTGGAATTCGTCAAGCCCTGTTGAGGGCCAAACATCTGGAAACCCCAGTGCTGTGCGAACACCGGTACCGCGCAAAGCAGGCAAAACAAACCGGCGAGAGAGACTCGAGGTCCTGGGGTCATCATGTTATTTCATCGGCAAGGATGCTGGCGACTTTTAGGCTTGCGGACCAAATGGCAGGCACCTCACTTGCGAATGCTTTCCGAAAGCTCACGATCCTTCCTAGGCTTTCGTATTCCACACCTTCTACGATATTCATAGCCCAATTAGGCTTATGACGTAATAGTACACACGTACTGGGCTGCAAACCTCCTAAGCCCTGGCGTAGGAAGGACATGCGTTGCGCTCGCAGGTTGGCGTGCCTGCCATGTCTTACCTTAGTACCATTGAGTGCCCATATATCCATAAATAGAATCCGGGTTGGTGCCGGCTGAAAGGTCGTCCGGATTTCAGACGATTAGGGGTTTGAGCCTGCACGGGATGTGCCGATAAAGATATCGAGAAGGTCATGGCCTATGTCGAATAACAAAGAGGAGCGATCAAAGGGTCAGGATGAACCACTTCACCCGCAGCAAGTGCTGAAGTGGGCAATGTGCCACCCGGGAGTCCTTTTACTCAGCTCTCTGGCCGTGGGAACCGTGCTGGCTTGGAGGCGGCATGCCGATCACCAAACTAGCACCGACCGACGGGTAGAAACCGAAGCGGATATCATCGAGGGCGACGTACCATTGTTCATCTGACGGAAGGACTCCGAATACTCCAATTCCAGACCTGAGGTCGCGGGGGTGAGAGGCCACCCGGCAAGGGCCAAGCTTATGTAGCCGACTACTTGTCACTATCTAGCCCTCGCCGTTCGACTCGGATGTCTTACTTCATTTGCGCAAGATGTGCTATTTTTGCTCCTTTTAGCGTCAAATTTGTGCAAAATTGCGCGCAAAATGCGCATAATTTGCACCATTAAAAAAAGTCATGTCCTTTGTTTTCAGCCACTTCTTAGCTTCGTTCCCTCTATTTTTCATTTTTTCTGATTCCCTGCTATCCCCACATGCCGGGACTACTCCGTTTTCCCTCGCGCCCCGGCGGGGCGCGGCGCCCACCTGCGACAATGTGTCCACTGCAAGATCACTCTAATAGGCTATCACAGGCCCCCGGTTTGTCAAGTAGAAAATGCGCAAAAAGTGGGCGGACCTTCCCGAATTGCTTCGCCACGCCTGGCCACGCCAGGAAGAGTTTCTGTGACGAATGGTCCCTTGCCGGCTTCCACAGGCTGCGGAAAAACTCTTGAACGCTGTCATTCTGGGTGCACATGGGCCCGCGGCCCACGCATGGGGATGAAAGTCATAGCCGTCGTCACCCCCGCGAAAGCGGGGGTCCATCTCGGCAAAATGGATTCCCGCTTTCGCGGGAATGACGCGACTTTCGACGGCGAAGCCAAGAATCTCGGCAGTTGTAGATTCAACGAACTACGCAGATCCTTCCTTCCTTTCACTCTGGACCGCCTGCGGCTCTCCTGAAAATCACCGGGCGCATGTCATTCCCGCGTAGGCGGGAATCCAGTTCTTCCGGACATGGACCCCCGCCTGCGCGGGGGTGACGATGCTGATTTTATTTGCTCGGGTGGGCCGGAGGCCCATGGAAACTCCTCAGGATGACAGTTAAAAGGGTTTTTCCGCAACCTGTCCAGTCCCCGGAAAATGAAGACTCGCCCCTTCCCCAATCGCTAGACGCTTCCTTGTCACCAGCACGGTTTGCCTCGTCGTCAAAGTGGAACGCTCGGGTTTGGCGGTTCAGCCTCGTCGCCGAAACTCCGGGCACGTGGCGTGACCAATTCAGTAGATTTTGGGAACATTGCGAACCTGCAGGCAAATTGCTAGGATACGGCTCTCGCTTTGGGCTCGGCGCGAGCTGGGCGAGGGCGATAATCTTGCCAAGCGAAGGAGGTTGCAATGCGCCTCATCAAAGTCTTCTTGGGAACACTCCTCTTCGTCACCATTTCATTGGGCTTTGCAACTCCCGTGAGCGATGAATCCGTTCACGGCATCAACCCGGCGTATATGGATACGAAGATTTCGGCCTGCGTGGACTTCAATCAATATGCCAACGGCGGATGGACCGCCTCCCACCCCATCCCCCCGGAGTTCCCCAGCTATGGAACCTTCCGCGAACTGGCGGACCGGAATGAGGATGCGCTGCACCAGATTCTGGAGACGGCCGCCAGCATGACGAATTCACCCGCCGGCAGCGACGAGCAGAAGATCGGCGATTTCTACGCCAGTTGCATGGACACGGAACAAGTGGAGCGCGAGGGCGCCAAACCGCTCGAACCGGAGTTTGACCGCATCGCCAAAATCCACGATCCCGCGAGCCTGCGGGAGGAGGTGGCGCGTCTGCAAGGCTACGGCGCCAACGTCCTCTTCCGCTTCTCCTCGGAGCAGGATCGCAAGGACAGCACGCAGGTGATCGCCGGAGCTTCGCAGGGTGGAATGGGCCTGCCGGACCGCGATTATTACTTTCGCAACGACGAAAAATCCAAGACCATTCGCGACGCCTACGTGAAGCATGTCGCGGCCATGCTGGTGCTGCTCGGCGACGATCTGGCGCAGGCTGGGGCGGAAGCCCGGACTGTTATGGGAATCGAGACCAGGCTGGCCCAGGCCGCCATGGGCCGCATCGAACTGCGCGATCCCGATGCAACCTATCACAAGATGGGCGTAGGGGAACTGCGAAGCCTTACACCCAATTTATCCTGGCTGGCGTACTTCACTGACTTGGGGTACTCGAAAGTCGACCAGGTCAACCTGGGGCAGCCGAAGTTTTTTTCCGCGTTGAACGACCTGCTGGCCTCCCTGCCGCTCGACGACTGGAAAACCTACCTGCGCTTTCATCTGGTCTCTGCCGCCGCTCCCGCGCTCTCCGATAACTTCGCTCAGGAGGACTTCAACTTTCACGGCCGCACCTTGCAGGGCACAGAAAAGATGCTCCCGCGGTGGAAGCGCTGTGTGGAGGCCGCCAACCGCCGCCTGGGCTTCGCCCTGGGAAAGCAGTATGTGCAGAAGGAATTTCCGCCCCAGGCCAAAGCGCGCGCCGACAAGATGGTACACTTCCTGATTGAAGCCCTGCGCGAGGATATTCAGACGCTGCCATGGATGGGCCCCGAAACCAAAAAAGCCGCCCTCGCCAAGCTCGAGGCTTTCACCCCCAAAATCGGCTACCCGGACAAGTGGCGGGATTACTCCGACTACAAGGTGGACCGCGGGCCTTACGTGGAAAACGTGCTGCGCGGCGACGTGTTCGAGTTTCACCGATTGCTGAACAAAATCGGCAAGCCGGTGGACCGCACGGAGTGGGGAATGACGCCGCCCACGGTGAATGCCTACTACAACTCCTCGATGAACGAAATTGTTTTTCCCGCTGGAATCTTGCAGCCGCCCTTCTTTGATCCCAAGGCCGACGACGCCTCGAACTACGGAGGCATCGGCGCGGTGATTGGCCACGAAATGACCCACGGGTTCGACGACCAGGGCCGCAAGTTTGACGCTCACGGCAACCGCTCTGACTGGTGGACCCCCGAGGATTTGAAGAACTTCCAGGAACGCGCCGCCTGCGTGGAAAGGCAGTTTGACGCCTACGTGGCCATCGACGACATTCACGAAAAAGGCAAGCTGGTGCTGGGCGAAAGCATTGCCGACCTGGGAGGCTTGACAATCGCTTTCAAGGCCTATCAGAAGAGCCTGGAAGGCAAGCCACGCCCGGCGGAGATCAACGGGTTCACGCCGCAGCAGCGCTTTTTCCTCTCCTTCGCGCAAATCTGGGCGGCAAACGACCGGCCTGAGTTCATTCGCCTTCAGGTGAACACCAACCCGCACCCTCTGGATAGGCTCCGGGCCATTGGGGCGCCGTCGAACTTGCCGGCCTTTCAGCAGGCCTTCGGCTGCAAGGCGGGAGATTCCATGGTGCGGGAGGAGCGTTGCGCGATCTGGTAGGATGACATCATCAGACCCTGGCATGGCAAGTGGACTGGGTCAT
>Ga0326728_10017682_pt1 | contig 14214 bp, 7 predicted proteins | sample MB3enrmetagenome_FD_207602 | JGI IMG/M metagenome (GOLD analysis project Ga0326728, IMG submission 207602) | Lab enriched peat soil microbial communities from McLean, Ithaca, NY, United States - MB31MN | ecosystem: Environmental > Terrestrial > Soil > Wetlands > Peat | place: USA: New York...
GCATTGCCAAGAGCGCACTGAAGATAAGGACGGTCGAGTTCAGATGCAGGTTGGCATCCTGGATGCGCGCGAAGAAATTGGTATGCGGTGGCGCCATGCCGGCCACCAGCGGTATCGTCCAGTATGTCAGGACCACGCCGATCGCACCGCCCGAGCCTGCCAGCATCAGGCTTTCTGTTAGCAGTTGACGCAGGATGCGCCCGCGGGTTGCCCCTACGGCGGTTCGGATGGCCATCTCGCGCTCGCGCGCCGCGCCCTGGGACAAGAGAAGATTCGCTACGTTGGCGCACGCAATGAGAAGCACGAAGGCGACCGCGCCAAACAGGACCCACGCGATCTGGCTCGCATCCGAAACTACGTATTGCGCAAGCGGTTCAAGCTCAATCCCTTGTTTTTCCGGTTCATGGTAGGCTTGCGCGAGGCGGGTGGCGATGCCGTTCATCTCCGCGAGCGCCTCCTGCTCGGTTACTCCAGGGGCAAGGCGTCCCAACACCCGCACGTAAAACCAGTCACGCTCCGGATTGGGGATCACAGGTACGAAAACCTCGGAGGGCGCATCTACCCGCGGGTACGGTCGAAAGCGGACCTGCGGCGGCAGGACGCCCACGACCGTGTACGCCCGGCCCTCGAGGTGGATGGATTTGCCGATGATCCCGCCATCGCTGCTGAATCGCCTCTGCCACAACTCGAAGCTCAACATGGCAACGTGCTCGTCGTCATCGCCGGTGAATTCGCGGCCCAATACTGGGCGAATTCCCAAGGTCGCAAAAAAGCCTGGCGTGATGGCCGCACCCTCAAGGCGCTCGGGTTCCGCCGTGCCCGTCAGGTTGAAAGCTTGCCCTTCACATGCCGCCATGGATTCGAAGGTGCGGCTTTGACGCTGCCAATCGCGGAAGTCAGGGTATGAGGATGCCTCCATGGCGGCTTTCCTTTTACCCTCGAGGGTGAACACTCTGAAAAGCCGCTCCGGTTGCGCGTATGGAAGGGGACGAAGCAGGACCGCGTCAAGTAAGCTGAACACGACGACGGTTCCCCCAATGCCGAGGGCAAGCGTTAACGCCGCCACGGTCGTGAAGCCGGGGCTCTTCCGCAACACGCGCAGGCCGAAGCGCAAATCTTGCCAGATTGTCTCGACCGTCGATTCCCAGCCGGCGCTGCGGATTTCTTCCTTCACCGCCTCGACGCTGCCCATCTCAACGCGCGCCGCCCGCAACGCTTGCTCCTGGCTCATCCCGGAGCGCATCTTGTCTTTCACCGCAGCGTCCAGGTAGCCGCGCAGTTCTTCGTCCATCTCCTGTTCCACTTCCTTCTTTCGGAACAGCGCCCGTACGCCAGCAACGATGCTTTGTATGCGGAACATCACAGCCTCCTTCGCCGTACCTATGTCACTTTAATCCGGAATTCCCAATCGAATAGCCGCCCTCTCCCTTGGGGAGAGGGTGATGACCCTGTTGCAATTCACCCCCTGTCTGACATCATGGATAGTAGTCCTCGGTTATTCTCAATCATTGCCTGGCTTGTGCGCGGCGTGTGCGCAAGTCCAACTTCGGGGCACGGGTTCAATCGAAAATCACCGATCATCAATCACCAATTATTCGTGCCTCAGCGCCACCATGGGATCGACTTTGGTCGCGCGTCGCGCCGGAAGATAGCAAGCCAACAGTCCCACCGCTATTAGCACTACACATGCGCAGGCGAATGTCGCCGCGTCCCTGGCGTGCACTTGGAAGAGCATACTTTGTAGAGCGCGCGTTGCTGCCCACGCCCCTGCCAACCCAAGTACAATCCCCGCCAGAATCAGGGTCAAGCCCTGCTTCAGGATCATTTCCAGAACATCACCTCTTTCCGCGCCCAGCGCCATGCGTACTCCGATTTCATGAGTGCGATCGGCCACCGAGTAGTTGAGCAGGCCATACACTCCCACGGCCGCAAGCGCAATTGCGAGGGCGGCAGAGGCCAGCACCATCAGCATGTAGAAGCGCGGAACGGTGACGGACTCGGCGAGCAGGTCCCCGATCGGGACAAGCTTGCCGATCACTATGTTTTTGTTCCACGAAATGATCTCCTTTCGGACTGCGGGAACCAAGCTGGAGGGCCGGACGGCCGTCCGTATAAGGACGTACACTGGGTTGCCCCAAGAGTCCTGCTGGCGCGAGAAGTAAACGTTGGGCATCGAATCGCCAGCTACTCCGAATCCCTTGACGTCGCCGACGATCCCGACGACGGTGAACCAGGGACCACCCCAAAACCGGATGTGCCTGCCGATGGGATCCTTCCCCTGGAAGCAGCGGTGCGCCAGCGCCTCGTTGATAACAGCCACCCGTGGCGCGGTTGCCGTGTCACTGGAGGCGATGAAGCGGCCTTTGCGAAGAGTCATGCCGGCGGCGCGGAAATAGTCCGGCGTGACAGGTGTCTTTCCCGCGTCCAGTTCCTCGCCGCGCGTCGCGGGCAGACCTTCGACTTCTATAGGAGCGCTCGTGTTGGGCGAATCGTTAGGGAATGACGCAGCCGCGCCAGCAGCCTGCACACCGGGCAGCGTGCGAAGTCGCTCCAGGAGTCCATCGATCTGCGAGTTGATGAACCAGGGGAGTTCGACGGCCAAAACACCATCGGGCCGAAAGCCCAACGGCACGGTGACACGTTGTATGAAGCTGCGTAGCAGCAGGCCAGCACTAGTAAGCAGAACCATCGAGAGTGCGACCTGCACAATGGCCAGCGCGCTGCTTGCCCGCGTGCGGGAGGGCCTGCCGCCTTTTCGCTCTGAGCCCTCCTTGAGTGTTTCATTTAGATCGAGCCGCGAGGACCGCAAGGCTGGCGCCAGACCGCACAACATTCCAGTCGAGATTGCCACCAGCAGCGTGAAGAGCAGCATGCTCGCGTTGACGGCAATTTCCTGAATTCGCGGGAGCTTGATGGGATCGAGTGCCACGAACGCCTGCACACCCAAGTATGCCCATGCGACGCCGAGCGCTCCCCCTGCCACAGCTAGCATGGTACTCTCCGCCAGAACATATCGGATCATCCGCCATCGGCCGGCGCCCAAGGTCAACCGCAATGCGAATTCCCGCTGGCGAGCAGTGGCACGCGCTAACATCAGGTTGGCAACATTCGTGCACGCAATAAGGAGGAGGCAAGTTACTGCGGCCAGTAGTACCAGAAGCGCGCGCCTGATCTCGCCCACGGTCTGCTCCTCGAGTGAGACAACGTTCACACCGACGCCGATGCTGCCGTTTTCCTGCGGGTACGCCTGCCGAAGACGGGCGGCGATGGTGTCCATCTCGGTTTGTGCCTGAGCCAGACTGACGCCCGGCTTAAGCTTGGCAATGACTCGCAGGTAGTGGTCCCCGCGACGCCCTTTCACCACTTCGTTTTGTGGCAAAGGGAGCCAGGCGTCGTCCTCCGATGGGAAATTGAATCCTGGCGGCATAATCCCGACCACCCTGCAGGGCTGCCCGTCCAACTGTACCGTCTTTCCAATCAAAGCCGGATCCCCGCCAAGCTTGCGCCAGAGCGAATCGCTGAGAATAACAACTCGGAACCCCGAATAGCGCTGCTCTTCAGGAGAGAACGCGCGGCCGCGGGCAGGCCTGACCCCCAGCGCGTCGAAAAAGTCGCTGGTCACACGCACGTCGCTGATGTCAAAAGGTTCTCCATTTGTCCTTACCGTCTGCCCGTACCACCACATTGCCGCCATGTGGTCGAGCGTCTTGCTTTGCTCCTTCCAATCGGCGAAGTTGGCGGCGGAAACAACGACACGCTGGTCACCGCGTTTCTCCCATGTTTCCCAGACCATCACCAGCCGCCCGGGATCCTTGAAGGGTAACGGGCGAATAAGCACAGCGTAAACGACACTGAAAATCGCGGTGTTGGCGCCGATACCGAGCGCTAGTGTCAGTATCGCCAGCACGGTGAAGCCGGGATTTTTCGCCAGCGCCCGCATGCTGTGCCGAAGGTCTTGCCATAGACTCTCCACATGCGCTTCCCAGCCGGCGGTGCGGATTTCTTCCTTCACCGCTTCGACGCTGCCCATCTCGACGCGCGCGGCTCGCAACGCCTGCTCCTGGCTCATGCCCGAGCGCATCTTGTCTTTCACCGCAGCGTCCAGGTAGCCGCGCAGTTCTTCGTCCATTTCCCGTTCCACTTGCTTCTTTCGGAACAGCGCCCGTACGCCAGCAACGATGCTTTGCAGGCGGAACATCGCAACCTCCTTCGACGAATCGAAACTCAAAAATGGAAAACCGAAACTCGACTTCCGACTGCCGACTCACGATTTTCGAGTTTCGAATTTCGATTTTCGACTTTCGTCTCCAGGGCAATCACCAATCATCAATCACCCATGGGCGACCTGACACCTGACACCCGACACCTGGCACCTGACACCTGCTCTCACGCTTCCAGGATGCGGGTGATAGCCGCGAGCTGTCTTCCCCACTCTTCGGTTTCGGCCTTCAGTTGCTTCCGGCCGAGACTGGTGAGAGCGTAAAACTTGGCGCGGCGATTATTCTCCGTCGGCCGCCATTCCGGCTTGATCCATCCCGCCCGCTCCAGGCGACGGAAGGCGGGAAACAACGACCCCGGATTGACGCGAAACACTCCCTTGCTGATCTGCTCGATCCGCAGGGCGATGCCGTAGCCATGCAGAGGTTCGAGCGCCAGGGTTTTCAGGATGAGCATGTCCAGGGTGCCTTGCACGAGGTCGGTGGGTTTCATCAGAATCTCCTCTTGATTGTCTAGATGAGGATACGCTTTCCCTCTAGACTGTCAAGAGGACAGATTGTCGATGGGCAGGTGGCGATTGGTGATTGGTGATTTGCGATTGTCGATTGTCGATTATGGATTGACGATCTGCAGCACCCGGCCCCCTGTCATTCTGAGGCCCCCGTTCTTTGGGGGGCCGAAGAATCCCCGCGGTATCCTCGTTGATCCGAAGAGCTTCAACACGGAGCGCACGGAGAGGCCCCACGTGCTCTGTACCAAGATTTGAGCGGCACCGAGGACACGGAGAGCGTCGTTTCCAGGGCAATCGCAAATCACCAATCACAAATCACCAATGAATCACTCGTACCGCAAAGCCACCAGGGGATCGACTTTGGTGGCGCGGCGCGCGGGCAGGTAGCTTGCAAACAGAGCGACGCCCAAGAGGAGCAGAGGGATCAAAAGCAGCGTCACCGGATCGTAGGCGCTGGTCTGGTACAGCGTGGCGCGGATCAGCCGTGCGCCCAGGGGAAACAAGGCCAACCCGATGGCACAGCCCGAAATCGCGAGGACCGCTCCGCGTTTCATGACCATCCACCAGAGTCCCGCTTCGTCGGCTCCAAGCGCCATGCGTATGGCCAGTTCTCGCTGGTGTTGCGCCACCAGATACGACATCACACCAAACATTCCGATGAGCGCCAGGGCCAAGGCGATCAACCCGAACGACAAAGTCAGGAGGGTGGTGAAGCGGCGCTGGGCCAGCGAATCGGAAATCAGTGTGTCGAGGGCCGTGAAGCTGTAGAGGGGAAGGTCGCGATCGAGCGACCAGACCTGTTGTTGGACGCGCACCAAGAGGTCCCTGTCTTGCGTGCCGGGGTCGTGGCGGAGGAGCAGGGCGGTCCGGTCGCTGGCCCCGCTCTGCACCTGGAACATCGAGTTGTAGATCATCGGCGGAGGATCCGCGTCCAGAGCCGAAATGTGTACGTCTCCGGCGATACCGACAATAGTGAACAGGAAACGTCCGCCCCAGTGGTACCGCTGGCCAATCGCATCCCGCCCAGGGAAATACTGGCGCGCCAGGGTTTCATTGATCACCGCGACCAGTGGCGTATCGCGCCGATCCTGGTCCGTGAAGTCGCGGCCCCGCAGAATTGGAATGCCCATGGCGCGGAAATATCCCGGGCTGACCAGAGAGTTTTCCGCCCAGTGAGAATCGTCAGGCGCGGCATGCTCGAGGTGAAATCCAATCTGCCGCCTGTCGCTCAGCGGCAGGTGACTTGCGGCTGCCACAGTCTGTACGCCCGGAAGATGCGAGAGGCGATCGATCAATTCCTTTTGCATCACTTCCCGCTTGATGGGGTCGGGATAGCGCGCATCGTCAAACCAGGTGCGCGCGATGAATGCGCCCTCGGGACGAAACCCGAGAGGAACATTCAAGACTCGCACGAAGCTCCTGAACAGCAACCCGCCGCCGATCAAGAGGACCAGCGTCGCAGCGATTTCAGCCACCACGATGAAGTTCTGAAGCCGCTCCGTTCCGCGCGCCCCGCCAGGCTGGGACGATTCCTTGAGGCAGTCCTGCGGCGCAACGTGAGAGAGCCGCCACGCCGGAACAAATCCAAAAAGCACGGTGGTCAGAAGCAAGAGAACACCCGTAAAGAGCAGGGCAGGCGGCGCGACGGCGACTTCCTCCAGGCGTGGCACGTCCGCCGGCCCGAAGGCGCGCACTCCCCACACCAGCAGTACGGCCAGAGCGAATCCGGCGCCCCCGCCCAAGAGCGAAAGCAGGAGGCTCTCAACAAGACATTGCCGCACCAGCCGAGAACGTGCTGCGCCGATGGCACTCCGGATGGCCATCTCGCGGCCGCGAGAGCTGCCACGCGCCAGCAAAAGGTTCGCGACGTTGGCGCAGGCGATGAGCAGCACGCTGGCCACGGCTGCCACGAGGAGCATCATCAAGGGCCTGGCCTTCTGCACGGCGTAGGCGGCGAAGCGGTGCACGTGCGGAACCACCCGGATGTTCCCGGAATAGGTGTCCCGGTACTGCTGCATAAATCCGGCTGCGATGGAGGCAACATCCTGCTGCGCCTGTTGCTCGCTCACGCCCGGCTTCAGGCGTGCGATGAAACCGACACCGAATTCTCTTACACGATTCCCGGGTTTCAAGTCTTCCGGAGACAACACTTCAGGAACCCAGAGGTCCGTCCGCTCGGAGAGCGGCGCACCGTCCGAGGGGAAATGGAAGGACGGCGGCATGATACCCACAACCAAGTATGGTTTTTCGTCCAGTTTGATGGTCTTGCCCAGAATCCCGGCATCTGCGCCGTAGTGGCGCTGCCAGAGTGAGTAGGAGAGCACGGCCACAGGAGCGCCACCGAACCGCTCCTCGTCGGTCGTGAAAACGCGTCCGAGGCGGGGCGGGACCCCCAGCAGCGAAAACACCGAGGCGCTGACCGCAGCCGCTTTCACGCGCAACGGGTTTCCTTCCCCGGTTAGATTGAACCCCGCGGCTTCATAGGCCCCTGTCTGCACGAAGGAACGGTTGCGGTCGCGATAGTCCAAATACTCGGCGGCCGCCACTCCGATTTCAGCGTCGCCACCCATTTGCGGAAGGGTTTCTGACACCAGAACCAGTTCTGCCGCATTGCGATATGGCAACGGCCGCAGAAGAATTGTGTCCACTAGGCTGAATACCGCCGTGTTGGCGCCGATGCCGAGAGCCAGGGTGAGAACGGCCACCGCTGTGAAGCCGGGGTTTTTCCGTAACTGCCGGGCTCCGTAGCGAATGTCTTGCACCAACGTTTCAAGCCAGCGCCAGCCCCACATGTCGCGCGTCACTTCCTTCACAAGCCCCACGTTGCCGAATTCGCGGACGGCTGAAACACGCGCTTGCTCGGCGGTTTCGCCCTGCTCCATGCGCTCCTGCGCGGCCATGCGTAGATGACTCCGGACTTCCTCGTCAAATTCGTCTTCGCGCTGGCGGCGGCGAAATAACCAACCCCAAAGGCTCATGGCTGATCTCCCAACGCTTGAAATTCGTGCAAGATGTCTCCCCCGACCCCGTCGGCTGACGGACTGGCGAAAGCGCCGTCGCGGGCCACCCTCTCCCCTGGGAAGAGGGCTGCGCCTTTTTCATTAACCACTAGCCGCTGCTTTACTCGTACCGCAGCGCCACCAGAGGATCGACCTTCGTCGCACGTCGCGCGGGGATGTAGGAGGCCAGCAGCGCCACGGCGAGCATCACTGCGGAGACAACCACGAATGTCATGGGGTCGGTGGGGCGGACCGAGTACAGGTAACTCGCAAGCAGCCGAGTGAGGCCGAGGGCAGCCAAGAGCCCAGCACCCACGCCGATAAGTGTTTGCCTCATGCCCTGCCCAACCACGAGCCTCAGGACGTCACGCCGTTCCGCGCCCAGCGCCAGGCGGACCCCGATCTCGTGTGTACGCTGGCTGACGGAATAAGAGATGATGCCGTAGATTCCGACCACTGCCAGCAGGAACGCCAAGCCGGCAAAAATCCCCAGCAACAAGGTTCGGAAGCGTGGCTCAGCTACAGATTGCGAGACAAGTTGCTCCATGGTGCTGACGGATGAAACGGGCTCGTCCTTGTCCACAGAGCGTATCACCCCTGGCAAGGCTGCTCTGATGATGCTGGAATTCTCCCCGGTATGAATCACGAGATACGCGGCATCTTGAGGCGCCTGAAGAATCGGCAAATATGCCGTTGGCCAAGGCTGTGCGGCCAGATCCAAGCCCCGCACGTCGTCAACGACACCCACCACTTCGAACGGTAGCCGCGGGTTTCCCGCAAAGGTGAAGTGTTTGCCAAGTGGATTCTGATCTGACCAAGCGCGTCGCGCCAAGCTTTGGCTGATGATCGCGACAACGGTCGAGCCTTCCGTGTCTCTCTCCGTGAAATTCCGGCCGCGAAGAAGCGGAATGCCCATCGCCCGGAAGTAGTCCGCGCTCACCACACTGTAACCGGCGCTCACGCCGGTTCCTGGTTGGAACTTCGGACCACCTTCAATATTCAGGCCGATTCGGATACTTGTCGCTCGTCCCAAAGGCAGAGCATTTACGAAGGCCCCAGCCCGGACACCCGGCAGTGCCTTGACACCGGACAAGACCTCCTGAAAGAACATCAGGCGGGCTCCGGTTGCGCTGTACCTCGGCCCGAGCAGGCTGACCCTGGCGGCCAGCAGGTCCCTGGTCCGAAAACCCGGGTTGACATCGAGAAGCTTTCCGAAGCTGCGGATCAGTAAGCCGGCGCCAATCAGCAGGACCAGCGCCGTCGCGGTTTCGAAGGCACCCAGGAGGCCGCGCAAGCGATGGCGAGAACCTAGACGGAGACCAGCCTGGGAGCCCGCGCCCTCTTTGAGGGCCTCCGTCAGGTCAAGCTTCGAGGACTGAAGAGCCGGGGCAAGTCCGGAAATGATGCCTGTGAGCACCGCCACAACAAACGTGAACGAGAGCACCCACGCATCCACTTTGATGCCCCGTGTCAGGATATCCTGGGCCGGAATGAGCTTCTTGGCCACCTGGACCGCCCACACACCCGTCAGCAGACCGAGCGCGCCTCCCATAAGCGATAGCAACACGCTCTCGGTCAGAAGTTGCCGAACCAGTCGGACGCGGCTGGCGCCGAGGGCGGCGCGAAGTGTCACTTCCCGGAATCGGCGCACGCCACGAGTCATAGAAAGGTTGGCCACATTCGCACAAGCAATAAGTAGGACAAACCCTACCGCCCCTAACAACAGGAGCAAGGCTGGACGGATGTTCCCAACCGTGAACTCGTGCAGCGAACTCACCGAAGCAGGATTTTCATCCCTGGCGCCTGCCGGCATTTCTCGTTTAGCGATGACACCCAACTCGGCCCGCGCTTGGTCAAGAGTAGCTCCGGGACGCAGACGGGCGAACTGCGTTCCTCCAATCGAGTTTCCTCCAAACATCTCGTCGTCAAGATTGCGCGGGAGCGTCACCCAAATTTGCGGACCGCCAAGGAAGTCGAATCCCGAAGGCAGGATGCCAACAACCGTGAAAGGCTTCCCGTTGAGACGGACAGTCCTTCCAATCACGCCCGGATCCGAACCATAACGGGACTGCCAGAGTTTGTGACTGAGGATGGCCACGAAAGGATGCTCTGCCGACTCTTCGTCCGGTAGGAAGGTTCGACCCCGAATGGGATTGACGCCTAGCAGGTTGAAGAAGTGTTCCGAAACCTCAGCCGCGGGAACGCGATCCGGCTCTCCATCTCCAGCCAAGTTGATCATCCCGTTTTCGTAAATTGAGAAATCGGCCAGGGTCTTAGTTCTCTCCGTCCAACCATCCCACTCGAAGTGCGGTTTTGGCGCGGGGACAAAACGATTTGCGTAAGGCCATCCGACCACCACGAGGCGCTCGGAATCCTTGAACGGCAACGGCCGCAGCAGGACGGAGTTCACGATGCTGAACATGGCGGTGTTCGCGCCAATGCCAAGAGCGAGAGTGACAACCGCCACAACAGCGAAGCCGGGATTCTTCCGCAACTGCCGCGCGCCGTAGCGAATATCTTGCAGCGACGTTTCAAGCCAGCCCCAGCCCCACATGTCGCGCGTGACTTCTTTCACAAGCCCCACGTTGCCAAATTCGCGCGCGGCTGAAACACGTGCTTGCTCGGGAGACTCGCCCTGCTCCATATGCTCCTGCGCAGCCATGCGCAGGTGACTCTGAACTTCCTGATCGAGTTCCTCTTCGCGCTGCCTGCGGCGAAACAACCATCCCCATAAACTCATGGCTCACCACCTGATAGCTGAAAATCGTGCAAGTGACCCCTCTCCCGGCTCCGTCGGCTGGCGGGCTGGTGAAAGCGCCATCGCGGGCCACCCTCTCCCCTGGGAGAGGGCTGCGCTTCTTTCACGAACCAATAGCCACTGCTACTCGTACCGCAGCGCCACCAGAGGATCGACCTTAGTCGCACGTCGCGCGGGGAGGTAGCTGGCCACAAGCGCTACGGCAATCACTCCAAGGGCGGCGAAGGAGATGGGCGGGACGCTGCTTGGAGGCAGGCCCGCAATCAGGCTGGCGGCGAATTTCCTGGCCCAAAGCGCAACCGGAATTCCGGCTGCCAGGCCGATCGAGACCATCACCAGCGCGTCGCCCAGCACCATCAAGGCCACGTCGCCTCGCGTCGCGCCCAGCGCCATGCGGACGCCAATCTCCTTGGTGCGGCGCGCTGCCGTGTACGCGAGCAGCCCGTAGAGACCTATGCCAGCAAGCAGCGACCCCAATGCGCCAAACGATCCGGAGAGCATGGCGATGAGCCGTTCGGGAACGATGGATGCATCCACTTGATCGGACATCGTTGTGACGTGGTCCACTTGTGCGCCTTTCAATATCTCGGACACACTGCGCCGCACCTCAGCCGCCACGGTGGTCGGGGCAATACGGGTACGAAGGATGAGATCATTTGCGAACATTCCGCCATCCATGAAGGCAGTGAGGTAGATGATGCGCGGTGGCGCTTCGTGAGCGTCATCGTACTTCGCATTGCCCGCGACCCCCACGATTTCATAAGGCTTGTCCGCGCCTCCAATTCCTTTCCAGTCGCGCTCGATGGTGAAATGCTTTCCTATGGGGTTAGCGCCCGCGAAAAAATACCGCGCCATCGCCTGGTTGATGATGGCCACGCGCGGGCCGCCCTGGTCCTGAGAGGTAAAATCGCGGCCGGCGAGCAAAGGCGTGCCGAGAGTCTCGAAATACTTCGGCGCAACGAAGGCTAATGAGACATAGCGGCGATCTTCAGGCTTCTGCTGGTAGCCCTCCGCGTTCACGAAACTCGAAGCTCCTCCGCCGGAGATTGGGGTAGGGTCGGCAAGGGTGGCGGACCGCACGCCGGGAAGGGCTTCCAGGCGCCCCAGAAGCTCCTGGTACAAGAGGGACAGTTGTTCTCCGGTATATCCGCTGCGAGCTGTATCGAGGCTCACCAGCAGAAGGTGGTCGCGCTCAAAGCCGAGCTGATTCCGCAGGTCCGCCAAGTGGCGCGTAAACACGCCGGCGAGGCTCAACACTACCACTGACAAAGCAACCTGTGCGGCGACAAGGCTCTTCCCGAAGAAGCGCGCGGCCCTGGCCTGCGTCGGCCTCGCTGCGCCCTGCAACAGCGACGCTGGGGCAGTCGCCATCGCCCGCAAAGCAGGAAACAGTCCGAACAGTATGGCGGTCAGCAGCGCCGCTCCAACGGTGAAAAGCAGCACATGCGCGTCAGGCTGAACCTGAATGGGGATATGAGGCGGCAATCCCACAATCTGCCGCCCGGAGAGGAGAATCCGAACCAGTAAGCGAGCGGCGAAGAAGGCCATGAAGATACCAAGCAGGCTGCCCGCGGCAGAGAGCAGCAGCGATTCCGTCATCACCTGCCGCACCAGGCGGAGCCGTCCCGCGCCGAGCGAAACACGCAACGCCATTTCGTGCTGGCGCGCTGCCCCGCGCGCCAGCAGCAGAGTGGCAATGCTGGTGCACGCAATCAGAAGCAGCAGACCCACCAGCGCCATCAGGACCAGCAATGGCTGCTCGAACCGGTCACGCAGAAATGCCAGCCCGGCCCCCGCCGGCACGATTTCTAGTTTCAACTGCCGCCAAAGGGGATCTTTGCTCCTCTTGGTTATTTCGTCGATGGTGAACTGAAACAACACGCTCATTTCCGCGTGCGCTTGCTCGATGGAAACGCCCGGCTTCAACCGCCCGACCAAGCCTAGCTGCATGCCAGCGAGCGTTCCGCCGCGGTGGCCGATTACCGGCGCCAGCGCAGTAGGCACCCAGACATCCGGCCTGGACCAGATCATTAATCCAAAGAACTCACGCGACGTTACCCCGATGATGGTAACGGGCACATCCTGCAAGATAATTCGCTTGCCCAGAATTCCCGGATCGAGATTGAAGCGGCTCTTCCAGAAGGACCAACTCACCACGGCCACTGCCGAGCGAACCGCGCCGGCATGGTCGTCCTCCGGCCCGATCAAACGGCCAAGAGCGGGCTTCACTCCCAGGACAGGAAAGAAGTCACCTACTACGTATTCGCCATCCACTGTCTCGCTGCCGAGCCCTTCACCGCGCAGGGAGAAACGGGAGGGACTGAAGCCGATGAGGCCCGAGAAGACGTGATTATGATCCCGAAAGTGCTCGTAGCTCTGCCAGGGGTACCCGTTCATACGGGGTTCGCCTGGGTATTGGTGCAGCAGTTCCACAAGGCGCTCGGGGTCTCGAACCGGAAGCAAGCGTAGCATGAGGGTGTTGATCAGGCTGAAAATAGCCGTGTTGGCGCCGATTCCCAGCGCCAAAGAAAGCACCGCGACAGCGGCGAAGCCAGGGCTGTTGCGCAATTGGCGCACGCCGAAGCGAACGTCTTGCAGCAAGGTTTCAAGCCAGCCCCAGCCCCACATGTCGCGCGTGACTTCTTTCACAAGCCCCACGTTGCCAAATTCGCGCGCGGCTAAAGCGGGCGCTTGCTCGGAAGTTTCGCCTTGCTCCATGCGCTCCTGCGCTGCCATGCGTAGATGTGCCTGGACTTCCTCGTCTAATTCGTCTTCGCGCTGGCGGCGGCGAAATAACCAACCCCAATGGCTCATGGCTGATCTCCCAACACTTGAAATTCGTGCACGTGACCCCTCACCCGACCCGCGCAAGCTGGTGAAAACGCCTGCGCGGGTCACCCTCTCCCCTGGGAGAGGGCAGAAGCAACTCAACCTAGCTTGGTCGCGGTCAGGCCGCTCGGCCCTACGGACCTTCACTGGGCGCGGGCTTCATGATCCCGCCGATGGCGGCGACGATCTGCGTCCAGCGGGCCTGCTCGGAGAGCAACTGCTTCTTGCCAGCGGGAGTCAGGCGATAGAACTTGGCGCGCTGATTGCTCTCGGTCTGTTTCCACTGCGAAATTAGCCAGCCCTGCTTCTCGAGCCTGTGCAGCGCCGGGTAGAGCGAGCCGGTCTCGACCTGCAAGATTTCGCCCGAGCGCCCGCGAATTGACTGGCTGATGCCGTAGCCGTGCTGCGGTCCCCATTGCAAGGTCTGGAGGATCAGCATGTCCAGGGTGCCTTGCAATAACTCGATCCGATTTTGGTAGCGTTCTCTCTTGGGTTTCATGATGTAGACATTCTACTGCCCAAGGCTGTAGATTGTCAACCCCCCTGTAAGACCGAAAATCGAAATTGGAAAATTGAAATTCGGCTGCCGATTTGCGTGCCTTCACAACCTTGAAAATGACCCCTCACTCCCCTCGTCGCCAGGGTGTCCCGCTCGCGCCCTCCACAGCCCTATCGACCACCAAGGCGCCAAGAGAGCCTATGGCAGCCACTTGCCCTAATGTATCTAGGTGCCTTGGTGTCTTGGTGGTGGATGGTTTTGCCGCCCACCGTTTCCCGAAGGGACCTGCCCTCTCCCCCCCTGGGGCGAAAGGAGAGAAACATCGAATTCACGCCCTCTCCCCCTTGGGGGAGAGGGTGGCCTGCGCCGGCGTTTTCATCAGCCGGGGCAGGCCGGGTGA
>Ga0326728_10017683_pt1 | contig 14213 bp, 11 predicted proteins | sample MB3enrmetagenome_FD_207602 | JGI IMG/M metagenome (GOLD analysis project Ga0326728, IMG submission 207602) | Lab enriched peat soil microbial communities from McLean, Ithaca, NY, United States - MB31MN | ecosystem: Environmental > Terrestrial > Soil > Wetlands > Peat | place: USA: New York...
GTCCCCGGCCGCGAGCTGCATATCGCCGGTTTTGTCGCCGGAGACAAGCAGTGCATAGAGATCGAAGTCCGCGACCACCTTGCCCGCGCGCTTGAGCAGGACATGGCGCATCGAGCCCGTCGACGAGGGTCCGCCGCTCGAGAAGACGGCATCGACGAGTGTGCCGAGCGCGCTGACCGTGTACTCGCCGGGCCGCCGAGCGCGGCCGGTGACGTAGATCTGAATGGAATGAATCTCGCCCATATCCACGCTCAGCTCATAATTGCGATAGACCCGGTCCACGGCTTCGCGCAGATGCGCGGAAACCTCAGAAAAAGGCAGACCGGCAAGATGCACCGCGCCGATTTTCGGGATGTAAATCTCGCCTTCACGGCTGACGCGAAGATCGGCGCTGAAATTGACCTGGCCCCAGATGCGGATGCGCAGCTCGTCGTCTGCGCCGACGATCATCTCGGCAGGCGCAGGTCCGTGATCCAGGGGACCAAACGAAGCCGGCATCGCGTTGAAGAGGTCGGCGCCGAAAATGGCGAGGGTCTGCCCTGTGGTGGCGGAGACAAAGCGTTGAAACTCGTTGAGGGGCTGCGGCGGCAACGCAAGAGGGGCGCCAGTTTGAGAACTGCCCGGTCTGTCCAAGCCTTGCTCGGTGTGGCTGGCCCCTGCAGAAAGACTGTCGACCGCTGAGGCCGGGGTGGAGTTGTCCGGATTAGGCGATGCCAGACCTGAGTTCTGCTGAATAGTGACCGGGGCGGGCGATCCCAGCGAGTCGGATGACTTGACGGGAGGGCCCGCACAGCCAAGGGCATCTGGATTGGCACCCCCTGGACATTGCGCAACCAGGCGAGACGGAAGGAGAACTCCGACAAGAGCAACCACGAGCCACAGCAATCTCGCGTGCCCGCCAGTCTGGTGAAAACTGCAAATCAGTTTGATCGGACCAGGAAACCGGCGATGGAGTCGCTTGGGCGGCGAAAGAGTATCCAGGATCACGGTGATTCTCCGAAGTTTGCTTGCAAACAACAAATTGCTTTTGAGTCGTTACGCGGGCCGTAGTTGATTGCAGCCGGCGCCACGGCAGAGTCGTGCGCACTTTTTGGACATGCACTCTCCGGCGCACTGTATGGCGCCGTTTCTCAGAAAAAACTCATCATTCGCACCAGACGCCAGGACACCGAAATGCTTCAACTCGTCTGTCCGAAAAGCCCTCCATCAACGCAACGACCGTGGGCAACTGCGGCATGGACTGGAATTCGATTGCAAGAGAGCAAGATGGCGACACAAACCTACACACCTGCAGATTTGGGATCCGCTCCCACCCGTTGCTCCCCTTTGCAGTGGCTGCGAGTGGCTGCGCGACAAAGGAGGGTGGTCCTTATTGTCGCCGGCACCATCGTCACGCTGGCCCTGGCGTTTGCACTTCTGATGCCGAATCGATATACCGCGACCGCTGTCCTGTTGCCCCCGCAGCAGAGCGCATCCGCGGGAGCCGCGATGATGGCGCAGTTGAGCAGCATAGCGACGGCCGGGGCCAGTGCACTGAGCATCAAGAACCCCAACGACCAGCAGGTGGCTTTGCTGAAGAGCCGCATTGTGGAAGACGCCATCGTGGCACGATTCAACCTGCAGGCGCTCTACGGCAAGCGCCACGTTTCCAGCGCACGCAAGCGTTGGGAGAGAGAAACCAGGGTCGACAGCGGGCTCAAGGATGGGCTGATCCGCCTGGAGGTAACGGACCACGACCCGCGGCGCGCCGCCGAGATGGCCAACGCGTGGGTGGAGGAGTACCGGCGTTTTACGGCAACCCTGGCCATTACCGAAGCCTCGCAGCGCAGGCTGTTCTACGAACAACAACTCGCCGGAGCTCGCGACGACCTGGCTGATGCCGAAGCGGCGATGAAACAGACCGAGCAGCGCACCGGTGTCATCGATATTGAAGGTCAGGACCGGGGCCTGATTGCCTCGGCCGGCGAGTTGCGAGGCCAGTTGGCGGCCAAGCAGATCGAGATCAAATCCATGCGCCAGTTTGCGGCCGATGGCAATCCTGATCTGAAGCGAGCTCAGGAAGAAGCCGCAGGCATGGAAGCCCAGCTGGCGGCGATGGACGCCGATGCCGACCGCAAGACGGGAGACCTGATTGCGCCCAAAGGCATGATGACCGAGGCCGCGGCGGAGTTCGAAAACGCGCTGCGCGAGGTGAAGTACCGCGAGACGATTCTGGATCTGCTCATGCGGCAATACGAGGGCGCGCGCGTAGACGAAGCGCGCCAGGGAGCCCTGATTCAGGTTGTGGAGCCGGCGGTGCCGCCGGACAAGCCCTCCCTTTACCGGCTCTGGGTTCTGCTGGGCGTGTTGCTGGCAGCGCTTCCCCTGGCGGTAGCCGCCGCGCAACTTGCCGATTTGATGACCAGAATGAGCCGTCTCCGCGAGCGCACCGGCTCCTGGATCGAGGCGCTGGAACAGGTCATGGGACACCAGTCATGACCGCATGCCCGGCCAGGGGTCCGGATATCTTCAGCAGCGCCCGGGTGCAGCCGGGAAGGCCCTGACGTAAGGCCGCCAGGAGCGGTTTTGAGAGAGGCAGTAATGCAACAGACGTTGTCGAAACATTACTTCGACCATCGAGCTCCATCTCTCGGCGTGCGTCTGATGGAAGAATTGCGCGCGTCAGGTTGGCTTGCAGTTGTGCGGGCTTGCATGTTTGTTATTGCCAGCAGCATGGGTCGAAGAAAATTCAGGTTCTCGCTCATGGGCCATCCCTTTTGTGTTCGAGGTAACCCGCGGAAACTGGGAATCGACGGACTGCTCTTTGCGCGCCGCGAACGACTTGAGGCGGAGCTGAAGCCGTATTTTCGCCTTAATCAGTCAGGCGGCGCCTTCCTGGATATCGGAGCGAACTATGGCTACTGGAGCCGGTTTATTCTGGCCGACTCCCGTGCGCGCGGAGTCTCCGGTGTCTCCATCGTGGCTTTCGAGCCGGTGCCGTCGAATTATGAGCTTCTGATTGACAACATGAAAGAGGTTCCTGAAAGCGGCAGCCAGGTTTCCTGCGAGCAACTGGCAGTCTCCGATACCAGCGGAACCTGTTTTATGAATGCCTCGAACGGCGATCCCGGTTCCGCATTCGCAAGCGATTCCGGCAGCATTGAGTGCCGCGTGACTTCGATTGACGAATATGTTGAAGCGCACCGGATCGGGAACGTCGCCCTGATGAAGATCGATGTTGAAGGATTTGGGATGCGCGTGCTCAAGGGCGCCCGGCGCACGATCCTCCGTGATCGGCCGCTGATTATCTGCGAAGTGATCGCTTCTCATCTGGCGCGGGCCGGGTCGTCCTCGGACGATGTCCTGCTCGAAGTAAACCGGTTGGGCTACTCCCGCCAACGCATCTCGGATGCCGATTACATTTTCCGGCCAATCCCTTACTGAGGCCGAAAGCAAAGGATTCACAGATGAGCGAGATGAGCGCCTACACAAGCCCGTGGACAAGGGGAGATGGAATTTCACTGGCCCCGGCCCCCGCGCCACCGGCAGGGCTTCCGATCTGCAGCCTCTGCGATCGTTCCGTCTCGGGGATTGAGGTGCTCGAACAGATCACGGGCGGAGCGCGGCAATGACACTGCGCCGGTGGTTCGACCGATGGGTTGGTCTCGATGACGCTGTGGCCTATACGCTGGCGGCTCGCCTGCTCAATATTCTGAGCAGCACGGGAACCGTGCTGCTGATTCTGCACTTCTTCAGCCCCCTCGAGCAGGGCTACTACTACACCATGCTCAGCCTGGTCGCGCTGCAGATGATCTTCGAGCTGGGCTTCTCGTTCGTGATCCTGCAGCTGGCCGCGCATGAATCGGCGCATCTCACGCTCCACCCCGACGGGCGCGTCGAAGGCGACGCGGCTGCTCACGCCCGCCTGGCCTCGGTGCTGCAACTGACGGCGCGGTGGTATCTTTGCGCGGCCGCCGGGCTGGCCGCGATTCTGCTTCCCCTGGGGACGCTTCTTTTCTCCAGGCACGACGCACATGGCGCCGCCGACGCAGGCGCGCACGTGGCGTGGCCTGGACCCTGGGCCGCGGCGGTTCTGGCCATCGCGTTGAGCTTTCTGCTGACGCCATTGATTTCGTTCCTGGAAGGCGCGAACCATGTGCGGCGGGTGGCTCGGGCGCGCATGCATCAGGCTCTGGTGGGCATGGTTTTATCGTGGGGCGCGATTGCAAGCGGCCACGGACTCTATGCGCCGGCCATGGTGAACCTCGGCTGGGCCGCAGTTGGCGCGGCGCTGCTCTTCTCGCGCCGCAGGCTGCTGATGGGGCTGATGCGCTATCAGGCCGGCATTCACTCCGTTTCGTGGCGCAAGGAAGTGTGGCCTTTCCAGTGGAAGATTGCCGTGAGCTGGCTGGCCTCCTACCTTTCGCTACAGATTTTCACCCCGATCCTCTTCGTATTCCGCGGGCCGCTCGAGGCAGGACGCATGGGGCTCTCGCTCAGTATTGTCACGTATATTCCCTTCCTCGCTCTCTGCTGGATCACGCCCAAGGCCGCGCCGTTTGGCCGGCTGGTCACGCTGGGCCGGATCGGCGAACTCGACGCCACGTTCATCCGTGCTCTGAAACAGTCCTTCGCTTTGGCGTCGGCCATTGCCGCCCTCTGCCTGATCGGCATCATCCTAATGCAACGCCTGCTACCCGGAATTGCCGCACGCATGGAGTCGGCCGGCATCTTTGTGCTGCTGGTGGCCGCAGCCGTAGGCAGTTTCCTGGTCCAGGGATTGGCTGTCTACCTGCGCTCATTCAAGCGCGAGCCCTACCTGGTGCAATCACTTGGCACGGCGGCACTGACCACCGCACTGGCGCTTCTCGCAGTGCGTCGCTGGGGTTCGCTGGCCATTGCGGCGGACTACTTCGTGATCTCCGGAGTGATCGGATTGGCCTGGGCCGCCGCCATCTTTCATCGCTCCCGGATGAGCAGTCTCAGAGCCCACAACGCCAAGGCTCCTTCGTGCCGGCCGGCGCTGCTTCCGGCCACCAGGCAGATGGGCGGCTCCTATGGACTTTGAGATCCAGGCACACGCCGTCCTACCTCACCTGCTGTTTTCTGCCGGCTATCTGGGCATCCTGTTCTTTGCCCGGGCGCGGCGCGATTCGCTGGCCCTCGCCTTACTCATGGTCTTTTGCGTGGTTCTCGGTCTCCGCGATATCCAGACTATGTCGCGGGACGCCGACCCAGTGACGTATGCCTTTATCCTCTCCTACGCTTCCGACGTCTCCTCGCTGATGGGAGGAGGAATCGACTACGTCCTTTTCTCGCTCCTGCACCCCATTACCGGCGCCCTATTCGACCTCCGCTCGTGCTTCTTCTTCCTGCACATGCTTTATATACCGGCGATGTATCTGCTCTTCAGGCGCCTCCGTCAGTACCCGGGGGTTTTCTACTTGATGGCCGGATGGATGATCTTTGTCAACTCGGGCCTTCTGCTGCTGGCCAACTTTTTCAGGCAGGGGCTATGCGTGATCATCTTTCTCGCCATGCTCGCGGGCTTCTCGGTTGCTGGGGACGGCAAGTTCCGCCACCGGCTGACCATCTTCTCCCTGCCTCTGCTCCACGCCTCCGCCATCGCGCTGCTGCCTAACCTTCTCGCACTCGGCCGGCGCAGGTATCTCTTCATTTCGTCAGCCTCATTCCTTGCCTTCTGCACCGCCGCCCGCTTTGCCCCCTATCTTCTCGGTTCATCTCCAGACTACTTCTCGAGCGATACAGCGGACCTGATGCGCGTCCAGCTGGAGATCAAGATACCGACCATCTACGCCATGCTGCTGATTGGATACCTGATTGGCCGGCGGACAGCCAGTACCACCGACAGTGCCGCAAGAATTCAGCGCTCGGCAGTCGGGTTGCTCGTGCCCACCGCGGGCCTGCTTCTGCTGATCGATGCGCCGGTCATCGGCCTGAGGTTTCTTTATTTCTCCTACGCGGTCGCGTTCCTCTATGTGGCCCTGGCTGTGAGCCTGCACAAGACGGAAACGCTTTTTAAACTCAGCGCGCTCGCCATCTGCATTTTCGGATTCGTCACCTGGACCTACCCAACCGTAGCCGTGCTGCTGATCTGGTAGCCGATGCAACCGGAGATGAAAACCTTGCTCACACGCATTCAGAATCGAATCCATCAGGCGGTCAAGACGCGCGGCAAATACGCATTCATCGCGCGCCTCATGCCTCAAGCACGAGTGCTCGACGTGGGCTGCGGCAACAACTCGCCGGCGCGCTTCAAGCTCTTGCGTCCGGACTGCGGTTATATCGGTCTGGACGTCGGCAATTACAGGCAGAATGAGCCCGCCGCCGACTACGCGGACGAATATCTGCTGGTCGAGCCCGCCGCATTTGCCGCCGCCATCGAGCGTTATCAAGGTCAGCTGGACGCCGTCATCTCCTCGCACAACCTGGAACATTGCCTGGCTCCGGATCGCGTGATGGAGGCAATGCTGGCCGCAATCCGGCCCGGAGGGCGGATCTACCTCTCCTTCCCCTGTGAACAGAGCGTGCGCTTTCCTCGTCGCAAGGGGAACCTGAACTTCTTCGACGATCCCACGCACCGTGCGGTGCCCGATTGGAAGGCCACTTTGACGGCGCTTCGCCGGGCCGGCATGCGCATCGATTTCAGCGCCGCCCGATACCGGCCGCTGCTGCTCGCCGTCGTGGGGTTGCTCTTCGAACCCGTCTCCGCCGTGATGGGCAGAAACGGAGGCGCTGGATCCACCTGGAGCCTCTACGGCTTTGAGTCCGTGATCTGGGCCTCGAAGCCCTACCCCGCGTCCGCAACAGGAGGAGACCAACATGCCTGATTCTGCCCGCCGGCTTTCCACTGGAGCAACGAAGAGGATTGCTGTTGTCTCCCTGCATTTTTCGCCGGGCCATGTCTCGCATTTGATGGCCTACGGCAAACTGCTGGCCTCAATGGAACTGGCCGTCTGCTATCTCCTCGACCAGAAGTATCTGGATTTTGCCGATTTCTCCGCGATCGCTCCGGCAGTCTCCGCGGCCGCGTGCCGTGCCCATCCCGATGGCATGGAGTTTGACACCGCCATCTTTTATAACGCCGCAATGGCCAACGCCGGGGTTGCGAGGCAGATGCGCGCGCGGGGTATTACGGTGCTCTACGTCTTTCACGAGCCGGTGCCGGTGAGGATGCGCCTCAAGGAGGGCTGGAAAGAGATCCTCAAGCTAATTGCGGCCAGGTTCTGCTCGATTGCCATGTTGCGTGAGTGCTCGGCGGTGCTGGTGGCCTCCGGCTATGCGCGCGCTCTCTACGATCGCCACTTCGCGCGCTACAACCCCAACGTGCATACCTTTCCCCTGCTGTTTGAAGACGAATACAACAGCGGGGAATCGGCCTTGGAGCAGAGCGGAAGACCGCACTTCTCATTTCTGGGGCTGGCCTTGAAGGCGCACGATTTCGAGGGCTTCTGCGCCTTCGCGAAGTACGCCATCCGCACCGGGAGCAGCATCCAGTTCGCCATTGCCACCCGGTCCGACATGAGCGCGATTCTTGCTCGCGATCTCGAACTCGCCCGATACGCGGCGCAAGGCCGAATCCTGATTCAGCACGGAAAGATGCTGTCCAACGAGGAAATGAATGCCTTTTGCGCGCGAAGCTTCTGCGTTTGGAATCTCTACACCTGCTCGACGCAGAGCGGAGCTCTGGTCCGCGCCTTCATGACCGGAACGCCGGTGATGGCCGCGCGAATGGGCAGTTTTCCCGAGTTCGTAGAACCGGGCGTGAACGGAGAGCTTGTCGAATGCCGCTATCGCTTCGAGACTGCGCTGCAAACTGCGGAGAAAATTCGGACCAACCTTCCGGTTTATGTCGCAGGCGCGCGCGCGACTTTCAAGAAGACGTTTCTATACAGCGCCAATCGTGGCGGGCTGGCTGAAATCTTCGCCGCAACCAGAAAGGATACGTGGCAATGCGTGTAGCGTTCGTCAATCCCCCCTTCAAGATGGAGTACGGAAGGTTTTCCCGCGCTTCGCGGAGCCCTGCAATCACAAAGAGCGGAACTCTCTACTTTCCCATATGGCTGGCTTATGCCTGCGGCTATCTGGAAAAGCACGGGCACGAGGTTTTGCTGGTGGACAGCTGCGCCGAGCGGCTGGACATCGAGCAGACGGTGGCGCGCATTGAGGCCTTCAATCCCCAACTCGTCGTGGTCGATACCAGCACCCCGAGCATCCTGGAAGACGTCGACTCCGCGGTGCGCTTCAAGCTGACGAAGTGCTCTCCGCTGCTGTGCCTGGTGGGCACGCATCCGTCCGCGCTGCCCGAAGAAGTGCTGGCCATCGATGAGCGCATCGATTGCATTGCCCGGCGCGAATACGACCAGACAGTGCTGGAACTGGCGGATGCGATCGAAGCGGGCCGGGATATCTGCAGCGTTGCAGGTATCTGCTGCCGCAGAAACGGCGCCGTAGTCTCGACGCCTGAACGTCATTTTATCGAGGACCTCGACGCGTTTCCGTTTGTGACCGAGGTGTATAAGAAGCACCTTCGCATCGAGAACTATTTTTTCTCCGCCGGCGAGTATCCCATGGTGATGATCATGACCGGCCGCGGCTGCCCGTCGCGTTGCTTTTTCTGCGTCTATCCGCAGACCTTTCACGGTCACAAGTACCGCCTGCGGAGCGCGCAGGATGTGGTGGACGAATTCGCGTACATTGCGCGCGAACTGCCGCAGGTAAAGTCAGTGGGGATTGAGGACGATACGTTTACGGCCAACCCGGCGCGGGTGCGCGAGATCTGCCGGCTGCTGATGGAGCGCGGGCTCAACAAGCAGCTGCACTGGTGGGCCAATACCCGCGTAAACCTGGATGGCCAGACGATGAAGATGATGAAGCAGGCCGGATGCCGCCTGACCATTCCCGGCTTTGAGTCGGGAGACCAGCAGATTTTGAACGGCATCAAGAAGGGCATCACGCTGGAGCAGTCGCGCCGCTATGTAGCAGAGGCCCGGCAGGCAGGCCTGCTGGTGCATGGCTGCTTCATGGTAGGCAACAAGGGCGAGACCCCCGCCACGCTGAAGAAGACGGTCGATTTTGCGATCCTCAACAACCCTGACACGGCGCAGTTTTTCCCGCTGATCCCTTATCCGGGGACAGAGGCCTTTGCATGGGCGCGGGAAAATGGCTACCTGCGCACGCTCGACTACTCGAAGTGGCTGACTCAGGAAGGACTCCACGAATGCGTCCTTAATCTCCCCGAACTTTCTGCCGATAACATTCTCGAGCTCTGCGACAACGCGCGAAGGCAGTTCTACCTTCGGCCCGGCTATTTGCTCCGCAAGTTCTGGCAGTGCGTGGTGCACGGTGAAGAGCGGAAGCGAACGCTGAAATCGTTGCGGCAGTTCCGCAAGTTTTTATTTGCCCGGCGGCGCGCCAAGACGGTATCCGCGCAGCCTGGTGAGACTTTGGCAGAAGAGCAGCATTAACCCTGAATCGCACACCCATGGCGCTGGTTTCGATCATCACGCCGGTCTATAACGCCGCTCAATGGCTTCCGGAGACGCTTGCTTCTGTGCACGCACAGACTCTGGAGGACTGGGAACATCTGCTGGTCGACGACGGCTCGACCGACAACTCTCCAGCCCTGATACGAGCCGCGGCCACGAAAGATGCGCGCATTCGTCTGCTCCGCACACCCTCTAATGGAGGGCCTTCTCTTGCCCGCAATGTTGCTATGGAAGCCGCGACAGGCCGCTTCCTTGCCTTCCTCGACGCCGACGATCTGTGGCTGCCCGAAAAACTTGCCCGCTCGGTGGATTGGATGACGGCGAATCATTACAGCTTCATCTATCACGATTTCCGGCATCTATCGAGCGACGGAGCGCTGATCGGTCCCCTGATCACGGCACCCGAGGTACTTGACCTTGAAACCCTGCATACACGGCGAGGCCTGGGCTGCCTGACCATCGTACTGGACCGAGAAGGCATCGGGGATTTCCATTTTCCCGTCGATTGTCCCTATCTTCACGAAGATTTTTGCGCATGGCTAAGCCTCGTCAACGGTGGCCACATTGGGCATCGTCTTGCAGCAGACCTGGGGCGCTATCGGTTGTCGCCGCGAAGTCGGTCGGGGAACAAGCTGAAGGCAGCGATTGAGACATGGAGAATCTACAGCCAGGCCTCAAAACTTCCGCGGCTGCTCGCCACGCGATGGTGGGTGCAATACGCCTGGAATGGGTACTGGCTTCACCGCTTTGCGCGCCCTCGCTAGATCGATTTCGCTTCATGTGTTGCCAGGCTGACTTCCCGCATTTTGTGCTTGCTTAAGAAAAGAGCCGCTCGGCAGCATCAACAACCGAGGGATTTCAACCGAATACGCTGTAATTCTCATGTTTCTGGAACGGGCGGTTCACAGACTGGCGCATCAAACGACAGGTCTCGATCCGGCAGACGTATCTTCAGGAGACAATTCCAGCTCTGGTGCATTCGATCCGCGGTTTCATCAAGTGCGAGATACCACCGCCCTCAAGCCAAGAATGATCGCGCGCATGCCAGCGAAAAGGGAGAACGCGTCGGCAAGAAAAATAAACAAAAGCGCGTGCACAATGTACATGCGCCCCTCACACCGTTGCAACTTCTGTTCGAAGAAATCTGTGACGGGCCGCATCCTGGTAAACAGATAGACGGATAAAACTCCCAGCAGGAGTCCGCCCGCAACGTCACTTGGATAGTGCCAGCCTACCCCCACGCGGGCCACGCCGACGGTAATCGCAGACCACAAAAAAGCCATGCTTCCAGCCATTCGGCTCTCCAGAAAAATGATGGCAGCCAAGGCAAAATACAATGTAGCGGTATCGCTTGGGAACGAGTAAATGATCTTCCGGGTAGCTGAAGGTATGGCATCGATAGGCATCTCATCCAAGGTCTTGAGATGGAGTGATGGATCCGCGCACGGGCGGATATGAGTGGGAAGGTGATGCTGTAACCACACCGACAGAACCACTGCAACACATGCCACGAAGAGCCCGGCCAGTATGCGCGCACGCCGCTTCCTGCACTCGGTGGAGAACCACAGCGCAACCAGCAAAAAGAATGCAGGAAATCCCCGCAAGATCGTATTGTCTGCCATTCTCAAGAATGCGATGGCGGCTGTCGGGCTGCTGGCAACAATGCGATTGAGGAAAAGAAGCAGACGCACATCCAAACTGGCGAGCATGGCGGAGACTCCTTATGAGCTGCGCGTCTCATGGTTGTTGAAATCCAAAGAGCGTTCCAGTTCTTCGGGTTCCGGGTGACTCCGATGGGCACGATACTCGGCCTGCTGACTGAAGAAACCAGCTGGCAAGAAAGCCCACTCTCTTTAAAAGAAGAAGGCAGTCGGAGTTGATTCATTGAAAATCGGAATCACAAATCCATAGTAGTGATCCTTCATTGCAATGAAGACGGATTTGAGAAATATGGCGGGCCTGGCATTCGCTATTGGGAAGGTTGTTTCGATTTGGTAATTGCAGGCCACTGCCATTACGCTCGCTAAGAGCCCTGAGGCGGTTGCCGGGCTGGAGTCCGAGGAGGCTTCCCGAGCCTGCGACGTTTCCCGATGCTTATTCACGGGTTCCGATCCATCCGAATTTGTGAACAACGGTTTCTCTTCCCCATGGAATCCCTGGCCGGTGTACACCACCTTGACGTTTATCTGCTCGATGACCCCAGCTCTGCTTCGGTCAGCTGGTCTTCCGAACATACGCATGTATGATCTGCGCCACACGGCAGCCACTCTCGCCTTGTCTGCAGGGGTGTCGCCAAAGATCGTGAGCGAACAGCTTGGGCACGCTTCGGTGGCATTTACGCTCGAGGTCTACTCGCACGTGCTCCCACACATGCAGGACGCAGCGACAATCAAGGTTGATGCACTGCTGATGGCACCATGAAGAATACTTCGGAGCAATTGTCCGCTAGTTCCAGACAATTGCTCCAACATCCCCATTGTTCGCCAGCTCTCATTTTGATTACGGCGACCACTTCGTTTTTGAGTCACTTGTCCGAGCAGACGGTTTCACGTCCAAGTGGATTGGATATGTAAACGCTAGCCAACACATGGGGACCAATCTGCCGTCGGCTTTCCGGTCAGGGAGGCGATCTAGCTGTGAGCGCAAATCATTAGATTCCCGCTCAGTTCACTGCCCACACGGAAAGCCTCTAAAAGCGCTGCTCTTTCTGGCATTTTCCGATGGAGTTTTCCGCTCACTACCGGAACCCGCAGCTTCGGGCCAGTCGTAACTGGAAACGCGCGTTGACCTGAATTCGCTATTCCAGACGTGACATCTGCCTGCCGATTAACGAAGCCTCGGAAGAGTAAAGGTGAGCTTTTTGCCGAACTATTAACCTACCAGCTGGCCCCTCAAAGTTGAAGGGCGCGGATGCGGCTCTCACTGGTACATGACGCTTATACTGCGGTCAACCCGCCATCACACATGTAGAGGCCACCGGTGCAGTATGCCGATTCATCGGAAGCGAGAAAGACCGCCAGTCCGGCAATGTCATCCGGCTGTCCCAGCCGGCCAAGAGGTACTGCCCTGCGAAGCTGATCGCGCGATTCCTGATCGGACAACACGCTATGGTTCATCGGGGTGTCCATTGTGCCGGGAACGATGGCATTCACGCGAATGCTCCTTTGGGCATAGGCAACAGCCGTAACACGCGCGAGACCCATTACGCCGGCCTTGCTGGTGCTATAGGCGGTCAACTTCGGCGCACAGCCAAAGAGGCCGGTGGGCGAGCCCATGTAGACGATCGATCCACCGCCATTGTTCAACATGAACGGAATGGCATGCTTTGTGCAAAGAAACGAGCCCCGCAGATTCACGTTCATTACATTATCCCAGGTGTCGAGGCTGAGTTCATGGACTTCGGAGTCGCGGTCGTAGAGGAGAATAGCGGCATTGTTGCAAAGAATGTCGATATGTTTATAGCGCGCAAGAGCCGCGGCAAAGAAATTCTGAACCGCGTCATTGTTTGCGACATCTGCTTCGACAAATATTGCATTGTGGCCGTGTTCCGATAAATCCCGGACCAACTCTTCCCCTTCAGTCACATTGGTGTCGACAGCAACAACCGATGCGCCCTCGTGCGCGAATCGCGTGGCAATCGCGCGGCCGAGTCCAACCGCAGCGCCAGTTACCACTGCAACCTTTCCAAGCAATCTCATGGACCTCGTACCTTTTGAAGTTGTCTTTGGATCTTCCAGAAGCAATGCAGGATTGCCCCGGATCACCGGTTTTCAATGAATCTTAGGCTGACTGAAGAGAGGAGTCTCTGAGGATTAAACAGGTTTTTGTTGAAGCTGCATGAAACTTGCATGCGCAACTGCGTCGCAGAATCGCAATAAACATAGGCGGAATTCTGATTCCTTCAATGCGGCCGGAGATCAGTTTCGTGGGCGATAAAATCTTATTGCGCGGTTGGCGCGGCCTCGAGCAATAGGACCCAATCGTCATCGCCGTTGCCGCGATTTGTCGTGGGAGGAGCAAAGTGCAGCTCGCCGGTATTCGGAAAGGGTCCGCCGGAGATCGGCACGTACACGCCATTGGTGGGGTCAAACCACTTCCCGTTTGCAGGACCTTTCATCGATGCCATGTTGACTGAAATCTCTCGAGGAGTGGGGAGATAGACGACCACAAATGAACCGTCAGGCGTGCTTGAAGCTGCACAAAATTCGACTCTGCTCGCGCGACTGCTCAAGTCGCCGGGATCTCCGAATCCCGCTGTGAGCACGGCATGATCCTGGTCGGGAACGAGATCCTGCCAGGGCAGAGACGTGAAGAAGCTGTGCCAGATCATCAGTTGCGAAACAGCCACAGTATCCACATAGTCCTTCCATCCGGAGAGGAATTCGACCGTGTAGCCATTTCCGTAGAGTTGCCCTTTGCCGCCGCTTAGCATTGCCCAGTATTCCTGACGCCGGAGCACCGACGGCGTTCCATAATCCACGGGGTGTCCATAGTCCATCAGGTCGTAATGACCCTCAAGCAGGAATGTTGGCATGGCGGGCGAGTGATTGTAGCTGTGCCACATCTGGAAATATGTCGGCGAGTACGTATAGGTGCCATTGATGGAAATGATGGAAGACCACGCCGGGTCATCGGAAGAAGAACTGGTCTCTACATTCAGTTCAATGGTTTGCAGGTGCCGTGGATCGGCGGATTGAATTCCCAGGGCGACAGCTTTGACGAGCT
>Ga0326728_10017686_pt1 | contig 14212 bp, 9 predicted proteins | sample MB3enrmetagenome_FD_207602 | JGI IMG/M metagenome (GOLD analysis project Ga0326728, IMG submission 207602) | Lab enriched peat soil microbial communities from McLean, Ithaca, NY, United States - MB31MN | ecosystem: Environmental > Terrestrial > Soil > Wetlands > Peat | place: USA: New York...
CCTTGATGCTCAATCCCGTTCGCCCCAATCTGCCCCCTCATTCCACTACAGAGGCACTCTATAAGGGGTCATTTCTATCGAGCTTCCAAAGGGACATTTCTAATGAGCGTCAACAGAATTATTTTCGCCAGTTAACCTCTAAAAGGGCTGGAAATCCGACAGCGAAGCGTAAGCTTCTTATTCATACCTCAGCGCCTCGGCCGGCAAAATGCGCGATGCAGCCGACGACGGATACAGCGTAGCCAGCAACGAAATCCCGATGGAGACGGCAGCTACGATCACTCCGTCCAGCACACGCGGGGCGAAGGGCAGGGTATCGATCGAGTAGACCTCGGCGGAGAGATGAATGAAGTGATAGTGCCCGCCGGCCCAGGCAGCGAGGTAGCCGAGCAGAAGGCCGAGGACGGTGCCGATGAGGCTGATCAGGAAGCCTTGCAGCAGGAAGATGCGCCGCACCTGAGCAGGCTCGACGCCGAAGCTCATCATCACGGCGATGTCGCGAGTCTTTTCCATCACCATCATGGTGAGGGCGATGAGAATGTTGAGCGCGGCCACCAGGACGATGAGCGCGATTACGATAAAGGTGACCACCTGTTCCAGTTTGAGGGCGCGGAAGAGCTCGCGATTCTGCTCCATCCAGTTGGTGGTCATGTAGCCGCGGCCCGCGGTCTGCTCGATGGCGCGGCCGATCTCCGGAGCGCGGTCCAGGTCGTCCACCTTGAAGCTGATGACCGAGAGCAGGTCCGGCTCGCTGAAGAGGCGCTGCGCGTCGCTGAGGCGCATGAAGGCCATGGCCGCGTCGTATTGGTAGAAGCCGGAGTGGAAGATGCCGGCCACGCGGAAGCGCTGGTATTTGGGCGCCAGGCCCAGCGGCGTCAGCTCGCCCTGGGGACTGGTAACCAGAACGCTGTCGCCCACCTGCGCGCCGATCTGCTCGGCGATCTCTTTGCCCAGGATCATGGCCGGGTAGGGCGTATTGGCGGCGCTCTGACCGGGAGCCGGGTCGGAACTCCGGTTTGGCGCCTCCGGTTCGAGGTCTTTGGCCGTCCCGGAGACGATGGTGTCGAGCAGGCTGCTCACGGTTCGCTCCTGGTCGGGGACAATGCCCTTGATGAGCGCGAAGCCGGCGCGCGGCCCGCGCGAAACCAGCACCTGACCGTAGATTCCCGGCGCGGCGGCGGTTACATGGGGAACTTTGCGCAGCCGTTCCAGCAGCGGCTGCCAGTCGCGGATGCCGTCCGACTCCACGCGCATCAGGTCAACATGAGCTGAGGCTCCCAACAGGCGGTCTTCGAGATCGCGCCTCATGCCGTTGGTGATAGCCAGGGCGATGATGAGCGCGGCCACCCCTGCGGCCACTCCGGCGATGGAGATGGCGGTCACCACGCCCACCACGGCCTGCCGCCGTTTGGCCTTCAGGTACCGCGTTGCCAGAAAAAGCTCGAATCGCATCCTGCCATTGAGTCTACTAAAGTCAACGGGAGCCGGGCAGGTTACGGGCGGCCACAGACAATCGATAAACAGGCAAACACGCTGTGGATGGACGGAGCCACGCGACGCTGGCGTTACCTTCTACCCCGGAACTGAATAATGCGCCTTCGATCGCGCTTCGACGGCCGGCGCTCCGGCAGGGGCGCGAACTCCCGCATCGCCTTGCGCTCCGCGGCTGCTTCAATCCGCGCCGCTTTGCTCGCTTCGGTCTCGCGATAGAGCATCTGCGCTACCGCCGCCGGTCCGCGCATCTGGCTGAGCAGCAGAACCTCGATTTGGAACTCAGCGCCCTCGTTCTTCACCTGCAGCATGTCGCCGATGCGGACCTCGCGGGCCGGCTTGGCCTGTATGCCGTTGGAGTGAATACGGCCCAGATCGCAGGCCTTGGAAGCCTGCGCACGGGTTTTGAAGAAGCGCGCCGCCCAGAGCCATTTATCGATGCGCACAGAGGCCATGCCCCTATTTTCGTATACGAAGGCGGCGTTTCGCAGATCAATCAGGCCTGATCGAACTGAAGCGGAGAAGAGCGAAGACTAATGCAGGTTCTTCGACTCCCCTTCGTCCGCCGCGGCGGACGAAGGGTTGCTCAGAATGACATCCAATTATTGCGCTACGCTCAGGATGACAGCTCTTTCGTACTGCAATCCGTTGAATTGGGTTAATAACTCAAATGCGGGCACTCATAGATGCAGGTATCGGTCCGCTCCATAGACCAGTCCCAGAGTAACCAGGGCGATGAAGACCTCGCCGATGGCCCCGACGGCAAAGGGCCGCCAGCCCTGCTTGCCCAGTTCACGGAGGCTGGTGCGGAGGCCGACCCCGGCGAAGGTGAGCAGGAATGCCCAGCGAGAGAGATTGGCCAGGCTTGCCAGTTGCGGCCTGGCGAAGATGCCGATGGTTGCCAGCAGCGAGATCAGCAGGAATCCCAAAACGAATTTAGGGAATTTGCGCCACAGGAACGCAGCCTTGTTGCCGACGGCCTGGGCCTCGCCACGCGACGCCCAATAGAGAGCGTAGGCCAACACAACAAAACCGATGAGAGCGTTGCGGGTTGTCTTGGCCAGGACGGCGACCTTGCCGGCGGCGTCGGAGTAGAGCGCTCCAGCGGCTGTGGCTTCGGCGGTGTTGTCGACGGCCAGGCCGGCCCAGAGGCCGTAGGCCTTGTCGCCGAGGTGGAGCGAGTGGCCGATCAGCGGGAAGGTGAACAGCGAGATGGCGCCAAGGGCGAGGATGGCGGCGATGGCGTAGGAGGCGTCCTCGTCGTCGGCGTCGATGGACGGCTTGGCGGCGATGATGGCCGAGACGCCGCAGATGGCCGAGCCGATGGCAAGCAACGAGGTGAGCTTGGGTTTGAGCTTGAAGGCGTGGCCGATCAGATGCATGAAGGTGAGAGAGAGGGTGAGCGCAATGGCGACCAGGAACAGCGAGATGCCGCCCAGGTGAAGCACGTCTCCGAGCAGAAAGCGCGAGCCGAGCAGCACGATGCCGGCTTTCAACCAAAACTCGTAGGTGGCCACACCGGCCTGGAAGACGCGCGGGACGCCGGTGGTGTTGGCGATGACCAGGCCGAGGACGATGGCCCAGAGTACGTATTCGATGTTGGGGAAGGTGATGTGGTGGGCTTTGGTGTAAGTGGCAATGGAGAACTCGATAAGTTTTCCTCCGTAGCCCACGGCGGCCAATAACAGCAGGCCGGGGATGAGAGCCAGGATGCGGCGGACAAAGCCGGCGGGACCGGCCAGGCTGAGGGGACGGGCGAATGGGATGGTAGTGGCCAAGATATATCTCCTTTTCAGGTTTGGGAAATCGGGGAAGTGGAGCCGGATCTCAAGTTGACCGGGTCACCATTTGATCGGCGGAATCAGGTTGAAGCGCACGAGCAGGGCGAGTACGAGCGCGAGTGTGACGGCATAAACGTCGAGCGAGATGCCGCGCCGGGGCGCGGCGGCGGTGGCTTCAGACATGTTGTTTCTCCTCAGAATGAGTTTTTGTTTCAGGCTGTGACTAAAACGCCGTCTGCTACTAGCTGGTTCATTGCAGCAGTCTCCCGGACGGCCCAGCCGGCGATGAGCAGGCTTGGCGCGAGGACGGGTTCGGCGTCGCCGAGGGCGGCGAGCGTGGTACATCGCACCTGCTGACCGGGCTGAGCGGCGCGGGAAATAACGGCGCAGGGTAAATCCGGCGGAAGGCCCAGTTCGAGCCATTCCCTGGCCAGCAGATGAAGGTCGCGGCCGGGCATGTAGACGACGCGCGTCGCGTCTTCTAGCTCCGGCAGCGGCGAGCTGTTGTGGGAGTGCGCGTGATGGCCGGTGGAGAAGATCACGTTCGACGCGGTGTTGCGTTCGGTGAGCGAGCAACCGATGGCCGCGGCGGCGGCAAAGGCGGCGGTGATTCCGGGGACAACCTCGAAGGGGACGCCCGATTCGGTCAGGGCGGCCATCTCCTCGGCGGCGCGTCCGAAGATGAGCGGGTCGCCGCTCTTGAGGCGAACGACGCTACGGCCCGCGCGGGCGTGCCCGATCATCTGCCCGTTGATTTCTTCCTGGGTGATGGATTTCGCGCCACAGCGCTTGCCTACGTTGACGATTTCCGCGTCAGGCGCGGCCAGTTCAAGAATCGCTTGCGGCACAAGGTCGTCGTGCAGGATGACAGCGGCGGTCTGGATGAGGCGCAGGGCCTTGACGGTGAGCAGGTCCGGATCTCCGGGACCTGCTCCTACCAGATAGGCCGTTCCGCTGGAGGGTAGCGATTCTTCATGACCATTGCGCGACGGCGGCGCCAGGATCATCCTGCGCGACGGGCCGGAGGCGGATTCGCAGATGGGACGCTGGGCCAGCCGATGGAGTAGGAGCCTGCGGGCTTCACTCCGGGGATGCATGGCGAGAATTTCGCGACGGAGTTGGCCCAGATTTTCAAGCCACGGCCCGAGGTTCTCCGGCAGTTGCTCGTCGATCTCTCGGCGCAGGCGCTGGGCGAAAGCGGGGCTTTCTCCGGCGGTGGAGATGGCGATTTGCAAGCTGCCGCGGCTGACTATCGAACCGAAGAAGAAGTCGCAGTTGGGAGGGTCGTCCACACTGTTGGCCAGAATGCCGCGCTCGACCGCACCCCGATAAACGGCTGCGTTCACTTGAGGCGAATCGGTGGCGGCGATGACCAGGAAGTTGCCGTCGAGGTCGGAGAATTCAAATCGGCGCTCAACCCATTCGAGAGCGCCATCACGGGCTAATTGACGGATCTCCGGCAGCGCATCAGGAGCCACCACGCGAAGCTGAAGGCCGGTTTTGAGCAGGCTGCCGATCTTGTCGAGCGCAACACGGCCCGCGCCGACAAGAAGGCAGTGGCGGCCTTCGAGTTTGAGGAAAACCGGCAATAAGCTCATCATTCGATCCTCAACCGGCCACTGCGTACGGTACGCGGCCTGCTGGCGCATCGCGCTCAACGGCTGCCAGGGTCTCGCCGGCCAGATGAGCGCGCAGTTCATTGCTGGAGTGACGGCTGAACCAGGCGCGCAGATTCTCTTCAAGCGCGCGGTCAGCCAGGTAGCGGCGAAGCAGGCGTTCGATGGCCTCGGGCACCAGCGGCGCGGGGCAGCGATAGCCTACCGGACGCGCAATCGCAGCGTGCTCGCCCACCGCTCCGCCCAGGCAGAAGTAGTAGGCGTCGGTGAGCTTGCCCTCGTGCTTTATCTTTTTGCCCTCGATGCCGATGTCGGCGATCCAATGCTGACCGCAACTGTTCGGGCAGCCGGTCACATGCAGCCTGAGCTGCTGGTCGAACTCAGGCAGGCGCTCTTCGAGTTCTTCGACCAGCCAGCGGGTGAAGCCCTTGGTTTCCGTAATGGCCAGCTTGCAAAACTCCGTGCCGGTGCAGGACACAGCTCCACGAAAGAAAGAAGAACCATCGACCGGCAGGCCGATCTGGCCCAGTTCATAAGCCAGTTCGACAGTTTTGCGTTCGGGAATGTCGATGAACAGGAGATTTTGGGAGGCGGTGGCTCGAAGCGCTCCGCTGCCGAAGCGTTCGGCCAGACCGGCAGCGGCTTGCAACTGCTCTCCGGTAAGCCTGCCGCGCAGTACGGAGGCTCCGACAAAACTCAGGCCGGGCTGACGCTGCTTGTGGATGCCGGTGTGGTCGCGGAAGATGTCGTTGGGGAGTTGCTCGGGCGCGGCCGGCAACAGCGTGAAGTCGAGACGCGACTGAAGTTCGGCGAGAAAGCTCGCGGCGGTCCAACCCTCCTTGAGGAAGAGATGCTTGAGGCGGGCGCGGTCGCGGCTTTCGCGCAGACCCTGCTGGTCGCGGAAGATTTCAGTGACGGCGCGAACCACGCGGACCGCCTGATGGGGAAGGATGAAGGCGTCCAGGCGAACGGCAAGATGCGGGTCGACGGAGAGGCCCCCTCCCACGCGCAACGAGAAGCCTGCTTCGCCGTTCCGCTTCGCCGGCGTGAGGCCAATGTCGTTGATCTCCGGATAAGTGCACCAGGAGGGGCAGCCGGTAATGGATATCTTGAATTTGCGGGGCAGGTTATAGAAATCCGGATTTGCCTTGAGCAGATGAGCAACTTCAAGCGCGATCGGCGAGGCGTCGATCAGCTCATCGGCGGCGATTCCCGCCAGCGGGCAGCCGGTCACGTTGCGCACCACGTCGCCGCAGGAGCCCTTGGGAGAGAGTCCCGCGGCGTCGAGAGCATCCACCACCTCGGGCAGCGATTCGATGGTGAGCCAGTGAAGCTGGATGTTCTGGCGAACGGTGATGTCGGCCAGGTTGCGGGCGTGCTTCCGCGCCAGCGAGCCGATGACGCGAAGCTGGCTTGCCGACACAATGCCGTTGGGAATGCCGATGCGCATCATGAAGAAATCGGAGGTCAGCCCTTCGCCGCCCTTGCCGCCGGTGGCGCCCACGCCGTCGCCCTGGGTATAAATGCCCCACCATTTGAAATAGGTCGAAGCCCACTCGGGAACGACGCTCGCGCGGCCGGCGCGGGCGAAGGCGCGCACCTCATCGAACGCCTGCCACGGATTCTTTTCGCGCTTGAGGCGCTCGGCACGTTGGGCTTTCGTCTCTTTTTCCTGAACAAGTTGAGTCATTTACCCTCTTCGGCAGAAACAAAAAGCCCGCGGCAGCTAGTGCTGTATCGCGGGCTTCAAGAAAACCTTGGATGATTTATCGAACGTTCAGACCCAGGTCACCTGTGCGCGCGAAGCGGCGTATAGAGGCGACAATAGGACTGACCATTCATACGAGAATCATAACTGTAGTTTCATGAAAAAGCAACTGCATTTAGCAAATTCGCCTTTTAAAGATGAGACGCTGGCAAATGCACGGCCCATGCAAAAGCTGCCGCACCCCGCGAAGGATGCGGCAGCCTGGGCCTGATGCGAGCTACTGCACGGTGAGGGCGACCGTGCCGGTTGCGGTTGTCGAACTGGAAGTACCGGTGACGGTTATGGTATAGGCTCCAGCCGTGGTACCGGGATTAATAGGCGTGTTGCAGGATTGGCCGCCCCCGCCGCCGCCGCAGGAGATCACACCGCCGGCTAAAGCAATCAAAAGCATCATCATGCCAAGCATCTTCAACCAGCCGCGCCGCCGCCGCGACGGGATGCCGAACAGCAGCAGGCAGGCCAGAGCGGAGCCTCCTGTCGCGTACCAGGGGAAACCATGTTGCAAGCGATTGTCAGAGGTGCACTGTTGCGTTGAGGCTGCCGTGGTGTAGATGGTGAGGGTAGCCGTTCCGTTGGAAGCGCCGGTGATGCTCACGGGACTGGTGGAACCGAAGCTGAAGGTGGGCGGATTCACGGCATTGGCCGGGCTGGTGGTGACGGCGGCTGTCAGCGCTACGCTGCCGGTGAATCCTCCAACGGGAGTTACGGTGATCGTCGAGGTGTTCCCGGTGGTTGCGCCGGCCACAACAGTCACGGATGTACCGGCAACGGTGAAGGTAGTTGCCGGCAAATTGATGGTGTATGCGGCGGTTGCCACGGCGCTGGTAGAGTAACCCGTGGCCGTCGCAATCGCCTCCAATGTCTCCGTGGACGAGACGGTGATCGCGCCCGTGTACACGGTGGACGAAGTCGTCGGCGTGGTTCCGTTGGTGGTGTAATAGATGGTTGCCCCAGACGTCGCATCGCTGATGGTCACCGTCTGCGTCGTGGTGTACGTGCCGGCCGGCACACTGAAGGTTGGCGTTGCGGCGGCCGGAGCAGCGCCGCTGACAATCGCTTCCAGGCCCAGGGTGTGAATGTATGCTCCCGTCGAGTCTTTTCCGGTAATCGACACTTTGTAGATTCCGTTCCCCGTGGAAGAAGGCGCATTCACCGTCAACACGGTGACGGCTTTTCCGCCGCCGGCGAATGTATTCGAGGCTGGGTTCAACGAGCAGGTGACGCCCGTGGCCGCCGAGCATGTGTAACTTACGGTTCCAGAGAAGCCATTTACGGATGCGAGCAGAATATTGTCGTTGGCGCTGCCGCCGGAGGATACCGGGATATTGGTAGTGACGGGAACCATGGTGAAATCAAAAAGCGGATTGGTGAGGTTGAGGGTGGCGATGGAGGGCAGGTAATTCGTATCGCCGGAGTACTGGATGGTCATCAGGTTGGCGCCCTGATAGAAACTCTCGCTGTTCAGCAGGATAGAGAAAGAAGTTGTGATTCCGCTTTTTGGAGGAGTGAGGGTAACGTATCCGAGTTCGATTCCGGAGGAGAAAAATAACAGGTTTCCCGAGGGCGGGGAAGTGCCCACCTGGCCGGTCACGGCCCCGGAGACATTGATGGCGGCCAAGGGTGTTGAAGATGTGGCGCTGGCGGTTGCCGTCAGGCTCGAAGGCTTGCCGGCGCCCGCGGCGGCTATAGTAACATTTTTCGAAACGGCGGCGTTAAAGTAGTTGCTATCGCCGGGGTAGCTGATTGTGATGGGGTAGGTTCCGGCAGGGGTAGTAGCCGGAAAGACGACGGTGGCGACACCCTCCGCGCCTCCGAAATAGCTGTAGACAGCAGGCAATAGCGCAACCGATGTCGGAACGCCGGCTGGAACTCCGGACAGGGTGACGCTTCCAGTTGGAGGCGCGGAGTTTTTCGAGAAATCATAAGAGTTGGCAACCTGAATGGTGAGCACTGTCGGCTGCCCGGTAACTCCCTGTGTCGCGGAGCTTCCATTGATGGTCAGCAGGATCTCCGGCGTATCCTGGACGACCGTGAAGTTGACTGCGGAAGATGTGGAGGGCTTGTAGCTGGAGTCGCCCGAATAGCTGGCGACAACCGAATGGCTTCCCTGCGAAAAGACGCCATAGTATTGCGAAGCCCCTGTCAGGTTGACGGGCACGGTGTTGACGGTGGATCCGTTATCGGAGAAGGTCACGGCGCCAGTCGGGATGGTGGGGTTGGGGCATCCGTTGATTTGTGTCTGGCAACTGTTCCCCGCGATCTGCGCAGCAGCCGACAACTGTATGCCGTAGGGCACCGCGCTCAAGGAGGCAGAATATGGGTACGGGGTCATGGAGAAGGAAAGAGTGCTGTTTTCCGGGCTGACCGTAATCTGCGTCTTGGCCGAGGCGCTCAGCGCATTCTGGCTGTCCCCGCCGTACTGACCCCAGATGTTGTACGTGCCGCCGGGCAGATTGCCGACCGCGCTAGAGGAGTAAGTTCCATTGGTCAGATTGAACGATGTCAGTGCTTGCTGCACAGGTGTAGGGCTGTCAGTCATCAAGGCAACTTCGCCCGTCGGCGTGCCGCTTGCGGCTGTAACCGTGCCAGTGATCGAAATCGGGGTTCCGTGGGTGAAGGAGGTCGAGGACGGCGTGAGGGTGGTCGTGGTGGATGCGAACTTGACGCTGCCCCAGTTAGTGACAAGCTGGTTGGCGTCGATGGTGCCCAGGCCGGTGGCCAGGTTATATCCGGCGGCGGCGTTGTAATCGGGCGTCGTGCCAGTGCCTAGCTGGCCTTCCGTTGCCGAGCCATATTCCGGGTCGTCCACGATAATGGGATTGGATACGGCAATGCAGTCCAGGGGAGGAAGAGTCCCAAAGTATGAACTAGTGACAGTGGTGATGTTGCAGGGAACCGAATTGGTGCCGTGAGTTACGTCATGGAAGGCCGCCGGAAACTGCGTCTTCAACGGATAGAGCACGAAGCCTGCCTGCCCCTGGCGGCCGTATTTCTGGTTCACCAGGGCCATCATGCCGGCAAAGGAAGGCGATGAGGCGGAGGTGCCGCCCACGCCGGTGATCTGCACGAGATTGCTTCCCGAAGGACTCTGGCAGTCGCCATCCTCGGCGCAGATGGGATAGTAGCTGAGGTTCCAGTTATTCGAGGCGAACAACGAAACGTCGGGGATATCGCGAACCTTATCCGCGGGTACACCGGCGCCGGTCTGCCACGAGGGCTTCGGATATCCGCCTGTGCATGTAGCCCAGCCATATGTGCCCGAACCGGTTCCCGTCGCGCAACTGCTGGCGCCCCCGCTTCCGCCCTCAACCGTGGAGGTTCCATTGGGCAAGGTGTAATAGTTAAGCCCATACTGGCTGCCATTCCAGGGCTGCTCGGGGATGACCTGGAGCAAAGAAGCCTGGGGAAGCTGGGTCGAGGTCAGGTTCCAGTAAGTTTGCAGGTATGCGCTGGTCAGATTCTGGTATTGGGAATAATAGAAATCGGTGCCGCCGACCGCGACGTTGTACGGTGTGGAAGCCAAGCCATTGACGCCAAGACCACTAACGGCGTATTCATCGTACGCGCATCCTGCGGAACCGCTATCTCCGCTGGAGACCATAACGGTAATGCCCTGGGCGGCAGCCTGTTCCCAAAGGCTGCTCATAAATGAGTTGGTCGACTCAAGATCCTGTTCACATTCTCCAAAGCTCATGCTGATGACCGGAGCGATGTTGCTATAGACTGCGTGCTCGGCGGCAAGAAACAATCCGGATTCGGAATTCGTATCTGCCGCGATGACCAGATACACGGTCGCATCCGGCGCCACGGCTCCGGCCCACTCGACGTCGAGATAGGCTTCAATGGACGCGCCATTGAAATATAAGTTGTTGATTCCGTCGACCCCAGGGTCATTGCCGTCAAGGACGATCTGAGGGGGATTTGCAGGCAGGCCGAAGATGGAGCGGAATTGGTTGACCTGCTCGATATCGATATTGGATTCATTGACGATGGCAATGCTCTGGCCGGAGCCGTTGACGCCGGCCTGGTAGAGCGGGTTCAGGTCATACTGTATGGCGAAGTCCGCCGGGGCCAAGGGAAAGTTCCACGAGTTGGCATAGGTCCATTGGGGCGTTGCCTGATGTGTCTGCGGTTGATAGCTTGCCTTTCCGAGAACGCGGATGTAGCTCTTGACCGGGAAGTTGTTGAGCGAGACAAATCCGCCGATGACCGGCGCAAGCGCCGCCGGAATTTGCGGTTCGCCGGCGTTGGCGTAATGCGTCTCGCCGTTGACCTGGTACTTGTGAATCTGGGTATGGAAAGCCTTGCGCAACTGGGCGACGTTGCCGGAGAACTCGATGGTCTGCTTGCCGGGGTTGACTTTGACGACGTTAAAGCCATGGCCGCCGAGCCAGGCCTGAACGGCCGCGATGTCCTGATCGGAAGGGCCGAACTGCTTGCCGAACTCGTCAGGCGTCAGCCATTTGTGGTAACTGGCGGAGCCTGGGGTGTGCAAATCGCCGATGAGCTGTCGAAGCGCGGATTCCTGGCCGTCGCTGTGCTTGAGGATGAGATGCATGCGTTCAAGCGGCATGCTTTCGGGCGCGGCTCCGCGATCGTTGGCGGCATTCGCCAACGGATGCACGGTGCCCTTGAGCGTGACAAGCCGGCTTTCATCGATAGGATCGACGATTCGCGCGGCGGGCGCCAATTCCTGGGCCATCAATGCCGAACCGCAAAGCAATGCACTGGCCAATACGCAAAGATGAAATGAACGAATGTGTACCATGGCGGGGTATTCAATCCTTTCTTCTGAGAAAATCCGACTTACTGGAAATTTGCCGTTCCAATCCGACTGATTCAATGAGGCGGGGCAAGTATCGGTGCTTGCTCCGCTGGATGCCCGTGCTCGGTGTCACGAGTACCGTGTCTTGATGATTTCGTGCTTTCCCAGGTCCCCAAATGCGAGGGACCTGGGGCACCCATGGCTTCCGAGTGGATTACGAAATCTCATGGACATAGCACGAGCGATTGCGCAAATGGCGGGGAAGAGCGTTTGCGCCTGATACACTCTCGCAAAGAATAGATGTCTTTTTCCGTAGTTTGTCAAGTTAAAGTCTCCGTATTGATCATTTAATAAACCGTCGCCAACGCGCGGCGGCAGCGCGGGCGCGCTCCTCGCACGCGGCTGCCGGTCATAGCCGCGGGCTTTTCCGCAGGCGGTAAAGCCATGACTATTGACCATTTATAATGAGGCATCGAATGCGCTCAGATGCGAGCGCGGAGGTCAAGGAGAGAGATGGCGGATTTGCAGGGTAGGATCGCCCTGGTGACAGGGGCTTCGCAGGGGATTGGCCGGGCTTGCGCGCTGGAGCTGGCGCGAGCGGGGGCCACGCTGGCCGTAACGGACATCAACGAGATCAAGCTGGCCGATGTGGCGGCGGAGATTGCGGCGGCCGGAGGACAGGCGGCGCCGTTCCGGCTGGACGTGAGCAGCGAGGAGTCGATCAAAGCCGGGGCCAAAGCGGTGCTGGAGCGTTTCGGCAAGGTGGAGATCCTGGTGAACAACGCCGGCATCACCCGCGACGGACTGATGATGCGCATGAAGCGCGCCGACTGGGAGCTGGTTCTGGACATAAACCTGACCGGGGCGTTTCTGCTGACGCAGGCGCTGTTGAGCCCCATGCTCAAGAACCGCTGGGGACGCATCGTCAATATGGCCAGCGTAGTAGGACGGTCAGGCCAGGCAGGCCAGGTGAATTACGCGGCCTCGAAGGCCGGGCTGATCGGGCTGACGCGATCGCTGGCGCGCGAGGTGGCTTCACGCGGGATCACGGTGAACGCCGTGGCGCCGGGATTCATTGAGACGCCGATGACGGCGGTGTTGACCGAGCAGCAGAGCGCCGCGATGCTGGCGCAGATTCCGCTGGGCAGGCGCGGGACGGCCGAAGATATCGCGCAGGCGGTCAAGTTCCTGGCATCGGACGCGGCCAGCTACATTACCGGGCACGTGCTGGACGTGAACGGCGGCATGTTCATGGGCGGCTGATTTCGCGCTCCGGCACTGTACGCGGAAACCGTTCTAGATTCCCAATCTCGATTTCAGAATGCGCACGCGATCGCGCGCCACGGGAATCTGTGTGTGCTGTGGATCTTTCAGCGAGAGGATGACCTTGCCAGCGAACCAGGAGTTAACTTCTTGAATCCAGTCCACGTTGACCAGAGCGGAGCGGTGAATGCGCAGGAAGCGGGCAGGGTCGAGACGGCGCTCGAGTTCGGCGATAGTCTGATCGACGCAGTGCCGATGGCCGTTGACCACGGCGTAGGTGAGCTTGTCCTGAGCCACAAAATGCGTCACGGCGTCGAGGTCGAGGAACGTGATGCGCTCGCCGACGCGGGAGGCGACGCGGCGCGGATAGTCGGGCCGTTCGCCGCGCAGGGATGCGGCTAACTCCTTGAGCAGAACGGGCAGATCGGGGTCGCGCTGCCAGTCCGGCTTGCGTACGGGGCGGAGCCGGTCGAGCTTTTTAATCGCGCGCGCCAGTTGCTCGGGCTCGATGGGCTTGACGAGATAGTCGATGGAGTTGACCTGGAAGGCCCGAAGCGCATATTCGTCGTAGGCCGTGGTGAAGACGACAAAAGGCTGTTCGTTGAGTTGTGACAACAGTTCGAAACCGTTCATGCCGGGCATCTGAATGTCGAGAAAGAGCACGTCTACGGCTTCTCTGTTCAAATAGTCAAGCGCCGCCGCGGGATCAATTGAGCTGCCGGCGATGCGCAGGCCGTCGAAGCCAGCCAACAGCCGCTCCAGCCGCTCGATAGCCAGCGGTTCGTCATCGACGAGATAAGCGCGCAGGGGGGCGGTTTCCATAGCTCTATCAAATCATGCCGGAAAGGTCAGGCGAACAACGTTTTTTTCGTTTTCGCGGGCCACTTCAAGCCGTCCGGCGCCGCCATAGAGGAGCTCGAGGCGCGCAACAAGGTTTCCCAGGCCATGTTCCGGCGTGATGGCGTCGAGCGTGAAACCGGGACCGTCGTCGATCACTTCAAAGCGAACTCGCTCTGCGTTTGCCGCTCCGGTCAGTTGAATCATTGCGCCCTGGACACGTTGCGAGACCACATGCTTGACGGAGTTCTCGACCAGGGACTGAAGCGCGAGCGGAGGGACCTTGACGCCGTCCAACGATTCAGGGACGGCGATCTCATAGCGCAGGCGCGCTCCGAAGCGGGTCTTTTCAATCTCCAGGTAGTCGCGCACGATCTTGATTTCCTGGCCGAGCGGGACGAAACCGCTGTGATGGGCGTTCAGCGAAAAGCGCAGCAACGAGGCCAGCTTGCCCACCGTATCTTCGGCGCGCTCGGGGTCGGAGGGAATAAGGGCGGCGATGGAGTTGAGCGTGTTGAAGAGGAAGTGCGGGTGGATGCGCGATTCGAGCGAGGAGAGCTGGGCTTCGGCGAGCAGCTTGTAGGCGCGCTCCTGCTCCACCTGGCGGGTGCGCAGTTCGAGCGCGGTGGCCTGAAGCTTATAGCGCATGGTCTCAAAGGTCGAGATGCTCAGCCCGAACATGAGCGAGATC
>Ga0326728_10017687_pt1 | contig 14212 bp, 10 predicted proteins | sample MB3enrmetagenome_FD_207602 | JGI IMG/M metagenome (GOLD analysis project Ga0326728, IMG submission 207602) | Lab enriched peat soil microbial communities from McLean, Ithaca, NY, United States - MB31MN | ecosystem: Environmental > Terrestrial > Soil > Wetlands > Peat | place: USA: New York...
GAGAAATGATCTTGCACTCGAGTTCGCGCACTGCACGGCGTGTAATTTGTTTCAGCGAAATATCGCCATCGAGAGAGATCTCCGGCGTATACAGCAAGTCGTCGCGACGGGTCACATCGGCCAGCGATGCCTCTTCATGACCGAAAATTACGTATCGGCGAATGACGTTCTCAAGTTCGCGGACGTTGCCAGGCCATTGGCAATTCATGAGCTTCGCGATTCCTGAATCGGAGAACGGTGGTGTCCGGCGGCTGAAAACCTCGTTATAGTGCTGGACGAAGTACTCCGCTAGGCGAGGAACGTCTGCCCGCCGCTCGGCCAGCGTCGGCAGAGTAATTGAGATGCCATCCAGCCGGTAGAAAAGGTCCTGGCGAAATAGCCCGCTGCCCATATCGTCCTCGAGATAGTGGTTCGTTGCAGAGACGATACGTACCTCAACACTATGGTCGGACTCCCCCCCAATTCGACAAAACTTTCCATCCTGCAGCACTTGAAGTAGTTTGGCTTGCAGGCTGGCATCGAGGTCGCCAATTTCATCTAGAAACAGCGTGCCGAGATGTGCAGATTCAAATCGTCCAGCTTTCTTGTTATACGCGCCAGTGAATGATCCCCGTTCGTATCCGAATAGCTCACTCTCCATCAACGTCCCCGGAATTGCCGGACAATTTACTTTGACGAATGGGCCATTGCGCCAAGGGGAGTTCGCATGCACAAGTCTGGCGATGATCTCCTTCCCCGTCCCACTAGCACCCCGAATCAGGACAGGAATATTCGTTTCAGCGGCCTGCATCAGCTTCATCCGGACAGCTTGCATGGTTGGGGTCGAACCAAAGATCACATCCGGCGGTGGCAAGTCCGGCCCTGACATGACGCTACGCTCTGCTTGATCGGCGGATGAAGGCATGGGCAACGCTCGCAATCTTTTCCAATGAACGTTGTTGCACGTTGCGCGCCAAACAGAAACGTTCCCAACTGTGAATCCTGCCCTGTATTCAATGGCTTACGAGCACTCGGCCATGAGTTGCAAGCGCGTAGTACCTGCAGATTAGCCCTGATGGGAGCAAAGTGAAAACTTCTTCCACTTCGAGAGCAAAATAATTCAGCAAACCGATGCTTTAGCCTGCAGTTGTCGCGCTATGGGGTGGGCACGGTTGCTTTAGCCTCGTTGGAGAACGCGCTCTCAACCAGGTTGGTGCCGACGGAGGTAACAACGTAATAATACGTATCTCCGGCCGTGACGTCTTGGTCGGTGTAGCTCGTCTGCGCGATGGGCGACGAAGTCAGTTTGGTATACGGCCCCCCACTGACGCTCCCTCGGTACGTGTCGTAGCCAATTACCGGTGAACTTGAAGCGTTCCAAGAGAGAAACACCTGAGGGCTTGGGGCCGTCGGGGTTGTCGTTCCTGTTCCAGTGGTCGGAATCGTAAGATTACCTGTAGCGCTACTATTCGTGAGATAGATGGCTCCGCTTACCGAACCGCTACTAGACGGATCAAAGGTGACGGTGAACGTAGTGCTCTGGTTGGGCGCAAGCGTAAGCGGCGTGGAGATACCGCTCACTCCGACTCCTGCACCACTCGTGCTGACCGATGTCACAGAAATGTCTTGTTCGCACGAATTCGTAATCGTGACCGATTGCGAACCGGTCTGTCCAATCGTAACGTTGCCGAAGGAGATGCTGCTGGGACCGGCCACCAGTTGTCCGCCAGTCTCGCCCGTACCCGCAAGACTCACTACTTGTGGACTCTGCGGAGCGTTGTCGGTGAACGACACAGTGCCCGTACGAACGCCCACCGCCGTGGGTGTAAACGTCACATTCACCGTGCAGCTTGCGCCAGCGGCTAGCGTCGCGCCGCAATTGTTGGATTGGGCAAAGTTCCCCGTCACAACCACCGCATTTAAGGAGATACTGGTGCTCCCGGCATTGGTAAACGTCAACGACTGAGTCGCACTCGTAGCATTTATGGTTTGGCTGGGAAAGTTCAAACTTGATGCCGATAAGCTCGCAACAGAAGAAGAATTGCTTGATGAAGACGCGGAACTACCCGGAGACTGCGCACCGCCTCCGCAGCCGTTAAGAATCATGCACGCAAGAGCAATAAAGACAAATATGCAGGAACCGCATCGATAAGTCATAGCCGCTTATCTCCTCCAGCATTGTGACCGGCCTCATTGCACGGCGCCGTTGGCACTTCTGCTTAAATTCGCTTAAAGAAATGCCTTACGCCTGGAGGTGACGACTAAGAAAATGGCGAGGATAGTTATGCACAAACTTACATATAAGTGCGCCCGCAGAAGCACCAATGGCTTGGGCTTGCGTCAACTCGCCTGGATTAAGTCGCAACCGTGCCTAGGCACAGAGCTGAAATTCTTAACTCCAAACGAAGCAGCGCGCTTTCATTACATGCAAGCCGAACAGCAGCATGTACATTTACGTATTGATTGCTTCGATGATACACCTTCGTCGCTGTTGTGCCCACAAAACAGCCGCACGTATCAACATGCAAACGTGCGGCTGTTCCGGATTGGGCCGGTTGCTACGTAGTTGGAATAACCGCCGACGCTTGGGATGAATATGCGCTTTCGACACCACTGGAATTCACGGATGTCACCACATAGTAGTACGTCTGCCCGCTAGCCACCGAACCATCAGTATACGACTGGCTAGCCAGAAGGCTGGAATTCACCTTGGTATAGGCCGTGCCGGACTGCGTTGACCGGTAGACGTTATATCCGCTCACCGAACTCGAGCTTTCCGACCACGAAAGTGCCACGCTCGGCTGTACCCCAGCCGCCGCGGCTGCCGTGCCCGAAAGCGAGACTGACTGCGGGCTCGAGGCTGCGTTATCCGTCAGCTCGAGTGCACCCGGCAGCGAGCCCGAGGTGGTCGGCGCAAAGGTCACCGAGATAGTGCAACTGGCGTTCGCTGCCAGGCTGGTACCGCAGGTGTTGGTCTGCGCATAGTTGCCCGAGGCCGCGATGCTGCTCAACGTCAGCGCTGCCGAACCAGTGTTGGTCAGCGTAACTGTCTGCGCTGCGCTGGTTGTTCCTACCGTCTGGCTGGCAAACGTCAGACTCGCAGGAGACAAGCTCACAACCGGACCCGACGTCGCGGCTCCGACCGCCGTGCCCGAAAGCGAGACAGCCTGCGGGCTTGAGGCTGCGTTATCCGTCAGCGTGATCGCACCCGTCAGTGTGCCCGAGGCGGCCGGTGTGAAGGTCACCGAGATGGTGCAGCTGGCATTGACCGCCAGGGTCGTGCCGCAATTGTTGGTCTCTGCATAGTTGCCCGAGGCCGCAATGCTGGATATCGTCAGGGCTCCCGTGCCACTGTTGCTCAGCGTAATTGCCTGCGCTGCGCTGGTTGTTCCAACGGTTTGGCTGGCGAACGTCAAGCTCGCAGTAGACAAATTCGCATCAGGCGTAGCCGGCCATGCCGTACCTGTCAGCGAAACCGCCTGTGGGCTTGAGGCTGCGTTATCCGTCAGTGTGATTGCACCCGTCAGTGTGCCCGAGGCGGTCGGCTTGAAGGTCACCGAGATGGTGCAACTGGCGTTCGCTGCCAGGTTCGTACCGCAGGTGTTGGTCTGCGCATAATTGCCCGAGGCGGCGATGCTGCTCAACGTCAGTGCTCCTGGACCAGCGTTGGTCAGCGTAACTGTCTGCGCCGCGCTCGTTACTCCAACCGTCAGACTGCCAAACGTCAGACTCGAAGGAGACAAACTCACCACCGGAACCGACGCTGCAACCGCCGTGCCCGTCAGCGAAACCGCTTGCGGGCTTGCGGCTGCGTTATCCGTCAGCGTGATTGCACCAGTTGGCGTGCCCGCAGAAGTCGGCGTGAAGGTCACCGAGATCGTGCAGCTGGCGTTCGCCGCGAGGCTGGTACCGCAAGTGTTCGTCTCCGCATAGCTGCCCGAGGCCACAATGCTGCTCAGCGTCAGGGCTGCGGTACCGGTGTTGGTCAGCGTAATAGCCTGTGCCGCGCTGGTTGTCCCAACCGTCTGACTGGCAAACGTCAAACTCGTAGGAGACAAGCTCACAACCGGCACTGCCGCAACTGCCGTGCCCGCCAGCGAGACTGCCTGTGGGCTTGAGGCTGCGTTATCCGTCAGCGTGATTGCACCCGTCAGTGTGCCCGAGGCGGTCGGCTTGAAGGTCACCGAGATGGTGCAGCTGGCATTCACCGCCAAGCTGGTACCGCAGGTGTTCGTTTCCGCATAGTTTCCCGAGGCAGCAATGCTGCTCAGCGTCAGTGCTGCCGTGCCGGTGTTGGTCAGCGTAACCGCCTGCGCCGCGCTCGTTGTTCCAACCGTCTGGCTGGCAAACGGCAAACTCGAGGGAGACAAGCTCACAACCGGCGCCGCCGTCGCAACCGCCGTGCCCGCCAGCGAGACTGCCTGCGGGCTTGAAGCTGCGTTATCCGTCAGCGTGATGCCACCCGTCAGCGAGCCCGTGGTGGTCGGCTTGAAGGTCACCGAGATCGTGCAACTGGCGTTCACCGCCAGGCTGGTACCGCAGGTGTTGGTCTGCGCATAGTTGCTGGAGGCGGCGATGCTGCTCAGTGCCAGTGCCGCCGTGCCGGTGTTGCTCAGCGTAACAGTTTGCGCCGCGCTCGTTGTTCCAACCGTCTGATTGCCGAACGTCAAACTCGCAGGAGACAAGCTCACAACCGGTGCCGCCGCAACTGCCGTGCTCGTCACCGCGATATTCGTAGGCGTATTCGATGCATTACTTGCGATGGCAATCGTCCCAGACGCCGAGCCTGCCGACGTAGGTACGAAGCTGACCGTCAGCGTTGCTGATTGCCCGGCATTCAGAGTCAGAGGGAACGTGATTCCACTCGCCTGGAAATTGCTGTTATTGCTGTTCGCCTGCGAGATCGTCACACTGGTGCTGCCGCTATTGCTCAATACCGTAGTGCTCGTGGCAGTCTGGCCAACCGTTACGGTCTCGAGCGACAAGCTTGCCGGCGACGCGCTTAGAGTTCCCGCTACAGATCCCTGCTCTGGATACTCATATGCTCCGATGTCATAGGCTGATCCTTGCGGCCGTGAAACGCCGTCATAATCGGTGGCGAGCTGCACGGTTGCACCGCTGTCAATCGCGGGGCTGCCTGCCTGCAGGTGAAAGTTGTTAGCCGCCACACTTACAAACGTCGGATCGCCAACAACACTGTCGGAGAACACGCCAAGAGGATTTCCCGCTCCGAAGAATAAGTTATTCGAGCCGGTAACCCACGACAAATCCGTGTCGAGTGAAACATACTGCTGACCGCTCAGCACGTCGAAGATATTGTTGGTGAAGTTTGTGGCGCCAAATGCGCGCACCGCACCGGCGCTGGCACCGCCAAAGGCTCCCGCGTTGTAGATTGTGTTGTTGTACACCTGAACTGGAGTGCCCGAACCGCCGCCAATCACAATCGCGGCGTATCCATAACCTTCGGGCGTACCTCCAGGTGCCGGCCCGGTTCCCGAATTCTCTATGATGTTGTTGTAGACATTGACGGCGCCCTGCGAGGGGTCAACTGTACCGAGCGCGATTGCTTCGCACCGGGTATCGTAAATGTAGTTATCGTGAACCAAGTAGGAATACTGCGATCCGGTATCGGAGTGCACCCCAATGGCATTGCACCCTTGGGTATTCGTAATCGTGTTCCATCCAATCTCCACGCCATTGGTCCCGAGCAGGTACATCGTCTGGTAGGACTCAAGGTTCGTATTTGTGGTCGAACCGTTGTCGTGAATGTTATTTCCAAGGATGGCCAACGACGAACCACCATTGACCGCGATGCACGATCCCGAGCCGTAACCGTTCGGACATGACACATCACTACTGGTGAGGCGGATCCCACTCACCCCTGCAATTGACACAGCCGCCTGAGCCCCGATAGAACCCAATTACTGGCTGTAATGTTGACTCCGATTGCAAGTCCTGTACTTGAACCGATCATAACCGCACTGTTCGGATACGCAACGATTGCCATGGGCGCGGAAGCCGTTCCGCCGCTGCTGAGAACCAACGAACTGTTACCAGATGTTCCGGAAGAAGCAGTACTCCGCGTAGATTGGCTCTCGACATAAACAATGTCACCCGCCTTCATCGTGTTGCTGGCATGAGTAATCGTGCACCATGGCGAAGTATAGGAACCTGATTTACTATCGTTGCCGCTACTCGAAACAAAATAAATATTGCCTGCACGTACCATGAAGGGGACACCGTTGCTCGTGACACCGCCAACCTTAACGACGATGCTGCCGGTCTTTGCAGATGAACCGAGTTGGAATGTTACTGCGGAATCTGACCAAGACGCATAGCTGCCAGCAGTTCCGCCTCCCGTCGTTACGGTTGATGACCCTCGCGAGCTTCCGAAGCCTTTGCCATGTATCGTAACAAAAGCGCCGGCATTGCTCTTGCCGCCGGTGTTGGGGCCTGACGTAAGGTCTGAGTAGAAGATCGTTGGAGGCATACTCTGCGCAAACGCGGCTGTTGCCGCAAGGAGTACAACAAAAACCAGAATCAGCTTCTTCATTTTGAACACAGCCTCCAACCGGAATGCGCCTGGAAATGCCCTTCCGTTGCACGCTTCCAGAATTGAAATTGAACAGAGCGACTTCGATCTTTTCGAGCAAAGCCGACTCGCTCAACCAAGCAGGCACACTTCACCTGTCCGGTTCGAAGAGCGAAATTTCAACTTTCGCCTGCGAACTGGTGTTCTGCAGAAACCGATGACATGCGCTATGAGCTGGCCGAGCAGCGCGATTCGACTACCATGCAGGGTGCTGCGACCACGCCTGGTTGTGTTGCTGTAGTGACGGTAGCAAACATATTTCAGCGAACAACCACAAATCGTGAAGGCGACAGACTCCAAAGTGCTACTGAAGTACAACCCATTTGTAACGTAAAGCCATGCGCAACCCGATCCGAGGAAGCTCTTAGACAAAATCTAAAAGCGACCTAATGCAAATGAATTTTGCAACGCTAGTTGCTTGATAGACCCAAGCCGAGATCGTATCGAAATGTTGGATTCTGAGGTCTCCCCTGCCTCGTTATCAGTTGATCCACACTAGGCCCACTGCGGATCGGGATATTGATAGCGAGAGACTGCGACTCCTCGCCCCGCCCCGCCGGTGGACGTAAAAATTCCCGGGACGTAGACCGACCGCAAGTGTGTTCGAAATACCGGTCACAAGTGCTGGCCAAATGCGGTTCGGATTTCCCCGAATTCCGCACATGACAACTGACGAACACAAGGGCTGCGCGTAGGAGAACTTTTTCGCACAGGAGTGCGCAAATCTTTTCACAAGTAAAATGCATTTTTGTGCACTTTACCCCCGGGAGCCTCGCGTACGTACCGTCGTTGCGTCACATAGCTTGTGGCCACGCTGCCGGGTCATCAGAGCGGCATCCACGCCATAGTTCGTCATGGCATCCGACTTGCACTCCTCCTCCCGGGGAAGAAATCATCTGCCTTGTGCTGGATCGCTTCGTGCTTGGAGATCGCAACCCCGGAAGGAGTTTGCGCCATGAGAAGGATATTGATCCTGGTAGTGATTGCGCTTGTACAGGTGTCTGCGCAATCTTTTGCACTGTCCGGTGGGTCCGGCGCAGAAACGGCTGTGTCTAACACCAAGACGCCCGTACCCGCTCCCACAGCGGATGCTGATTACGTAATTGGAACCGAGGATGTACTGCAGATCAACGTGTGGAAGGAAGCTGATATTTCAGGTTCTGTTCCGGTAAGGCCCGACGGCAAGATCTCTTTGCCCCTGCTGAACGATGTGCAGGCCGCAGGACTTACGCCTGTGCAATTGGCAGGCGAAATCAGCCAGCGCCTGAAGCAATTCATCACCGAACCACATGTCACCGTGATCGTGACAGCCATGAACAGCCGTAGGGCTTACATAATGGGCCAGGTGACCAGACAGGGCGCGGTGCTCCTTATCTCCAACCTCACCGTCTTGCAAGCGCTCTCAGCGGCGGGGGGCCCCGTTCAGTTCGCCAATACTAAGAAGATCTACATCCTGCGCATGGAAGGCGGAAAGCAGCAAAAACTCCCCTTTAACTATGACGCGGTCATTCGAGGCAAAAACCAAGAGCAGAACATCAATCTCAAACCGGGCGACACAATCGTGGTTCCGTGAGGCGAAGGCTGTGAAACTCAATGACATGGGAAGGCTGCTGGTATTGGCTGCGTGCGCATGCTTTGCAACAGAACTGGTTGCGCAGGGCGCACCCGCTCCTCCGATTCAGGGGACTCTTGCGCCGGTGTTCATAACCGATTCACCTGAGACTCCCGTGACCCCAGATGAGCGACCGCCCTCAGGCGGACGAGTCCTAGGCATTGGTTCCTGGGGCTCTAAACATAGCTTTCTGACCCCATCACTAAGCCTGTCCGAAACGCTCGATTCGAATCCGCTGCTAGTAGGTTCCAACGATGGAAGTTACCGAGGCTTCACCTCCGTCGGTGGCAATGTTCGATGGACACAGTACATGGGACGAGATGCTGATCTTTTTTACTCCGGAACGCTGCGCTGCGATACTCGAGCACGCCTCGAGGGTTACAGCCAATTTACAAATCAGCAGAGCGTCATGATCGAGAAAACCATAGAATTCAGAAATTGGAATCTACTGTTCGACGATCAGGCACAATACTCTCAAGGCTCCAGTTTTGGACAATCGGGGATGGAGGGCTTGGGTTTAATGAACACCCAGATAACCTCGACCACCTTGCAGTCCACGTCCAATTCCCTCCAGCCCATTCTTCTGCCAAACCAGAGCATATTGATCGGACGGGTCTCAAGCCTCACAAATACCTCCCTGGTTGAACTGGATGTGCACCTTAACCGCCGCGACACCGCTACTCTGGAAGCATCGTATGGACTCTTGCATTTCGATTCCAGCCTGCTTTCAGACACCAACCAATTCTCCGTTGCCGGCGGCTACAACCGGATGATAAACGTCCGCAACTCGATTGCTCTCGAAAGCGCTTTCACTCGGTTCGGTTATACCGGAAATGGCACGACCATCTCCACGGAATCGGTATCGGCTCTCTATGCCATGCGTGTAGCGGGGCGCAGCAGCCTGGAACTTGGCGCAGGCCCGCAGATCACCCAATCAAGTGTTGCCGGTGTAAACCAGCAGTATCTCGGTTGGCAGGCACACGGCACGCTGCAATATCAAATGCGCCGTGTCACGCTGAGTGCTGATGGAATGCGTAGGATTACTGGCGGATCAGGCGTGCTGAATGGAGCTCTCACTACCACTGGCCAGGGAACAGCCACCTTACTCCCCTCGCGAAATTGGTCAGCATCGCTTCACTTCGGCGTCTCCCGCAATCAGCTATTGAGCTCCGTCGAGAGCTACGATACACAGTTCGTAGGTGGTATCTTGAACCGCAAGTCCGGCCGATATACGAACCTATTCCTGAGCTATGACCTTCAGCACCAGACTAACGGGTCTGCTTGCACCGGGCCCACCTGTGGTTACTACGGTGTGCGCAATGTCTTTGCGGCCGGATTGACGTGGAACTATCACCCAATCGGCGTCGAATAGTCTGACGATTTCCGCGGGCAAACGCATGAGATGTGGAAGCAGATTGCTTTCTTGTATACGCAATTTATTGCACACGGTAACAGTGAAGCGGACTGGAATCAGGCCAGAGCCTGAAACAAATTCCCCCAAACCTCTGTGCAGGTGACAGGACGCATGCAATGTGGAAGTTGGTTGACAATGCAACTCACTCTGGCATGCAAAATGCACTTGAAAAGCACGTCAGGAACGAATTGCAATCTCGCTCATCCTTAATTTACCAGCTTCCTGCGTAGGGACCGAAGTTTGGAGGAAAGATGGACAAGTCACTAGCCTTGGTTTCGGCATTGCAATCTGGCGTAGCCGGACACCCGATTGCAGACGTTTCAAAGGTTACGCCGAGTGGTCCTTTTCTTTACCATGACCCGTTGGAACTACGGATTCGGTCCCATGAGAGAAAGGCTTTGTCGGTCGGCGTAATCGGCTATGGATACTGGGGCCCCAATATTGTTCGGAATTTCCATTCGCAAGAAGACTCGCAGGTTTCGCTCGTGTGCGACCGGCGTCCGGAAGCTCTCGCCAAGGTGGCAAAAGCCTACCCTGGGATGAACGTGACCTCCGACGCATTGCAGATACTCCGCTCGCCCAACATTGACATCGTGGCCGTGGTCACCCCAGTATGGACGCATTTTGACCTTGCCAAAGCCGCCCTCGAGCAAGGAAAGCACGTCTTTGTCGAAAAGCCTTTTACTTCTACCGCCGCGCAGGCACAGGAACTGATCGAACTCGCTGAACGCAAGCACCTCAAGATCATGGTGGACCATACCTTCCTGTTCACCGGCGCAGTACGCAAGATCAAGCAACTCATCGATGCCGGCGAGCTGGGCGAACTCTACTATTACGACACCACGCGCGTGAACCTCGGCCTGTTTCAGCACGACGTGAATGTTATTTGGGACCTCGCCCCGCACGACCTGTCCATCATGGACTATCTGCTTGCCGACAAGGCCGAAGCGGTAGTCGCAACCGGGCAGACGCACGTTAACGGCGTCGAGGACATTGCGTTCATTACCGCTTACTATCCCAATAAGCTGATCGCCCACGTCAACGTGAACTGGCTTTCGCCAGTAAAAGTGCGGACAACACTCATCGGTGGCGACAAGAAAATGCTTATGTGGAACGACCTCGAATCCGACGAGAAGATCAAGATTTACGATCGCGGCGTGCTCATGAACAACACCCGCGAGGGTGTTTATGATCTGCTCGTCAGCTACCGGTCCGGTGACATGTGGGCACCGCAGATTGAGAACACGGAGGCACTCAAACTCGAACTCGGATACTTTAACGAGTGCATTCTCCAGGACAAAACCCCAATTAACGATGGCGCTGCCGGGTTGCGTATCGTAAGAATGCTGCTCGCTGCGGACGAATCACTGCGCAATCGAGGCGCCCAAGTACTCTTATGAGTGAATTCGTCTGCATAGCGCCCGATGTGAAGCTGGGAAAAAACGTCAAGCTCTCGAAGTTCATTAATCTTTATGGCTGCGAGATCGGCGACGGAACCAAGATCGGCGCGTTCGTTGAGGTTCAGAAGAAGGCCACCATCGGACGGAATTGCAAGATCTCAAGCCATACTTTCATTTGCGAAGGCGTCACCATTGAGGATCAAGTTTTCGTAGGCCACGGCGTCACGTTCATCAACGATTCGTATCCACGGGCGACCAATCCCGACGGTGAGTTGCAAACCGAACAGGACTGGGTAGTCGAGCGTACCTTGGTAAAGACAGGTGCTTCGATAGGTTCCGGTTCCACCATCCTTTCGAAGGTCACTATTGGCCAATTCGCCATTATCGGAGCAGGCAGCGTCGTCACCAAAGATGTGCCTGCTCACGCAATCGTTGCCGGCAATCCGGCAAGAGTGCTCCGCTACCAGGAACCCGAGTCCGCGAGAAAATGAATACACCACTTCCCTTCCTCGACCTCGTGACTCCCAACGTCGAAATTGAATCCGAGTTGATGGCAGTCCTTCGCACCGCCTTGCACAACGCAGCGTTCATAGGCGGGCACGCGTTGACGAACTTCGAAGAGCATTTTGCGTCCTATACCGGAGCAGCGCAATGCATAGGTGTAGCCAGCGGAACTGACGCATTGCGTTTCGCGCTTATCGCGGGCGGAGTAAAGCCAGGCGATACGGTCCTTACGGTGGCGAATACTTTCATTGCAACAGCAGAAGCCATTACCCAGGCCGGAGCGTTCCCCGAATTCATTGAGGTGGACGAGCAGACCTGCAATATGAGCCCCGTGGAGTTGCGCGCTTATCTTGAGCTCTGTTTGCTTGATCCCGAATCCGGCTTGCGCGTGGGCCGCCGGACTGGTACGCCGATCACCGCAGTCCTTCCGGTTCACCTTTTCGGCCAGATGGCTGACATGGCCGCGATTGCCGAAGTTGCGGAGGAATTCCACCTGCTGCTCTTTGAAGATGCGTGTCAGGCGCACGGCGCCGAATACCTTTCACAACGGGACGGCCAGTGGCGCAAAGCTGGCTCCATCGGCAGGGCCGCTGCCTTCAGTTTTTATCCCGGCAAGAATCTGGGCGCGTGCGGGGAAGCCGGCGCAGCCACAACCTCAGATCCCGCAATCGCGCGGCAGATACGAATGCTCCGCGATCATGGGCAGAGCAGCAAGTATTACCACGAGGTGGTTGGCTATAACGGACGCCTGGATGCCATTCAGGCAGGCTTTCTCGACGTCAAACTCGATCATCTGCCATGCTGGACGGAACTTCGCCGTGCCGCCGCGAAGCGCTATAACGAAATGTTCGAGTCTGTCCCCGGCGTTATCGCGCCCTTTGAGCCAGCAGGCTCCAAACCTGTCTATCACCTTTATGTCATAAGGATAGGCAATCGTGATCAGATCCAGGCACAGCTTACACAAGCAGGAATCGGAACTGGGATTCATTATCCTGTCCCAATTCATCTGCAAAAAGCATACGCAGATCTCGGCTATCAGAAAGGCGATCTTCCGGTAACAGAAATGCTTTCATCTGAAATTCTCTCCCTGCCTATGTTTCCCCATCTCACGGTGAAGCATCAGCAGCGGGTGGTGGAAGAGGTGGTAAAGGCGATCGATTCCGGACCGAGGCATCTTTCGGCAATATCGAGCGAGCGCTAAGAGCCAACACAGCCCTTGTCTCGGTATCTTCCTCAAAACGCTGTGCTTAATTTCACGGCTGCATTTGTTTGCACAAAATAGCCAATGAAGTACCCTCATTGTTGACACACCTGAGTCTCTGGAGTACATTGGCTTACAGGTTCGCTCCCCCGTGAATCACTCTGTGTTCTTCGTATGAAACATAGTGCACAAACAATTTGTGCGCATGATGGAGGTCGCTCCAACGAATTCGCGACTCCTCAAGTAACTAACACAGGCATTCGAGGGATCAATGGCTACGGCTTTTCAAGCGCCCCGTTTTCCGCAGTCAACCAAATCCACTAGGTCCACCTCCGACTCGGACGGGCGGCAGATTTTTGTGGTTGGAAGCGAATCTGCGGTACTGGACTATGTACGACAGGCCCTCGCCCGAGATAGCCTGCAGCTATTCTCGCTCACAAAGGAGCAAGCGCTTCTCAACCTCCAGAGAGGTGTGAGCCCCGACCTCATTTTACTTCACGTTGTTGGGCACCAAGCACTGGTGACATTGAGCAACCTTCGCGAAGCGCGCCCGACCACTCCCATCATTGTATTCTCTTCCGTCCCTGACTCGAGATTCGTCGTAAAGGCTTTGCAGATGGGAGCTTCCGATTATATTCAACTCCCTTTTGACATCGTGGGCCTCCAGGACTCGGTGCGCCGTTTTCTCGACTTGGTCAGGAGTGAACCCGGTGAGGAGCCGGCGCACGAGACTCTCCTGTTCGAGAACACTTCATTTGTCTGTGCCAGCTCCCGAATGAACGAGATTCGCGGACAGTGCGCAATCCTAGCCCGTGTGGATCTGCCTATCCTCATTCTGGGAGAAAGCGGTACCGGTAAGGAGATCATTGCGCAGTACATTCACAAGATGTCGCCGCGCGCCCACCGTACGTTCCTGAAGGTAAACTGCGCCGCGATGCCTGCGGACCTGCTAGAGAGCGAACTCTTCGGCTACGAACAGGGAGCATTCACTGGTGCGGTGCGATCAAAACCTGGAAAATTCGAAATTTGCAACATGGGAATGATTCTGCTCGACGAGATTGGCGAAATGCCTCCGTCGTTGCAATCAAAGCTCTTACAGGTATTGCAGGACGGAACTTTTTCGCGGCTAGGCGGACGCACGTGTATCAAGGTCGACGTGAGGGTCGTTGCCGCCACGAATATTGACATGAACGCCGCCATCGCGGCGCGTACGTTCCGTGAGGACCTCTATTACAGACTGAACGGATTCTCCATCCAATTGCCGCCGTTACGGGATAGGAAAGAAGAGATCCCGATTCTGATTCGGCACTTCATGCGTAAACTTTCGGAAAAGTACGCGCGGCAGCCGCTCGTCATGTCAGAGCAGTTGCTGCAGGCCTGCATTGATCACAACTGGCCGGGTAACCTGCGTGAATTAGAGAATTATGTGAAACGATTCCTGGTTCTTGGGGATGAGCGGCACGTGTTGGCTGAGTTGCAAAGGGCCAAGGGGAGTGTGTCTGCCGCGACG
>Ga0326728_10017689_pt1 | contig 14211 bp, 12 predicted proteins | sample MB3enrmetagenome_FD_207602 | JGI IMG/M metagenome (GOLD analysis project Ga0326728, IMG submission 207602) | Lab enriched peat soil microbial communities from McLean, Ithaca, NY, United States - MB31MN | ecosystem: Environmental > Terrestrial > Soil > Wetlands > Peat | place: USA: New York...
CTGTTTGTGAAATCCTCATATCAGCTTCTCCTTTCGGTTGTAAGATAGTGCCGATTATGAAAACACTAAATCATATTGTACATCTTCGACTGAAGGAGAAGCCTTTACCTAATAGTATGTCGAGCGGTCGTTCACTCGTCTGCATGCCTCACGGCCGCATCCTCGTGCCCGCCGCTCAGCGCCGCACGTTAGCCCTAAATTATTATGAGACACATGACGCCATCTATATGCTTTTTCGCATCGCTGCTCTGTTTATGCTTGCACAGCACTGATGTGAAAGGGCTGGACACCCCATCTATATATTTTGACCTTGGCGACAGCTTGGTCGAAGAATTCACGGGAACCTACGTTTTCAAATACAAGAAGATTGAATTCATAAAAGAACACTCATCAAATTACATCATAAAGTCCTCGGGTGACCAATCGCCAAGCCAAGATTATCTCCACACCAAGAATGACTATACTTACTGGACTCTTTCTTGGAGTAAAGAGGATTGGTTTGTCTTTAGGAATCTCTTGAAGAAGGGTGATCAGTGGAGAAACAACCTTCGTGGGTGGAAGCAGACATACGAGGTCATAGACACAGACGTCACGCTGGACGTACCCGCGGGTAAGTTCGTCAAGTGCGCGAAAATAATGATTTCATGGATAGCTGACGAACATGATATGAAAGGCCTCCAAGAAATAATCTTATTTTTGGCCCCTCATATGGGCATAGTTAAGCAAGAAAATTACAACAACGGTGTAAAGTGGCATGAAGAGGTATTAACCAACTTTAAAAAGACTGATAAGTAGCTGAAAGGGCTAACAAACCACTGGTGCGGATGGCTTACAGCCCCCGCTGACCTAAATCGTTAGAAGCAGGGTAAAAAATGAAAAAGATCGCTGAGATTGGTTTTGCCGTGTTGGGGATATATTTAGTTGTAAGTGCGATTTCATATCATGCACGCTCGTCTTTTAGACTATCATACAACGCTGGCTTTCATGATTACTTGCTTATGTTCGGACCCTCTTTAATTTTATTAGTCGGTGGTGTCCTTTGCATGCTTTTCCGATCTTATTTTTCAGGCTGGATTCTAAAAGCTCAAGATATTGAGATACCAAAAGGCCTAGATATTAATCGAATAGAATGCGTATTGCTAAGCCTTTTAGGAGCATTAGTTATTCTCCAGATAATCCCGTATTCTGCCTTAACGTTGATTCATTTTTTATTTTCCCCAACTGTCCAAACAACTCAGTTTGGAGATATTCCTATGAAAAGCTACGCTTTCGTTCAGGTTATTTCTGTCTTGCTTGAATTGATTGTTGCCTTTTTTCTTTTGTTTTTTCCTCAAAAAGTACAGAAAATATTACACAGAACAAGGAGCCTCTAACCTGCCGCTGAAGGGGACTGCCTACGGCTCTTTCGGGGACAAAGACGCGCGACGCAGTTGAAAAATATCACTTTACAGACTTGATAGGTTTCGATGGCGAATAGTGTGTGATAAGGATTGCAGTGAACTTACCCGCAAAACGAAAGGATTAAAGTTTGATTTCGATGACGGCTTTTTCTTTCAACGTGCTGATAAATTGTCTGAATGCCTTCTCCGTTTCAACTTGATAATAATCCGCCTTAACCTTCTCTTTCACCTCCTCAAAGGGAAGAGGCTCCAATCCTTTCCGATCAAGGAGTTTGATAATATGGAAACCAAAATCCGTCCGAACGAGCCCGCTCACCTCTCCAACCTTGAGACGCAGCGCCTCTTTTTCAAAAGCGGGGAACAGTTCTCCCTTCTTGAAATAACCTAAATCTCCCTGATTCTTAGCCGAGGCGTCCTGCGAATAAAGAAAAGCCATCTCCCCAAAATCCGCTCCCCCTTTAATTTTCTCTAAGACGTTCTGAGCCTTCTTACTGATTTCACGAATCTCTTCCGGCATGGCCCCCTTTGGAATGATGAAGAGAATGTGGCTGGGGCGATAGGTTTCATTCGTTCGATAGCGACCCACATTCTTTTGGTAAAAATCCCTGAGCTCGTTTTCTCCGGGTTTCGATTCGACTTTCACCGACCAACTGATCAACTTCTGGCGTTGGAGGCCCTTTTCGATCTGCTTCTTATAAGTCTCTAACGTCAGGCCTTCGATGGCTAACGCCTTTTCAAAATCTTCCTGCGTGGCAGCGTTTCGCCGCCTGATCTCCTCTAGAGCCGCCTCTATATCCTTACTGGGGATTTTGACCCCGGATTTCTTTACTTCCTGGTCAATCAATTTCTCCTCAATCAGCCTGTCCAGCACCTGCCGGCAGAGGACCTCCATTCGTTCCCGCTTCTCCAAACGATCCTCGGTCACCATCTCCTCTTTCAGGGGGTCGATCCACTTTTCAACTTCGGAGAGGGTGATAATTTCTTGATTTACCACCGCCACCACACGATCAACCACTGCCTCGCTTAAAGAAATCGGTCCACATAAAAAGAGAAAGAACCCAAAGAGCAGAGGGAATCTTTTCATCTTCTCATCTCTCCTTTTCATGACCTGAGCCATTTCTTGTTGACCTTCACTTTCGCTTTCCTTTTGAGGCCTTTTAACCACTTCTGATAATTCTCCTCACCCCTCTTTTGCCCAAGGTCTTGGAGAATCCCTGCTTTGGCTTCCTCGAAGGGGATCTGCCGGGGCTCCGTTTTTTCTTCCAATTTAAAGATATGATACCCATACGGGCTCTTGATCACCTCGCTGATCGCTCCAACCTCCATGTTGAAAACACAGTCGAATTCGCTCGGCTTCTCCCCTTGGCTGAAATAACCCAAATCCCCGCCCTGAAACTTTTCAGGCCCCAGGGATTTCTCCATCGCCACCTTCTCAAAGCGCTCTCCCTTTTTCAGCCGTTTCAGGATCTGGATCGCCTCCTCCCCGTCTGCCACAACGATCTGACGTACCCTCACCCTCTGGCCAATCTGAAATGAGGACCGATGATCTTCATAGTAGCGAAGGGCTTCCTTCTCGTCGACTTTCTCCTGGGAATGGAAGACGCTTCGGATGACCTTTTCGGCCAATAATTTCTCTTCCAGCCGGACCTTCCATTCCTCCAGGGTGATCCCCTTGAGACCCAATGTCTCTCCAAATTCCCCTCCCGAATAATCCTTCTTTATTTCGGAAACGGCCTGATTCAACTCCTCGGGAGAGACCTTGATTCCCAAGCGCCTGGCCTCTTGGACCAGAATCTTGCGCTCGATCACCTGGTCGAGATAGGCTCGCTTTAAGTCTTCGTAACCTGCTCGCGGCGTCTCTTTACCCGGTTCTAAGATCAACTCTTTAAACTCCCGGTCAAAGGCTTCCATCGGGATCTGTTCCTCATTGACTTGGGCAATAATGTTTTCGGGAAGCCCTGCATCCTGTTGACTACATCCCCATAGAGCAGATAAGAAGATGCTTAAGAAAAGGAGGGTAGGAGATTTCTTCATTTCTTCCCTTCTTTTGGTTTCGCCTCCTTCTTCTCTTGTTCGGTCCACAGCTTCTCATTAATGAGGACCTTGGTTTTCGATCTCGATTCTTTCACATATTCAAGGTAAGCCTCCTGTTTTTTCTTCGGCTGCAAGAAATAGCGGATCCTTTCTTTGACTTGATTCAAGGGCCTCAAGGTGCTCCCCCGCATGTCTTCCAATCGGATGATATGGTATCCATAGGGCGAGCTGACGACCTCGCTGACTTCCCCTCTCCTTCTGAGAGAAAAGGCCGCTTCTTCGAACTGAGCAAAGGAAGGTGCCAACTGCCCTCGGCGAATATAGCCGAGATTCCCCCCATCCTCCTTGAATTTTCCGATATTGTAAGTGGAGGCTATTTTCTCAAAACTCTCACCCTTCGAGAGTTTCGTCACCACTTCCTTCAAGGCGGGCTCCGTATTGACAACAATTTGACGAATCTTTATCTCCTGTGGCTCCGTAAAGAGAGCCTGGTTATCCTTATAGTACCGTTGAACCTCTTCTTCTGAGACTTCCCCTTTTCCTTTCAATCCCTCTTCGAGCAGGGCGTCGATCAGGATAGCCCTCTTCGCATCCTCAATCTTAGCCAGAATTTCTTTTTTCTTGTCGAAGCCCTTCTGCTTGGCTTCCTGGTAGAGCACTTCTCGGGGAATCACATAATTCTCAAGAAAATCTCTTGTCCCCTTCTCGCTCACCAACCTCATCTTTCCTTCCAGAGGTTGCTTTTCCAACATCTGCTGAAATTCTTCGAGAAAGATAGAAACATCGTTGATCCTGACCAGTTCTTTCTCCCCCAGCACTTTCTCCCCCGATTTCTGGCAGCCCGGGAATAAGAAGGACAGAAAGAGGAAAATCCCTAAGAAAATCATTCTCTTGATCATCGTCCTCACCTTTTAAATCTATTCTGGAAGCTTATTTCCCTTCTTTGTCGAAAAGGAACACGATGATATTTACCATATCAAGCCAGTGCTTGCAATAGCTTTTTCGCCGCTCCGAAGGGATCTTGCCTTGCGTCAGGCCATCCTTCGATGACCAATTTAGAGTCCGGGGTGAATCGATATTTACCCTCTCCTTGATGCACAAAATCGACAACCCTCTGAGGAGAAACTCGGGTGCTCTCGTCAAAGGTGAGGACAAATTGTGAGGGAGTCTCTTCAAACTTTTTAATGGCCATTCTCGTCAGAAGAATTTTCACCTTGATCACTTCCAGGAGATGCTCCACATCCCTGGGGATCTTCCCGAATCGGTCGATCAGTTCTTCTCGGATCATCTCCACTTCTTCATCAGAACGAGAGAGAGAAAGCCTTCGGTAGAGACTCAGCCTTTCCCCCGGATCCTCGACATAGCCTTCCGGAATGAAGGCAGGAAGATGAAAGCGAATCTCCGGAGTGATCTCTTCTACGACTTCCTCGCCCATTAATTCCCTGACTGCCTTCTCCATCAATTGGGTGTAAAGCTCAAACCCCACGGCAGCGATGTGTCCGGATTGCGACGGCCCGAGGAGATTCCCTGCCCCTCGAATCTCCAAATCTTGAATCGCCAGTTTGAACCCGGATCCCAGCTCGCTCAATTCCTGGATGGCTCGAAGCCTTCTCATAGCATCCTTGGAAAGCGTGAGGTCTCCGGGGATGATGAGGTACGCATAGGCTTGATGGCTCCCCCGCCCCACGCGTCCGCGGATTTGATAGAGGTCCGCCAAACCAAAACACTCCGCGTGATTGATCAGGATGGTGTTGGCGGCCGGGATGTCCAACCCGGATTCGATGATGCTGGTACAAACAAGAAGATTCACTTCCTTGTTGACGAATTGCACCATCACCTTCTCCAACTCCCTTTCTCTCATCTGACCATGAGCGATGGCTAGGGAGGCCTCTGGAACCAGTCGTTTCAAATGGTTCGCGATCGTATGGATGTTTTGGACCCGGTGGTGGACGAAGAAGACTTGCCCCCCCCGCTCGAACTCCCTCTGGATGGCATCTCGGATGACCTCCTCATCGTAGCGGATCACGAGAGTCCGAATCGACAGGCGATTTTCAGGGGGGGTCTGAATGAGGCTCAGGTCGCGAATTCCCGAGACAGCCATCTGCAGCGTCCTCGGAATAGGGGTTGCCGTCAGGGTGATCACGTCCACTAATTTTCTCATCTGCTTCAACTTCTCCTTATGGGAAACGCCGAATCGATGCTCCTCATCAATGACCACCAGCCCCAGATCTCGGAACGACACATCCTTCTGCAACAGTCGGTGCGTCCCGATCACAATATCGACCTTTCCTTCCTTCAGCCGTTGAAGGATCTCCTTCTGCTCCCGGGGACTCTTAAACCGGCTCAAGACCTCGATGACCACCGGATAAATCTTGAATCGCTCCTTAAAGGTCTGGTGGTGCTGTTGGGCCAGAACCGTGGTGGGGACTAAAATGGCGACTTGCTTTCCGCTCATTACGGCGCGATAGGCAGCTCGAATGGCCACCTCTGTCTTACCGTATCCCACGTCTCCACAGATCAACCGATCCATGGGTTTGGCGTTGCTCATGTCCTTGATCACTTCATTAATTGCTTGCATCTGATCCGGGGTTTCTTCATATTCAAACGTGGCCTCAAACTCTTTATAGAATTGATCCAAAGGAGGGAATTTGAAGCCCTCGAAAACCTGTCTGGCCGCATAGAGATCGAGGAGTTCTTTCACCATCTCTGAGACAGCGGCCTTCGCCCTCTTCTTCGCCCTCTCCCATGAATGACTTCCCAGCTTATCCAGTCTGGCGGATTTTCCATCCCCTCCGATATAGCGCTGAACTAAATTGAGCCGGTCCACAGGAAGATAGAGTTTATCCCCGTCTTGATACTCCAGGAGAAGGTAGTCGTTCGAGACGCCCCAAATCTTCAAATGCTTCAGCCCTCTGTAACGACCTATTCCGTAGTCGATATGGACGATGAGATCATCCTCTCGAAGTTCACGGTGCGAGGAGAGGGCCGGACTCCCTCTCTGCCACGAGTCGGAGACGAGGGGAGATCGAACCTTTCCGTCAAGAAGCCTCCTTCTTTCGCCGAAGATTTCCTCTTCGGTTAGAATCACCCACCCCTCCCGGAGGTTTCGAAACCCTGAAGAGAGGGAGCCCACCAGAAGAAGGGGATCTTCTTCGGGCTCACCAAGGGCCTCCCTGAACCTCCTCGTTTTTTCCAGTCGTGGCTCCGCCCCATACTCTGAAAGAAGTGCTCTCAATCGCTCGGCCTGACCCTCGGTATGGGAAACGATAAAGCTCCTCATCCCTTTTTCCCGCAGATCATGAAGGGTCTTTAGAAGTATCGAGAAGGGGGAGCCTTCCGAGACACTCGTTTTCCCGGAGAGGGCAATTTTCATCTCCCTTCGGAGATTCTCGTTGGTCTCCATCTCAACGGGAAAAACCTGCTGGCATGGGGAAGAAGCAACAGGGCCTCCTTCAAGATAAACCGTTTGAGATCCCTCAAGAAGATGGAAGAACTCTTTGTCGCTGAGATAGGTCATCTCCGGAATAAGCACAGATCCCTTTTTTGACAAGGCCTTTTCATAATGTTCCTGAATCAGATGGAAAAAGGCCTCGGCCTCTTTCTTTACTTCATCACCTTCGTCGATGAAGAGGGTTTCATTCCCCTTCAGATAGTCCAGTAGAGTCTTCAACGGCTGGATAGAAGCATCTTTTGAAACATCCCTTGCCGGGAGGAGGATGGCGTTTTCCATCCTTCCCTGAGGAAGAGAACGCTGGGTCTCTGTCTCAAACCGACGGATGGACTCCAATCGGTCTGCGTCAAATTCCAGCCGGAGGGGTTCTTCATAAAAAGGAGTATAAAGGTCGATGATCGCCCCCCGGACGCTGAAATCCCCCCTCTCCTCTACAACCTTTGCCGAGGTATATCCTTTTTCGTGAAGAAAATTGATCAATCGATCGCGGTCGACCTCCTCGCCCGCAAAGAGGGGAAAAACAGATTCTCTCAGATCGGCTGGCGCCAGAACCTTCTGCATCAATGCCTTGACGGATGAGATGATCACCGCTTCTTCCCCTTTCAGAAGGGAAAAAAGGACTCGCACCCGTTCCCGGATGATTTCGGGATGGGGAGGGATTTCATCATAAGGAAGGGTTTCCCACTGAGGGAAGAGAAAAGACGGGACTTCCGCATCTCTCATGAAAAATCGAAGGTCTTCGAGGAGGATTTCGGCATTCCTCATGTGAGGAGTGACGACGAGAAGTGGCCTTTTTACCTTCTCTTTCCAACGAGATAAAAGGTAGGCCTTGGAAGAACCCACAAGACCGGTTAACCCAATAGGCCTCCTTTTTCTCCATGGCTCGGAGTCAAGCCACGAATCAATAGGAGAGTTGGATTTCTCCTTTTTCCATTCCGCCATATCAATTAATTCTTCAATCAAAAGGGGATAGGTGTCAAGCTCAAGGCGTGTCCGTTGTCAGTGCCTGCACGCCGAAGTGCCTTCTCTCCTCCCGCAACACCGGGTTTTGTGCAGGAAAGCGTTCCGGCACGCAGGCGTGACCGATTGGACATAGTTTATTTAGGACATCTTTCACGAGTCACGAATCACGGGCACGGTCACGTTTTTTTTCTACGTGCCCGGTAAAACCGAATCAACTTTAAGGAGAGAGCATAGGCAATGAAGCTGAGGGGGGTGCAGAGAATTAGGGAACCGATATTAAAAGAGAGGAAAAGACCCCTCTGCGAAGCAACACGACTCCAAAAAAGTGAACCCATAAATCCTCGATCTAATCCCAATTGAAAAATTTCTTTAAGGTTCGCCCAGTCCATCCAGAACCCCGTCACACACATCCCAACCCAAGTGGCAACCATATAAAAAGGGACGATCCACCAGGGCCCGTTTGTCCAGACTCCCAAGAGAATGGCCACCCGGTTCAACCCGAATAGAAAGGCAATCGCTAAAGCGACAAGGCTATGAACACCCAAGAATGGAGAAAACCCCAGGAAGATGCCGACGGCATAGGCCAGGGCCGTTCTTTCAGGCGTATCTTGGATATGAAGAAGTTTTCTAACGAGATCTTTCAAACGGTGTAACCTATCATACCTTCCCAGATCCCCCCAGCCCATACACCTTTATGAGAGGGGGGATTATTCATTTGATCGGATAAAGGCATTCTTTAGTAAGAAAACAGATGTTACACTGCGGCTTCCTTGCCTTGCAGACGGATCTCCCAAATCGGATGAGGTTGAGGTGTAGCGACAAACACTTTCCCTTTGGAAGGAAGGGTACGATCCAGGCGTGTGCCCTTCCTGCATCCATCCGTTCCGGGAGGAGACCGAGACGCTTCCCAATCCGAAGGATATGCGTGTCAACCGGAAACGCCTCTCTCCCCAAACCAAAAAGAAGGAGACAGTGAAACGTCTTTGGGCCGATCCCTTTGAGCGTGCCAATCGTTTTCTTAATCTCCTCCAAATCCATCTTTTTTAGAAAGGCAAGGCTGACCTTCTCTTCACGCGTTCTGATCCAATGAAGGATTTCATGGATGCGCCTCGCCTTTTGTTTAGCCAACCCACCCGGTCGAATCGCTGAAACGATACTTCTTGTCCTCGTCTCAAGGACATCTTTCCAATGCGGGAACCACGTTCTCAGTCTTTGATAGGCTTTGTCTCGATTTCGATCGTTGGTATTCTGGGAGAGGATGGTCCCGATGAGAATATCAAGAGGATCTCCCGAACGCTCTCTTCGAGGGATTCCGTATTGCTTTTCCAGAAGGAAAGTAACCCTTCTTACCTTTGTTTTTAGATCCTCACATCCTTGCCATCGCTTCTTTAATCTTCTCACTCAGCTGCCCTTTGAGAAAGTCCTTGATCCTTGTCTTGACCGTCCTCACAAACCCCCGATACGTTTCTCTCCCCTCGAGCGTCTTTAGATAGAACTCTCCCAGTTCGGGATAGCGTTTCAGAGTCCGATAGGCCAATTTCGTAAAACGAAAAACGAAACGAGACAACATGAGCGCCCATTTCAGGTTCCCACAGATATCGGAATGAACTGCCCTTTGATAATAATTCGAAGGAGCGATCCCCTCTCTTTTCCATTTCATGATGGCCTCGCCCGCCAGCATCCCACTTCGAATGGCATAGTAAATCCCTTCCCCCTGCAAAGGATCCATCAGATGGGCAGCATCGCCTACAAGAAGAATTTTCCCCTCGGAGACCTTCTGTTTTTCATCGTAAAAAGAAGGAAGAAGATGGCCTATGACCTTTCCTGTCTTCCCTTCCGGGATGTAATCCAGCCCCCTAAGGAAGGAGCGAAGGTATTGGCGAGGGTTCATCCTCTTCGTTTCTCTAAACATCCCTCCAATGCCGATAGAGAGCCATTCCTTTTTCGGAAAGACCCAGCCATAGCCATTAGGAACTCTCCCGAAATCCAAATTGATGAATTGAAGCTCCTCAGGCGGGAAATGGATCGATGAATCAAAAGCAATCTCACTTTCTATCGCCACTCCACTTCCATCGTTCCTCTGCGGTGGAAAAGGTAAGGACCTGGCAACCATGCTCTCTGCTCCGTCTGCGCCAATGAGATATCGACACTGAAATTTCCTCCCCTTTGCCAATTCCACCTCAACCCCGCCATTCTTCTCCTCTATCTTCTTGACTTTCTCCCCTTCCAGCAGGGCGGCTCCATTCTCAATCGCTTTATTGACCAAGAGCTGATCGAAGCGGTCTCTCATCACCAAAAATGCAATCGGATCTTTGGACTCGATGATAAAAGGGTCTTTGGAACAATAAGTGAATTTTGCTCCGTAGATCGTGTTCTCGACAACGGGACTGAGATCGAAGCCGAGGAGATTAACGGTTTTTGTGGATAGGCAACCGCCGCACGGTTTGTATCTGGGCAATCGTTCCTTCTCAATGATGAGCGTTTTCAACCCAGCCTTGGCACAAAACCTCCCCGCTGTTGATCCTCCTGGCCCTCCACCCACCACAATCACGTCATAGTCCCAATTCATAGCCCTATCCTAAACTTATTCAAGAAAATTACCACGAAACTTAGATTTGTCAATAGATAAGAAAAAAAATAGAAATTGGACGCGTGAGACAAGATCAGGATGGACGACAACTGTTTATAGGATTAACGACTTTGCCGGCAATAAAAAATGATACGACACCCGTGCAAAGAGAGGAGGTCTGGGGACATTCATTTCATGATCTTCGCCACATATTCAGCAATGGCAGGGGCGGCCGTCAACCCCGGCGACTCAATTCCCAGAAGGTGAATTCTTCCCTGCCCTTGCTTCAATACCACAAAATCTGTTTGCAAGACGCCCTCGTCATAAAGCTTGGGCCGATTGCCTGAATAGCCTGGATAGATTCTATGGATGTTAAAGTCAGGAATCATGGCAAGGACCCCTTTCTCAAATTCTTCTCTGGGTGTCTTAATCGCATAGTCCTCTTTATCGGACACTGGAATCGCTGAAGGACCGATGAGAGTCTCCTCTCCAAGCGTCCGGGTCAGATGAATTCCCAAGGAGTGGGGGAATCTGGCACAGGATAGACTAACCCTTTAATCACCTCTTCGGTGGTATTATAATAATCACCCTTGTGAGGAATGATTTCGTATCCCTCAAGGCCACACATCTTTGCAATACTGTCGCTATGAAGTCCTGCCGCATTAATAATCATCTCAACCCTCATCTCGCCTCGGGTCGTTGTCAGACGATTATGATCTTCAACGGATAGGACCCTGCATTGTTTTACAATCGTTACTCCCAGTCCTCTGAGCACCCTTTCGATGACCCTGATATAGGCAGCCATATCAACAATCCCCGTTTCAGGAGAGTGGAGGGCTGCAAAGCATCTGACTCTGGGCTCAATCTTTCGCACGTCAGACTCATCTAATAGCCTCAGGTTTTCTACACCGTTATCCTCCCCTCGCTTTCTGAGGTCTTCCAACGCCTTCATTTCCGAACCCACCAGGGCCACAATCATCTTACCGCATTTCCAATGGGGGATGTCGTGGTTCTGCAGAAATTCATACGTCAAATGGCGACCCTGAACGCATAATCTGGCCTTGAGGGACCCTGGGGGATAGTAGATCCCTCCATGAATCACACCACTGTTTCGTGTGCTCGTGTGTTCCCCCAAAGCCCTCTCCTTCTCCAGGAGAGCAACCTCCTTTCCTTCTTTCGCCAAACGATAGGCAATATGACATCCCACAATTCCTCCGCCGATGACGGCCACCTCCATGGATGATTCCTTTCCGGAAGGGAATTCAATAAAGAGATTTGTATTCTACTCGCCCACCTCATGTTAATTTTTTTTGACCGACAAAACAAGCTCCCGAACCATTGAAGGTTCAGGACCCCGCCTTCTGAGAAGCGCCTCGTTGGATAATGGTAATCGGTCGGGTATAATACTAAGATGGTGAAAGAAACGGTTTGCCTTGTCAGTCTGGGATGTCCCAAGAACTTGGTCGATTCCGAAGTGATCCTCGGCCTTCTTTTAAAAGACGGCTATCTCCTGACGACGGATCCTTTAAAGGCTGATATCCTCATCGTCAATACCTGCTCCTTTATCGAGGACGCAACGAAGGAGGCCGTCGAAACGGTCCTTCAGCTTTCTAGTCTTAAGAAGGAAGGCCGCTGCCGTCTTCTCGTCGTTGCCGGATGTCTCCCCCAACGATACGGAGACGTTTTGGAAAAGGAATTACCCGAGGTAGACCTCTTCGTCGGCACCGGAGCGTTTCAAAACTTTCCCAAGTTGCTCTCTCAAAAAACGAAGCGCAAGAGTTTTGTCCCGAAATCCACTTTCCTCTATGACGAAAAGACACCTCGCATTCTCTCCACCTCTCCCTTCATCGCCTACCTCAAGATTGCAGAGGGTTGTTCCAATGCCTGTACCTTTTGCACGGTTCCGAGGATCAGGGGTCGTTACCGAAGCAGAAGACTTCGCTCCGTCGTGGAAGAGGCCCGGGGGCTTGCGGATCAAGGCGTTCAGGAACTTATTCTGATCGCTCAAGACACGACCGCCTATGGAAGAGACCTTAAGGACGAAAGTAATTTAGAAAAACTCCTTAAGCACCTGGTCAAAGTAGCAGGACTTCGTTGGATCCGAATCCTCTACTCCAACCCCAAGGCAGACCATTTCACCGACGGGCTTCTTGAACTGATGGCCCAAGAAAATAAGATTTGCCCGTATCTCGATCTACCCATCCAGCACATCGATGATGAAATCCTCAGACAAATGGGCCGAAGATCAAAGGGTGCAGAAATCCGGAGTCTCTTGAAAAAGATTAGAACATTTCTCCCGGGCGTCAGCCTGCGTTCCTCTCTTATTGTTGGTTTCCCCGGGGAAAAAGAAACCCAATTCAAAGCACTCCTCGATTTCGTGGAGGAGGTTCAGTTCGATCACCTTGGTGTCTTCATGTTCTCTCCCGAAGAGGGAACGCCTGCCTCTAAACTCTCTCATGCCATCCCGGAGAGGGTCAAGAGGGAACGTCTTAGAATCCTGATGGAGATTCAGAAAACGATCTCTCTGAAAAAATACGAAGAAATGGCGGGCGAGAAGAAGGTAATTCTCGTAGAAGAAGGACCACGACGGGAACGAGGTGTTCTACGGGGAAGGCTTCAAACACAAGCCCCTGAGATCGATGGTTCTGTTTTCCTGTACGGAAGCGCTCAACCGGGCGACTGGGTCGAAGCTCGAATCACCCAAGCCCTCCCTTACGACCTTGTCGCCAAGATTGAGAGAATCCTCCCTTAGATCTCTCCCGCCGGCAGACAGGTCCATACCATGAAAATCAGCATTTTCCTCAGTTGGGTCCCAACGACACCGGCCTAAGAACGAGACGGAGATGCCGTGCGATCATCCTCAAGTCAATATTCAATCTTTACTCTTCGATTCCCACCCTAAAATGGCCTCTCAAATCCCGTTTTCCCTTGACGGATATGTGAAAATGGGTTAGTTTGAAAAGTCCTAAAACTTTCTTAAATCTTAATGAGATTAATATCATAGAGAAAGAGGATCGCTCGGGGCAGAAGAAATGGATGAAACGAGTGAGCTGATTCAACAAAGGATCAAAAAACTGGAGGCTTTGAGAAGGGATGGAATCGATCCCTACCCAAACGATTTTAGGGTAACTCATACCTCCAAAGATCTTCATGAGACCTTCGATGCCCTCTCGGATGAGGAATTAAAATCGGCTGAAGAAATCTTCTGCCTAGCGGGGCGGATTGTAGCGATCCGCGACTTTGGGAAGGCCAGTTTTATCCATATTCAAGATCGGAGGGGGAGAATCCAAGCTTACCTACAAAAGGATATTATTGGCGATGCGGCCTTTCAACTCTTTAAAGCATTCGACATCGGGGATTTTATTGGATTGGAGGGAAAAGTCTTCCGAACCAAGACTCGTGAACTCACGCTCCAGGTTCAGAAGTTTCAGCTCCTTGTAAAGTCTCTTCGGACCCTACCCGAGAAATGGCATGGCCTCACCGATATCGAAGCTCGCTATCGCCAACGTTATTTAGACCTCATTGCCAATCCAAGGGTTAAAGAGATTTTCCTCACACGGATCATGACCATTCAAAAGATCCGGGATTTTTTTATCCACCGGGACTTCTTGGAGGTGGAAACTCCGATGCTCCACCCCATTCCAGGGGGTGCGACGGCCAAACCTTTCAGGACCCATCATAATGCCCTGGACATGGAGCTCTATCTGAGGGTCGCTCCGGAACTCTTCCTAAAACGACTGGTAATCGGAGGGCTCGAAAGGATCTTTGAGATCAATCGCTGTTTTCGAAACGAA
>Ga0326728_10017690_pt1 | contig 14211 bp, 14 predicted proteins | sample MB3enrmetagenome_FD_207602 | JGI IMG/M metagenome (GOLD analysis project Ga0326728, IMG submission 207602) | Lab enriched peat soil microbial communities from McLean, Ithaca, NY, United States - MB31MN | ecosystem: Environmental > Terrestrial > Soil > Wetlands > Peat | place: USA: New York...
CGTCATCGGCGAGACTGCAATTGTCGGCGACGACGTCACCATGTACCAGGGCGTCACCCTCGGCGGCACCGGCAAGGGCGTCGGCAAACGCCACCCCACGCTGCGCAATGGCGTCTTTGTCGGCAACAACGCCAACATCCTGGGCAACATCACCATCGGCGAAAACTCCCGCGTGGGCGCCGGCTCGGTGGTGGTGCGCGACGTTCCGCCCGACTCCACCGTGGTCGGCGTCCCCGCGCACATCGTCTACCAGAACGGCAAGCGGGTGCTCATCACCGACCCGCATGATGTGAACGACCCGCTCTCCGATGTCATCATCGCACTGGCCGACGAGGTCAAGCGCCTCACCACCCGCGTCGAGCGGCTGGACGGCGAGTTGCAGACCGTGCGCCAGGAGCCGGCCAGCACCCTCACCGTCGAGGAGGAAGAGAGAGCGCAGTACCGCAGCCAGCAGTCTGCCCGCTCCGACCAGGTCAGCATGGGCGAAGGAATCTGACCCATTTACAAGCCGGCCCGGCCTGTTTGCCCTGCGATCACCGCAATCGGTTATAGTGGGTGGGACAGCGTTTCCGTTCATTGGAGCGTCTAAACCCACGTATTGTCCAAGAACCATGAGGCGCAAGGAGAGCCTGCCATGACCCCGGAATACACCAGCCCATCGCCGATGCACACTCAATCCCGTTTTCTGAGCGCAGCGCTCATCTTGGCCGTGACGGCCTGCGTCCTGTTGCTCTTCTTCTCCGTCGCTCCGCCCGCCGCCGCGCAGACCCCCACGTTGATCGTGATGCGGGCCATGCCCATCAAGGCCAAAAAGTCGGAGGCCTTCCCTGTCCAGCCGCTGCTTGTGAGGTCCGACATCGGCGAAATCAGGATTGGCGGCAAGGTCGCCCCCATCACAGACTTTCAGCCTGTACTGAGGGGGCCCCACGTGCTGCAATTGATGGTATTGCTGGACTCCGAGCAGATGCTCGGCACCAATCCTGCTCAGTTTACAGACATTAAACAGTTCTTCAGCGATCTGCCATCCAATGTCGAGATTGGCGTTGGCTGGTTGTTGCAAGGCCGTACGGTCGTGGTCCAGCCATTCACCACCGACCGCGATCTCGCCGGAAAGGCGCTCATCGCAAAGACCAGGGCAGAAGCAGCCAACCCCAAGAACGACAATGGCAATCCCTATTCGTGCCTCAGGGACCTGGTAACCAAATGGCCCTCTGCGGATCCGGCGAAGCTGCGCGCTGTGCTGATGTTCACCGATGGCATCACTCGCAGCAACGGCCAGCCTCAGAGTGGCGATCAGATGAATCCCGATGTCGCAGGGGCCTCGCAGATTATGCAGCGCAATGGGGTTGTCCCTTATTCCTTCTACTGGATGGACCCCATTATTCCCGACCCAAACCGCAGCGAGGGCGGTCAGCTCGAGGGACAGCAGAACTTCGCCGACCTGGCCTCGGAGACCGGTGGCGCAGCCCTCTACGAGGGCCTCTACGCTCCTGGATCGTTTGCTCCTCTGCTCAACAGGCTGTACGCGATCCTGGACAGCGAGACGGTCGTCACGGTGAATGCTCCAGGCAAGCCAGGCAACTTCGCTCGTCTTGATGTCAGATCCCAAAGGGACGACATCAAGGTATTTGCCCCGGACGGCGTGACCGCTGGTAACACAATGCTGACAAAGAAATAAGCCGGCGCGGTCCGCCCCAACCACGGACCGCGGGGCGAAGAACGCGAGGGCGTCTTTGGATTTCAGAGGCGCCCTCAACCGTCTCTACGGGTCGGGTATGGCCGCTTCCGGCCGGATGTGCAGACCGCTCGCCCGCCCCCGTGCGATACTGTCTCCTGACATGTACAAAAGAGTCCTCCTCAAGCTCTCCGGAGAAGCCCTGGCCGCAGGCACGGGCTTCGGCATCGACGCCATCTTCATTCACAACGTGGCCGCCGAGATCGCAGCCATCCACGCCCTCGGATGCCAGATCGGCATCGTCGTCGGCGGCGGCAACTTCTTCCGCGGCGTCGCCCAGCAGGCCATCGACATGGACCGCGTCGCCGCAGACCACATGGGCATGCTCTCCACCGTCATCAACGCCATCGCCTTGCAGGACGCCATCGAGAAGCTGGGCCTGGTCTGCCGCGTCATGTCGGCCATTGAGATTCGCCAGGTCGCGGAGCCATACATCCGCCGCCGCGCCATGCGCCACCTGGAAAAAGGCCGCATCCTCATCTTCGCCGCCGGCACCGGCAATCCCTTCTTCTCCACCGACACCGCGGCCAGCCTGCGCGCCATGGAGATCAAGGCCGACATCCTGCTCAAGGCCACCTCGGTCGACGGCATCTATACCGCCGACCCCAAGACCCACCCAGAGGCCACCAAGTTCCCGCAGATCTCCTACGCCGACATTCTCCGCCTCAACCTCAAGGTGATGGACACCGCCGCAGTCTCGCTCTGCCGCGACAACAACATGCCCATGATGGTCTTCAGCATGAAGGAACCGGGCAACATCGCGCGCGTCGTCCAGGGCGAGCCGCTCGGCTCCCTGGTCACTCCGTAAGAGAACTCATAGCGCGGGGTTTTGATTGGGATGGACTTTAGTCCATCCCAATATTGAAGCCAAACGAATTGGGCTTCAGAGGCTGCTGAATAATTCTCGTTTTTGCCTTTCGGAGGGAGCAGGGGGGTTCAGCCCCTGAAAAAAGCCAATGGATTCACGGGGCCTTAGCCCCGGGCTTTCTGCCAGGAAAGGTAATTACGACTTTTTCAGCACAGGCTTCGCGCCGTCGTCCTGACCCTGAGCGCGGAAGGGCCCCCGCGACGGGGGCCCTTCCGCGTTGTGGAATCTGGCCGGACGCAGCCTCTACGGAGTGAAGACCTCCGTAGCATGCGGTCCATTGGGTACCACCGTCAGGCAGGTCGGCTGTGCGGAGCTGTTGAACGGCGAGTTCTGCACCCCCTGCAACCCGCCCGTGTTGGGGTTCAGTTGTTCGCCGGTGACCGTATTGTCCAAGCTGTTCGATGTATACAGGAAGGTGCCCAGCGAGGGATCGATGGCCACGCAGGTTGGGCCCGTCCCGGTTCCGGTCGCGAACGCGCCGACCGCGCCCGAAATATAGCCCGTCCCGCCATCGATCATGTAGCCCTGCACCGTGTTCCCGTTGAAGTTCACCACATAGATCAGCTTTCCGGTTGGATCGATGGTGAGGTTCACCGGATAGAGCCCGGTGGGGAACGTACTATTGTCCATCGGGATCAGCCCGCCGGACGGCAGCACCGTGTACCCGATCAGTTGGTTCGACGTCTTGTCCGTCACATAGACGAAGCGCGAGGTCGGCTCCTCGGCGATGGCGCTCGGCGTGACGCCGGCCAAATATCCCGTCACCGCCGTCGGCGTGGTCGTCGATATGGTGGTTCCCGGAAGCGGCGTCAGTGCGCCAGTCGTCGTGTTCTGCGAGAAGCCGAGAATCAACCCGGTGTTCGCGGTCTGCTGGCCCAGCACATAGATGTTGTGGTAGAAGTAGCTCGCCGTGATGCCCAGCGGATTGTTGCCCACCGGCTGCGTTGTCTGCGTTCCCAGCGAGTTGTCCGCGTTCACCTGGAAGATTGCCACCCCGCCCGGCCCCGGCTTGCTCGCCGAGTAGCCCGTCTGATAGGTGAAGGTCACATACAGGAACGCGCCTTGCGGGTCGATCGCCGCCGCTGTCGGAAGCGTTCCGCCCGTCAGCGGATAGACGTGCTGCGAAGCGAGCGTCCCATCGCTCTGCACCGCGAACTCCTGCACCGTCGAGTCCCCTTGGTTGACCACATACACGAACTGGCCGTTGGGCGCGGCCACCAGAGTCACCGGGTCGTTGCCCGCGGCGACCGGAGAGCCGATCTGGCTCAGCGAGCCCGAATCGAAGTCGATCGCGTACTGATCGATCACTCCAGGATTGCTCTTGTTCGTCGTCATGTAAACGTATCCGACCGTGTAGTCGAGGGAGCAGGACGCGAGGCCCAGAACCATCGCCACAGAGACGGCCGAAACCTTCGCAAAACGATTGATTGAACGCAAATTCATCTGCTTCCTTCATCCTGGCAGCTTGCGCCGCCTGCTGAAATCTCTTGCCGCACGCCTCTCATCCGTCCCATTCCAAACCGGCCCTTCGCTCCTAGTAATTCCTCAGCGGAAACGCCGGCACCGTGACCGCGCAGGTGGGTAGAGCGCTGCCGCCAAACGGCTCTCCCGGAACCTGGTACAAACTGCCATCCTGCTGGTTCACCTGCTCGCCCGTAACATTGTTGCTGAGCGCATTCGATGCATACAGATACTCCGCGTGACTCGGATTGGCGTTGCTCGGTGCGCCGCTCACGGTCACGCAGGTCGGTCCCGTCCCAGCCTGCACGCTCGCCAGCCGCACCGGCTGCCCGCTGGAACTGAGCACAAATCCGCTTGGGCCGATGGCGAATGTGTCGATCGTGTTCGCCGCGTAGGCCGCCACATAAAGATACTTGCCGCTGAGGTCGAACGCCATGCCCATTGGCCCGGCCTCGGTCGGCGCCAACACCTGCTGGCCTGTGGTGTTGTTGATGGGCGCCGGCACTCCGTTTGCCCCGATGGAGTAAGACCATATTTCTTGGGAGACGCTGTCGCTGATATACAGATGCGTTCCCGTCGCATCCAGCAGGATGCCGCTCGGACTCGTTCCCGTCGCAAAGCCGGTCGATGGAACATTGCCCGCGTTGATCGTGACCCCAGGAAGCGGCGTCAGCGCGCCAGTCGCTGGAGTCTCCGCAAACCCAAGCAGATTGTTCGTGCTCGCCGCATCCTGCTCGATCACATACACGAAGTTGCCCACTGGACTGGTCAAAATGCCCACCGGATTCCGTCCCACATTCACCGTGGTTGGCGCGCCCAGCGTGTTGTCCGCATGGATCGGAAAGATGCTGATTCCGCCCGGCCCGGGGTTCGCCGGCGTATACAGCTCCGCGCCGCTGGCCGTGTTCTGGTAGGTAAAGGTCACATACAGGAACTTGCCCGATGTATCGATCGCCGCCGCCGTCGGCAGGCTTCCCGAGATATTGTACGTGTTCTGCGGATACAGCTTCCCGTCCGTCCCGATGGCAAACTCCACCACATCGGAGTCGAAGTTGTTCACCGTATAAAGAAACAGCTGGTTGGGCGCCACCGCCAGTCCCACCGTGTCCCGCCCTCCGGTGTCGATGGGAGAATCGGCCAGCGGCAGAAGCGAGCCCGACTGATAGTCGATCTGGTAGCCGTTGATCAGCCCGTGCGGCAGCGTCTTCGACGTCGTCATGTATAGGTACGACACGGTGTAGTCATTGCTGCATGACATGACGCCGAGCGCCATCGCCAGGGACAATATCGAAGCCGTTACCGCACGGCCCATCGGTCTCAACATCATGCGATTCCTTCGCTCCGCGGCAGATCGTCTCCGCCCACATCCCGTGCGGAAGAGGCAACCATCGCCTTCGTCCCGCCCGTCTGCATCCTGACCTTTCGGTTGCGCGCGATCTCACAACCCGTGCCGCCGCCAGAACGCATGACGCCTGATGAATCTCTGCCGCAGCCGCTAATCGACGTTCCCGCTTACCCCAAGACACGTCGCCTGTGCCGCAAAGGCCGTAAACGACGAGCCCCGAGTCAGGTCGGAGAGCTGCCCGGTGTTCTGATTGATATACTTTCCGGTCACGCTGCCATCAGTGTTGGACGTGAACAAATACTGGTTCGACGGATCTTCCACCATGCATACCGGCCCACTGCCGACCGGATACGGGTTGTTGGGGTCCGAGATCGGCTGCAACTGGCCCGTCGACTCGATCACGAACGCCGAAATCGTGCTGTTGGCATAGTTCGAGTTGGTGCTGCTGTGGTTCAGCACATAGAGGAACCTGCCCTTGGTTTCGGTCAGGCTGTACACCGGGTTGTAGGTCAGCGGCAGGTTCGCTACCGCGCCGTCGGCCTGCACGCTCAGCGAGCATCCCGCCCCCGGCGAATAAGGAAGAATCGCCCCGACGGTGGTGGTGCCGGGCAACGTCATACCCGCATCCGTGATGTAGATGCTGTTTCCGTATACGTTGAGCGAAGTCGCGTTGACCGTGTCCAGCGGAATCGTCGAGTTGGGCTCGATCGTCAGTTGGCCGCCGCTCCCCAACCCATACGGGTAGACTGTCTGGTCGCCCGAATCCAGCGTGTAAAGGCACGAGCCGCCCACGCGGAACATCGTCGGCGCCTTGCCCACCGGGAAGTAGTTCAACAGTTGTCCCGCGGCATTCTTGATCAACTGGTTCGGCACCAGTTGCAACCGCCCCGTGCTTCCGTCGATGCCGAAGACCGTGATGTCCCCGTTGGTGATGGTCACTCCATCGTAGCCCGGGGCCTGCGAGTCGAGAACGAATAGATAGGTTCCTGTCCCGTCCGACGACGCCCACACCGGCGAGTTGCCGGCCGTGGTGTAGGTGTTCTGGAAGGTCAGCACCCCGTCCTCGCCGACCGCGAAGACCGCAACATTGCCGTCGCCGTTGCTGATCCCCTTGGAGTTGTACGTCCCCTTGTTCACCACAAAGACGTAGTTGCCGCCCACGCGCACCGCGACCGACACCGGGTTTGTCCCCCCCGATGGGTATGGCGAATTCACCATCGAGGTCAGGTTTCCCGTATAGTCGTCGATCTTGAAGCCGGCAATCTGGTTGTACTGCGTGCCCGCAACCCACATAAACCCGACCGTGTAGCCGCCGCACGCCGACATGCCCAGCACTACCGCCATGGATACGATCAAGGCCCGTGTAATCCGGCCAATCCTGCTCAACTTCATGCGTTTCCTTAATCCTCGCCGGCGGTCTGACTGTGACGCGCCTCAACTGCGAGCAACTCCCTTGGGATACAAACTCCTACCGCTCATTGTAGAAGCTGCGGCGACTTTGCGCCACTTCCCCCAGAAAACAGTTGTCAGGCATCCGTGGTCAGGGATCAGTTCTCCCCGTTCATGACCACCCAATCTATCTCAACTGACCACTGACCACTGACCACTGACCACTAAAAGACCCTCATATGGATCGTCAGATACTTCTTCGGATCCTGGCGGATGGTCGTCACCAGCGCTGTGCTCTCGGTCATCATCTTGTTGAAGTTGGTATAGGCCGCATCGTCGGTCGCCAGCTTGCCCAGCGTCCCCTTGCCCTCGCTGATGGCCGTCACCAATGCGTCTGTCTTGGTCACGGCGTCGTTCAGCGTCTTGGCAAATGTCGGGTCCTTCAGCAACATGCCGGCGCTCCCCTTGCCGGCCTCGGCGTCTGCCAGAATCGCGTTCAGGCTGGCCAGTGCCTCGCTGGCATTCTTGTACAGCGTCTCGTCGGTCAGCATCTTGCCCGCGCTGCCCTTCCCGTTCTGCAGGTCTTTGGTGATCGCGTCCACCCGGTCGATGGCGTCGTTCAGCCGGTTGTACATCGCAGCGTCGTCGTTGAAGAACTTGCCCACCGTATTGTCGTTGCTGTTCATCTTCATGCTCAGCGTATGCACCTCGTCGGCGGCCGCGGAGAACTTGTTATACAGCTCCGGGTTGGTCAGCAACTGGCCGAACGATCCCTTGCCCGACTCCATGTCGTCCACCACCGTGTTCAACTTCGCCAGCACCACGTTCAGGCTCTCGATCGTTCCCTGGCTGGCCTTCACCACGTCCTGGATGCTCGGCGTCTCTGTCGTCTTCAGCTCGTCACCGTCGCGCAGCATCGGCCCCGTCGCCGTCTGGCTGTTGATGTCCACCACCGTATCGCCCAGCACTCCCACTGTCGTCAGCGCTGCCGTCGAGTCCGTCCTCAGGCTGTTCTGGTACTTGCTGTCCAGCTTCATCACCACCTGCACCGGCGTCAGTTTGCGCTCTGGGGCCGTGCTCACCAGAATGCTCTTCACCGTCCCCACCGTGACCCCCTCCAGGTTCACCGCCGCGCCAAGCTTCAGTCCGGCCGAGTTCTCAAAGTACGTCGTCACCGTCAGCTTGCGCGAGAAGAACCCCAGCCCCGACGCGCTGGTCATCAGGAACAGAAGCGTCGTCAGAATCACCACCGACACCAGCACAATCACCCCGATCTTCAGTTGCGACCATCGGACCTCCTGCTGGCTGGGCATAAGCCTCCTCAATCCTCTCCGCGAACCACCCCCATACAGCGTACTTCAACCAGCGGCAGAGCGCGCTCCATGCTGCATCGTTTCGCTTGATGTGAGGGTACCACCCCTCGCCCGCGCTACACTAGAGCCGAACCGGAGAGGGCCGCAATGGTCATCGGCGTAGGTACGGACCTCATCGAGATCGCGCGCATCAGTCACAGCATCGACCGCTTCGGCGACCGCTTTCTCCATCGCGTCTTCACCCCCCGCGAGATCGCCTACTGCCGCAGCAAGAAGAACGCCGCCGAGAGCTTCGCCGCCCGCTTCGCCGCCAAGGAGGCCGCAGCCAAGGCCCTCGGCACCGGCATCAGCCGCGGCGTCAGTTGGCTGGAGATGGAGGTCGTGCGCCTGCCCTCCGGTCAGCCCACGCTCTCGCTCTCCGGCCGCGCCGCCCAGCGCGCCGCCCGGCTTGGCGTCGCCAGGGCCTCGCTCTCGCTCACCCACAGCAAGGACTTCGCCCTCGCCGTCGTCGTCATGGAGAATTAAAGCAGTTTCGGAATTGATATAGAGGAATAAGGTTTGTCATTCTGAGCGCAGCGAAGAATCCCCGCATTTTGTTCGTGGCGCGATGCTCTGCATCTGAGGTACTAGCTTCGAGGACCCTGGCTTTACCTCGCATCTTGCTCTCCCGGTCACATGACCCTCGTACCCACGCAACGCATCACGCCCCGGCGCAATGTTTCCGATAAACACACCAGCGGCAGTCCCTTCAAGCCGCGGCGGCACATCAGAGCCATGCAATCGCTCGACATCCAGGCCTTCACCTACGAACAGCGCAACGGCCTCCTCCCCGAACTGACGGCGGCCTTTGGCAACTGCGGCGGCTGGGTCCTCGAGCGCAAGACCCTCTCCCCCACCAACATGGAGTTCGTCGTCGAGATTCAACTGCTCGCCGCCCTCGACCTCTACGCCGCCATCCTCGCCGCCGGGGTCGAACTCACCCGCGCCGGCCACGTGGCCCTCACCGAGCTCTGCACCCGCCGCAAACACATGAGCCTCGCCGCCGAACTCGGCCAGATCGTCTCCATCCGCCTGGAGATCAGCTTCCTCGACGACATCACCATCCACTCCCTCCTCGCCTCCGGCTCCGGCCTCGCCTGATGCCCCACGGCGTCAACCGCGCGAACCAGGATTGATGGACTGAGTTGTGGGCCAGATTGCATTTGTTTTGAAGGGGACGGGCTTCAGCCCGTCCGTAACATCCATCAATCATGCGGGACTTTAGTCCCCGAGGGAAAGCTCTCTCGAACCAACCTGATTCACTGACTATGTTGAGCCACAGTTGACCCCGTCGCCGCGAAGTCCGAGAATCGAATCTGACAGACGCTCCCGTTCCTTCCCCCACCGGGCCTGCTCTCCAGTTTTCCTTTGAGGTCTTCCATGCTCGCCTACATCGTCCTTCTCGCCGCCGTGCTCAGCCGCGTCCTTCCCCACGCCTTCCACGCCGTCAGTTGGAACTTCACCGCGCTGGGCGGCGGCCTGCTCTTCTTCGGCTCCCGCATGACCAGCTCCAAGCGCGCCGCATGGATGCTCCCCTCCGCCGTTGCCGTACTCATGGCCACCGACTACTACCTCACCGTCTTCGCCTACGGCTATCCCTTCCAGGTGCGCGAGTACCTCGTCACCTGGCTCTGGTACGCAGCCGTCTGCCTGCTCGGCATGGGCCTCCTCAGCAAGCCCTCCCTGCTGCGTGTCGTCGCCGCCGTCCTTGCCTCGTCCACCTCGTTCTTCCTGCTCAGCAACTTCATGGTCTGGCTCGGCGGCTCCATTGCCATGTATCCCCGCTCGCTCGCCGGCCTCGGCGCCTGCTACATCGCCGGCCTTCCCTTCTACCGCAACGACCTGGTCTCCACCGCGCTCACCAGTGGAGCGCTCTTCGGCCTGCCTGCCCTCGCCGCCCGCATCGCCGCCTCCCTCCGCGCCGCCCGCCCCACCAACCTGCCTGCGGCGTAAGTCGTTCTTCGCTGTACGTTCTCCGTTGACCGTTGCCGACCGGCCGAAACGGAGAACGTACACCGGTCAACCGTCAACATCTTATGCAATCGGCGTCGTGTCGTCCGTCGCCTCGTCCGGTTCCGCCGTCTCTTCGATCGGAAACCGCGTCCCGCGCCGCCGGTCGAAGAGTTTGCGCAGCACATAGACCGACAGCCCCAGCGTAACCACGCCCACAAACACCAGCACGACTCCCAGGTGTTCGTGCACCGCTCGTCGCAGTGCGTGGGCGATCTCCGGCCCGTAAAAGACCGTAATCAGCGCGCACACCAGAAACTGGACCAGCTTGCCCGTGAAGATCGCCGTCGCGAACGGCAGCGGCTTCATCTCGAATACGCCCGCGCCGAACTCGAACATCTTCACCGGCATGGGCGGCGGCATCATCGCCGGAATCATGATCGCCAGAAACTCCTGTCTCTCGAACCGGTCCCGCATCTGCTCGTAGCGCGCCCGGTTGATGCGCTTCAGCAGGAACAGTTCGCCGCCCGCGCGGCCCACATAGTACGGCACCAGGCTGCCCAGAGCCGAAGCAAACGCCGCCATCAGGCAGTACAGAAGGAACTTCCGGTGGTCGCTCGCCACATAGCCGATCACGGCCCCGTCCATCGTCGTCGGGATCGGGAAAAAGCCGGAGTCGATGAATGCCAGCCCGCCCAGCCCCCAGATGCCAAGCGGCAGCAGGGCCGCGCTGACGACGGCGCCGATCTTATGAACGAGCGCGATGGGTCCAATCTTCACGGCCAACTCGATTCTACTCGGCTAATGATGCGCCGTCCGTCCCGCCAGCAGGTCCAGCGCGTGGGGAAGCAGCGGCAGGATCGCCGCAAGCGAGGTCACGGCTCCGGCCGGCGAACCCGGCAGGTTCACAATCAGCGTGCTTCCGGCCGCGGTCGAAGCCGTCCCGCAGACGCCCCGGCTCAGCGCCGCCAGCGGTGTCTGCCGCATGCCCTCGGCGCGCATCCGCTCGGCCAGGCCATCGACCAGCCGCTCGCACACCACACGCGTCGCCTCCGGTGTCACGTCCCGCGGGGCCAGTCCCGTCCCGCCCGTGGTGACGATCAGACCCGCGCCCGCAGCCGCATGGCGCCGCAGCGCCACGACGATCTGTTCCAGCTCGTCGGGCAGTGTCTCGGTTGCCACGTTGGCCGCGCCTGCGGATTGCAGCAGCTCGACCAGCGCAGGCCCGGAGCGGTCCGCCTGCAAGCCCTGGCAGCAGCGATCGCTGATGGTGAGCACCACGACCCGCGCGTCCTTCGGCAACTGCGCGGGCGGCAACGGCGCACTCGCTGCCGGGGAGCAGGACGTCGCGTCAAGCTTCGTATTCGGCAATCCCTGCGAATCTTTCATCCTCTGCTAGTTTACGTCCAGCTTGGCCCGGGCACGGTCCATCGACTCCTCAACCCCGAGACACGATGGAACTCAGGATTCGGCTCCCTCCGCTCCAAGGGGCCGTAAAAATGAGAAAATAGGGAACGAGCGAAGCTCCCGGCGTTTTGCGGGGTCTATGTCGATAGCCGCCAGACGCATCTTTGCACCGTCTCACTGAGAGCCGCCCAACGATACCGTCGCTAAACGTCCCGCCAATTCTTGCCGATGCCGATCCTAGAGCTGTTCCCCAACCCGTCCCGTGAACCAGACCAGACCCAGGAGACGACGGGCGACGCAGCCGGCACTCAGGCAAACGGCGCAGCCGGCCAGCCCCTCAAGCTGCGCACCAACCGCTATGGCGAGCTGGAGGAGCATCAGATTCTCCTGCTGCTCGATTCGTTCGACGACGAACGCGCCAGGGCGCGCTTCCGCGAATCCATCTACATCTCCGTCATCATCTACATGGCCTTCGCGTGGTTCCTCTTTTACGGCCCGCGCGTCCTCTTTCATCAGCCGCGGTACCAGGACCCCATCGCTTTGATGAAGCAGCACGACAAGGAGCTGACCTTCCTCACCGAGCACAGAGCGCCCGTGCTGAAGCCGCCGCCGCGTCCGGTGATCGACCGCAAGACCATGGAGCAGCTCCAGCAGCAGGCCCGCCTGACCGCGCCTGCGCCGCAACCTCTGCCGCAGCAACCCGAGGAACAGGCCCATCTCACCGCGCCTCCAGTCCCGCAGCCGCCGCTGCCCATCGCGCCGAAGCCCGCGCAGCCAGCCGTAGAATCGCCTCTGCCCGCCGCTCCGCATCCCAACTTTGCGCAGAACCCCAGCGCGCACGACGCCATTCAGAACGCCCTGCGAGGAGCGCTCAGTCGCGGCGGCGGCGATTATGGCTCGTCGTCCGGCTCGCATGCCCCCTTGCAGGCGGGCGCGGAGATACTCTCCGACACCATGGGTGTGGACTTCAGCTCCTACATGCGCCGCCTGCACGACGACATTCAGCGCAACTGGGACCCCCTGATTCCCGAAGAGGTCCAACCCCCACTGATGAAGAAGGGGAAAGTATTCATCCGCTTCACCATCCTGCCCGGTGGCCAGATCGGAGCCATGACGCTCGAGACCCCTTCCGGCGATGTCGCGCTCGACCACGCCGCGTGGAACGCCATCACCAGTGAGGGCGATTTTCCGCCCCTGCCCAAGCAGTTCCATGGCCCGCAGCTCGAGCTGCGCGTAGGCTTCTTCTACAACATCCCGCTTCCGGAGTAGCACTCAATGCCTCGGCTCTCAGAAGACTCTCAGGCTGTTCCGCAAGCCGATCAACCCCGCAAAGAAGCTCCCCTGCCGGAACAGATCGAACGCCGCCGCCAGCTGCGCGGCTTGCTCCTGCTTGCCCTCGCCGCCATCGTCTTCGCAATCCTTCGCGCCGGCGTTCATCGCGTCTTCACCGCAGGCTGGTGGCGGCTTTGGTAGACCTCGCGGCAGATCGTGCCGAGCCACTCGCGCCGCTCGTCGTCGTCGCCGGCCCCACCGCCAGCGGCAAGACCGCGCTCGCCCTCGCGCTCGCTGAACAGTTCTCCGGCGAGATCGTCAGTTGTGACTCGGTCGCCGTCTATCGCGGCATGGAAATCGGCACCGCCAAGCCTACGCTAGCCGAACGCGCCCGAGTGCCTCATCACATGCTAGACATAGCATGGCCGAATGAACCCTGCACCGCCGGAGACTACAGCCGCCTCGCCCGCAATGCAATCCGTGGAATTGCCCAGCGTGGTCACCTGCCCATTGTCTGTGGCGGCACTGGCCTCTACCTGCGCGCTCTCGTCGACGGCCTCTTCCCCGCGCCGCTCCGCCGCGAGCCCCTGCGCCAGAAACTCCGTCAGCGCGCCCAACTCCGCGGCCCGGCCCACCTGCACCGCATCCTCGCGCGCCTCGACCCTGCCGCGGCAAAGCTGATCCACGCCAACGACGCGCCCAAGATCGTCCGCGCCATCGAGGTCACGCTGGCCGCACGCCAGCCCATCACCCGCCAATGGGAGCAGCCCCGTGATCCGCTCACCGGCTTCCGCGTCCTGCGGCTCGGCCTCAACCCGCCCCGCGCCGCGCTCTACGCACACATCGACCGCCGTGCCGCACAGATGTTCGAGACAGGCCTGGTCGAAGAGACCGCCCAGCTCGTCGCCCGCTACGGCCCGGACTGCCGTCCGCTCACCTCGCTCGGCTACGCCCAGGCCGTCGCTCTGCTGCGCGGCGAGATCACACGCGCCGAGGCCATCGCCCAAGCCCAGCAGGGCCATCGCAACTACGCTAAGCGCCAACTCACCTGGTTCCGCAAGGACCCCGCAATCCACTGGTTCACCGGCTTCGGCAACGACCCGGAGATCAAGCGACAAGCTTCCGCCCTCGTCGCCCAACACCTAAAAACTCAATAGCCCTCGCTGAACTGGCCGAAGCTATTTCTTCAGCAGCCAGAGGACGCAGGCGTGGGGCTCGAGGGTGAGGCTTTCGACAGACTTGACCTTGTTGACGGTTTTGCCGGTCCAGACGTCTTTGACGCGGTAGGTGGCGGCTTCCAGGTTGTAGGCCTCGAAGCTGCTGTCGAGCACAACCTGCGACTCACCGGTGTTGAAGAGGGCGAGGGCGATGGTACCGTCGGGGGAGTCTGGAGGCAGGTCGGCGGTCCAGACGACGATGTCACCGTCGTGCA
>Ga0326728_10017691_pt1 | contig 14209 bp, 11 predicted proteins | sample MB3enrmetagenome_FD_207602 | JGI IMG/M metagenome (GOLD analysis project Ga0326728, IMG submission 207602) | Lab enriched peat soil microbial communities from McLean, Ithaca, NY, United States - MB31MN | ecosystem: Environmental > Terrestrial > Soil > Wetlands > Peat | place: USA: New York...
TCCCCATGACCCTGCACGGAAATTGCGGGAGAGCCTAGAATGGGATCAGTGTCCGCTCCTTACCGCTCCTATGTGCTGGTCTCGCGCGACCAGATCGCCCGCAATTACCGCAATGTCCGCGCAGTGGTGGGACCCGGCGTCGAGGTCGCCGGCGTGGTCAAGGCGGATGCCTATGGCCACGGCGCGCTGGAAATCTCGCGCGTTCTGGAGCGCGAGGGCGCGCGCTGGCTGGCGGTCAGCTCCGTGGATGAAGGCGTGGCGCTGCGCCAGGGCGGCATCCGCGCGCCGCGCATCCTGGTGATGGGCGGGTTCCTTCCCTATGAAGCCGGCGCGCTCGCGGAACACGATCTCACCCCGGCGGTGCACGCCCTCGAACAGATCCGCGAGCTTCACCGGCTGGGGGCGTCCCTGGGGCGTCCCATCCGCTATCACCTCAAGATCGATACGGGAATGGGGCGGCTGGGAACGCGCGCGGGCGCGGCGGAGATTCTGGCGGTTCTCGCGGAAAGCGGCTGCGCGCGCCTCGAAGGCCTGATGACGCACTTCGCCTCGGCGGCCGACTACACCAGCGGGCAGACCGAAGCACAGCTCGCCTGCTTCGAGAGCCTGTGCGGCCGGTTGCGGCAGGGTGGCTGCACCCCCGAGTTCCTGCATGCTTCGAGCACCAACGCCATCGGGTACGGCCGCGCGAGCGGGCGGCACAACATGGTGCGCGTCGGCCATGCCCTCTACGGCTACGTGTCGCCCGCGCGGGGCGAGGCGCCGCGCCAGTTGCTGGAGGTCCAGCCGGCTCTCACCTGGAAGGCCAAGCTCCTGGCGGTCAAAGAGATTCCCGAGGGCGCGCTGGTGGGCTATGGCGGCAGCTTCCGCGCCCCGCGAGCCATGCGCATCGGCATCTTAGGCGCGGGTTACGCGGATGGCATCTTCCACCGGCTGTCGAACCGCGGGAAGGCCATCGCCGCCGGCCAACTTACTCCCATCCTGGGAACCGTCTCGATGGACCTCACCACCATCGATCTGAGCCATACCACCGCGCTGGGCGTGGGCGACGAGGTCACCCTGCTGGGAGAGGAAGGCCAAGCGCGCCTGGACGCGCAGCAACTGGCGCGCGCGGCGGGCACCATCTCCTACAACATCCTCTCGAGCATCAGCGCGCGTGTGCGGCGTGTGTACGTGTAGCGCGCCATCCCGGCAAACGGGTGAATTTGCACGCCTGTGCCGCCGCTAAACGTTGATTCTTACGTTTGTTACGGTACAAAACGTGCTCGGGGAATCCGCCGCCTTGAAGCGGGAATAGCGGCCTCGGAATGATATCATAGGGAGCAGATGAGCTTACTGTCGCCGAGATTACAACTAAAGGTCGCGCAGAAGCAGATTCTGACCCCCGGTTTGGTTCAGATGGTGACCGTGCTTCAGCTCAACCGGCTGGAGCTGAAGGAAATGATCACCCAGGAGATCGTCAAGAATCCTGTCCTGGAAGAGGCCACCGAAGAAGCCGGCGAAGAGGTCACACCGGAGGAATTGCTGCCTCTGCTCGAGCAGGAAGCCGTCACCGACGCAGCCGACAAGCAGATCCTGGAAGCCGCCGCCTTGAACAGCGCCAATGCGCTGGATGGGGCCACGGGAGACGTGGCCATCAACGGCAATCTCTTCCCCGACGCCGAGGAAGCCGCCGCCGCGGCTCCCGAGGGGGAAGCCGCCGTCCTGGAGCAACCGGCGGCCACCGATCCATTCGACGAAATTGATTTCGGCTCGTTTTTCGACGATTACCTCGATCCCGGCTATAAGAGCCCGGCTTCCGAATCGGTCGAAAAGCCCTCCTTCGAAACTTTCCTTTCCACGCCGCTCACCCTGGGCGACTACCTCCGTTCGCAGTTGAGCGTCAGTTTGGTCTCCGACGCGGTTCGCGAGGCCGCCGAATCCATCATTGGCAACCTGGATGAGGATGGGTACCTGTTCGCTTCGCTCGAAGAGATCGCCACCGCCGGCGAGCACAAGATCGAGGAAGTCGAAGAGGCCCTGCACGTAGTGCAGTCGCTCGATCCGGCGGGTGTGGGCGCGCGCAGCCTGCGGGAATGCCTGCTGCTCCAGATCGAAAGCGTCAACGGGAAGGGCGGCGTGGCCTGGCAGATCGTGTCCAACTACCTGCGCCTGCTCGAGACGCGGCAGCTCAAGGAACTGGCCAAGGTCCTGGGGCGGTCGATGGAGCACATCGAGATCGCCGCGGATATGATCCGGCATCTCAACCCGCGGCCGGGCCTGCGCTATTCCGGCGCGGGGGCGCGGATCGTCGAGCCGGACGTCTACTTCATCAAGGATGGCGACGATTACATCATCCAGATGAACGATGAGGATGTGCCCCAGCTCCGCCTGAACGCGCAATACCGGCGCATGCTGGAGCGCGATAACGGCGCCACCAAGGAAGTGCGCGACTACGTGCGCGAGCGCTACACCTCGGCCATCCAGCTCATGAAGAACATCGAGCAGCGCAAACAGACCATCATGCGCGTCTGCCAGGCCATCGTGAGGCGCCAGATGGAGTTCCTGGCGAACGGCCTGGACCGGCTCAAGCCCATGATGATCAAGGAGGTGGCCGAGGAGGTGGGCGTGCACCCCTCCACCGTCAGCCGCGCCGTGGCCGGAAAGTACGTGCACACCCCGCAGGGCGTCTTCGAGCTGCGCTACTTCTTCTCCGAAGCCGTGCAGGGACCCTCCGGCGGCTCCACGCCGCTGCTGCTGCTCAAGCGCATGGTGAAGAAGATGATCGAGGAGGAAGACCGCAGTAAGCCCCTCACCGACGAGCAAATCACCGCCCTCCTGCAGAACCTGGGCATCAACGTGACGCGCCGGACTGTTGCGAAATACCGCGAAGACATGAAAATTCCCTCCACGCACCAGCGCCGGATTCGCAACTGATAATCCCCGAATAGGTTATAACTAAGACAGGAGAGGGCGTCGATGCCGTTTTGCGTTCAACAAGGGGGAACCAGATGAAGATCACCTATACGGGCAGGCAGGTGGAGTTGGCGCCGGCTCAGTTGAAGAAGCTGGAAGCGCGCTTCGCCAAGATCGGTAAACTCCTGGATGGCCGGCGGGAATGCGAGGCGCACGTGATTCTGTCGCTGGAGCGCCACCTGCATTCCGCCGAAGCCACGGTCAATTATTTCAACCATCAGCTCGTGGGGGTGGGGACGAACAGCGATCTGTTTACCGCCATCCACTCGGCCGCCGAGAAACTCGAGAAACAGGCGCTCAAGGCGCGCACCAAGTGGCGCGACACCAAGCGCGTGCCGCGCAAGGCGGCGGCCGCGGAGGTGCCCGAAGAGACCGCCACGGCGCAGGTCGCGGCCGGGCCCGAGCCGGCCGAAGAGCAGGTCGAGCGGCGCGTGTACCACGTCAACCATCACCAGAAGCGCAAGCCCATGACGCTCGAAGAGGCCCTGCTGGAGATGGAGAAGAAGCGGGACTACCTGGTGTACCGCGACTCCGATACCGACCGTGTTTCGGTGCTGGTTCGCCGGCCCGATGGAGACTTCGACCTGGTCGAAGGATAATCGCCGGCGATGAAAAGCAAGGCTGCCCGCGTGCCGCATCCGGCCGAGCGGGCGCCGCATAAGCCGGAACTGGTCATCATTACCGGACTGAGCGGCTCGGGAAAGGGATCGGTCCTCAAAGCACTGGAGGACCTCGGCTTCTACTCCGTCGATAACCTCCCGGTGGAGCTGATCCCCAAATTCGCCGAGCTGACCCACGAGAACCCTTCCATTCACGCCACCGCGCTGGTGGTGGACGTGCGCGAGGGAGAGGGTCTCAAGCGCTTCCCGGACGCGCTGACGCGCATCCGGCGTAAGCTCCCCACGCGTTTGATCTTCCTGGAGGCGGACGATGGCGCCATCGTGCGCCGCTTCAGCGAGACCCGCCGGCCCCACCCGCTGGGCGCCGACCGCTCCATCACCAAAAGCATCCGTACCGAGCGGACCCAGCTCGCACCCATACGCGCCATGGCGGACCTGATCATCAATACCTCCAAGTTCACCGTGCACGAGCTGCGCGAGTTTATCGGCGAGCGCTTCGGAGGCCAGGGCGATGGCTCCCGCATCCTGATTTACGTCACCAGCTTCGGATACCGGCACGGCATCCCGCCGGACAGCGACCTGGTATTCGACGTGCGGTTCCTGCCCAACCCCAATTACATTCCGCGTTTCAAGAACCTGACCGGCCGCAACCCCGGGGTGGCCCGCTACATCCGTTCGTTTCCCCAGACGGTGGAGTTCATCGAGCGCATCAGCGACCTGCTGGTCTACCTTCTGCCGCACTATATCCGGGAAGGCAAGAGCTACTTGACGATCGCGTTCGGGTGCACGGGAGGGCAGCACCGCTCGGTCATGATGGCCGAGCAGATTCGCAAGAACCTGGCGAATGCCGGCTTCAAGGTGAAGGTCAGCCACCGCGACATCGTGAAACACTGAGCGCGCGCTTCCGGCAGGCCGCCAACGCGGCCGCCAGGGCCAGCGCCGAGACCAGCCCCGAGATCCACAGAATGCGCGGGACGAAACGCATCTCGACGTGATGATCGCCGGCCGGCACGCGTATGCCGCGGAAGGCCACGTCGGCGACGTAAATGCGCGCGGGCGCGCCGTCCACCCAGGCTTGCCAGCCAGGGTACCAGGTATCGGTGGCCACCACCAGCTCCGGGGCTGCCGTATGGGTGGCCAGCGCGATGTGCGTGGGCGCGTAGGAGAGCACTTCGACGCGGCCGGCCGTGGCGGCCTCCGGCAGCGGGGCGAACACCCCATCCGGCGCTTCCACGATGGCCACGGAAGGATCGAAATCCGCGGCGTGCAGCCAGGCCGCGGATTCCCCAAGACTGCGGGCCACGCGTGCCTGGCCGGTCAGGAAGAAGCGCGCTCCCGCGCGCGGGTTCTCAAAGATCCGGTAGCCCACGAATTCGCCGGCGGGCTGGAAATCCGCGGCGTTCACGGCGGCCCGCGAGATCAGGTAGCGCGCGCCGATCAACCGCAGCACCGGCGACGCCGCATCCACAACCTGGTAGCAGGTGCCCCATCGCGCGCCGGGCGCGAACGAGAGGCGCACCTGGATCACCCGCTCGGGCGCCAGCGGATCGCAGCCATTGGCCGTGGGCAGTTCCAGCAAGGCCGCGCTGCTGGCCCAGCTATACGACGCATCGGCGGTATCGAAGCGGTAGGGCGGTGTGGCGGCGCCGGTCAGGGCGCGCAGGCGCGCGGCGAACGCGCGGCTGCCATCGATCGAATCGCGCGTCATGCCCGGCTCCGCGGCCGTCGAGGAGACATTGAACGGCCTCCCCGAGCTCACCGCCACGAGGTCAAGGGCGATCAGCGCGCCGACGGCCAGCTCCACGCCCCGGCTGCGAAGAAACTGGTGCGCGCCGAGGCCCGCCAGAACGGCCATTCCGAGCGCGAAAACCTCCAGCGCGAACTCGGGGTGGATGCCGATCCTGATGCTCACCGGAAGAGCCTCGAAAATCGCGCGGCCTACGGGCGTCGAATCGCCCAGCATCCACAGCGCGGCGCCCAGCGTGAGCAGCATGAAAACGCGCCGCCAGCGATCGGGCTTCCAGAGCATGGCCGCCAGCGCCAGCGCCAGGCCCAGCAAACTCGAATAAAGGTACAGGAACGTCGCATCGCCGGGGCCGTGGAACTTCGCGAGGTCGAACACGTTCCAATGGTCCGGGAGAATCAGCGTGATCAGCGCGCCCGGCCTGATGCCGCCGCCCGTGCGCAGCCACTCGGCGCGAAATTTGGCCACGCTGTGGCGCGTCAGTTCGGCCGCCGGCGCGATCTGGATGGCCGCCAGCAGCACCGCCCAGACGCACGCCACCAGCACGCGGACCGGCACAACCCGGCGTCCCACGCGGAAGATAAGCATGAGGACCGCCAGCGCCAGCACCGATCCGAATGCGGCTACCGCGGCCTGCGGCAGCCCCGCCAGTATGGTCATCGCCAGCGCCACGGCCAACAGCGGAGCCGGCTCGCCTTCGCTCACCACGCACAGCCACGCCAGCGGCAGCCAGGCGGCCGCGCCCACCGCGCCCATGTGCTGCGCCTGCGACGCGAAAAAGCAGCCCAGCTCGTAGACCGTGCCGCCGATCCAGGCCGCGCCCGGCCGCGCGCCGAGGCGCCGCAGGAGAGCATAGGTTCCGATACCCGCGATCCAGATCTGCGCCACTTCCGCAATGGCCAGCAGCCGCGGCATCAAATCCGGCCCCAGCCACGCGCCGGCCAGCGCCGCCGCGAGTGCCGGCGGGTGAAACAGCGCGGCCTGAATGTTGGCGTAGATGGGGTACCCGCAGTAGGTGTAGGGGTCCCACAGCGGCAGCTCGCCGCGCCGCAATGAGCTGGCAATGAAAGTGGCCAGCGGCACGTGCACGCCGCGGAAATCCCATGGGAAGGTGAAATTGCGCAGGAAGAGCACGTGCCGGTGGAACAGCGCCACTTCGACGAGCAGCGCCAGCGAGTAGAGCGCGCCGGTGCGGCGGCTGTTTTCCATCATGCGGCCTTGCAGAGGATTTCGAAATTGCTGCCCAGGCGGCGCAGGGCGGGCGCTTTCAGAAGCAGGTCGTCGGCCAGGCGCGCCGCCCGGTAGCCCGCCCGCCATCCCGGCAGCAGGCCCGCCAGCGGCGACGAGCCAAAGTCGTAGATGGTAATCCGCGCATCGAATCCCGCGCGGCGGAAGATCTCCGCCGTGGCCTCCGGATCCAGCTCGCGCTCGTCCGGCGTCTGGTAGCGCTTCATGATGCCGGGGATGAGCCGGCGCCCCACGGCGCCGGAGAGCCGCCGCCGGCTGGGGTCGAGCGAATAGAAGCTGCCGCCCGGCGCCGCGAGCTCGCGCACGCGGTCCGGCAATTCGGACAGTTCGGCATCCGGCAGGTGGTGCAGGAAGAAGATGGCGATGACCGCATCGAAGCGGCCCCGTGCGCCGGTTCCCTCCTCGAAGCGCGCATTGGCGATTCCGAGGCGCGCGGCATCCGCGCGGGCCTGCGCTATGGCCGCGGGCGAGAGATCCACGCCCACCACCTCGGCGACATGCGGCGCCAGCAGCAGTTCGGTATCGCCGATTCCGCAGCCCAGGCTCAACACCCGCGCCCCGCGGCCGGCGCCGGTGAGCCGCAGGATGCGCTCCACCATGTGCTCGCGCAGCGCCCGCACGGCGGGCCGGGCGAAATGTCGCTGCGCGAAACCGCCATATAGCTCCTCATGGTAGGCAAGCTCGCGCCGCAGCACCTCGGCGCGGCGCTCCGGCGTCATGCGGCCTTGCGCGGCCGGATCAGGCTCGCCGCGGCGACAAAGAGCGCGGCGGCCAGCAGTGAGCCATCGCGCAGCATCGTCTTCCAGGAGATGGTTTCCCCCGGTCCGAAGCAGCCGCAACTAATCTCCATGCCCTTGGCCCAGGCCCGCACGATCAGGCTGAAGAAGACCAGCAGCATGAGCGAAACCGCTGTGGCGGAAATGCGCAGCCAGAAGCCCGTGATCAGCAGAAGGCCCAGCAGCAGCTCCACCCAAGGCAGCGTACGGGCCACCACACGCACCGCCCACATGGGCAGCAGCTGGTAGGAATCGATCGACATGGCGAACATCTGCCAGGGATCGCGCAGCTTGAGCCACGCGGCGTAGACGAACACCGCGCCCAAGGCGATGCGCAGCACCAGCGCCGTGATGCGGAAGCCGTTATTTTTTGAGAAGGTCATTCAGGAAGGACCGCAGCAGGCCGTAATCCGTCAGGCCGGCAATCGGATAGCGCCGCATGGCGTGAGTCACCAGGAGAGTGGGGGTCTGCGTCACGGGGACGGCCCTGCCCTCCAAGACATCGTGCTGGATCTGGGCTTGCACGCCGGGGTCATTGACCAGCGATTTGACCTTCTTGGCCTCCGTGGGCGTGAGCACAGTGTCGACGGTCTGCTCCACGTGTCCGTTCTCCGACCACACCGGCTGCGTGGCGAACAGGATGTTGGAGGTCTGCTCGAACTTGCCCACGCGCGAAGCGGCGCAGACATATTCCGCCGAAAGCAGGCCGTAGGGATGGCCCTGCAGCGGGAAATAGCGTTGGATCAAATACACCTTCCCCGGCGTCACGAACTCCCGCATGATTTCGGGAAGCGTGTTCTCATGCAGGTTCTTGCACGCGGGGCATTGGAAATCACTGAAGATTTCCATGGTAATGGGAGCGTTCGGATTCCCGAACGCATTCCCCATGATATCGGGAGCGGCCGCCATGGCAGGCAGAAGCAGCGCGAGCGCAAGGGCGAAGAACTTCATATCTACTCTTATTTTGCAACAGATCCCCGACCGCTCGCGGGGTCCGCCCCCCAGCGTGCGCCCCGCTCTGCAAGAAAAAGGGCAGACGGTTGCGTCCGCCTGCCCCCCATTGCCACTGACGTGATTTCGATCTCTGGAGAATGTCAGAGACGGCGCATCGTCTCGTAGAGGAACCAGGTTCTGCGCTCGGTTTCGTCAATCCATGCCTCTATCAGGCTGGTGGTCGCCACGTCATTCTGCTGTTCGCATATCTTGTGCTTTTCACGCAAGGAGCGCGTCAGGGTCTGGTTATCGGCGCACAGTTCCGCCAGCATGTCCTTGGGAGCGACGAATTCCGCGTCGTTGTCTTTTAGGGTTTGATGCCGCGCGATGTCGCCAATGGAACGGAGCGTGGTTCCTCCGATTTTCCGCGCGCGCTCCGCGATTACATCGGTCATGGCGAAGATCTGGTCAGCGTGCTCATCCAACAGCAGGTGATAGTCCCGAAAATGGCTCCCGCTCATATGCCAATGGAAATTCTTCGTCTTTACGTAAAGGGCGAATGCGTCGGCCAGTAATTCACGCAAAGCGCCTGAGACAGCATCAACGGAATTGGGACTGAGATCGGTTGGTGTTTTGAGATCGGACGGCGTTTCAAGGCCGTCAGTTTCTCTGGTTCCGGAGTGAGCCGTATCGGTAGTTTTCACGAGTTCCTCCGGTCCGATAATAGGGCAATCGTCGAAAGGCCGTCCAGATACTACGGTGTGAAAAGGGACGCCCGGCTCGATGGACGGCTCAGAAAAGTACAGCTCTCAGATTCAAAAAGGACAGCCGAGAACCGGCGGCGCCTCCGGCGAAGGCGCCGCCAGTGAAAAACTACAATCCTCAGAACGTAAGTCTGCCGGAAACCTGCAATTGACGCGGTCCCCACAGCAGATTACTGGTCGAGGTAGCCGACAGGAACGTCGAAACCGGCGAGAAGCAGGCGTTGGCGTGGCCCGCGCAAACGCCCGACCCCGCTGCGCTATAGGAGAACGCCGAGGTGCTTACGCCCGAAATGTTGGTGTGGTTGAACAGGTTGAACGCTTCGCCGATGAGCGACAGCTTCATCCGCTCTGTTATCGCGAACTGCCGCCCGATGCGGAAGTCCACATTGCGGTATCCGGGGCCTTCGAACGCGTTGCGCGCCAGCCAACCGGCGCGGCCCGCGGTAGGTCCCGCATAGCTGACTCCGCCGGTCACGCCGCCATCGAGCGGGCTCGGCGTGCCGGTGACGTAGGGAGTCACCGGCTGGCCGGTGGCCATGGTCACGATAGTCGAGAACGCCCAGCCATTGAGAATCAGCTTGGCGGCCTGGTTCGGTAGATTGTTCAGGGTTGGCATCCATACGCCGTTGGCCACGAACCGCTGCCGCTGGTCCAGATCCGAAAGCCCCCATTCCTGCTTGAGGTTGTAGGGGTTGATCGGATAATCGGTGCCGTTGAATGTTCCGTTCGATCCCATCGCCTGCGCGCCGTCCAGAGCCTTGCTATAGGTGTAGTTCATCGTGAACTCGACCCCGTGCCGCATGGGCCGGCGCAGCGTGAGGACCATCGAGTTGTACCACGCGTTGACAACGCTGAAGCCCGCGAAGACCTCGCCCGTGTTGGTGTTGATGCGCTGGGTGTAGAAAGGAACCGTGTAAGTTTCGACCGTGGCATTGCTCGAGTTCAGAATATCGTAGCTCTTGGTGGTCGTGGAGGGGGCCAGGTTGGTATCGAGGAAGATCGGCAGATGCAGCGTCCGGCTCACCACGTAGGCCACCGACGCGCTCATATTGCCGGGCAACTGCTGCTCGATCGTGACATCGCCTTCGTGGCTTCGCGGATTCACCCAATCGGGAGCCATGCCGCGCGTGACCTGCGTGGCGGAGGGCGGCGTGAAGGTGGTCACCTGCGGTGTCAGCGCCCCGGCGAAGGGTGCGGTCACGGCCGGGCCGGGCGGCGTCCAGATCACGTTCGGAAAAGTCAACTGCGGGAATAGGCTCGGCGCGCCACTGAACGTCTGCTGATAGACGCCGTTTTCGACGCGCGTGGCGTAGTACGTGCTATTGGTCGTCTTGGCATAGAACAGGCCGTAACCGGTGCGCACCACGGTCTTCGGCGTGAGCTGCCAGGCGGCGCCGAGGCGCGGCTGGAACTGGTCTTTGGGCGTGTTGATCGTGGAGGTATAGAGCGTGGTCAGCGAGGTCAGCGTGTTCGGTTGCGGCGGCTGCGGAATAGTGAACACGTCGTAGCGTATCCCCATGTTCAGCGTCAGCTTCGAACTCGCCTTCCAGTTATCTTCGAAAAAGCCGGCGTAATCGTTGTTGTAGAAATCGTCTTTGCCGACGTGTGTGATCGGATCGTTGACCTGCGTGAAGGTGCTGTAGTGCCGGCCGGTCAGACCGTCGCCGATGTTGATCCCGTATGCGTCGATCACCCAGTTATTGAAAGCGGTCTGCGCCGTTCCGCTGTAACTGTAATTGCCGGTTCCGTTGTACAGGTTGATCATCACCTCGTGGATAATATTGAAATCCAGGCCGGCTTTCAAGTTGTGGCGGCCGTGCACATAGGAGAGCGTGTCCGAGAGCTGGATGCGGTGCTCGTCCGGCTCGGCGGTGCGCGGAAGCGCGTAGTTCTCGCCGTAGATCATCAGGTTCGAGCTGCCGCCCGAGCCGCCTACGTTCACGTACGGCGCGCCCGCGTTGGAGCCGGCGGCCTCCAGGTCCCGGCCCCACTGGAACCGCAGATTGTTGACCGCCGAGCTGGCGATGGTGGAATCCCAATTCGCCACGAAGATGCGCTCGTGGAAAAAGTAGCTTCCGTTGGTGCCGAGTGAGCTGTTATTGTAGGACGGCGAGGTGCTGTAGGCGTTGGGCGCGCGGTAGTTCATGAAATCGAACGACGCGCTCACGTGATTGCGCGGGTCCGCCTGGTAATCGAGCTTGCCGAAACTGACATCCTGGTTGGTGGCGCGGGGGAAGCTGCCTTGCGCGCCGAACAGAAAAGCGTTGGCGGCGGCGCACTGCGCGGCCGTCACCTGCGAGGGGCACGGAAGGGCCGTCACGGTCGGACTGAAGACATTGCTGGTGTAAGCGATGGGGTTGACTTTCCGCGAGCCGTCGTACGTTCCGAAATAAAACAGCTTATCCTTGATGACCGCCCCGCCGGCGCTCCCGCCGAACTGCTGCCACTGATGGATGGGCTGGCTGTAAGTGCCGCGCGATTTCGGGTATGAATCGAGCGCGTTCCACGTGGGGTAGCGCAGATAGTAGAACAGGTCGCCGTGGAAATCGTTGGCGCCGGACTTAGTCACGGCATTGATCACGCCGCCCGCCGCCTGTCCCAGTTCCGCGCTGTAGTTGCTCGAGCTGACCTGGTATTCCCGAATGGAGTCCATGCTGAAGACATAGGCGCCGCTATTGGCCCGCCCGCGCGCTTCCGAGAAGAACGCCTGGTTGTTATTGGCGCCATCCACGGTATTACCGTTGTAGAGTCCCGAAATGCCCCGGTAAGAGACCATCCCGCTGGTGCCGTCCGTGGTCACATTGGGCGTGAGCAGCGCGAAAGTGTCCCAGCGCCGCCCGGCGATCGGCAGGTTGCCGACTGCGGAATCGCTGATCACCTGCGATTGCTCGGTCTTCTCCGCGTCCACCACCGGCGCCTCGCCGGTCACGGTTAGGACTTCCTGCGTGGTCTTCAAAGCCAGCGAGAAATCCACAGTCAGCGTCTGGCCAACCTGGAGGGTCAACTCCTTGCGTAGGATAGCCTCGAAGCCCGTCTTGCCGGCTCGCACTTCGTAGTGCCCCGGTTGCAGGAACGGCGCCACGTATACGCCCGCTTCGTTTGACTGGATACGGCGCTCGACGTTGGTGTCCGTGTTGCGAATGGCCAAATCGGCCGCCGGCACGCTCGCACCGGACGGGTCCGTAATGGTCCCGGTCATGGTTGCAGATCCCACTCCCTGCGCCCAAGCCGCGGATGTGAAGGCGGCGAGAAGCGTAATTGCGATCAGACTCGATATTGCAAACTTGCGCATCTGTCTCTCCTCTTTCTGCGGAATTGCGGTGAAGAGACATGCTAACAAAAAGCGGCATTTCAGGGACGTTACGAAATGGCAATCGAATCGCGAAACGGAGCCGGAGACGGCGTGGCATACTGAGACGTGCAGGCGTCCATGGGCACCTTGTCGGCGAGGTTGGCGGCGGTCCGCGAGCGGATCGCCCGGGCGGCGGAGCGCGCGCGCCGCGATCCGGCCGGCATCCTGCTGCTGGCCGTCACCAAGGTCTTCCCGGCCGCCATCATCCGCGAAGCTTACAGCCTGGGGCTGCGGGATTTCGGCGAAAATTACGTGCAGGAGTTCGAGGGTAAAGCCCCGGCCGTCGCGGATCTCCAGGGCGCCCGCTTCCACCTCATCGGCCATTTGCAGTCCAACAAATCCGTCAGGGCGGCGCAATTGTTCCAGGTGATTCAGACCGTCGATTCGCCCAAGCTGGCGCGCCGTCTGAACGAGAGCGGTCGCCCGTTGGATATCATGCTGGAAGTCAAGCTCTCTCCGGAGGAGGCCAAGAGCGGCGCGGACTCCCAGGCCCTCCCCGAATTGATCGCCGCGGTGCGCGGCTGCTCTAACCTGCGGCTGCTCGGCTTGATGACCATGCCGCCGTGGTCGGACGATCCCGAGGCCGCGCGCCCTTCGTTCCGGCGCCTCCGCGAGCTGGCCGAGTTCCACGGGCTGGGCCAGCTTTCCATGGGCATGTCGCACGACCTGGAAACTGCCATCGAAGAAGGCTCCACCTGTGTGCGGGTGGGGACGGCGCTGTTCGGCAGGCGCATTCGAGCGTGACCGTCGGCTTCTTCTCTCCCCTGCCGCCCGCGCGGACCGGCGTAGCCGACTACTCCGCGGCGCTGCTCGCGGAATTGCGCCGCCACGGGCGCGTGGAGGTGGCGCCGCGCCACTGCGACGTGGCGCTCTGCCACTTGGGCAACAACATGCTGCATACGGCCGCCTACCGCCGGGCGCTCGAATCCCCTTCGGTAATCGTGCTGCATGATGCGGTGCTGCACCATTTCCTGCTAGGGCACCTCGGCGAAGAGGCCTACGTCGAAGAGTTCGTATACAACTACGGCGAGTGGAATCGCGCCCTGGCGCGCGATTTGTGGCGGGGACGCGCCATCGCGGGCGCCGATAGCCGCTATTTTCGGTATACAATGCTGCGCCGGGTTGTAGAGCGCGCCCGCGCCGTGGTGGTGCACAACCCCGCCGCCGCGCGTATGGTCCGCGAACAGGCGCCCAGCGCGCGCGTCTTCGAGATCCCGCACCTGTTCGCTCCCCCGGCACTGCCCGGCGAAGTCCAGGTGATCCGCTACAGGGAGACTCTCGGTGTGCCACTCGATGCATTCCTTTTCGGCGTTTTCGGGTACTTGCGGGAACCCAAACGGCTGACCTCCACTCTGAGGGTCTTCGCCCAGGTGCGGCGCGAGAACCCGCGGACGTTTCTTCTGGTGGCTGGCCAGTTCGTTTCCCCGGCCCTGGAGCTCTCCGTCTCCCGCCTGCTCGATAACGAGGGGGTGATCCGCCGGCCGTTCCTGAGCGAACGCGAATTCTGGCTGGCCGCGCGCGCCGTGGATGCCTGCATCGCCCTGCGCGATCCTTCGGCCGGGGAAACCTCAGGCATCGTGATTCGCTTGATGGGTTTAGGCAGACCGGTCCTGGTGACCGACTCGGCCGAATACCAGCGCTTCCCCGAGGACGCCTGCTTGCGGGTGCCGCCGGGTCCCGCCGAGCGCGATTCGTTGCGCGCTCATATCGTTTTGTTATCATCGGTTTTCGGGACGGCCGCCGCCATCGGCCAGCGGGGGGCGGGGCATATCGCGGCCTGCCACGGGGTCGAGCAAGCCGGGAAACGATACTGGGAA
>Ga0326728_10017692_pt1 | contig 14208 bp, 6 predicted proteins | sample MB3enrmetagenome_FD_207602 | JGI IMG/M metagenome (GOLD analysis project Ga0326728, IMG submission 207602) | Lab enriched peat soil microbial communities from McLean, Ithaca, NY, United States - MB31MN | ecosystem: Environmental > Terrestrial > Soil > Wetlands > Peat | place: USA: New York...
AGTCCAAGGCAAGCGAACGCCAATGGATAATCAAGAATAAATTGAATAGGATTGACAACGAAAGGCTCAATTGCAAGGTCAACTACGCCAAGCACGGCGCCTGCAAATATGCCGATTTTTGGTCCTCTTCGCAGCGCCAGCCAAAAGATAGGTAGCATCCCAAGGTTAATTGTCCCTCCCTGTGGCATGACAAAGAAGGAGTGGCTAACCAGAGCTAACGCTCCTGCCATTGCGACAAACACAATTATTTCTGCAAGTATCTTGGTTGAAAAAATATTATTACTTTTGGTTGGTTCAGTTTGTGGTTTCATTTTTTTCCCTCCGCCAGCATTACCTGGGTCAGGTTCTAAGGGTCGACAGCACATAGCCGTCCTCTCAGCCGGGTCATTCTCCCAGCTCCCCAAGAACTGTTAAAAGGAATAGTGTTATTCTGTGGCATATTAATTTTGCTAAATCTTTGGTTTGCTGGCTGGCTGAATTTTTCTAGTGGTTTTTTCGTTATGCATGGCTTTTTAAAATGATTGCTTAACAAAAAAAGTAAAAATTATTTACCTGTAAAATATTTTGATAATTTATGGCAGAGCAAATCGAGGGTATAATAAAGGTTTCATCTAAAGGTCAGGTGGTAATCCCCAAGGAGGTCCGCAAGAAATTGGGAGTGAAGGGTGGCGAGAAGCTTTTGGTGCTTACGCGAGATGGGGTATTCTGCTTAGAAAAACTGAAGAACTATCACTTGACAATATAGCTGAGAGAATTGAGAAAGTAACTAGAGAACAGTCTATTGACGTTGATAAGCTTGTGGCTGAGGCAGTTGAGTGGACAAGAAAGTCAAAGTAGTTTTTTAATAGAATGTTTAGCTCTTTTTTTGATGGGGTAATGTTTTTTAGGTGATTTTCCTGTTTCCCTAAGCAAGCACATTAACGAGGAACAAAAAGCATGCAACCTTTGCCTAAAGAATACAACTTTGCTGATATTGAGCGTAAGTGGCAGAAGAAATGGGAAGAAATGGGCATCTACCATTACGATTGGAACGACAAAGAGCGGGTTCCCTTCAGCATAGATACTCCGCCGCCTTACCCGTCAGGCGAACTGCATATGGGCAACGTCTTGAACTGGACCTACTTTGACATGGTAGCAAGATACAAGCGTATGCAAGGCTTCAACGTGCTCTTCCCGCAAGGCTGGGACTGCCACGGCTTAGGCATAGAAATACAAGTTGAAAAAACATATAACATACGTAAACGAGACGTGCCGCCTGAACAGTTCCGTAAGTGGTGCATGGAGCTTGTGGAAAGATACATTGCTATGATGAAGGAAGGCATTCTGAAGCTGGGCTGCAGCATAGATTGGACGACAGAGTACCGCACAATGGACCCAGATTACTGGCGTCGGACTCAGTTAAGCTTCATTTTGCTCTACAAAAAAGGCTACATGTACCAGGGCACGCATCCAGTGAATTGGTGTCCGCATGATGAGACCGCGATTGCTGATGCTGAAGTAGATTACGTGAAGCGCGACGGCGTCTTGCACTACATCCGTTTCCCATTCGAAGACAAAAGCGACTATGCGTTAATCGCAACCAGCAGACCCGAGTTTATTCCTGCATGCGTCGCCATCGAAGTCAACCCAAACGACGAGCGATACAGCAAGTACGTTGGCAAAAGAATAGTTGTACCCATAGTCAACCGTTCAGTGACGGTTATCGCTGACGAATGCGTTGATCCAGCCTTTGGCACTGGAGTAGTCATGATATGCACTTACGGCGACAAAGAAGATGTTAAAACAGTCATCAAACACAAGCTTCCAGTAATAATGCTTCTCACCGAGAACGGACGCATCAACGAGAACGGCGGCAAATACGCTGGCTTAACCATAAACCAAGCGCGGGCAGCCATAGTTGAAGACCTCACAGCAGCAGGGTTGCTTGAGAAAACCGAGAAAATAACTCAGGAAATAGGCGTCTGCGACCGCTGCAAGGCACATGTGGAAATCCTTGAGCGAAAACAGTGGTTCATGAACACCCGCAAACTAACCGATGCCGTAGAAAAAACGGCGAACGAGATAGTTTGGTATCCTGATTACATGAAAAACCGCTTAATCGACTGGACGAAATCGCTGGATTGGGACTGGGTAATTAGCCGCCAACGCCTTTTTGCCACGCCAATTCCAGTTTGGTACTGCAAAAAATGCGGCGAATTAATCCTAGCCAAAGAGAACTGGGTTCCCATAGACCCGAAACTTGAAAACCCACACATAGGCAAGTGCCCGAAATGCGGCGGCAAAGACTTCACTGCTGAACAAGACGTTTTCGACACCTGGATGGATTCGTCGATAACATGTGCTGTTCACGCTGGCTGGCCTGACCGAGCAGACTGGAAACACCTTTTCCCAGCGGACGTTCATCCCTCAGGCACCGACATAATCAGAACCTGGGCGTATTACTTGATCGTTCGGCACCTCGCCCTTTTTGATGAAAAACCATTTAAGAGTTGTCTAATCAACGGCATGGTACTTGGCTCAGACGGCAGAAAAATGAGCAAGTCACTCAAGAACTATGCCGCTGCACCTGAAGTTTTAAACAAAAACGGCGCCGACGCCACTCGTCAATGGGCAGCGGGAGGAGGGGCAACGGGCTCGGACATTCCTTATCGCGCGCAGGACGTTGAGTATGGCAGACGCTTTCTGGTCAAATTGTGGAATGCTTCGAGCTTCACAAGCAAACTGTTGGCCGATTACAAGCCAGACGCAAACGCAAAGCTTGATCTTCAGCCACTTGACAAATGGATTATTAGCAAAGCAGAAAATCTTACCAAGAAGGTTACTGAGGAGTTTGAAAAATGCCAATTTAACGTTGCAATGGAAGACATCCGCAACTTTACTTGGCACGTTTTCTGCGACTATTATTTAGAGGCAGTCAAGGACAGACTCTATAACCCTGATTTGAGTGGCACAACTAAAAAGTTAGCAGCCCAAGATACTCTCTACCAGGTTCTCTACCGAATATTGCAATTGTTGGCGCCTGTCGCACCTCACTTGACTGAAGAAATTTATCAGCACATGTTCAAGGACTATAGGGGCTTTGAAAGCTTGCAAGTTTCGCCATGGCCCAAGTTCAATGCGGCAATTGTGGACGAAGAGGCAGAGAAAAACGGCGACATGATAATAGCAACCATGATTGCATTTCGTAACTTTAAAGCTGAAAATAAACAGGCACTCAATGCACAATACAGTTGCCTTACAATTAATACTGGCAGCGCTGAGTATGCCAAAATATTGAAAGCCAGCTTTGAAGACATCAGGGGCACTTTAAAAGTAAATGAATTAATTATAACGCCTCAGAAGAAGCCTGATGGCAGGCAAATTAGCCCTTATGACATGTATTTTGAGGCTAAACAATAAGATATAGAAGAGGCATGAAATTGAAAAAGGTCGGACTCATTGGGTGCGGTGCGATTGGCACTGTGCTTGCAGAAGCCATTGAGCGCAAACTGGTAGTTTGTGACGAACTGGCGGTTTACGACGTTGACGCGTCAAAAGCGCAAAAGCTGAAAAGTGGACTCAACTTTCCCGTCGTCATAGTTGAAAGTGTTGACCAGTTACTTGCTTTGAAGCCTAAAGTAATCGTGGAAGCAGCGTCACAGCAAGCTGCAAAAGAGTATGTTCCAAAAATTGTTTCCTCAGGAACCGAGCTAATAGTGATGAGCACGGGTGCACTGTTGGATTTGAATGTTGATTTGGACAGGGTTCATGTTCCTTCAGGTGCTATCGGCGGCTTAGACGCGCTTTCCAGTGCGGCTTTAGCGGGGATTGACGAGGTAACTTTGACTTCACGCAAGAACCCCAAAGCTTTAGGGACCGACAACAAAGAGGAAAAAATTGTTTATGAGGGCTATGCTGAAGAAGCAGCCAAGCTGTTCCCAAGGGAAATGAATGTTGCTGCCACTTTAGCGTTAACTGTTAAACCCGCCAGAGTAAAAGTACGAGTAGTCTCTGACCCTTCAGTTAAGCGTAACACACATGAGATTCAAGTTAAATGGCGGTATGGTGAAATGTCCTTGCGCTTTGCGAACGACCCACATCCTGATAATCCACATACAAGTGCGTTGGCTGCATGGTCCGCTATTAAATTATTGCAGTCTCTTTTGAAAACCTAGCCGATCTACTAAAAATCAGGCGCCAAAATAAAAAGAAAAGAAATTAAGAAATACGTTTATTCTGATTCTTCTTCACTGGAGTCTTCTGTTTCTGCTGCGGCTGCGGCTTCTTCGCTGCTTTGCTCTGCTGCCGTCTGCGCCCCCTGAGGGGCCTCTAAAGGGTGGGCTGGAACTGTAGCCTCCTCAACTACGGGCTCGACAACTGGTTCATTTATTGGCTCCAAAACTTTCTCAAGTGTTGTCTCAACTGCCGCTACTTCTGGAATGACCTCAAAATCTTGAAGTGCAACCTTTGCAGGCTGTTCTGGTTCTGCTTCCACGATTACTTCATTTGGAGTAACGTTTGCTGTTTCAGCAACTGCTGGTTGCTCTATTGGAGCTACTGCTTCCGTGTTTATGGCTGGTTCTTGTGGCGCTGGCTCGGTTATTGCTGGTTCTTGAGGAGCAATTTCAGGTTCTGGTTCTTTTATTACTTGTACTTCTGGTTCTGGGGGAGCAATTGGGGCGATCTCTTCTGGAATGACTTCAACGGTTGGAGTCTCAGCGGGGGCAACTTCAACTGGAGCAGCTTCCACAGGCGCATTTTCGACTGGAGCCGTTTCGATCGGGGCTGAAGCAGCTTCGGTTGTTTCAATCGGAGCTGGAGCAGCTTCCACAGGGGGATTTTCAACTGGAGCAGTTTCAATTGGGGTTGATTCAACTGGGGCGGCCTCTACTGGAGCGCTTTCAACTGGCGCTGTTTCTGCTTTTACAGTTTCAAGGGGAATCTCAGCGGGAGCAGTTTCAACTGGAGCAATCGGTACTGACGATGTTTCCGTTACAGTTTCAACTTGGGCGGTTTCAACAGGAACCTCCACCGGCGTTGGTTCTACCGGCGCTGATTCTGGAACCTTAGCTTCGATAATTGGAGTAACTGGTTCGGGGGCTGCTGGCGCTTGTATTGATTGTGGCGAGGATAGTTGGTTTGTGGATTGTTTTATTACGTTTAGTTCGTTTCTGGCTGTGTCTAGCCCAGTTGTGATTAGGTTTATTTCTTGTTGATAAATTTGCTCGTCGATTTCTCCTACTACGTGTTGAATTTCATAGTTAGCAAGAAGTGTTTCTAATGTTTTAATTTGATTTTCTAGTTCTTGAGTTTTTAGTTGCATGCTTTCAATTAGTTCTTTCTGTTGTTTTTCGATTTGCACAATTGCTGCATTGATGTCATTGGTAAAAGAGTCACGAGTTGATTGGGAAATTTTGCCACTTTCAAAAAGCTTGTCGAGCGCTTGCTTCTTTTTATTGGCTATTTCGTATTCTTCATTTAATCGTTTATATGTATATTTCCATGAAATCAATTTTAGGGCACCGAACATCTTTAGCGTAAAAGAAGAGATAACGTTTCTTAACATGCACGTATATCGCTAACTATTAAAATCGGCTATTGAAGCAGGAAAATAGAAATTTTGCGTTAAAATTATATTATATATAGGCGCGTTTATGTATATAAAAATTGAAAATTTTTTAATTTTTACTCCAAGGCTTTGACATTTCCATGTAAAATAACGCGTATTCGCTATCATGCTATGGCACAATAAATGAAAATGCGCAATAACTGTTTTTCGCGATGATAGTAAGCGCGGAAGTTTAATTTGTTTATACTTTTCAGTTTTTGTTATAATATATTATTCCAAATCCGAATAAATCTTATATATCTAAACACGAATAAACAATAGTGAGCGTGCAAAAAACATGGTTGCATTAACAATAACAGTTATCAACGAGCAATCAGAAGCAAAAATATTAAAAAAAATGCATGAAAAAGTAATCAAAAGCTTTATGGACACAATAATAATGGCTGAATTACAAAACGGACCAATAAGCGGATACGACGTAATATCATTCATCCACAACAAATTCGGCTTCTTAGTAAGCTCAGGCACAGTTTATTCACTGCTATATTCTCTTGAAAGAAACGGCCTAGTCGAAGGAGTATGGATTGAAAGAAAAAGAATCTACAAACTCACCGAAAAAGGCGCAAAAACCATTGAAACCATACTCAACTCACAGGATAAAATCAAAAGCTTCATGACAACTATACTAAAAACACAAACAATCCAATAACCCATTTCTTTTTACCACTATTCTAATCGAAACGCTAAAAAACCCCTTCTCATTTTCCTATCAGTCCGCAACGATTTAAGCGGGGTCCGTAGCTCAGTCAGGCTAGAGCACCGGACTTTTAATCCGGGGGTCGCGGGTTCAATTCCCGTCGGACCCGCCCACTTCAGAGCACATTTATACTGAATCCTCCAAATTTCCTTCTCTTTTTTTATTTTGGCAACAAGTTATTTTCATTCAACCGCGTTGATAGCGGCACTTGTTTTCATTTTGTTGACCGGTTCGCTTGTTGGTGCTTAGAGCCTGCATCGGTGAAGATGAATGCTGTGCCCTCTTCGGAATAAGCGTGCAAGTGTACCCTTGCAGGGTGCCCCCGGCTTTTTCCTCCACTTCATTAGCGTCATAGGCGCCTTTTTCGTGGAGCAACAATAAGTAAATCTTTTATGCTGGAAGAAAGAAATTGCACTCCGAGAGATGGGGGCAATGGCAAATACAGAGAGCAAACTAGATCAGGGAATGCTGACCAAATCGTCTTCGCTGTCTCGGCTTCTAGCAGTTTTTGTTGCAACGATAAAACCCATGGGCTTGTTCGCCGGGGGATTGTACCTGTTTGGCTTCGGCTTGTTCGGCTTGAATCGGTTCGGATTGGTCGATGCGCTGATTCCTTACGAGCGAGTGGATGTTTGTTTCTTGGATTAGCGTTCCTTTCCTGGTTTGTGATTTCGACTGTGCAGCTATGGAGAATGCTTCGAAGCTAGTAAATAAAGGGTAAATGGGCAAAATCCCATTTCAGGTCTAACTGAGGGATTACACCTGTCTTTGGGTTGCCTGAAAGAGAAAAAAGGTTGGGATTTGATTACGAGCCAACAGCAAATGAGAGTCCCAAAGCGATGCCGATTATGGCAAAGGGATTTATCAGATCAGTGACTACGCACGATGAACGGGTTGCTTTTACCGGTGTGGCCGCTGCCATCGTTCGCAGTAATGGTGACCCCTGAACCGGCTGTAGTAAGCGTCACGGAGCCCGTCCACACGCCATTCAACCAACCGCTAGTGCCTATGCTCGCAGGCGTGACTGTTCCACCTCCGGTGGAAGCAGAGATGCCAACCGAGCTGGCGCAGCCTGTAACCGTGTTGCCATACGCGTCCTTAGCGGTAATCGTTATGCTGAACGCTTTGCCAGCAGTCTGAGTGCTAATAGTGTTGAAGACGAAGGTGCTGAGGGCGCCTGGATTCACTGTGAACATGTTGCTCGCACTGCTCGTGCTGCCAGATGTCGCAGTAATGGTGACGCCTGTACCAGACTTGGTCACATAGATAGTACCAGTATATACGCCGTTAGTGAAGGTCACCGATGATGGACTAACAGTTCCGCCTGCACCGCCGCCAGTTTCAGTCAAGGTCGTTGAACCAGCATAGTTTTTAACGGTGTTACCATAGGCGTCCTTAGCCGTAATCGTTATGCTGAACGCTTTGCCAGCAGTCTGAGTGCCAATAGTGTTGAAGACGAAGTGGTTAAGGGCTCCATAGAACATCAATGTTATTGTTTGAGCCGAGTTCATAGTCGTCGGGTCATTTGTGTAACTACTGAAAGTATAGCCTTTGAAAGGACTCTGCGGACTGCTAACCGTTACGGTTGTGGAAGCATCGGTCCATTGAGTCCATGGCGTATTATGCTGTTGGTGCGTATATGTGGTTCCACCCATTGTGTATGTAACTGCAAATGTTCCACCTATTGCCCCAGTGGGGCTAGCTGTCACGGTAACTTGGTACTGATGCGTCCACGAAGCAGTCTCAGTGATGGCAGCATTCATGGTGACGGCATGGATTGCTGGGTTGTTAGTGCCCGTGTAGCTTCCTGGGCCTGTTCCCGTCCAACCGTGCCAGACGTACCGCTCACCACTACCTGTACTAGGGGCAGTGGCTGAAATCGTTACAGTGGAGCCAGCATTAAACCATCCGCTTGAGGGATTAACGGTGCCAAAGTTCGTGGACGTCGTTAGCCAGTACTGGGTTTGATAGTGGCCGTTTATGGTTCCGGGTGCGGAAACTGTGAAGGTGGTGCTTTGGAGGGTTGAGAGCCCCGTTGTGGATGCCCAAACGTATTGTTTGCCGTTTGCTGTTACGACCAGTGGAGATTTGAATGCGAAGCTGTGGCTTGAACTGCTGTTCCACCATAAGGCTGGTAGAGCGTTTGCCGCATAGTTGCTGCCGTCAATAGTCACTAAGGTCCCGCTTAAGTCGCTTCCAACGCCAGACTGGGCGAAGGTGACGAGATACTGAGTCATGTATGTTATGGTTTGTGTGGTTTGGGATGGGACCCTCATTGTTCCTGACGCATGATATGCTTGGTACCGGATGCCGGTGCTGCCGGCTATGGGAGTTAATACACTCCACGAGTAGCTTCCAGAAGCGATGCCTTTGAAGACTATTGTAGACGTTTTTGAAGTCAGTGACACACCATTGAATGTGACGATCCAAGATTTTCCTGCAGGCAAACCTGTCTGAGTGAACGTAACTGAGTACGTCGTAGTAGTGGTGAGAGTGAAAGTCGCCGTGATAGTGCCGGAGCCGTTTATTGTTGCCGTGGTATCTGCAGAGTTTGCAGCAGCAAAAGTGATTGACGTAGTATTGCTTGACCAAGTTGAGAACGAATAGCCACTGTTTGCTGTGGCAGATATGCCAATTGAACCAGTATCCTCCCAAATATTGGTGCCAGCAGGAGATGTTGATCCACTTCCAGAAGGACTAACAACAAAAGATACCTCGTACTGGTGAGTCCAAGAAGCGGTCTCGTTGACGGGTCCATTCATGGTGACGGCGTTGCCAGTGGTGGGGTTATTGGTGCCTGTGTAGCTTCCTGAGCCAACGCCTGCCCAACCGTTCCAAACGTATCTTTCGCCAGTTCCAGCTGTAGGAGCAGTCGCATTTATGCCTAAGCTTGAGCTAGCATCATGCCAAGTAACCCCAGCACTCGGAGAAGTCGACCCATAATTCGTAATCATAGTCAAACTGTACTGGTGAGTCCAAGAAGCGGTCTCGTTGACTGGCCCGTTCATGGTGACGGCGTTGCCAGTCGTGGGATTGTTCGCGCCCGAGTAGCTCCCAGAGCCAGAGCCCATCCAGCCGCCCCAGACGTACCGCTCGCCCGTTCCCGCCGAAGGAGCAGACGCAGAAATATCCAGGCTCGAACCTGCGTTATGCCAGCTGACTCCGACTGTTGGAGAGGTGGTTCCGTAATTCGTTATCATGGTTAAGCTGTACTGGTTAGTCCATGAAGCCGCCTCGGAGATCGCGCTGTTCATAGTGACTGAGGTTTCATTGGTTAAGCCCGAATAACTGATGGATCCTGTTCCAGCCCAGCCGTTCCAGAGAAACCGTTCACCGCTGCTGTTGGTGGCAGAAGCAGAAATGTCAACAACCGAACCCGCGTTGTGCCAGCCGCTAACGGGACTAACAGAGCCAAAGTTACCGCTCACCGTCAAGTAGAACTGCTCAGTCCAAGAAGCCGCCTCGGAAACCGCACTGTCCATAGTAACCGAGGTCTCATTCGTCAAGCCCGAATAGCTGATTGAACCAGAACCAGACCAGCCGCCCCAGAGAAACCGCACGCCACTACTATTAGTCGCATAAGCAGAAATGTCAACTGACGAGCCTGCATCATGCCAGCTGACCCCAACACTAGGCGAGGTCGTGCCGTAATTCGCAGCCATAGTCAAACTGTACTGAAGAGTCCAAGACGCAGTCTCGTTAACAGGCCCACTCATAGTAACAGCGTTGCCAGTAGTAGGATTATCAGAACCCGTGTAGCTTCCTGAGCCTATTCCTGTCCAGCCGTTCCAAACATACCGCTCACCAGTACCCGGTGTAGGAGCAGACGCAGAAACATCCAGGCTTGAACCCGCATCATGCCAGCTAACCCCAACACTAGGTGAGGTGGTTCCGTAGTTTGTAGTCATGGTTAGGCTGTACTGGAGTGCCCATGAGGCTGTCTCGTTGACGGGGCCGTTAATGGTGATGGCGTTGCCGGTTGTGGGGTTGTCGGTGCCTGTGTAGCTTCCTGAGCCTATTCCTGTCCAGCCGTTCCAAACATACCGCTCACCAGTACCCGGTGTAGGAGCAGTTGCAGAAATATCCAAACTCGAGCCAGCATCGTGCCAGCTAACCCCAGCGGTTGGAGAAGTCGTTCCATAATTCGTTATCATGGTTAGGCTGTACTGGAGTGTCCATGAGGCAGTCTCATTGACTGGCCCACTCATAGTAAGAGCGTCGCCAGTAGTCGGGTTATCAGTACCCGTGTAACTCCCTGCCCCTGTCCCAACCCAGCCGTTCCAGACGTACTTCTCCCCAGTTCCTGCTGTGGGGGCAGTTGCGGTTATGTCTAGGCTTGAACCTGCGTCATGCCAGCTGACTCCGGCTGTTGGAGAGGTGGTTCCATAATTCGTGACCATGGTTAAGCTGTACTGAAGAGTCCATGAGGCGGTTTCGTTGACGGGCCCATTCATGGTGACGGCGCTGCCAGTCGTGGGATTGTTCGCGCCCGAGTAGCTCCCAGAGCCAGAGCCCATCCAGCCGCCCCAGACGTACCGTTCGCCCGTTCCCGCCGAAGGAGCAGACGCAGAAATATCCAGGCTCGAACCTGCGTTATGCCAGCTGACCCCTGCGCTAGGCGAGGTCGTACCGTAATTCGTCGCCATAGTCAAACTGTACTGAAGAGTCCATGAGGCGGTTTCGTTGACGGGCCCATTCATGGTGACGGCGCTGCCAGTCGTGGGATTGTTCGCGCCCGAGTAGCTCCCAGAACCAACACCCGTCCAACCATTCCAAAGGTACCGCTCACCAGTACCCGCCGAAGGAGCAGACGCAGAAACATTCAAGCTTGAACCAGCATCATGCCAACTAACCCCCACGCTAGGAGAAGTTGAGCCATAATTCGTCGCCATCGTCAAACTGTACTGGTTAGTCCAGGAGGCTGTCTCGGAGACTGGGCTGTTCATGGTAACGGAGGTCTCATTGGTTAAACCCGAGTAACTGATGGATCCTGTTCCAGCCCAGCCGTTCCAGAGAAACCGTTCACCGCTGCTGTTGGTGGCAGAAGCAGAAATGTCAACAACTGAACCCGCGTTGTGCCAGCCGCTAACGGGACTAACAGAGCCAAAGTTACCGCTCACCGTCAAGTAGAACTGCTCAGTCCAAGTGAAAGTCACTGTCTCAGCAGCAGAAACACTTGGAATACTGTAAGATGTCGCGTTAGCAACGTACTGGTGACCAGAACCAGCAGACTCAGGACTAATCACCGTAACAGTGAAGCTGCTGCCAGCATCATACCAGTCTGAAGTTGCATTAACATCACCATGACCATTCGCGTTAACCGTAATGTAAAACTGCTCAATCCAAGACGCCGCTTCGGAAACCGCGCTGTCCATAGTAACCGAGGTCTCATTCGTCAAGCCCGAATAGCTGATTGAACCAGAACCAGACCAGCCACCCCAGAGAAACCGAACGCCACTACTGTTAGTGGCATAAGCAGAAATGTCAACAACCGAGCCCACGTCATACCAGCTGACCCCAACGCCAGGCGAGGTCGTACCATAGTTTGTTGCCATGGTCAAGCTGTACTGAAGCGTCCAAGACGCAGACTCGTTAACAGGCCCATCCATAGTAACCGAGGTCTCATTCGTCAAGCCCGAATAGCTGATTGAACCAGAACCAGACCAGCCACCCCAGAGAAACCGAACGCCACTACTGTTAGTGGCATAAGCAGAAATGTCAACAACCGAGCCCACGTCATACCAGCTGACCCCAACGCCAGGCGAGGTGGTTCCATAGTTTGTTGCCATGGTCAAGCTGTACTGAAGCGTCCAAGACGCAGACTCGTTAACAGGCCCATCCATAGTAACCGAGGTCTCATTGGTTAAACCCGAGTAACTGACGGTTCCTATCCCAACCCAGCCGTTCCAGAGAAACCGCACGCCACTACTGTTAGAGGCAGAAGCAGAAATGTCAACAACTGAACCCACGTCATACCAGCCGCTAACAGGACTAACAGAACCAAAATTGCTACTCATAGACAAATAGAACTGTTCACTCCAAGAAGCCGCCTCAGAAACCGCACTATCCATAGTAACTGAAGTCTCATTAGTTAAACCAGAGTAACTGATGGCTCCAGAACCAACCCAGCCACCCCACAGGAACCGTTCGCCGCTGCTGTTGGTAGCAGAAGCAGAAATGTCAACAACTGAACCCACGTCATACCAGCCGCTAACGGGGCTAACAGAGCCAAAGTTGCCGCTCACCGTTAGATAATACTGCTCAGTCCAAGTGAAAGTCACTGTCTCAGCAGCAGAAACACTTGGAATACTGTAAGATGTCGCGTTAGCAACGTACTGGTGACCAGAACCAGCAGACTCAGGACTAATCACCGAAACAGTGAAGTCACTGCCAGCCGCAACCCACTGGGAACCCTCAGTCGGACTGCCATGACTGCTCGTAACCGTGATGTAGAAGTTATCGGTCCAATCAAACTGCACCGAATGCGCCCCCTCAACATCGCTGAAAGTCACCGAGTCACTCACCGTTGTAGGCGAGCCATCAACCAACAGCCCAGTCAGGTTCCACTGCTCAGAACCCAAGGTAACGATGTCGGGAGCCGTCACCGAAACAGTGAAGCTGCTACCAGCCACAACCCACTGGGAACCCTCAGTTGGACTCCCATAACTACTGGTGACTGTAATGTAGAACTCATCCGTCCAGTCAAACTGCACCGAATGAGCCGCATCAACACCGCTAAAAGTCACAGAGTCACTCAAAGGCGCAGATGAACCATCAACCACCAACCCAGTCAAATTCCACTGCTCAGAGCCGGGCGTAACGACGTCGGGGGATGTTACTGAAACAGTAAAGTCGCCGCCAGCCACAACCCACCCAGAAACCTCAGTCGGACTCCCATGAGCAGAAGACACCGTGACGTAGAAGTTATCAGTCCAATCAAACTGCACCGAATGCGCCGCCTCGACGTCGTTGAAGGTTACAGAGTTACTCAGCGCCGCAGGTGAACTGTCAACCACCAACCCAGTCAGATTCCACTGCTCAGAACCCAAGGTAACCACGTCAGGAGCCGTCACCGAAACAGTAAAGTCACTGCCAGCCACAACCCACTGGGAGCTTTCAGTTGGACTCCCATAACTACTGGTGACTGTAATGTAGAACTCATCCGTCCAGTCAAACTGCACAGAATGAGCCGCATCAACACCGTCAAACGTCACCGAGTCACTCAACGTTGTAGGCGAGCCGTCAACTAAGAGGCCAGTCAGGTTCCACTGCTCAGAACCCAAGGTAACGATGTCGGGAGCCGTCACCGAAACAGTAAAGTCGCCGCCAGCCGCAACCCACTGGGAGCTTTCAGTCGGACTGCCATGACTGCTCGTAACCGTGATGTAGAAGTTATCGGTCCAGTCAAACTGCACCGAATGAGCCGCATCAACACCGCTAAAAGTCACAGAGTCACTCAAAGGCGCAGATGAACCATCAACCACCAATCCAGTCAAATTCCACTGCTCAGAGCCGGGCGTAACGACGTCGGGGGATGTTACTGAAACAGTAAAGTCGCCGCCAGCCACAACCCACCCAGAAACCTCAGTCGGACTCCCATGAGCAGAAGACACCGTGACGTAGAAGTTATCAGTCCAATCAAACTGCACCGAATGCGCCGCCTCAACACCGTCAAACGTCACAGAGTCACTCAACGGCGCAGATGAACCGTCAACTAAGAGGCCAGTCAGGTTCCACTGCTCAGAACCCAAGGTAACGATGTCGGGAGCCGTCACCGAAACAGTAAAGTCGCCGCCAGCCGCAACCCACTGGGAACCCTCAGTCGGACTGCCATGACTGCTCGTAACCGTGATGTAGAAGTTATCGGTCCAGTCAAACTGCACCGAATGAGCCGCATCAACAC
>Ga0326728_10017693_pt1 | contig 14208 bp, 9 predicted proteins | sample MB3enrmetagenome_FD_207602 | JGI IMG/M metagenome (GOLD analysis project Ga0326728, IMG submission 207602) | Lab enriched peat soil microbial communities from McLean, Ithaca, NY, United States - MB31MN | ecosystem: Environmental > Terrestrial > Soil > Wetlands > Peat | place: USA: New York...
GAGTATCACGATTTTCGAAAAAAGCCCAATTTCACTGGCCTTTTCGCAGTACAACGACCGAATTCCAGAACCAGATCCTTGCATCCAACTGGATCTGTTCAACTTATGATGGGACAGTACTGATTCATAATTCACAATTCTCCCTAGTCCCCAGCCCCCAGTCCCCAGCCCCTGAGTTCCCGGCACGACGGCACTCCGCCCAGCCCTTGCGCGGTTTCTACGGCCCTGACAATAGCTTCTGCGGTTGCCTCTGCCGCCGCCGTGCCGAGGCTGTTCACCTCAGCCTGCTTTCTGCCCACCGAAAGAGCAAAGACCAGATCGCCGTCCCATTGGGTATGAACGGGGTTGATGGCGCGTGCCAATCCATCGTGAGCCATTTGGGCAACCTTCGTCGTCTGGACTTTGTCCAGCTTGGCGCTGGTCATGACGACGACGAGCGTCGTGTGGGTAGCTCCGAAGCCCCGGCCAACTCCCTCCTCGAACATGCTTTCCGCCGTCCCCGCGAATTCCAGCGAATCAGGTGATACACGCGCTCCGGCAATCACCTTGCTCGTCCTGGGATCGACCACATCGCCAAAGGCATTCACAACCGCGAGCGCCTGCACGCAAACCCCACCCCGCAACCCCCGACTCCAGAACCCCATGCCACCCTTGGTGGCCTGCCCGATCCCATAGAGTTTTCCGACGGCCGCTCCAGTCCCTGCCCCTACCGACCCTTCGACAACTTTCCGGCTTGCCTTTCGGCAGGCGAGAAGCGCCATCCTCCGGCTGGGTCGAGCCTTTGACGACCCCAAGTGGAGGTCGAAGATGACCGCCCCCGGAACGATGGGCACCCGCACTTTCCCGGCGGGGAAACCGACCCCGCGCGATTCCAGAAACTCCATAACCCCCGCTGCCGCGTCCAGGCCGAAAGCGCTCCCTCCGCTCACGAAGATCGCGTGCACGCGCTCCACCACATGACCGGGAAGGCAGGGAGCCAAATCGCGCGTTCCCGCAGCGGAGCCCCGCACGTCCACTCCGCAGACCGCGCCCCCTTCGCAGAGGACAACCGTGCACCCGGTCAGCCCTTTGAAGTCACTCGCGTGACCGATGCGGACGCCTGGAATCGTCTTGCTCGTTTGCTTGAACTCGACCATCCTCACATTCTATGTTTCGCCGGCTTCCCTTCCGGAGAAAAAGAGAATGGCCCCCCTCCGCGCACGGTGCGAATCTCTGAGGTCGCGACCGGCTCAGACGTTCTTGAGAGTGGCTTTGATTTGATCTTCCAGCTTCTTAACCTGTTTTTCTTTGTCGTTGTCGGGAGTCTCTTTCAACAAGGTCTCCGCAGCCTTAACCGCCTCGTACCCCTCGTTGCACACCGTCCTGAGCTTTAGCGGGTCGCGGCTGTGCTTGCGGTCGAATATGCTGGCTGCCTCCACGAGCTGATTGCCGAGGAACAGCGCGAAATCCAGGCCGCTGATTTGAGTGGAGCCGGAAGCCAGCGCACTCCGAGCCTTCGAGCGGTCCCCTGAAACCGCCTCGGCCAAGGCATCGTCGATCCCCTTGTTGAGTGAATCGACTGCGGCGGCGTCCTGGTGGTCAGGCTCAATCCAGCCGCCTGCCCTGACGCGCGCGAGGTCCGCCACCTCCAGAGGTCCCTCGACGGAGGGATAGGGCGCTTCCAAAGTCAACTCCTTTGAGACCTTGCCGCCTTCCAAAAGCTGGTGTGCGGTTTCGGCCAAACCGAGCGCGGCCTTCATCCCGTCTTGCGTGTTGTCGTGGCGCAAGCGGTCGTACTCGGCTTTGAAGTGCGTGTTCTTGGTCGCGTCGGCTCCTTTCGTATAGGCGTCGACCAACTCCTTGCAGCTCTCGAATTGGCCCGTGAAAATCACCGCACGAAGCACCTGGGCCCGTTCGGTGTACTTCGTTGCCGGCGTGGCGCTCGCCAGGCCGTCGGTAAACTCCAACGCCCGGTCAAAGCGGTTGCGCTTGAACATATCCTTGGCGTCCCGGTAATCGCCCCCCGGACCGGTCGGCCTTTCCACCGGGGGCGAACAACTCAAGGTGAGTGCCAGGCTTGCCAGCAACACAACCAGCACTCGAAGAAAGTTCAAATGCGAATGATTGGCTCGGTTCATCTGCTTACCTCCTGAAAGGGCGAGGGCATGCATTATCCTGCCGGTGACTCTGAGTCGCGGTCCCGGTCAACACCCCTCGGTCACTTAGTCTCCCTTGCTGCCTTCCTTGCGCCGGCGGGTTCGCCGAGCAAGGCAATGCAATTTGGCGCGGCAACTATATGCCAAGCCCGGAACGAATTCAATAGGGCTGGTAATTGAACGCCGTTGCCACGATAATCTTCTCGCCCTATACGCAGTTTAGACTGGAGACATGCAATGAAAACTCTCTTCCTCGCACTCAGGTCCGTCATCTACATGACCGGGTTTTTGCTTCTCTTTGCCTGGATTGCCCTGGGGGTGCGAGCCTTCGACCCGCGTTTTGGAGTCGCCTTATCTGCGGCGGCCAAAATACCCGGCCTCATCTTGGTGGTTCTCGGAGCAATTCTAGTGCTTGCATGCGCAGGTGTCTTCATTTCGCGAGGACGGGGAACACCCGCAGTTTTTGACGCTCCGCGAGCCTTCGTAGCCGTCGGCCCTTACCGGTACGTGCGCAACCCGATGTACATCGGGGGACTGATGCTCCTCCTCGGATTCGGTCTCTACCTGCGTTCGATTTCGATGCTGTTCCTGGCTTTGTTCCTCTTCGCTCTCGTTCATCTCTTTGTCCTCTATTACGAGGAACCTACCCTGACACGGCGATTCGGGAGTTCTTACCAGGAGTACCGCAGAGCCGTGCGCAGGTGGATTCCGCGCTGGTAATGTTGCGCCCATTTGTCGCCAGCGCAGTGAATGAAGACATAGGTGAGATGTCCACCCTCCCGAGTAATGGGCGGCGCCCAACCACCCCCTGCCCCCTCCTTAACGAAGGAGGGGAATCTTGTGCCCCCCTCCTTTACGAAACAGGGGAATCTCGAACTCCCCTCCTCAGTGGAGGAGGGGCTGGGGGTGGTGTCCTCTTAACATCGCTGCTTGACTGAATTGCGCCCGCGGGACGAGAATGACTCACGCGTTCGTTAGAGCGGAAACGGAGATTCAATGAAACTGCTTCCCACCAGCGCCTGCATGTGGAACGCTCGACGCGCAGGGACCGCCATCCCGGCTTTCAACATCCCGTTTCTGCCCATGATGGAAGCGGTGGTCGAGGCGCTGCGAGATACCGATTGTTTCGGCCTCATCGCCGTGGCACGGCCCGAGTGGATGAAGTTCGAAGCTGGGAGTGTGCGAGCCGTCTATCAGGAGTACCAGGGGGTCAAGGATGAACGATTCACGCGCTTGCACTTGGATCATGTCCCCGTCATCGATGAGGACAATCTCAGCGTGGACTACGAGGCGATAATCCGCGAAGCCATCCAACTCGGTTATGAGTCGGTCATGGTGGACGGCTCCCGTCTCACCTTGGAGGAGAATATCCAGGCCACCAGGAAGATCGCGCGCCTCGCGCACGCCGCAGGAATTGCGCTCGAAGGCGAATTGGGAGCCGTGTTCGGTCACGAGGCTGGTCCGCTTCCTCCTTACGAGGAACTCTTCACCAGCGGAAAGGGCTTTACGGCCGCAGAGGACGCGCGGCAGTTCGTTCAGGAAACCGGAGTCGACTGGCTGTCAGTGGCAGTGGGGAATGTGCACGGGGCTATTTCCGGCCTCACGCGACACAACAAGAAGGTCGAGGCAAGGCTGAACATTGAACACTTGGAGCGTATCTACGAAGCGGTACAAGTTCCCCTGGTTCTGCACGGAGGGAGTGGGATCAGCAAAAAGTGCCTCAAGGACGCCATGCGCCGGGGAATCGCCAAGATCAACATCGCCACGGCCATCCGCCAGCCTTATGAGTTGGCCCTCGAGGAATCGCCCCAGCTTGCCCGCAAGGCGGCCTATGACGCCGCAGTGCATGTCCTGACGGAAGAACTCGAGCTGCAAGGTTCCCGACGTTTGATTGTTCCGGAGGCTTGATTGGCCTCGAGCCAAGGGCGATGTCTGGAACAACGGTGCCAGTGCCATTTGGGAGGTGCCTGTCGCAACGCCGGTCATTCCCGCGAAAGCGGGAATCCAGTTTGTCGACAGCGCATTTTAAAAGCTTGCGAAATGAATTCCCGCTTTCGCGGGAATGACTGGGGGATATTCATAGGAGGTCATTATGAACAACGGGAAGTCCACATTCGCGCTATTCATTGGGAGTCGAGGTTTTTTCCCTGCTTCGCTACTCGAGGGAGCGCGCCAGGAAATGGCGGAGGTGTTAAAGAACTTTGGCCATGAGGTCTTGATGCTCGACGCCGGAGCCACGCGTTATGGCGCTGTGGAAACGGTCCGGGAGGGTCAGGTTTACGCCAATTTCCTGCGCCAGAATGCAGGCAAGTATGATGGGGTGGTCGTGTGCCTTCCGAATTTTGGGGATGAAACGGGAGCTGTCGCGGCGCTGAAGGATGCCGGTGTTCCGATCCTGATTCAGGCCTACCCGGACGAATTAGGCAAGATGGCCCCGGAGGAGCGACGCGATGCGTTTTGCGGCAAGTTCTCGATCATGGATGTCTTTTGCCAGTACGGTTTGCCATTTACCGCCCTCAAGCCCCACACGGTGCTTCCAGGAAGTCCGCGTTTTGCAGCCAACATCGATCATTTCGACCGCCTGTGCCGGGTGGTCAAGGGCATGAAATCAATGGTGGTGGGGGCCATCGGCGCGCGAACTACGGCCTTCAAGACGGTCCGCATCGACGAACTGGCGCTCCAGCGGCATGGGATCACGATGGAGACGTTGGACCTCTCGGATGTTTTCGCCAGGATGTCCGCCCTCCGTAGCACTGACGCGAAGCTCGCCGCCAAGGCCGAAAGACTTAAACGGTATACCTCCTGGACCGGCGTCCCCGAAGCGGCTCTCGAGACTGTGGCGAGGCTGGGCGTAGTTCTCGACACCCTCATTGAAGAGTTCGGCTTGCAGGCCTTGGCCATCCGTTGCTGGGTCGAGATGCAAAAGCAACTTCACATCTCGCCCTGCGTTCTGCTGAGCGAGATGAACGATCGAGGCGTGGTCGCGGCCTGCGAAGTGGACGTGGGCAATGCCGTCGCGATGTACGGTCTGAGCCGGGCTTCCGGCAAGGTCGCGGCTTGCCTGGATTGGAACAATAACTACAGCGAAGAAGACGACAAGTGTATTCTCTTCCACTGCGGCCCGGTCCCTCAATCCATGATGGCCTCCCAGGGTCAGATCACCGATCACTTCATTCTTGCCAACGCGGTAGGGCAGGGGTGCGGTTACGGATGCAACACGGGCCGCATTTCTCCCACTCCTTTTACCTTCAGCAGCCTGCTTACGGAAGGTGGCAAGCTGAAGTTCTATCTCGGGCAGGGACGATTCACCGCAGACCCCATCCCGGAGAATTATTTCGGCTGTGCCGGCGTGGCCGAGATCGATAACTTGCAGGACGCCCTCCAGACCATCGCCTACCTGGGACATCGCCACCACGTCAGCGTCACTCCCGGACACGTCGCCGCTCCTGTCAGAGAAGCTTTCGTGAGGTATCTGGGATACGAGGTGACGGCGGTATGAGTCTGCTGGGGATTGATGTCGGAACCTCGGGGTGCAAGGCGGCGGCCTTTTCGGAACGCGGGGAGTGTCTTGCCACCGCCTACCGTGAATATGCTACCTTGCACCCTCGCCCGGGCTGGGCCGAACTCGACAGCCGCGAAGTGTGGAACTGCCTGGGCGACACCATCGCCGAGGTGTCCGGTCTGGTGACCCACGATCCCGTTCGGGCTCTGTGCGTCAGTTCGATGGGCGAAGCCATGACCCCGGTGTCCAAGGAGAGGCAGATTCTGGGTCCCTGTATCCTGTCCTCAGACACTCGCGGCGTGGAATACGTCGAAGCTCTCGCGCGCCAGATACCACAAGAGGCGTTCTTCCGCATCAACCCCAATATTTTTGGGCCGCAGTATTCCCTGCCCAAACTCCTCTGGCTGCGAGAGCTTCAGCCGGGGCTTTTCGCGCAAGCCTACAAGTTCCTCCTCTGGGGGGATCTAGTGGCGTTCATGCTCGGCTGCGACCCAGTGACCAGTTACTCCCATGCCAATCGCACCCTCCTTTTCGATATTCGCAAAGAAGATTGGTCCGAACCATTGCTTCTTTTGACCGGAATCGAACGAGCGCAGCTTCCACTCCCACTGCCCAGCGGCACTGTCGCCGGGACCGTCTGTGAGCGCGTGGCTCGGGAGCTGAATCTTCCCAAAGGCGTGATGGTAGTGGTGGGCGGCCACGATCAGTGCTGTAGCTCGTTGGGCGCGGGCGTCTACCAGGCTGGAAAAGCCGTTTGCGGCATTGGAACCTTCGAGTGCATTACCCCTACCTACGATCATCTCCCGGACGCGGCGGCGATGTTACGCCACGGTCTCAATATTGAACACCACGTCCTGCCCGGGCTTTTTGTGTCTTTCATCTACAACCAGGGTGGGACGCTGGTGCGATGGTTCCGCGACACCTTTGCCCGCGCGGACCGCAAACTGCTGCCGGCCGCCGCAGACATTTACGAAGCCCTGGCCCGTGAAATGCCTCCCGAGCCCACCCGCTTGTTCACCCTTCCCTATTTCGAGATTACCGGTCCGCCCCGCTTTATTGCTGATGCTTCCGGTGTCATCGTGGGACTCAAAACCAGCACTACGCGCGGCGAGATCCTGAAATCCATCATGGAGTCGGTCACTTTTTATTTTGCCGAAAGCTTGCAGGCCTTGAGCGAACTCGGGGTGAATCCTTCGGAGTTTGTCGCCACCGGCGGAGGTGCGAAATCAGACCAGTGGCTTCAACTCAAGGCTGACATCTTTGGGGTTCCCTTCGTGCGGCCACGCGTCACGGAAGCCGGCGTCCTGGGGGCTGCCATGCTTGCCGGAATCGCCGCAGGAGTCTTTCGCCGTCCCGCTGAAGCGGTGGGCCAATTCGTCAAAGCCGACAGGGTGTTCGAGCCGGATCCCAGCCGGCACCGAATCTATCAGCAAAAACTCGAAGCCTATGGTGAATTGTTTCCGCTTCTCGAGGATTTCCTTGCAAGACTTGAGAAGAGCGAAGTCGAGTTCACTGGTTGCTCGCCGGGAGAGTGTAATACTCGTAAGACGTTTTCCAGGTGAATTCGCTGCCCGGATCAATGGTCAAGGTGATGAAGGGTTCCACCGAGAGGACCCTGCGCATCGTCCAAAAGTTCTCGGACGAAAGCGGACGGTCCCCGCGAATTCTCATGCCGGCGCCCACTTTGCGGTTCTCAATCCGGATATCGTTGTCTATGGGATGGGCGCCGAAACCCTGGATGACGGTAAACACCACATCCTCATTTTCCAGCACCTTCGAGAAAACGATGTGGTTCCCCTGAATCTGGGCAAGGTCTTTGTTGGGCGGGCGGGGTGATTGAATCTGGAAGGGAACCGAGAGGGAGTAATCCGGGCCGGGGGGCTGGTTGTCGAGCACCAGGAAATTGTGATTGTACACGGCGCTCTGAATGGTACGGCGGCCGATGTTTTTCAGGCCGTGTTCCAACACCATCTCCGGCTTGCCTCCGGTGAGCCGCACGGTCTTCCTGTAAATGTAACCATAGCCTGAGGACGGGTCGGTTAGTTCCTGGGTGAACTCGACGGAATCGGCATTCTGCTTGACCCTCCATCTCCCCGGGTCGGCGATCTCGTACAGCTTGAAAGCATCATAGGTCCCCTCGTCTTTGCGAAGCACCCCTACCCCGATTTTGATAAAGGTCCCGCCGGGCTTGGCCTCCTGCCATCCCAGGGCTTTTCCATTGGTCTGGAACTCCTCCGCGGGACCTGAGATCGCGGTGCAGGGCCCGGCGACAACCTCGGCCCCCACGTATGCGAAATCGTGGATCTTCTGATCCACCCTGTCAAACCAAGGTCCGTAGAAGTTGTGGCCCTTGTACTCCAGGCTGGCAAGGACTCCTGACCAGTCAAACCGCGTGCCGCGGTAATAGCCTTTCTTTGCATCGGGCAGATATAACTTCACGCGGATCTGGCCGTTTGAAATCTCGGCCTGCGGGTAATCCGCCGCCAAAAGCCTCCCGCCGAACGCAAGCGCACACACCGTGGCCCAGGGCAGCACGGTGGCTAGTCTCATTCCCAAAAATGAGTTCATCATCGTCGTATCAGGCCTTCCTCTCTTTGGAGTTTATCCGCGGCTTGCGCGGACGCGCCGTTCTTTGGCATGTCTGCGGTCCGAGCGTACCTTGTATGGGCAACCCTTGTGGTTGCCCCAGGGCGGCCTCAAGGGCCGCCCCTACAGGGGAATTCTTCGCACCCTAGGAGGGCGGCGGTCCCCAGTCCCCAGCCCCCAGTTATAGCCCTGGGCCCACGGCGGGGGCGAGGGGCGGGATCAACAAAATCCGGGGGCGGGTCAAATACTCGCGCAGGTAGCCGCGGTAGTCGTCGCCGGAAGGTGCGGGGTCATGCGGGTTGGGCGGGTAGTTGGCCATTTTGCGGAAGGGCAAAGGCTGGACGGTCGAGGCAAAAGCCGTGTTCGGCTCGCCGTCCTTTGCCCAGCCGTGGGTGTAAAGGAAGAAATCCCGTTTCCATCCGGGCCGGAGCGGCGGGAGCCTTCTACCGTCGAACGACACGGTGATTTCGTCACCCGGGGCCATCACCACCAACTGGTCGTCCGCGCGCGCGAGTAATTTTCCCACCGGGCCATAGCGGGTGTAGCGGCCCTGCATGGGATTCCAGGGTGCGACGGCAAGCACGTTCTCATAATCGTACGAATCGGGACGGAGGTGTTGAGGGTCGCTGAGGGGGGTGGAGAATCCGCGATAATGCAGGTCTGCGGAGGCTAGCGGAAGTTCGGTGGGCGCGGGGGCCATGGCATCGTCGAGGGAGAAGAAGATCTGGTCCCAGTAAACGCACAGGCTGGTCACAATGCGCAGATGGTGGTCGGAGGTGAGGAACTTGCCGGTCAAGTCGACTCGCATGGTGCGGCGAGTGCCGCTCGGCAAGCCCATATCCGGAATCACGGTTTCCCATTCGCCCTGCGCGTTGCGGACTTGGAGGTAAGGGGAAATCAGTTCGAGTTGCTTATTGGACATCAACGCGCGCGAACCGTTCGAATCCGTCCAGAACACCCACCCGTTCAACCACAGGGAGACACGGGCGGAAGCCGGCAGGTCTCCCAAATCCAGGGTGAGCGAGTGAAGGTTCGCGAGGCCGAGGATGCGGTGGCGAGCGAAGTCGGTGGGATACCGGCCATCCTGCTTCAGTAGCAAAGGCAGGACGTTGTGGCCTTGGTCGTCCACGGCCGACAGTGGGAAGCGCCTCTCGCGCACGGAATAAAGGGCTGGAGGCTGAGGCGAAGAAGAATAGATTTCGTTGGAGTAGACCTCCTGGGCGGCTGGATGGTCCACTGCCAGAAGCCGAAGCTGGTCAAAGAAATCGACTTCCCTCAACTCGTCGGTGAGCTGAAAAACATATTTGCCGTTTTGGGCCTCGAGGTCACCCGGGAGGCGCACGAACTCTTCGGGGAATGGCTTAATTCGAGTGCCGTCCGGGGCCAACTCTCCCAGCGGGGCGGTGCCCAATACATCCGTCACGAAAACATAGCGCTGGCCGTTCCAGGCGTAAAGCAGCGGGCAGGAGGTGGCCAGGCGTTCGGATTCGCGGACGTCAATGGGCTTGTCGGTGGCGACGTCGATCCAGTTCTGGATCACGGCGTTGGGCCAGGTGACGCGCACCACGTCAACCTTGGCGAGGTTTCCGGTAAAAACCCGGATGGGGCTTCCGGTCACCACCACCTTGTTGTAATAATTCCCCGCTTTCACCTCGACCAGGCTGCCGATCCCCTCACCGTTGCTCTTGTAGCCTATCAGCTTCACTTCCAGCCAGTGAGGCGAGGGACCTTCTTTTTCATAGGCCAGCAATTGGCCGCTCGGGGTGAGTCCCACCAGGTCCAGTTTGCCGGGATTGCTCAACCAGGCGGGGCTGAGCGTGGCGACGCCGGTGGCCGAACTGGCCGGGAGGCTGATGCTTCCTTCCCGGAACTTGCCGGAGTGATTGGCCATCAGCCGCCACTCGCCGCTGGCATCGACACCCAACAGGTCCGCAAAGCTGTCGCCGTTGGCATCGACTACCGTGCCGCGAAAAGCAAAGAAACCCGCTGGAGCGGAAATGGGTGGGAGAGGAGCAAGGGGAGCGAATTTCCAGCCGCCCCTGTTCATCAGGACTTGGTAGCCTTTGGGCCCCCACAGCGCCAGATCGAAGCGGCCGTCGTGGTTGAAATCCGCCACCTGTACTCCATACGCTACCCACTTGGCAAATGCCGCTCCGGCTTCGGCAGTTCGGCTCACAAACTTGTCTTCACCGAGGTTGGCGTAGAGCAGGGGAGATCCGTCGTCGCGGAACAAGCAGAGGTCGGTGTAGCCGTCGTTATCGAAGTCGGCAAAGACGGCGCCGCGCATGCGCCCTTTGGCCGAAGCCAGCCCTGTGGAGGGTGTGATCTCGGTGAACGTGCCATCGCCGTTGTTGCGATAGAAGTGCGTTGCGGCGCCGGCAAAATCATTGGGGAAGAGGAAAGAATCTCTCCTGGGCGGATCGTTCAAATTCGTGTACGCCGTGACCACCAGGTCGAGAAAGCCATCCACGTCCGCATCAAACAGCACGGCCTGAGTGTCCAGCTCGCCGAGAGTCGGATGCAGGCCCGCTTTCTCCGTCTCATCCCGGAAAACTCCATCGCCTAGATTTCGATACAGCCGAACTCCGTCCAGCCCGGCCACGAAAAGGCTGGGCTTGCCGCTGTTGTTGTAGTCGGCAAAAGTGGCGGAGACGTCGGCGCCAGTCCCGGCCACGCCCGCCTTGTCCGTCACATCGGTAAAAGTCCCGTCGCCGTTGTTGCGCAGGAGGTGGTTGGCGCCGGCGGGGTTGACGACGTAGATGTCGGTGCGCCCTTCGCCATTGTAATCGCCGAAGGCCAGTGAAGGCCCAAAAAGCGGAACCAGATTCTGCCGCGCGTAATCGAGGGAATAATCCGCCGCTTTGATTTGGCTTTGGGAGCCTGCCGCAGGACTTTGCTGGGGCGGCAGCGTCAGGCCCAGGCGCCCGGAGATCTCCGCAAACGTCACTTTTTCGAGGCCCGAGCTTCCCACGAGTTCCGAAGAGGGCACGGCGGGGACAAGGATGGCGCCGTATTTTCCGCCTTCCAGGGCAGGGTTCTGCATTGAAATCCCGGGGACCTTGTCTCTCATCCTTTCGTGAATCTTCAGGGCCTTCTGGGCGTCCGCGTCACGCTTGAGGCGCACGTCGGTGGTGAAAGTGTGGAAAAGCGAAACCACGTAAAAGTTCTGCCCCTTGCCGAAACCCATATCCACCACGTGCAGGTACGCTGACAGCGCGTCCTCGAGTCGCTTCTCGGCAAAGTAAACATCTCCAAGGTTGAACCAAGCCGCAGGGTCCCCTGGATCGGCAGCAATCACTCGCTTCAACGCGGCCTCGGCGTCGGGATAGCGAAGCTCTCGTTTGTAGAGGATGCCCAGGTTGTAATCGGCCGCGACCAGCTTGGGATCCATCTGCTTGGCGGTGGTCAGTTCGCCCAGAGCTTCATCCAGCTTGTTGGCCTGCATCAAGGCAAGCCCAAGGTCAAAGTGGTCGGTTGCCAGGGCCTTCCCGGAAGCCACCACCTTCTGGAACTCCCCGATCGCCTCCATGTATTTGCCCTGCTCGTAGTATGCCTTGCCAATGTTCCGCAGGGATTGAATTGCCGCCGAGCCCGCCACGGAACTCTTGCCGGGAGCCTTCGACGCAGCGGGCTTCCCCGTTTGCGGACTTTCTAACCCCGGGCGGGCCGCGGTGAGGCAGGAAGCGAGAATCAAGGCGATCGTCACGCCAAGGCGCAGGACACTGGAAAGGTTTCGGTTCATGAGTCTCCTCGGACTATTCCCGGTGAATGGGGTGAACGCCGTCGAAGTGAAATGCAGCATATTTGCAAACGCTTATTATACAACGTGCGCCTTGTGGACGAGGCCCCTCTTGCGCGGGTGGTGTCTGGCAAATGGTATGTGGTAGGTAGGGGCTGGGGACTATAGGCAGAAGGTTATTTTTACCATTTGCCTTTTGCCATTTGATTTTTGAACTTCTTTTCCAGGACGAGCAGATCAAATGGTCCCGCAGGCGCGGGAGCAAAAGTCAAATGGCAAAAACAACTTACTGCCCACTGCCCACTGCCGACTGCCTACTGCCGACTGCCTACTGCCTACTGCCCCCAGCCCCCAGCCGTCACCATCTTGCGGGCCGGTCCACGATCAATTCCGGGTGCATGTGCCTGAAGGTTTCAGCGATGTGGCAGGACCAGCAAACGGGCGAGTGGGTTTGGAAGACCGCCGGCAATCTCTCCGCCGCGATCTTGTCCCAGTAAACGGTTTTCTTCTCGGGGTTCAGCAGGGCCGGCACGTGTCCAACCCATTCCTCCGTCACATCCACCGCCTTGCCACAAATGACGCAGGTCTTGCCCGCATACCAATTGGCAACGATGCGGCGAAGCAAGCAACCTTCTGGAGCCGCTTCGATCTGTTTCAAACACTCCTGCCCGCATCCCTGCCGTTCCGGCCAGCGGGAACACTCCCTCAGGCGAAGCTGCGGTGTGCCAAAGGCCGCATCCCTCGCCAGATGTATGGCGTCCAAATCGACGGCGGCAGGCTTCTGAGTCTCAGGGCAAGTGACCAGCCTCTCCCCGCGCAGTTTGAAGTAGGAACGCAGGCCACGAAACAGCAAATACCCCAGAGCGAGCGCCAAAGCCGCCACTATGATCCAAATAATCCCAAGACTCATAAGCGCCTCCTCTCTTACCCCACTTTACCATTTGCAGAGCACGTTTCTCCCCAAAAACACCAGGTGTCAGCGGTCGCTCAGGAGTCCTATTTCGCGTGGTCCCGGAGGGGGTCGCGCAAGCCTCTTTTGCAGGTCTGGGGCTTTTGGGCTAAGGAAACCTACTTGGGAAAGTTCATGCGGCGCCGCAACTCCTGAAAGCGCGGGTCAGATCGCCAGGGGAATGTGTCATCATTTACGACCCAGGGCAGAAATATGTGGTGGTAGTCGCAGGCGGCTTCGAGGGCGCGGAATGTCTCCTCCTTGTTTCCCAGCATGGTCTGAATCCCGGCCATGAACAGAGCAAACTTTGAGTAATCCTCGCGCTCCATCTCAGCTACGAGCTTGAGTGCATCGTCCTTACGTCCGGCCAGAGCGTACGTTTCTGCCAAGCCAAATTTCCAGTCAGGATTCACCGTCGCCAGCTTCTGATGGGCCGCGATGGCCTGCTCGAACATACGCTTGTCTCTATACGCGCCTCCCAGCACATAAAGCGCGTCGGGCGAGTTCGGGTCGATGTCAAGCGCTTTGCGGGCTTCCTCCAAGCCCTTGTCGGGTTGTCCTTGATCCCAATACATCCACCCTAGCATCGCAGTGTAAAAGGGCGAAAGCGGATCCAGTTCCTGCGCTCTTTTCTGTTCTGCCACCCCCTCTGCGTTGCGTCCGAACAGCCTGAGATACCAGCCATAATGGGTGTGAGCTTCGGGCATATTGGGGTTCAATTCCAAGGCGCGCCGAAACTCCTTTTCGGCCCCTGCCCAGTCCCAATCGAAGTAGAGCTTGACGGCAGCGAGCGCGAGATGAGCCGGGGCCGAGCTCTCGTCCAGCTCGAGCGCCCTGAGCGCGGCGGCGCGGGCACGTGGGAAACCCTCTCGTGGAGGGATGGTCCCGCCCGGGCCGTGGTAGATGATCGGGTAGGCCAGCGCCAGGCCCGCGTACGGCAAGGGGTCCGCCGGATCTTTTTCGATCGCCTGCTGGAGCAACGCCAGGCCCTTCGCGAACCCCTCCGGCGTTTTCTTGTACAGGTAGAACATCGCTTTCAGGTACGCCTCGTGCGTTTCGGGGTTTACCGGGCGGGCGCGGGCCAAGCGCGTCTGCTCCTGCGGCGTCAGCTTGACTCTCACCTCGCCCGCAATCGCCCGCGCCACTTCGTCCTGCAAGGCCAGCACGTCCCGCAGGTCGCGCTCGTAGCTCCGCGCCCACAGGTGCGTGTCCGTCGCCGCTTGGATCAATTGCGCCGTGATCCGCACACGATCACCCGAGCGCAGCACCGACCCCTCGATCACCCCATCCACCTTCA
>Ga0326728_10017695_pt1 | contig 14205 bp, 8 predicted proteins | sample MB3enrmetagenome_FD_207602 | JGI IMG/M metagenome (GOLD analysis project Ga0326728, IMG submission 207602) | Lab enriched peat soil microbial communities from McLean, Ithaca, NY, United States - MB31MN | ecosystem: Environmental > Terrestrial > Soil > Wetlands > Peat | place: USA: New York...
TCGATGGACAGGGTTTATCGAAGGAAAAAGAACAACGAAGACTGTCACCAAGGAAGTGGCGCAGGAATGCATACGGCGCATTCGCAATTACCGTAGGCTCCAGAGAGACATCGAGACACTTCTAGGACAAGCTCTCGCCAACGCGCCATGGACATCCCGTTCCACGTTGCCGCAAAGGAAATCGAAGCGGTCCTGAGCCAGCGAGCCAAACTTGTGGGTAATTGAAAGGTTCACCGGACGGGTACCCATTAATCGCATCGAAGAGTTGCTACCCTGGAATGTCGCCACACCAGACCGCCGCTTGAACTCCCAATAACAACTTGAGTTCCTAAGTATCCACTAAGATCAACAAGTGGACACCTACATCCATCGGTCACTTGTCAATGCGGCCAGCTTCGGACGCTTACCGTACTCCCCGCAATTGCGCCGTAGAAATCTCGACGGCCACGAGGGAGGAAAATTGACAAGTGCAGGCCAACTCCGTCAGGTCGCGGCCTACTTCGACGGTTTCCGGAAAACGACACAGTAATCCTCGCCAGGCCACTCTGAGGGTGTCATCACCACCTGGAATCCCGCCGCGCTAAGCTCATCGATGAGCGCCTGCCTTGTGATGCCATGCCCGGTCTGGTTGTTTTGCGCATTCTGGGTCGAGGATTCGAATGTCTTAGACTGTTTTTTGGAAGGTGGGAAGTCAATGACGGCAAGAATGCCGCCTGGCTTGAGGGATTGGTAAATGCTCGCGTCCTCTTGCGCGGGCTGCGTGAAATGGTGATACACATGCCGCATGAAAATGGAATCACAGCACTCTCGCGGGAGGTTAGTTTCGGCTTCACCCGCCTTGATCACGGTGATGTTCTCAACCTTGAGCCGGGCAGCCAGACCCTGCAAATCGACTAGCAATCTTGGATCTAGTTCCGTTGTGAAGACGTGGCCAGCAGGCCCCAAGCGCTCGGCAGCAGCTAGAGTCAGCTGGCCTTCACCCGCTCCGATCTCGGCCACCACGCTTCCCGGCACCCAATTCAGCAGCGTCGTTAACTTGTCCGCTACAGCTTGCTCCTTATCCTGCCTGGAAGAGATCGCCAGGTTTATGCTCAGCTCCCCCCGTGTGTCGAGGGAGCTGACTTGCCTGGTTTCTGAGGCCAGCCATTTGAAGCTTGCCTGGATCTGGTAATCGTGGTGCGGATTGAGGTTGGAAAACTGATATCGCCCGTCGGCCCCTGTGTATACAACTATGGTTTCTCCGGTCTGGAGATCTTTGAGCGTCACGGCAGCGTCTGAAATTCCGTTCTCGGCCGTGTAGGTCACTAGTCCACTCACCGTCTTGTGTGGGGCGGGCTTTTGGTCCACCGCAGGCGCCGGGGCATGGAGTAGCCACACGACAACTGCCAACACTGACAGGGCATTCGGTCTTCCCTGACGCCGGTAACGAGCCATAGCATTCCCCGTCTGGGGCTTCAAGGGCAACAATTCATGCCGCCCGCTCTTGGATCTCACCAGGATTAGGCGATCCTTTTCTCGATATGCTGACGGGCGCCAATCTGTTCGCTCAGCGAATGAGCATCGCCAAGTTCTTCACTGCATAATCTTCAAGAACCGTTTATCAACTGTGATAATCGGTTACCCGCGATCAACGGCGTAGTATTTACCGATGGCACTGCCGCCGATTCCTCGCGAAAAGCCCCCACCACACCAGTGATTTTCGGGTGATCGATATTGCCACGAATGGATTGGGAATGAAAAGTCGGCTTCCTATCGACTGACCCACAACTTGACATGGATTCTGACATTGGATGGGCATTTTTCGTTCCGAATCAAGATACCGGCGGTGTTGACGGCGGCAGATTCGTCCTCGCCCAGTTGCTGGGAGTCTTGCCCATGGTCAACACCAGCCGGCCGCCGGAAATGATTTCGCCATGGCGCAACCAGGAGCGGTTAAGGGGCTCACCATTCAGGCTCGCCGCGGTGACGTACAGGTTTTCCGCAGCTAGGTTCCTGGCCTCAATCACGAAATTCTTCCCGCCCGCCAGGTGGATCGTGGTCTGAGGGTAGGCGGGACTGCCAATCAGGTACACATCCTGTCCGGCGTTGGGGAAAATGCCCATCTGTCCAAAGGCAAACCAGGAGGACATCGCTCCGGAGTCATCGTTGCCCGGCAAGCCGTTCCGCCCGGCGTGATAATTCTTGGCGATGATCGCGCGCACGTGTTCCGCCGTCTTGTCCGGCCGGCCAGCCCAGCTATAGAGGTAGGGCGAGAGGAATCCCGGCTCGTTTCCGACGTCATAGCGCCGCAGCACCCGGAAGAATGCGTCGAGCCTCTTCACGAATGTCTCCGCCCCGCCGCTCATCTTGATCAGCGAAGCGACGTCCTGTGGAACGAAAGTTGAATAAGTCCAGGAATTGCCTTCGTAAAAGGTGGGGCCGCCCCAGGAGCATTCCATCATGGCGGTGAAAGGGGTAAGCCAGCTTCCGTCGCGGTGCCGGGGACGGATGAAACCTGTAAAGCCTCCCTCTGAAAAGCTGCTGTCCCAGAGGTTTTTCCAATTCCCGGAGCGCTCCAGGTACTTGTGATATTCCGCGGTTTTTCCCAAGCCTTTGGCCAACAGGGCGACTTCGAAATCGTCGGCGGCATACTCCATGTGCACCGAGCCCGGGCGGTCAAAGCCTTCGATGGACACGTAGCCAAGCCTGAGCCAATCTTCCAGCCCGCCACGGCCTTCTTTAACCGGGTCCGGGGGCACAACCTCCGCATCGGTCGCCTCGGCTTTGTAGGCGTCTTCCCAGTCAACATTCGTCATGCCTTTCACAAAGGCGTCGGTAATCATGAATTCCGCATTACTTCCGCCCTGGGTGCGCCCGGTGGAGTTGCCGGACCGCGCGTCGGGCAGCCAGCCCTCGTGACGGTAGATATCCACCAACGAGCGCACGATGCCTTCTTCACGGTCGGGAGCAATCAGCGTCAGCAGCGGGCCGAAGGTGCGGAAGATGTCCCAGATAGCGTAGTAATCGTCGTAGTAAGGTTCGGCCGATTTCCACAGCGGATTCTCGCCGGTGCGGTCGGTCGGCATCAGCATAGTGTGATAGAGCGCCGTGTAGAAAATCTGTGCCTGCTGGGGCGTTTCGCCCTCGAGTTCAACTTTCCCCAGGGCCTTGTCCCACGTCGCGAGGGTCGAGTTGTGAACGGCTTCAAAATCGAAGCGGGGAATCTCCCGCTGCACGTTCTGCCGTGCCTGCTTGATGCTGATGAACGAAATCCCGATTTTCATCAGCACTCGCTGCCCGGCGTGCGTTGCAAAGCCGAGCCACGCGCCCGCGGGCTGGTCTCCCCCGCTGCTGGCTTGCTTACTTCCCGCTTGGAGTTGACGGTTGAGCCACGTTCCTGACGCTGTGGCGGCCGTGTCCGTTTGAGCATAGAAAAACACGGTGTACGGTTTTACTTGCATGTTCCACCCGCCCGCCACGCTCGAGGATCCCTCAACCTCCGTCGGGGAGATGACATGGACCTCCGATCCGGTCACGAATTGCGACTCATGATACTTCTTGGCGCCCCGCAAACAATGCGCAACGTCGAAGAGAAGATTCGCCTGCCGAGTCTCGGGGTAGGTGAAACGGTAAACTGCCGCCCGGACGCCGGTCGCGATCTCAACGTTGATGCCGTACCTGGCCAGCGCCACAGCGTAATATCCCGCTGAGGCCTTCTCGTCCCGGCGCGGCGATTGCGACCTCAGGGGCGAGGGCGCACCGGTGGCCGGCATGATCATAATGTTGCCGTACTTCGGTCCGCCGCCCGTGCCGCTCACGTGCGTCTGGCTGAAACCGCGAATGTCGCCCCTCGCGCTCCATCCGGCATTGGCGTCGTCGGTTCTTTCCGGCATCATGTCGGGGCCGGGCCGGATCATTCCAAAGGGCGCCGCGGGGCCGGGACTCACATTGCCGCCTCCCGTCGTGCCCAGAAAGGGATCAACCAGCCGCGCGTATTGCGCGCAGGAAGAGGGACCAACGGACAGAATCATAAAAAGCGCTGAAAGAATGCGAACCTGGGATTTCATGAGTCTCCTTATTGCCAGTTCGTTCACCGCAGCCGGGATTTAACCCACGCCAAGCATTAAACTGGGATTTCCGATTTGGACCTCCTACCCGTGCCCTTCGTACACTTTTCCTCCCATCGACACAACGAAACTTATCATTAGATCAGGCCCCAGCCGAGATCGCGGGTTCACTGGGTTCGTTTTGTCCGTCTGACGAGCCCTGCTTGCCGCCCCGTCATCGATTTCTCGGACACCTCACCGTCCCTTCCCAGTGGTCCCCAGACTTTGCAGCCGCAATCGGTGTGCTATCCGTTCGGCACCGGCAGCGCCCAGATCCGCCGCAGCATCTGGCCAAACAAGCGCCGGTGCAGATGTCCCGCGGCCAGCATCAACCAGTAGTACCTGGCGTGCTTGATCAGCCGCCCGCCAGTCTTCACCAGCCGCTGCTGCAGGCTTGTCAGCGACCATGCGCCGATTCTCTTCGGCAGCACGAGGCGGCGCCACAGGTTGCCCAGGTTGTAGGCCAGCAGGCTCAATTGCAAGCGCGCTTCATTGGCCCGGAACCGATGACACGATAACCGGGTCCAATGCGCTGCCTGCTTGCCTTCCTTGATCCATTGCTCGGCCGTGCCTCGCTTATTATAGAAACGCACTACCGCCCGGCTGGGCAGGCTCAGGTTGGTAACGATAAAACCGACTCGCGGAAACAGCTCGCCGGGATGGTGCTCGACCTTGGCGACGATCCTTCTCGGCTTCGTCCGGCTACCCGCCCGGTACGCGAAGCTCTTGTAGCGCACCCGGGGCTTGTGGCTGGGCCTTCCGGGGGGCCTGAACAGGATCTCGGCAACCTCCCATTCCAGGCTCTCGTTGGCGGGAATGCGGATCGCATACGCTACCCCGCGCTCTTCCAGCGCATCGTAGCTCTCGGGCTTGGCAAAGGCCGCGTCCGCCCGGAAAGCAACTTCTTCGCCCTCTGCCTCTTGACGCTCGATCTCAGGTAACAGCAGCTCGTCCCAGTCTTCGGCGCTGTGCACACTGCCCGGACCGAGCTTCGCTGCCAAGCAGTCCCCGTGACTATTGAACAGAAATAGCGGGTGGTAGCAGACCGACTCGAAGTGCCCGTTGTAGGCGCTGCCCTCTTGCTCCCCATGAACTGGACTCTCGCTGGAGTCCATGTCGAGCACGACGCGGTCAGAGGCATCCAGAGACTCGGCCTGCCCCTGCGTCTCCCGGTTCAACGCCATCAACCCGATCAGATTCTCTTCCATGGTCAGCAGCTCGATCTCGAACCAATGCAAGGTCGAGGTCAGCGCCGCGCCCCGGTCCCAGATTTTCTGCGAACTGATCAACCGGAACGTCGGGTCAGCGGCCAGTCGTTCGGCGTCATTGAGGTCCTCGTAGCCCGCCAAACGACTGTAGACCGACTGCCGCAGCAGATCGGCCAGCATGAACTGCTTGTTCAAGCCTTGTCGGGAGTCGCGCAAGTGTTCCTCGATGAGCTTCTCCAGACCGAGTCGCTCATCCAACTCCCGAACCAGAATCAGGCCACCGTCGGAAGTCACTCGCGATCCCTGGAAATCGACCTTCAAGGAAGCATTGAACGAGAACTGAAAACGCTGGTTTTGTTTCTCACCCACTGGGTGTGCACCTCCGAGGCGTCTTCACTGCGTTCAAACCCGCATAAATACTGATGTTGAATAACGCCTGAAGGTTCGTTGGAAGGAGGTTATCTCGGAAATGTGGGATCAATATGCTCACCCGGAAAGGGAGGATTCTGATGCCTAACTCCCATCCACTGGGTCCTTTTGTACGCGCCCTCGACCCTGGCACCCCGACCTCGAGGAAGTCGTCGCACCACGCATCATATCGGCCGGGCGGTGGGTCGGGATCACGCGCCAAGAGCCTAATCCTCTTCAAAAAGCTGTACGCGACGGAGCAAACCGTTCCTTCCATTTCTGGCTACCTGCCTTGGGCACATCAATGTCTCTGGGACCCAAGAAGTGACTGCGCAAGCGTGCAAACTGTCAAGTTGACCCGCAGAGAATGCCCATGAATTGAGGAGCGGGTCTCGCCGACCGAGTTAGTATCGCCCGAATTCGCGGATAGCGTCAAACATAGCGAGAACATTTTCCACGGGCGTCTCCTCGAGAATCCAATCGTGGCTGGCGCCTGCCACATACCCACCTCCCGGTTTCATGATGTCGAGAACTCTTCGCGTCTCTTCCCGAACGTATTCAGGTGTTCCGTTGATCAGTACGTGGTGCGAATCAATAGCCCCGTTGAATAGAATCTTGCGGCCAAAGTTATCTTTCAGTGTTGCCAAATCCATCTCATCACAGAAGGGTTGGACCCCATGAAGGCCATCTAGACCGGCCCCAATCATATCGGGGATCAAAGGAGAGTACCCTCCGCAACAATGCATCATTACTTTGAGTCCGTAATCGTGACCCAAACAGGCTAGCCTTTTGAGGTGAGGGACGAAAAAACGACGGAAGAGGCTGGGGCTGACCAAGGGACCCCGCTGAGTTCCGAAATCGTTGCCGATAAAGAAAACGTCAATTTTGGGGGCAGCGGCGTTGAATATCCGAACACTTACGCCTAGGTAGTATTCCACTATGTGCTGTAAAACGGCATCCACCAGTTCCGGTTCGTCATACATCTTGAGGAAGAGGACATCCATTCCCAATAAGTCTACAGCGTCGTGTAAGAAAGCTGACCAATCCCCACCCAAAATGGCGTATTTTCCTTCGTAGCGTTCCACCTCGCCGCGGATATGGGAAACATCCACCCAATGTGGGCTCGGCCAGGCGTGGGCGTGAACGCCTGCAATCGTAGCATCGCGCAGGGGATGACAGAGTGGTTGGCCGTACCCCAAACCCTTGCGCTCGACCCCAAAAGGAGTTATCGAGGTTGCGCCATACGAAAGAACTACCTTGGGCCCAGCATAAACGGCGAATACGCGCCGAAAGTCATCGCCGAAACGCAGACGTAAACCCTCATCATCAAGTCCCGTGGCGCGTTTGGCCTTCTCCCAGAACTCTGTGGAAGATCCGCACCAGGTCGGTACACGGTCCGGCTCGTCATGATTGAATGCGGTCATCACTCTTTCTCTGGAAGTCATTTCCGTTTCTTTTCCTGCCATACCTCATCAGTAGTACACGCATTCGCGCGCGGCGTCGGTCAACGCCCGGATATTCTCCAAAGGCGTGTCAAAGAAATGGTCGCAGGCCGCGCAGATATAGCCTCCCTCCTTTCCAACGGTCTCAAACAGTGTGTGCACGGCTTTCCGAATCTTCTCTCCAGGTCCTGAGGTCAGGACGTTGAACTGGTCCACGCCGCCAATCAGCGCAAGCCGGTTGCCGATCTTCCCTTTGAACTCCCAGGGTTCCTGATTCCCTCCGATGCTAACGGGAGCTAGCGTCTCGGAAGCGTCCGCCCCGTTGGCGACAATCAATTCTTCGATTCCCCGTGTTCCCCCGCAGGTGTGGTAGGTCACCTTGAAGCCAAGGGCGTGCAAGGCGTCATGCATTTTGCGGTCGTAAGGCGTGCAGAATTCTTTGTGGATCGCTGGCGATATCACTGTCGAAGAAGCCGCTCCTCCACCCGTTTCGACCAGGTCAAACTTGGCCCCCTTCATGGTTTCGATAAACCGCAGTTTCTTATTGAGGAGAATGGTGAGGAAGCGGTGGACCCAATCCGGCCTGTCCACGCAGCGCATAATGAGTTCTGCCATGTCCATGAGGCAGCAAGCATGTTGCCAGCAGCCGCCCTGGTCACCCCACACGAAGCCCCGAAGAATACCCTGGTCGCCAACTGCATCGTAGACGGCCCGCACCGGGGCGAGGGCCAACTTGGGTACCGGCATGTACTTGTCGATCAATTCGATATCTTCGTCGTGTTTGACAATATATTCGGTAATCCAGGTCGTCCTGCGGTCGCCTCGGGTTTGGTAAGTCAACGTGCCCGCCGGAGTCCGGATGGCGTGGTGTTCAATGTGATCGTCGGGATTGCTGCTGATCACTTTGATTTCTTCACGCCATCCGGGGCTCGAGTACTTATTGGAATCGTATTCAGACATCATGGTTTGTGCCGTGTCCCCGAAATACTGAATCTGCGCATCCATACCGAATTTTCGGAAGGCTTCAATGGCCGAAATTCCATTCAAGTAATATTTGAGGTGATAGTCCTGCCATTGGTGCACGCTTATCGGCAGTCGGTCCGGTTTCTCCTTAGAAAGCGCGGTCATGAGTCGTTCTTTGGGAACCATAAGAACCTCCCCACAGGCGGCCTGATGGTGCGCGTACATGAGATTCAATGTATGCGCCATCCCCGGGCCCCGCTTTGAGCGTTTACTTCCCCTCCACCAGACGGACTGGAACACGCGTCTCCGGCACATTCGTACCCTCAATGATCAGAGTGCCTTCAATTGTTCCGGCAAATCTCCCAGGAGTAAGGAAGTCTACTTGCACGCATCTGTTCTCACGCGGGAAGAGATCGAAGTAGTTGTCGTCGAACATTACCAGGTGAGGCTGATGACTTGGGTCTTTCCATTCCATGCGAAGTCGGACGAGCCTAGCGAAGTGCTCGCCGTTCGTCACTTCCATCATGAAGTTTCCCGCGTTGTCTTTGACCGTTGCCTCGATCGCATTGGATGATCTCTTGATCTCTGCCACTGGCTGCTCCTTGAGCAACTGCATCAGTGGTTTGTCACTGGGCGATACGGCAGCGTAACGATATTCTGGATTGTGACCCACCACCTCCATCAGCATTTGCCCGTACAGAGCCAACCAAGTCAGCTTCACTTCTTTATCCGTCGGCGTGAAACCCATGAAAGCCAGAGTGAGCCCCTTCCCATAACGACCGGCGACTAGCAGCGGCCAGTTATCAAATTTCATTATCACTTTGCTGCCGGGTTTCTCCTGCACTTCGTTGAAGCTTGGAATGCCCACCTCCGCTAGCCCGCCGTCGGTCCATCCCTGGGCCAGCACGCGCACATCCTTGCTCGAATTGAGCATACTGAGGTCGTTTCGGGCCCGATGTACTGTTACCGGCAGTACGTCGGCCAACGCGGTCAAATCAAGGCAGGCGCCAAGGCCATCTCCACCATGGAAACTGCTTTCGCTACCGGTGTGAATGAAACTTGCACCGTCGTTAACGGCCCGGGCCAGTCCTGCGGCCATATCGTCGTCGAGGACTTTCCACAGTGCCTCGAACGGCCCCAGCCAGATCACGTCGTACTTCTCGTGCAGTGTCTCCGCCTGCCGCAACTCCGCAAAACGGTCCAGGTGTTCCTCATTAATTTCGTCCACTTCCGCTCCCAACGCCCGCAAATGCGCCGCGAGCGATTCGGCATATTTCTCTTCCGCTAGCAAGAGCAGGCGGCATTTCCGGTCCAATTTCGGCACACCATTCAGAACAGGGGTATCAGGCTTGGGCACGACCTTCAGGTAAATCGTGCTCGTGGCCACCAAGTTCCCGTTCCGCTGGCGTGCACTGGCACGAACCGCAAAGACGCTCACGCCCGCGACGTCCGGGACGGTCCAATTCAAGACGTCAACCGTCCTGCTCTGATCGGGCCCCACCGTAGCTTGAACCGATTGCGCATAGATCTCCCGCCCAGTAAGGTCAAGCACCTGGCAATGCACGTCGAGTGGGACTTCGAACCTATGGTCGTTCACGATCCACACGGGGATGTGCAAAACTTGTCCAGCCGCTTGCGGCTCCAATTGATCCATGACGGCTAAGCTCACGGCCAACTGGGCCATAGAACGTTTGTAGGCGTAATAGGAAATCTTCGGAACCTGGTCGAAATCGATGAAGCCGGCGTAGAACCCTGGCGCGGTATCCTTGTATTCCCACCAGCGCGCGTCCTGGATGGGATTATACTTCTTCCGCCGGAGGGCGTCGGAAACATATTGCATAAGGAAGGCTTGGTAAAGTTGTGAGGCTTCCACGACATCCTTGGGGGATCGCCAATCGCGGTCCACCATCTTGTGGGGCCATGCCAGCAGGCTGTGAAACCGCAGAGTGCTCTGCGGGACTAGGTAATCATAGGCGTCTATATCGATAGGCAGGTAAAACCAACTTTCGCGCCGGGGGTTTTTGTCTGACCATATCTGTTCCGCGGAAAGATATTTGTTGAGATTTTCATAGGAAGACATAGCATCACTGCCGTACTCTGAGACTACAGCCGGTTGAAAATCATAATATTCTTGATATCTTCCCCCTTCATCATGTCCGGGGCTGGCCGTCCAAAGGTGCTCCTCCCCGAAGTCGCAGTAGCTGCCCTGGTAAATGGTTCCCGGAGCCAACTGCGCCACTGCTTGCCTTATACCCTCATAGATCGGCCCATAGTATTTTGACCACCGTATACCCTGCGAGGTCCCCTGTGATTCGGCAAGCGGTGCCCAAACGGCAATCGACGGGTGGTTCCGAAGCTCACGAACTTGCTCAGACCCGTATTTGAGGGCCATCTTCATGAAGGGTTCCCGTAGCGGATTTGATGGCTCCATGGTGAAATAGGGCCCGGATTGGCAGAAGGGCATTTGAACAAAGACCATCAGGCCGAGTTCATCACATAATTCGTAGAAGCTGGGTTTCTCTACGACCGTGTGATTTAGGATGTAGTTGGCGTTGGCAGCGCGGAGCAACCAAAGATCAGTTTCGTAGCTGAGTCGAGTGTTTTTCGAAAAGTAGTACTCTCCCATCGGGTACCATACACCCTTCAGGAACAGGTGTTTGCCGTTGAGCCAGTAGCTCATGTCAGGTCCGCGCGATATCGTACGAATGCCGATAGTCGTCTCGCGACGGTCCTCTATCTGTCCTACGTTCCCTGAAAGCTTCGCAATGAGTTTGTATAGATTGGGCGACCCTAGGTCCCATGTTGACCAAAGCTTGGCGTCCTTCACGGTAGCCTCAAAACTGAAGTCATTCGAACCCGAGTGAAGGTTGAGCCTCTGTTTTGGGAAGCGCCAGGGATCACCGGGAAAATTCTTCGGATTCAACTCCACATCTAGCGTCCGGCGGACCTCAGTCCCTGTATCGTTGCTAACCGTGCCAGAAATCATCACCGTCGCGCTGCCATCGGCGTTAAGTTTCTTGGTCTCGACATACAGATCCGCAATGCTCACCGCGGGGCAGATCAGCAGTTTCACATCGCGGACTAGTCCCAAGGTCAAAAGCGCATTACCCATGGCAGGAATCTGGTCCCAAACGAAACTGAGCGCATACGGGGGACGCGAGATGAAGGCGCTGGCCTCCAGCCCCACCAAGCAAAAGCTCCCCTTCATGTATTCCGCCAACCCCCGCTCTTTTGGGATCCAGGGACAAGTTACTCTCACGGCCAGGATGTTCTCTGCGAGTGGTTTAACCCGTGAGGTGATATCAAAGGAAAAGGTCGTATATGCTCCCTCGTGATCGCCCAGTTTTTCGCCGTTGAGCCAGATCGTGGTGAAGTAATCCGAACCTTCGAATACGAGGTGGATCCTCTTACCTGCGTAGTCCTTTGGGAGAGCGAAGTGTTTGCGATACCACCACTCCTTTTTATTGATCAGGGATAATTCTTTGCTCTGGCGATAAAGGTCCATCCCTTCGAGGCCGAGAGTCAATTGGATTTCGGCGGGAACCGGGACAGACTTGAAATCGCTATCGTCAAATCCGGCATCGTAGGCCTTACGTTCTTCTCCCACGCCCATGGTAAAGGAGCCCAACTTCCACTCCGCGTCGCTGAGAAGTATTTCCGTAGTCCCGGATGATCCTCGCGACTCCCTAATCTGATTGGCTCCAACCACCCTCGCGTACGCCAGTATGATTAGCACCAGAATCAACAACTTAAAATCTCCTCCAAGTCCTTTCATATGGTCTCCTTTCAACTGATATGCAGACACGCGGGATCCCGACCGCTTTCGAGGGTATGATGTCATGCCCGTGCTCACCGAGCGAAGAGCGCGTTGTAGAGGGCGGGCTTCGTTAATGTCCAGCCGCTGGCCTCGAGGCGCAACTTTACGACTGGCTTTCAAGCAACTGAAGGTGTGAGACCTTTCCGCCCGTTTCAAACACGGCAACGCCTACTACCGAATCGGCACAACCATAATAGAGAAACCATTTGCCTTTGAAGTATACCAACCCCTCCACGAAGGTATCGCCGGCAACATACTGGCCCGTTTTCTCGTAAATCATCTCGGGCTTGAAAAAGGGGTGGCTAATGCGACCAAGTAGGCAAGCTGGGTCATCTGCAGCAAAGAGTGCTTGACCTGCCGTGTACATTCCCGGGCCCAAGGTTCTGTCTCCACCTTGCTCCGAATTCTTGGCATTATAGATGACCAGAATTCCTCGATCAGTGAGAACCGGTGGCGGGCCGACCTCCGGAAAACTACTATCGAAGAGTTCGGGTCGCTTTGCGAGCACAGAAATCAGGTTTCCGCTGCTATCCTCGATTGGCTCCCAGTCAATGAGGTTTTGGGAAGTGGCGAGATGGACCTCGCCCTCACCCCAATACATCCAGTATTTTCCACCGATCTGTGTTGCTATCAACCGGTCACCAGTCAGTGTTGTGACCGTTCCGGCAGACTTGTATCGCAAGTTCTGATACTTGCCTCCACGTGCCTTCGCGAAGATGGGTCCGTGCTTCATCCAGCGTCGCAGATCTTTGGATGTTGCAACTGCCGCGTCCCAAGTTTTGCCATTCCACTGGGTATAGGTCAAGACATACGTACCATCTTTGGCCTCCACAATTCGCGGATCCTCACAGCCGCCTTCCCATTCCCTACTCATCTGATTGTCGTTCGCCGGATACAGAACAGGTTCCGGTTCCCGTCTGAAATGAATACCATCTTCGCTCTCGGCAAGCCCCACCCGTGAGGTGTGTCCCCCAATGACCATCTTGCCTGTATCATCCTCGGCCCGATACAGGACATAGACCTTGCCGTTACGGACCACCGCCCCGGGATTGAAGGTGTTCAGCGCTTCCCAGTGGACCGGAGCGTGGCGAAGTGGATCATTAAACTCATGATTCTTCTTGGGCCTAATTATGGGGTTCCCGACCGGCGGACGAAGGAATGGGCCGAGAACCCAACTTTCTTTCGGTTCCTCTGAAAGAAGCACGGTAAGAACTAGAAGGAATGCCGGTAGAACACAGAATGGCAACTTCCTGACGAGTGCTCGAGGTGAAGCCATCCCCGTTTTGCTCGTCATACTTGGGATTTGTCCTCGGCGGCGACGGCCATCGATTATCATCGTGCCCCTCCAGTATTCTGGTGAACAGTGTGATCAGGACTTCCATTTCACAATCTGTCCCGCACTCCCCCACTGGTTTGCTCGGAGGCCTTCCCTCACTATAAGCTTGCGATGCTTTCCGGCTTTGCGCAGTTAGCGCCCTTGTCCAGCCATCGACGCGCCAGACGTCGGATGGATTCGAAGTCCTGGCCCACCCCCGCCAGCGTGTAGTACACGTGGGTCTCTGCTTTATCCACCCCTTGCGGCTAGGGGCCGTAAGTCAACTCCCAGGAACCGTTCAGGCTGACTCTTCTTGCAGAGGACCCCGGCGGCATCTCCTCGGAGGTGCGTACGCCAGTCGAAATGGCGGCCCGAGCCCCTTCACTCAATAAAGCCACAAATGCCCGAGGGCAAGTATTCAATACCTGACCGTCGAACTCGGGCCAGGTAGACCCGAGTAATAAGATGAAAACCATAGATATGGGAACTAGTTTTGGCAGTGCTGAGCAAGGCCTAATCCGAATAATTCGCGTTTCCTAAAGACACGGAAAGCCTCCTATGGTACAAACACGTTGTCGAGACGTTGTTTGAATGACCAAAGGAGGCTTTCGCTTGGCTGACGATACCACAACAGAGTGTCTGTTGTTCCCAGATATTTTCTCGAAGCCGGTGGTGGGGCACTTTGACCAGCGCCAGGGCAGCTCGGACGGTGGCGCGATCCTGCTCAAGGCCGCCGACCGCCGTCTGGGATTGACCGAAGCCTTGGCCGCTTGTCTGGTTGATCCGCGGCAGCCGGGCAAGGTCGAACATGAAGTGGAAGAGTTGCTGGCCCAGCGCGTTTACGGCCTCGCCTGTGGGTACGCCGATGCCAACGACGCCTCGCGGCTGGCGGCCGACCCGGTGCACAAGCTGCTGGTGGGGCGCGACCCGGTCGAGGGCGCGGACTTGGCTTCGCAGCCCACGCTCT
>Ga0326728_10017696_pt1 | contig 14205 bp, 13 predicted proteins | sample MB3enrmetagenome_FD_207602 | JGI IMG/M metagenome (GOLD analysis project Ga0326728, IMG submission 207602) | Lab enriched peat soil microbial communities from McLean, Ithaca, NY, United States - MB31MN | ecosystem: Environmental > Terrestrial > Soil > Wetlands > Peat | place: USA: New York...
AGCATCTTGTCGTAGCGCGCTTTTTCCACGTTCAGAATTTTTCCCTTGAGCGGGAGGATGGCCTGGAAGCGGCGGTCGCGGCCTTGTTTGGCGGTGCCGCCGGCGGATTCTCCTTCTACCAGAAAAAGTTCGCAGCGGTTGGGATCGCGCTCGGAGCAGTCGGCTAGTTTGCCGGGAAGTCCTCCGCCATCGAGCGCGCCTTTGCGGCGGGTGAGGTCGCGGGCTTTGCGGGCGGCTTCGCGGGCGCGGGCGGCGTCTATGGCTTTGTTGATAATCTTGCGCGCCACGGCGGTGTTCTGCTCGAAGAATGCTCCGAGCTTTTCGTTGACTACGGCCTGCACTATGCCGGCGATGTCAGAATTCAGCTTGCCCTTGGTCTGGCCTTCGAACTGCGGCTGTGGCAGCTTGACGCTGATCACGGCGACCAGACCTTCGCGGACATCGTCCCCGGTGAGATTTTCTTTCACGTCTTTGAACAGGCCCATCTGCTGTCCGGCGTAGTTGATGGTGCGGGTCAGCGAGGTGCGGAAGCCGGAGAGATGCGTGCCTCCGTCGACGGTGTTGATGTTATTGGCAAAACTGAAAACGGATTCGGAGTAGGCATCGTTGTACTGGAGGCCGATTTCGACGTGCACCTGGTCTTTGTCGGCTTCCATGTAGATGGGTTTGTCGTGGAGCGTTTGCTTGCCACGATTCAAGTGCTTGATGAATTCGGTGATGCCGCCGTTGTACTTGAACTCGGTACGCTTGGCTTCGTTGGTCTTCGAGTCGGTCTGGCGCTCGTCGGTGAGCGTGATGAGCAGGCCTTTGTTGAGGAACGCGAGTTCGCGCAGGCGCTGCGAAAGCGTATCGAAGTTGTATTCAACGTCGCCCGTGAAAATAGTTTTGTCGGGCAGGAAGTGAACGCGAGTGCCGCGCTTCTTGCTGGCTCCGGCTTTTTTCAATTTGCTGGTGGGCTCGCCCTTGGAGTAAGACTGCTCCCAGGTGAAACCGTCACGCCAGATTTCCAGATCGAGTTCTTCACTGAGCGCGTTGACGCAGCTCACGCCGACGCCGTGCAGTCCTCCGGAAACCTTGTAGGAGTTGCTGTCGAACTTGCCGCCCGCGTGCAGGGTGGTCATGACGACCTGCGCGGCGGAGATCTTTTCGCCGTCGATGTCCATGTTGTCGACGGGAATGCCGCGCCCGTTGTCGACTACGGTGATGGAGTTATCGAGGTGGATGGCGACATCGATTTTGTCGGCGTAACCGGCTAGCGCCTCGTCGACTGAATTGTCGACGACTTCGTAGACGAGGTGATGCAGACCAAGTTCGCCGGTCGAGCCGATGTACATGGCGGGACGTTTGCGCACGGCTTCCATACCGCCGAGGACTTTGATCGAGTCGGCGGTGTAGTCTCCGTTGGGCGCTTCGGCGTTCTTGTTCTTGGCGTCGACGTTCTTGCTATCGACGAGTTCGGCTTGCAATTCTTTGGTGGCCATTCTGCTCCGTGGAGAAAGCCGGGATCGGACGCCTGGCTGGAGGGACGATTCCGGGGCTGCTCGGGTGAGCTCAACTTATTGAATTTTCTGCTATTTAGCTATCACCAAAGCTTTATGTATTTTAACATAAAAGACGCTGATTTTGAGGCTGGAATCGGGGCCATAAACGGCGCTTTTTGTTGCTCTTAGCGAGGTGTTTTGGCGTGTGATGCGGAACGGCCACGGCGGACGGAATTCTACAGCGAATCCAGAGTTGCTGGGACCACAGGCAACCTGCCGAGCTGCGCTCGGCTTGGACAGCCGAGGGCGGCTGTCCCTACGCGATCTCTAATGTGCGGACGATTTTGCGGGGCCGAAATGGAGGCCATCCATCAGGTCGTCCAGCTCATCTTCACTGCCGGCGATGAAGGTGAACGAGACGATCTGTCCCCTCGCGAGCAGGACGAGCGTGCACTGGCGCATGGTGAGTTTATCGTTGGCCGTCCTGACGGCGAGCGGCTTGACGAAATCGGCGCGCACGAGTTGCCGCGATTCGACCGTCAGGACGTACGGTTCGCCTTCGGGCTTGAAGCCTTTGGCGGTCGCTAGTTCGGTTAGCGGGCCGAGGTAGTCTTCGGCTTTCTTGAGGCCGGGATAGGACGCTGCGCTCTCGGAAGCGATCACGACCGCGGAGTTGACGGTGTCTCCGGTGGCTTCGGGAGGACGCTCGAAAACCGCGAGCAGGAGTTCTGACTTGCCGGCGTTGTTTCCCTCTTGCATCTCCTTGGTGCGATCGACCCAGCCGTAGGGAATCTGATAGCGGAATGCGAAAGTGGCGTTGCGGTAGAGCGGCGCGTCATCGGTGGGAGCGGCGGCGGGTTTGGCAATGGGCGCAGCTTTGGGCTGCGTTTGCGCTGTGGCGACAACGCTCTGGGCAATCACTACGATCGTGAATAGGGCGCAACGCATGTTGTACTGGATCAAGTTGAAATCAGTTTACATACTTTCGGATCACAGGGTTGCTTACTCATCCATAGGGGGGACGGGCGGAGACGCCCGTCGCTCCATTTACACGGCGTTACTCCATGAACATGCAATCGCCATAGGAGTAGAAGCGGTATCCGGCTTCGACCGCGTGCCGGTAGGCGCCCATTGCCAGTTCCTTCCCGCCCAGGGCGCACACGAGCATTAGCAAGGTCGATTGCGGCAGATGAAAGTTTGTCAGCAGCGCGTCTACGATGCGAAAGCGATAGCCGGGATAGATAAACGTGTCCGCCTCGCCTTGCCCGGCGTCTACCCGATTTTCGCCAGTTCGTTTCTCTCCAAGCCCCGCGGCGTATTCAAGGGTGCGGACCGTGGTTGTGCCCACGGCCACCACGCGCCGCCCCTCGGCCTTCGCCCGATTGATGGCTTGCGCCGCCTTCGTTGGAATCTCGTACCACTCTCGATGCAGTTTGTGATCCTCCACTTTTTCTACTCGCACCGGCTGAAATGTGCCCAGTCCTACGTGCAGCGTGATCTCGGCAATTTCAATCCCGCGTCCACGAATCCGCTCCAGGATCTCCGGCGTGAAGTGCAAACCGGCTGTGGGCGCGGCCACCGATCTTGCCATTGGCCCCGGCGCCTGGGCGTACACAGTCTGGTAGCGATCCCGATCCGTCGCCCGGTCGTTCCTGTCGATGTAGGGCGGAAGGGGCACGTGTCCGATGCGCTCGACGCGGGCAAAGAAATCGGTGACCGGGGTAAACCGGATGCGGCGTTCCCCAAAGCTGCCGCGTTCGGTGACCTCGGCTTCCAGTGCGGGTGGGGCGTTCTTAAGGGGATCGGCGGGGGAATCGCTAAAGTAGAGTTCTTCTCCGACCCCGATCTTCCGTCCGGGCCGCACCAGGCATTCCCACTCATTCGGATCTTCCGCCACTTGGCGTGTCAGCAAAACTTCGACGCGCCCGCGGAGAAAATCTCGGGCCGCCGGATTGTGCGGGCTCAGAGGCTGGGCCCGTTGTCCGCTCCGATGGCCGTAGAGCCGGGCTGGGAATACCCGCGTGTTGTTCAGGACCAGCAGGTCGTCGGACCGCAGCAAGTCGGGGAATTCGCGAAAGCTTCGATCTTCCCAACCTTGATCTTGCCAACTCTGACCCTGCCAACTCTGACCCTGCCGCCTCCCAGGCCGATCGACGCTGAGCCGCTTCAGGTGCAGCAGGCGCGATCCGGCGCGATCCGCCAACGGCTCCTGCGCAATGCGATCGGGCGGCAGATCGTACTGGAAGTCGGAGACGAGCATCGAGGAGATTATAGGGTTTTAGGGGCAGATCCCAAGGCCGTACGGTGGAGGGACGGGCGGCTCTCCACCAGCTTTTACATATTTTGACCAGCTAGTGGTTGTAAGGATTCCGAGGCGTGCTGTACCATGACCGCAATGGCCAGCGATCGCCAGCATCGTCTCGAGATTGTGCAGTTCGGCCGCCTGCTGCACGGAAACAGATTTGTTGCCGCCACCGACGGAAATCTCTCCGTCCGTCTCGACGACACCCGACTGCTGGTAACTCCCACCTGTATAAGCAAGGGCAGGATGCGCGCGTCCGACATGGTGATTGTGGACATGGACGGAAAACGGCTCGCCGGCCGGCGCAGCGTTTCGACCGAAATCGGCATGCACCTGCTGATCTATCGCCTGCGCCCCGACGTAAATGGCATCGTCCACGCGCACCCGCCGACGGCCACAGGGTTTGCCGCGTCCGGTTACGATCTGAACCGGCCGCTGGTGTGCGAAGTCGTCGTCGGACTGGGTTCGATTCCGCTGGCCCGCTACGGCACCCCCGGCACGCCCGAACTGACCGACGCTCTGGAGCCCCTGATTCCGCACCATGACGCCATCCTGATGGCGAATCACGGGGTGGTGACGTTTGGGTCCTCGCTCGAGAGTGCGTACATGAAGATGGAAACCGTGGAGCACTTCGCGAGGATCGCGCTGGTCACGCACCTGCTCGGCAACGAGCAGCCGCTCGGTGAAAAAGAACTGGAGAAGCTCCACCAGGTACGCCACCGCTACAACGGCGGAGGGAATCCCACTCCGCCCCGCAGGCCGGTGGCAGCGGACGATCTGCAATCCGACGATCTGCAATCCGACCTGCAATCGAACGGCGAGCCGAAACAGACGGCCGGCCGCCGCCGCTAGACTTACTCCCCTCCGATTCGAAACCTCAGGCCCGCGCGAAAGTTGGCCGTCAGCGCCGGATATCCCACCACTTCGTTGTAGTGATCGTTGAGCGCGTTCGCGACATTCGCGTATGCCGTAATTCTTGAATTGATCGCATACCATGCGCCGAGATCGACGCGCGCGTAACCGGCCGCGTGGTAGAAGTTATTCGGAATGTACAGAAAAGCATCGTCCGGACGTCGCCCCACAAAGCTTCCACCAACATTTGCGCCCCAGCGCGGTCCCAGATAGTTGAGGAGCGTGGTTGCCGAATGCTTGGGGCGGCGGAGCAAGGGATCTCCAGGAGCATACGGAAAACCACAAGGAATTGCCTGCGTGCACGCCGGATTTTCGAGTATCTGAGTCGAGGTGTAGGTATAGGCCGTGGTCAGCGACAACCGCGAGCGAATCCTTCCTTGCAGCTCAAATTCGGCGCCCTGAGCGAAAGATCGCTCCAGGTTGAAAAACTGGTACTCGCCCGTCGGATTGGGTATGGCCTCAATCTGATCATGGAAAAGATTGTTGAAGTAGGTTGCGCCCAGGGCCCAGCGACCGGCAAACAGTTTTTGCTCGAAGCCAGCTTCAAAGGCGCGCGTGCGCTCCGGCAACAGGCCGTGGTTCGGGGCATAGTAATATCCGACATCGCCAAAAGTCTCGTAGAGGGCGGGTTCCATAAATCCGGTGGCAAAGGAAAAACGGAGGCGCGTTCCAGAAAACAATTCTCCGCCGCGTAACGCCAGCAGAGTCAGCGCAACCCGCGGCACGCCGGTGTTGCCGTAGGCGCTACTGTGAACAAAACGCCCGCCCGCGATGGCCGAGAGCCTGCCCAGCGTAAGCTGCTGTTGCAGGTATGCATCCTGATCCAAACGCTGCCCGGGAGCGGGAGGAGGAGAATCCAGGTCGTTCACAACGCCGGTCTCATTTTCGATACGATATCCAAAGGTGCTGTGCGCCCAGGTGCGCTCCGAGTAATCGCCCTGATATTCAAATCCCACGCGGTTGACGTGGGTGTCGTAGGTATCCGGGTAGTCGTCGTAGCTGGCAGGGTTGCTATTCAAGTTCACGTCGGTGTAACGGTAGAGGGAGTCGAATCCGGTAAAGCGATGTTGCCATCCCGAAGGCGCTGTCACAGCAAGTTCCACGCTTCCTAGAATATTGTTCGTATGCGACCATTCGCTGGGATCGGGAGCCAGAAGTGGATCGCCATTGAAATTCCACTCACCCGGCACTCCGGTATAGCTGTTGGAGTGGCGGAAACGCACTCGCAATCCGACTTGATCGGTAATTGCAACTCCGACATTCGCGCCCTCGAGCGAATCCGAGTAAGCATCGTTCACGCCCTGCCCGTTGCTGTTGAACTGGTCGCCAAAGAAGTTATAGTCGAAGCGTCCATGGGCGCCGGCCAGGGACGCGTAACCGTTGGCCGTTCCGAAATTTCCTCCATCGGCGCCAAAGCGGAGTTCAGGGACCGGAGTGCTTCCGGTGCGGGTCCACACCTGCACCACGCTGGTCATGGCATCGGAGCCGTACAAAGTGCTCTGGGCGCCCCGCACAAATTCCACACGATCCGCCTGCGCCAGAGGCAGGGTGCCAAAGTCGAACGTTTCGCCCGGGTTATCGATGGCAACCCCATCGACGATTACTTTGTTGTAAGTGGACTCGCCGCCGCGAACAAAGAGAGACGAGATGCCGCCGCGTTGCCCGGCAGTATTCACAAACGCGCCCGGCAGAAAACGCAGGGCGTCGTCCGCGGCAATCGGCTGCATGACTTCCAACTGCCGGCTGCTCAGAGTGTCAACGTCAGCGCCCGCGGCCTGGCTTGGAACTGGGGTGCGGGTCGCGGTCACCACCACGGTTTCCGCCGCCGTCGCCAATCGGAGTTTGATGGTGATGACTTCGGTCGCAGGGGAAGGGTCCACCGTCACCATCTCTGCCGCGAAGCCCGGAGCCAACACCTGGACACGATAAGAACTGGATGCCGCCTCACGAAAAATCGCGAACCCTTCGGCGGACGTGCTTTGCGCGGCCGCGGGAACGGACTTCCCCGGCTTGAGCAATTGCACTTCGGCGCCGGCGACGACGGCGTCTTGAGGATCGACCACTTTAATTTTGATTTCGGCGGAAGCGATGGACAGAAAGAGGAACAACAGAAAAAATACACCAGCGAATACTCGAGAACAGCGCATGTCACGTCTCCTTTATCACGCGAAAGGGTGGTGGGGGACGGTTCACGCCGGTCTCCTGGCTTGCGAGTCAGGATGTGAGCTTTCGCTCGAATGAGCTTCTTAGCCCAGCATCCGGCTACTACAATCGGCCTTCCCAGGGTGTCCGTTTCAGGCAGCCCCAGTGACCGGTTGCGTTGTCCTCGCTTACAGTTGCGCGGCAGCGCGGGATTTGCACCCGCTTCCCATAGCGCCAGCGTGCCGCTGGCCTACGATCATGCGCGAACCTAATTTTGAGAAAGAGCAAAAACAGCAGCCCCGCAAATCTAACGGGCGGGCCGATACAAAGTCAAGCGCGAGCCGTGACCGCGCGATGAGCCACAAGGTGGAGAGACGGACGTCTCGCACATCCAGCCGGGTGGGGACGCCCGGCTCTCCATTCTCGATCGCTAGCTCTTGATGACGGGAAACTCCGCCGACCCAACTTGCGCAACATGCTCTTCGGCGAACCGGGTGACGCGTTCGAGCGCAGCCTGCAACTGCCGGAGAAACTCCGCCATCTGGGCGTCGTCGGCTTCGGCGGGAACTCGCATCTTGGCGCTGAAACGCGCCAGCGCCTTCGAAAATGGCTTCGGGATCATCAGCGCATCCCAGGTATTCAGCACCCAGGCATCGCTGAGCGCCACGTAGAACGCCGCCATGGGCAAGGCGCTGGCGCGCGAGAGCAGCACCGGGCCTGGCTTGGCGACGTATTTCGGGCCGCGCGGACCGTCAATCGTAAACGCAACCAGGTTGCCCTGTTCCAGTTGGCTTCGCAAGCCGAGCAGGGCTTGCGCGCCGCCGCGGCTGCTCGATCCCCGCACCGCGACGAAACCGAGCTTTTCAATGGTCCGAGCGATGTATTCGCCGTCGAAGCTGCGGCTCACCATCACCGCAATGCCGGTCTTTCTCCATAACCAGGCGCTGGCGAACACGGCCCGGTGCCAGAAGGAGTAGATCACCGATTTTTCGTAAGTCGCGTCCGGCGGCGAAGGCGGCTCCTCCCACGAGATGGAATAGCGGAGAGTCGGGCCGATCAGCGAAATCGCCAGATAGCTTGCCCAACTGATGAGCCACAAAAGAATTTTTTGCCGCAGCGAGAATCGGCGCGTGTCGAAAGGCGCGGGTTGGCCAGGTTCAACTGCGGCGGAAGAAGAACTCACGCCGACCATTGTAGCCGGGAAAGAAAATTTAACTGAGAACTGACAACTGAAAGCTGAGAGCGGGTTTCCTACGCTTCCAGATAGGCCACGATCCACTCTTTCAGCCGTTGCCGCCGCTCGTCGGTCACGTCAAAGCGAATGCCGAAGCTCTTGTTCGGTTTCTTCCACGTGACCAGCCCGCGCACCCAGACGCGCGGCAGCGTCAGCAAAGAAAACGACACTTCCACCAGACTTCCCAGTTCGGGTACGTGACTGCCCTTGAGCGACATTCCTCCCGAACTGATCTCCTGGCTGGTGGCGGTTATGCGGCCACCTTCGGCCATCACGATCGCAACCTCCGTCATGACCGGGATACGCACGTAGCGGCGGAATTCATGCAGCACCAGCATTCGCGTCGAGCGCACCAGCTTCATCGCCGCTGACCGCTCCAACGGTTCGTGAAATACGGCGTTGAGGCACAACTTCGAATAACGCATGGCATCCTGCGCGGTCCCGCCCAGTCCGTAGATGATGATCCGGCTGTTGGAAGCCGATCCTCGCGCCATTTCGATGATGCTGCCGGCTGCTTCTCCCAGAGACAAAACGCAGGCCTCGAACTTTTCCCGTTGCAGTCGATCGGCGTGTTCGCGCGCAACCAAAACCGTTTCGATTCCAGACTGGCGGAAACACTCCGTTACCACCTGCGCAGACAACTCGGGCAGGTCAAACAGCGCGACGCGCGCAGCGGTCTTTCGATGGACGGGTTGCGGGGCGAGAGCGGTACCGATCGAAGTAGGCATGAGTCCCAAGGGGATGAACTCCTCTAAAAGCCCATTCTGACGGGCTTTTCCCGGGTTGCATAGGTTTCGAAAGGGCTTAGCCCCTGTCCAAAGGGGCCATTACGGAAGTTGTACTTGGACCGGTTACTCTTGCTCCCTTCGTTTTCTCTGGGAAGCGGCGATTGCCGTAAATAGAGACGAAGCTGCCCGCGGTTGGGTTCTCTCGGCGCTCTTGGCGTCTCGGCGGTGAGATTCACTCAAACTGCTTGCGGAATCTCTCCAACTGGTCCTTCACTTCCGCGACCTCTCTCCGCAACGCAGCCATTTCTTCTTCCAACCGCGCGATGCGCTCCGCATCCGCCGGGCTACGCTCAGTCACGGTGCCGGCTTGCCCCGGCGCTTCCGCTTCCACCACATCCCCGGCAAACAGATGTGCATATCGAGCTTCCTTCATTCCCGGCCGCCGTGGCAGCACTTTCGCCAGCGGCGGTTCGCGCTGCATCAGCTTCTGCAATGCCGACTGCACATCCTCCAACGCTTCGAAGCGGTGCATGCGCTCCGCGCGTCCGCGCAGTTCGCCCGGCGTCTGCGGAACGCGTAGCAGGAGCACGCACAGCACCGCAATCTCCGCCCGCGTGAAGTTAAAAACCTCCTGCAACCGTTGCTCGTACTTGGTCACACGGCTGTCGGCGCCGCGAGCGGGTCCAGCCATGCGCTGCTCCTCGAGACCTTCCAGCGCGTCGCGCACCGCGTCTTCGTCCAACTGCATCACCGGATCGCGATTCGACTTCTGGTTGCACGCATTCACCAGCGCGTTCAGCGAGAGCGGATAGTACTCCGGCGTAGTGATGTCCTTTTCGATCAGCGACCCCAGCACGCGGACTTCGTTTTCCGTCAGTTTGAATTCCATAAATTTCAACCATTGTACCGAGTCGCCAGAAGGATGGAGCGACGGGCGTCTCGCCCGTCCTTGCCGGGCAGCCTGCCGGGCGAGAGCCTGCCCTGAGTTTGTCGAAGGGACGCCCGGCTCTCCACCGGCCAGGCACGGTATACTCAATAGTTTGTCGGACGCATCCAATAGAACCAGTTGCCAGTAGCCAGTTGCCAGCAGCCAGTTTTGAAACGGGAGACGGTGTTCTCCGCCTCCTAGACTTCGGGCTAAGGCAAAGGGCGCGTGGTTGCCGGACTGGCAACTGCGTACTGGCAACTGGCAACTGCATTTCAAGGAGGAATCGTGAGGAAATACCTGGGAGTTGTGGCCGGTTTGGCGGCGCTGTGTGTGATGTCGTGGGCGCAGGCTCCCACTCCGGCTCCCACCACAGATCAAGCCCAGGCCCCCACTCCAGCTCCCACTACAGATCAAGCCCCAGCTTCCACCCCCGCGGCAACTCCGATTCCAACTCCAACTCCAACCGCCAACCCCGCACGCGGACCGCAGTTTCCGCGCTTCGAGTTCTTTGGTGGCGGATCATACGCCGAGGCCGGTCTTTTCAACGCCGGACACTGGGCGGGGTTGCCCGGATGGGATGCTTCGTTGGGCCTGAATCTGACTCGCTGGCTGGGGATCGTGGTGGAGGGTGGCGAATTTTTCGGAACCTCCAAGATCCCGGTGGCCGTGCCGGCGCCATTTCCCACCTGCCCGCCATTCTGTCCGACGTCGTCGCCCACATTCGGCGCGACGACTCGAGAGTACAACTTTCTGTTTGGCGCGCAATTTTCCCGCCGCAAGTATGAACGCTGGACGCCATTTGGCGAGCTCCTGTACGGACATCAAGGCACCCGGGGCGAGGCGAGCGCTCAGGGGCAGAGCTTCACGGAAGTCGGCACTGGGCGGGCGCTCGTGGCCGGCGCCGGCCTCGACCGCAAAATCAATCCGCGGTTCGCGTTGCGGTTCAAGGCCGATTACTTGCAGACCGGCACCGCGTTTCCGCTGCTCGGCAAGCAGAAGCAGGATAATTTCCGCTTCTCGGTGGGCGTTGTGATCCGCAATGTGCACAAGAGGAAGCGCACGCTTGAGGAAGAAACTCCGCCCGAACCGTAACCGGGGAGCGTCACCGTTGGTGGATGGCGGGTTTGCTAACGACTAACGACGATCGACCAACGACTACCGGGCGTGAGCGAGACACGAGCGATGTGTTCGCAACCGGGGATGATTTCGTCCGCGAGCCTGGCGCCAACTTATGGGCGGCGCAGCAAATCGCTCAGCGGCTCCGCTTTGGTCCGCAGTTCGTCGGCGAAATCGGCGCCTTTTTCGACCGCTTTCTCGAAACGGCCTTTCGCTTCGTCCGTCCAGTCGGAGACGGTTTCCAGGGCGTCATCGCAGGAGCGCCGCAGGTCTTTCCGCAGCTGTCGCCCAGTCTTCGGAGCGAGCAACAGACCAAGGGCGGCGCCCACGCCAAGCCCGATCAGCAGAAAAGTAATTGCTGTGCCGGCCGTACCGTCCGAACTCTCGTATTTTCCAATGCGCATACGAACCTCCTGACCAATCTCTATTTTAGACCCGAATATTGAATTGGTAATTTTGTAATCTGTAATTTGGTAATTTGAAGTTCTGCGAGCCCCGGGTCCCCAAATTGCCAAATTCCACAATTGCCAAATTACAGAATTCCCTGGAGGGCCTGGTTCCCACAACCCTCTCCGCCTGTGTAAAATGAAATGTTAATTCCAAATGCGGCGGAAGCCCCGGCGAGCTCCACGCCAGCAGGCCAAAAGCGGGCCCGCTGGGGACCCCGGACCTGCCCCGCTGCCCAGAATTCCTAGCAGAGTGAAGGAGATGTAAACCGGCAATGTCGATTCCAGCAACCCAGCTCCGTCCCGGCATGATCATCAAGCACAATAATGACTTGCATTCCGTGTTCAGCGTCGAGCACCGCACCCCGGGCAACCTGCGCGCCTTCATCCAGGCGAAGCTGCGCAACCTGCGCACCGGCGCCATGTTCGAGCACCGTTTCCGCTCGCCCGACCCGATCGAGAAGGTCAACGTGGACGAAGTCAACATGGAGTTCCTGTACGCCGACGGCGACAGCTACTACTTCATGGACACGTCCAACTACGAGCAAACTCACCTGACCCGCGAGATCCTCGGCGACGCCGTCGATTACCTGACGTCGAACCTCCAGATCAAGGTCGAGTTTTTCGATGGCAAGGCCGTGGGTATTGAGTTGCCGCAGACGGTGGTATTGACCGTGACGGAAGTCGAGCCCGGCCTGAAGAGTGCCACCGCATCGAGTGTGACCAAGCCGGCGAAGACCGAAACCGGCCTCATCGTGCAGGTGCCGCCGTTCATCAACGAAGGCGAGAAAATCAAAGTCGACACGGCGGAAGGAACGTACTTGTCGCGAGCGTAGAGCCCTTTTCCGTTTGGGTTTGGACTAGGCACTGGTGCGCTCTTTGCATTGCAATCCGGTGACGCGGGGATTGGTCGCGGCACCGTGAAGAGCGTAAATGGAGCGGAGATCGGCGCTATGCTTTCGAGCACGCAGAGTCCGTGCTGATGAATAAACAACATTCGGCGATACTAAAATGGCGGGACAAAGTGAAGTCGTCCTTCGCTCGCAGTGGATTCATCTATGCGTGTAAACAAGATAAGGCTTGAGAAAAGCTGGGAAGAAGCTCTCCACGACGAGTTGCAAAAGCCGTATATCGGTGACTTATGCTCTTTCTTGGAGAAAGAATACGCCAGCAAGAAGGAAATCTACCCTCCTAAGCCTGAAATATTCGCCGCTTTCGATCGCACACCCTTTGACAAGGTAAAGGTCGTGGTGATTGGCCAAGATCCATATAGCCGCCCTGGTCAGGCCCACGGATTGTGCTTTTCCGTTCGCAACGGCACTGAGCCGCTACCGCGCTCACTCAAGAATATATTCAAAGAAGTCGGCGATAAAGATCGAAAATATGGAGATCTTACCGGGTGGGCCAAGCAGGGAGTACTGCTTTTAAACAGGGCTCTTACTGTTGGAGAGAAACCAGGTTCACATCAGTCGAAATGGAAGTGTTTCACTGAAGCGGTTATCAAGAAACTAGCTGCAGGAAACAATCTCGTATTTATTGCATGGGGTAATAAAGCGCAAGAGGCAGTCGCACAAATTGATACCACAAAGCATAAGGTCTTGAAATCCGCGCACCCGGCGTGTCGCCGACGGGATGGTTTCTTTGGAAACAATCATTTTAAAAGGGCCAACGAGTATTTACTCGAAAAAGGGCAGGGATGCATAAACTGGCAACTTTGAAAAAGCTGTCGATTTTAGCGTTGCGAACCCTTGACTGCTGCAACCAATATGTCCGTCACTAAAGATCATTCATCGATCCTAGCCCGCTGCTTCGTCGTGCGCGGACGCGTGCAAGGAGTCGGCTTCCGCTGGTTTGTCGAGCGCGAGGCGCACATCCTGCAAATAGCCGGATGGGTGCGCAACAATCACGATGGCAGCGTTGAAGTGCTGGCCATGGGCACTCGCGAGCAGTTGGCGGGATTGCACTCGCGGTTGCGCGAAGGCCCGCGCGCAGCGCGCATAGATGACGTGGAAGTATCCGAGGCTGAGCCGGTCGCGGGACTCAATTCATTTCAGGTTCGAGGAGCTTAACTTCACGATGCCAACCACGATGCCGAACGAGCCGGTAAATTGCGAAGAATTGAAAAAGCTGATCCGGGAGGTGCCCGACTTCCCGAAAAAAGGCATCCTATTCTACGACATCACTACTCTGCTCAAAGACAAACTCGGCTTCGCGCGGCTGATTGACGCGCTCTCGGCAAACTATATCGGCAAAGAGATCGACCTGGTGCTGGGCATGGAGGCTCGCGGATTTATCTTTGGGCCAGCGCTCGCCTACCGGCTGAATGCGGGATTCGTTCCTGTCCGCAAGCCGGGAAAGCTGCCCGCTGAAACGGTGAGGGTCAGCTACGAACTGGAATATGGCAGCAACGCGCTGGAGGTCCACAGAGATGCCATCGGCAAAGGTCAGCGGGTTCTGATTGTGGACGACCTGCTGGCCACCGGCGGAACGGCTGCCGCGACTGCGGAGTTGGCCAGCGGCTTGGGCGCAGAGATTGCGGGACTGGCGTTTGTGGTCGAACTTGACTTCCTGAGGGGGCGCGAGAAACTCGCGAAGTACGACGTCTTCTCGCTGCTGCACTATGATCGGTAGGAGAACGATCGGTAAGAGAATGACCGGTAGGAGAACTTACTTCACCAAGTGTCCCACGGCCCGGAGTACGCCCCCCCAAATTGCCAGGCTGAGAGCCAGCGACGCGGCGTAGGAGAAGATCGCAACCCAGTTGCGATGAACGTCGTACCCGTCGCTCGCGCGAAACCGCATGGGGGAGGGCTCCTTGGTGCGCCTTATGCCCGAGCAATTATCCGCCCGTTTGTTCTTTTCCGCAAGTAATTGAAAACATTCCCTGGGCATTGCGCCGCGCTTCTTGAAGGTGGG
>Ga0326728_10017697_pt1 | contig 14204 bp, 11 predicted proteins | sample MB3enrmetagenome_FD_207602 | JGI IMG/M metagenome (GOLD analysis project Ga0326728, IMG submission 207602) | Lab enriched peat soil microbial communities from McLean, Ithaca, NY, United States - MB31MN | ecosystem: Environmental > Terrestrial > Soil > Wetlands > Peat | place: USA: New York...
GACCTGGAGCAGCTCACGGGTCACCTGCGCAATCTCCCGAGGGCTGAGAGGATTGAACTCGTCCCCGTGGGACTGGAAGGACTCGTTGTACACTTTGCCGATATCGTGTGCAAATCGGCGCAGCGCCGATTTGCTTTTGAACTCTGGCACCTGGAAAGCGCCCCTCTTCATGGCGATCTCAGCGACATGCCGGACTTTGTCGGGAAGGCGGAAAGCCCTGGCGTCGATATACATGGAGAGTTGGTCTCGGTGCTTGTGGAACCCCTCCTCTTCAACGAGCCTTCCATAGTAAGGATAGTTGTAGCCCATCATCGTCATCGCGGACCTGTGCTCGAAGCCGTCCACCAGGATTCCCATTCCCATGACGCCGAATCCCAGAGGGCCCATGACATGGCGGAGTCCCTTCTGATGCATCCAAGCAAACGCCGCGCCGAAGAGCGCGTGAGAAGCCTCGGAGTCCTGCTCGCAGTCGAAGAAATGAAAATGACCGGTCTCTGTCCCGTGGTGCTCGTTGTAGGGGATGTTATGGAAGGCCCCGAGAGTTCCGACCGTCCGGCCGCTGCGACGGCAGATGAAGAACGCGGCTTCCGATCTGTCGAAGAACGGGTGCCTGCGGTCCAAAATGGTTCGCATGTCGAGGCGGAACTGGGGCACCCATTCGCGGCAGCCCTTGTAGAGTTTGTGGGGAAAGTTGATGAACTCCCTGCCCTGTGCGGTACGCGCCGACCCAACGCCCTCGATAGTGACGTCAGCCATGGACATCGTTGTATCCGAACTGTCGTACCTTGGTCAAATATCCGCGATTCGCTATACTAGACGGCGTGAAATCTGTCTTCGCGGAGACGCTGTATACCGGCAAGGAGGTCGTGAAGCACACCCACGTCCTCTTCGAGGGGAACATCATCAAGGGAGTGTCCACCGAGCGAAACGGCGACTTCATCGGGAAGTTCCCTGCCGTCACTCCCGCGTTCATCGACGCCCACAGCCACATCGGCATGGAGCGCTCTGGCGAGCCGGGTACCGAGGGGGAAGCGAACGAGCGCATGGACACCATGCTGTTCCTGGCAGACGCGCTCGACTCAGTGCAAATGGACGACACCGCGTTTCGCGACTCTGTGGAGATGGGGGTGCTTTATTCCTGCGTGCTGCCGGGCAGCGGGAATATAGTGGGGGGAAGGTCCGCCATCATCCGCAACTTCGCTCGCACCACCACGGAGGCGCTCATCGCCAGGTCCGGAATCAAGGCTGCCTTCGGCTACAACCCCATGTCGACGCGGGATTGGAAGGGGACGCGGCCATACACACGGATGGGCTCGCTCTCGCTCCTGCGCTCCCGCCTGGCCCAGGTGCGTAGGAAGCTGCACGCGGGCAAAGCCGGCAAGACTGCGGTCGGGAAAACGGGCTCGGAAATGACAGCGGAAGATGAAGTGATTCGCGACATTCTTGAGGGCAAGCTTGGGCTTCGCGTCCACGTGCACAAGATTGACGACATCGCGAGCCTCCTACGACTACAGGGAGAGTTCGGCATCCAGGTCACCGTCGATCATGCTTGTGACGTGAATGACGGCCACATCTACACGCTTTTGCGTGACCGCGGGATCCCCGTGGTCTTCGGTCCGCTGGATTCGTTCGCGTACAAGGTCGAGCTCAAGCACGAGAACTGGCGCAACGTGCGTTTTCTCCTAGAATCCGGCGTGGACTTCGGACTCATGACTGACCACCCCGTGATACCCCAGCGCAACCTGGCCTTGGAACTTCGGTGGTTCATTCGCTGCGGCCTCAACCGCCAGGACTCCATCGAGATCATCACCCGGCGAAATGCCCAGATCCTCGGCATCGATGGCCAACTGGGGACGCTTGAGAAGGGAAAGTGGGCGTCGTTCGCCTGCTGGAACGGCGACCCCTTCGATATCACGCGGTATCCCGTGAAAGTGATTGCGGAAGGAAACGTCGTGTACGAGGAGCCCGGGCAGTGAGCCGGTTCACGGTGGTGATAGCCGATGATCGCTACTCGGACTACCGCGAAGAGGAAGAAGTCCTTCGGGATGTGGAGGCTGAAATAAAGGTGTTCCGCTCCGGGACCGCCGAGGAGGCAAAGAGGGCTTTCGCCTCAGCCGACGGTATTCTGGTCAACCTTTTCCCGATGACGGCGGAGCTGATCAGCGGTCTCGACGGTTGCCGCGTGATCTCGCGATACGGCGTGGGCTATGACAATGTGAACGTTGAGGCTGCCACCCGTAAGGGCATCTGGGTGACGTTCGTGCCCGACTACTGCTTCGAGGAGGTGGCTGACCACGCCCTTGCGCTCCTCCTGTGCTGCATCCGCAAGATCGGTTACAAGGACCGTATGATCCGCCAGGGAAAATGGAACATCCACCGGGACCAACCCTGCCACCGGGTGGAGGGAAAGACGCTCGGCATCCTCGGATATGGAAACGCGGCACACACGCTCTTGCGGAAAGTCTCAGGGTTCGGGTTCGGGCGTCTGCTTATGTGTGATCCCTACGTACGCGCCTCCACCATCAAGGCGGCCGGCGCCGAGCCTGTGGACCTGCCCGTGCTTCTTGCCCAGTCCGACTATATCTCTGTGCACGTGCCGCTGACGCCGGAGACCTGCCACATGATCGGCGCCAAGGAGCTGGCGCTCGTGAAGCCGGGAGCAATCCTCATCAACACTGCGCGCGGAGCGGTCCTGGATGAAGGCGCACTCGCGGAGGCGCTTGCCAACGGCAGGCTCGCTGGCGCCGGGCTCGACGTGTTCGAGAAGGAACCACTGCCGGCGGACAGCCCGCTTCGGGAGCTTGATACCGTGGTCTTCACGGACCACGCGGGCTGGTACAGCGAGGAATCGGTGGTCGAGCTGAAGACCAAGGCGGCCCGCAACGTGGCTGCTGTGCTTGCCGGCGGCAAGCCGCCCTATCCAGTCAATCGGCTGTGATGCACACTTCCTGACAGCTCCCTCATTTTTCCCAGCGCCGCTGTGTAACGGTCTCCGGGCTTTGCCACTTCCCTCACCAATGCGCTCCCAACGACCACGGCATGCACGTGCGGCGACACCTCCGCGACCTGCGCTCCAGTGGAGATCCCGAACCCGCCCAGAATCTTCGCAGGTCGCTCAGGATTGAGCGCCCGCACGCTTCGTAGGAAGGAAAGCCCCGCGTCGTCGAGGCGTGTGGTCGGTCCCGTTGTGCCGGTCCGAAGCGTGGCGTAGATGTACTCGGATTTGAGAGCGCCGATGCGCACAAGCCTCTCCTTCTTCATGGAGGGGGAAACTACGGGTACGGCGCAGATGCCGATGCGCCGTGCCGTGTCGAACAGGCCTTCATCGTAGTCCGCGGGAAGGTCGGGCACGATCACTCCCGCTGACCCACAGCCCGCGCTACTCGCCAGGAACTTTTCCAGGCCGTGAGTGAAGAGCAGGTTCGCGTAGCTCATGAGGAAGATGGGAACAGCAACTTCACGACGGATCTCTGCGACCAGATCGAAGCCTTCCCTAATCGTGAACCCGGCGGTCAGTGCTGCCGTGCAGGCTGCCTGGATGTCAGCACCGTCCGCCGTGGGGTCGGAAAAAGGAAACTGGATTTCCAGGTACGCGCAGCCTCCGTCCGCAAGCCCTCGGGCAACTGAGGTGCTCGTCCGTCTGTCCGGGTAGTACGCAACCATGTGTGCCATGATTGGTCTGTCGCCCCTCATCACTCGCCTCCCCGTGCCGAGGCAGGCGCCGAGATCTTGCCGCGCCGCGTTCCGTTCTCTGCCCCGCATTCGGCTGCAAGGAACGCGTTCCAGTTCTCCCGGTCTAGCGCGCCTGCCATGATGAACAGGTCCTTGTCTCCCCTGCCTGACATGTTCACGATCAGCGCTTTTTCCGCCGGGTATGAGCGCGCAAGCTTCATCGCGACGGCGGCTGCATGGGCGGACTCCAAGGCGAACACCATCCCTTCTGTTCTGGCAAAGAACACCACCGCCTCCAGCGCTTCCGAATCGCTTGCCGTCGTGAAGCGGATGCGCCCCGTTTCTCCCAAGTGGGCGAGTTGAGGGCCGATGCCCGGGTAGTCCAATCCAGCCGAGATGGAATGCGTGGGCAGGAGCTGGCCGTCTTCGTCCGAAAGGAAAAGCGACTTGTACCCTTGGACGATTCCGGGCCTACCCTTTCCGTTCATTCTGGATGCATGCTCGCCGGCCCGTGACCCGCGGCCGCCGGCTTCGACGCCGACAAGGTCGGGGCCGCTCTTCTCGAGGAACGGGGAGAAGAAGCCGATAGCGTTAGAGCCTCCCCCGACGCATGCCACCATAGCGGCGCAATCGAGATTTTTCTCCGCCATCTGGCCCACCAGTTCCCTGCCGATCACCGACTGGAACTCGCGCACCATGTCAGGGTAGGGGGAGGGGCCCAGCGCCGAGCCCATAAGGTAGTGCGTCGTGAGGAAACTGGACGCCCAGTCCCGCATTGCCTCGTTCACGGCGTCCTTCAAGGTCGCCGAACCGCCGCGGACGGGGGTCACTTCGGCTCCATATCGCTCCATCCAGAAGACGTTCGGCCTCTGGCGTCGAATGTCCACCTCCCCCATGTACACGCGGCAGGAAATGCCGAGCTTTGCGCAGATTGCGGCCGTGGCAACACCGTGTTGCCCGGCGCCCGTCTCCGCAATGATCCGAGTCTTCCCCATTCGCCGGGCAAGAAGGGCCTGGCCGATGGCGTTGTTGATTTTGTGGGCTCCGGTGTGGGCAAGACCTTCGCACTTGATGTAGATCCTGGCTCCGCCGAGGCTGCGCGTGGCGTTGCTGGCAAATAGGAGCGGCGTCGGTCTTCCGGCGAAATCCCGCAGGACCTCGCCTAGCTCTGCGAGGAAGCTCTCGGACTCCATCGCGGAAAGGAAAGCCTCTTGAAGCTCATCCAGCGGCGTGCGCAGCATCTCCGCAACATAACGGCCGCCAAAGGGCCCGAAATAGTCGTTATACCTCTGCATTTCTTTGCATCTCCTCGAAGAAGACCTTGAGCTTCTCGTGATCCTTAACGCCAGACGCCGCTTCGAGCCTGCTCGATGCATCTAGGAGCTCGGGGTGGAGAGTGCGCACCACCTCGCCCACGTTCTCGGGACCTATTCCACCGGCAATCCACAAAGGGCCGCGCTCCCCAACGGCCCGGGCCAGCTCGTGGGGGATCCGTTTCCCGGTGCCGCCCGCCGCCTCAGCGGACCACGCATCGGCGAGCACGCGCGGGCACCGGTATTGGCCCATGCTTTCCACGTCCTGCATTCCCTTGACCCGCACGGCCTTGTAATAAGGAAAGGCGAGCGCGGCGCATTCATCAGCGGCCTCCTCGCCGTGGAACTGGACCGCGTCCACCAGTCTGTCCTCGAGGGCTCGCCGGACGTCATGGTCCAGCCGCGGCTTCCCGTTTTCTCGCTCAGTGACGACAACCGCAACCTTCAGGCAATCCAGGTCCGAAAGCTCCTTGAGAAGCTGCAGGGACGCCCTTCGGTTTGACGGCGCCATCACGAAACCCAGCGCGTCAGCTCCGAGGCTGATTGCGGCCTCCGCATCTTGGTGACGTGTAATGCCGCAGACCTTGGCCAGGGGTTGCCCGTTCCTCCTGCGCGCATAGAGACGCCGCCAAAAGTCGTTCTGCTTTTGGCTAAATCCCGCCAGAAGGGCAGGCACCGCGGTCGGGGATTTCATGGCGGTCTCACCGACGAGCACTCCATCGAAGCCACCGGAAAGCGCGAAGCGGACGTCCTCGTCGCCGCGGATGCCGGACTCGAAGACAGTGCGGGCCTCCCAGTCGACGGAAGGTCGAAGCACGAGGGGATGAGCCAAGTCGACCTTGAACGTCGCGAGGTCCCGACAGTTGATGCCGACGAGCTTGGGGGCAATGGGCCGGCATCTCGCCACATCCTCGACGTCGTGCACTTCTACCAGCGCGGCAAGGCCGCGGGCGCTCGCGGCGTGGTGCAGGTTGGCCAGCGTTTCCTCATCGAGGATCGAAGCGATGAGGAGCACGGCGTCTGCGCCCGCGCGCCATGACACCTCGATGTCCTCCTCGTCCAAGAGGAAGTCTTTTCGAAGCACCGCGACCCCCGGCAGCTCGCGTTTGATTCGGCGAAGATCCTCGAGGGAGCCGCCGAAATTGTCTTCTTCGGTGAGAACGGAAATGTTGCGCACCCCGGCGCGCGCATAGACTTGCGCCTGCTCCATCACGTCCACATCAGGAGCGATGTCCCCCTTGGATGGCGAGCGCCGCTTGACCTCGCAAACGAGGAACGGAAGAGCGCCGAAGCTCGCAACAGGTACATCGCGGGCCTCCCGCGCGCGCGTCCCGAGCCAGTGTCCTTCCCTCGCCACGCGGTCTCTCCTGCGTGCGACGATCTTCTCGACGATTGTCATCCCTGCCATCTCAGTCACGCCGCGCTGACCTTCGCCGTCTTGGCGCCTGAGGCTTGCTCCCCTCTGATCTTCGCGAGCGTAGCCCTCGTCTCACCCGAGTCCATCGCCGTTTTGGCGCGCAGATACCCGTCGCCGATGTTGTTCGTGATCCCGCAGATGTATAGCGCCGCACCTGCGTTGAGCAGCACGGCCTCGCGCACGGCCTCCGGTCCCTGGCCCTCCAGGACGGCGAGCGCCATCGCCGCATTCTCCGTGGCGTTCCCTCCCTTGAGCGCGTCGACCGGAAACCGTTGAATCCCGAACTCCTCCGGGGTGAGCATGTAGTCGCGTCGTGTCCCTGTTTCATCCACTTCGACGACGAGGGTGCGTGCGGACACCGAGATTTCATCAAGGCCGTCCTCTCCGTGGACCGCCATAACCCTTCTCACGCCGAGCAGATGGGCCGCTTCGGCCATTGGTCCGCAGAACCCTGGATCGAAGACGCCGATCAGCTGGTAGGAAGCATCCGCTGGATTGGACAGGGGGCCCACCAGGTTCATGACGCTCTTGACTCCCAGCTCGCTCCTGACCTTGGAGGCGTGGCGCATGGCGCCGTGGTAGGTCGGCGCGAAGAGGAAGCAGAACCCGGTGTCGCGGAGGAGCTTTGCGCTCGTTGCGGGAGGGACATCGACGGGGACGCCCAACTCACGGTAGAACTCCGCGCTGCCGCAGAGGGAGCTCGCGGCCCGGTTGCCGTGCTTCGCAACGAGCGCCCCGCAGGAGGCTGCAACGATGGCCGCAAGAGAGGAGATATTGAACGTGTCCAGCCCGTCTCCGCCCGTGCCACAGGTGTCCAGCACTTTTCGGTCGCTTGCAAAGGGCTTCTTTTTGCGCCGCAAGACCGACGCGAATCCCGCCAGGGTGTCCGGCGTAATGAGGTTCCCCGTGAGGGACGCCAGGACGGCGGCGATCTGCACGTCGGTGAGCTGGCCGTCGGTCAGCTCGTCCATGAAAGCCTCGGCCTCGGACCTGCTCATGGCCTTCTCACGCTGCAGCGCATCGAGCACGGTAGACAAGGGAAACGGCTCCCTGCGGTAACGGAGGAAGTTGTGTAAGCAGCGCCTGCCCGACTCTGAGGCGATCGACTCCGGATGGAACTGGAGCCCTTCGACGATGTGCGTCCGGTGACGGATGCCCATGATCTCTCCGTCCGCTGAGGTGGCCGTGATCTCAAGCTCTTCGGGGAGCGAATCCCGCTCGATGACCAGGGAGTGGTAGCGAGTAAACTTCGCCGAGCGCGGCAGGCCACGAAAGATGCCCCGGCCGTCCAGAGACATCTCCTCCGCCTTGCCGTGGACTATCCGTCGGGCGGAGACTATCTTTGCGCCGTAGGCCTGGCCGATTGCTTGGTGGCCTAGGCAAACACCGAGAATGGGAACGGAACCGGCAAGCCGCTGGATGCACTCCACGCTGATCCCGGCTTCCTCCGGCCTGCCCGGCCCCGGGGAAATCAGGATGCCTGCCGGCTTCATGGCGATCACCTCGTCCACGGTGATTCTGTCGTTGCGAAAGACCTCTACCGTGTCCTCGGTCAGCTCACAGAGGTACTGGTACAGGTTGTGGGTAAAAGAATCGTAGTTGTCGATGATGAGGTACACCGCTAAACCTCCTTGTATCCGATTGCCCGTGCAAGAGCTCCAAGCTTTGCCTCTGTTTCTTGGAACTCCTTCTCTGGCACCGAGTCATAGACGATCCCGGCGCCTGCCTGGAGGACCATCCTGTCCCCTTGTTTTAGCGCGCTCCTGATGGTGATGCAGGAGTCCAGCGATCCGTCCGACTCGATGTGGGCCACGACTCCCGCATAAAAGCCCCTTCTCTCGGGCTCGAGCGAATCGATGACCTCGACGGCCTTGATTTTCGGAGCGCCCGATACAGTACCCGCGGGGAAGGTAGCGCGAAGCGCATCCGGACCGCTCTTGCCCTCGCGGAGCCTGCCTTCCACCTGGGAGACGATATGCATCACGTGGGAATATCTCTCCACCTCCATAAACTCGGGCACCTCTACACTGCCCGGCTCGCAGACCCTGCCTAGATCGTTCCTGGCAAGGTCCACCAGCATCAGGTGCTCGGCGCGCTCTTTCTCATCCTTCAAGAGTTCCCTTTCCAGAGCCTTGTCCTCCTCGGCCGTTGCTCCGCGTCGCCGGGTCCCGGCAAGCGGACGGATCATGGCCCGTCCGTCCTTGACTTTCACGTGGACCTCAGGAGACGCGCCGAAGAGCTGGAAATCCTGAAAGTCCAGGTAGAACATGTAAGGGGAAGGGTTTAGGCTCCGCAGCGCCCGGTACGCCTCGATTGCAGGCATTGACGTTTTTAGCTCCACCCGTCGGGATAAGACCCCTTGCAGCAGGTTCCCTTTGATGATCTCCTGCCTCACGGTCTCCACGCCTGCGAGGTAGGCATCATGATCACCCGGCCGTGCAATTACTTGCACCGGCCACGTGCGATCTCTAGGGGCCATGAAATTGAAGTCCAAATCGTTGATCCGCTCCTCGGTCTCATCCAGCGCCCGGGCCAGGTCGATGCTTTTTTGCCGGTAGTTCAGGCCGACGAGCGTGATGGTGTCGGTGTAGTGGTCGAAGACGAGGAAGACGTTGCCGAAAAGGAACATGGCATCCGGCACGGCCAGCGGGTCCGGCTTCTCCCGAAGCCGTATGGTGTCAAACCGGGCGCAATACTCGTAGGAAAGAAAGCCGATCCCGCCCGTTGGCAGGGGAAACACCGTGGCCAGTCCCTCGTGCTGACCGCTGAAATGGGAAAGTACGTCGAGGATATCACGCGCTTTCGTCTTCAACGCAAGGGTCTCCCCATCCCTAGCCATGAAGAACTCCTCCCTTTTCTGGAATACTCGAAAGGCTTCCCGCACGAGAAGGAACGAGTACCTTTCTTTCCCACGGTGGAAAGAGGCGGATTCAAGCAAGGCCCTGGCCTCCAGCTTCTTGGCGAGGGAGAGCGGCGTGAACCGCTCGCCGTTGATTGCTCGTATCAGGACCTTTTCATTCTGCGTTGCAATAGCCATTACGGCCTCCTCCTCCCTCGAATCGACCCCATCGCAGCGCCTAACCGGAGCCGATCCTATGGGGCCAATAAAAAAGCCGCGGCGCCTGTAAAACAGGCACTGCGGCTTTAGAAATAAAAAGCGCAGGGCCTGGCCTCCTCAGCCAGAACCTGCGCTTTCCCGCGCCCGCACGCTTCACGGCGTGCTAGGCATGCATGGTTCTGGCTATCTCCAGAACCACCACCAGTTCGTCAGATTCACAGTTTGCACACGGGCAACCCCGCGCGTAGAAAGCATGAGTGGAACATACTGGAGGCCTGAACGTGCGTCAAGAGCTTCCTCGAGAAAAATTGACGAATCTTGTAGGAATGGTGATCTTGAAGGTGACAACGCATAAAGCATAAGAGGAGAATCCCATGGACACCGTGAAGGAAGTGCTGGCTGCCAAGGGCGGGGGCGTCTTCACAATCCGGCCTGGCGCGTCGGTTTTCGAGGCTTTGGAAGTCATGGCCGACAAGGGCGTTGGCGCCGTCCTGGTTGTTGATGAGTCTGGCAAGCTGGTCGGCATTTTCTCCGAGCGCGACTATGCCAGGAAGCTCGAGCTCCGAGGCAAAAACGCCCGAGCCACCCTCGTTCGGGACGTCATGACCTCGGAAATGCTTGGCGTGGAACCCACCACGACCGTGCGGGAGTGCATGTCGCTCATGACCGCGCGGCGAATCCGCCACCTTCCGGTGCTGGACGGGGGCAAGCTCGCGGGGATGATCTCCATTGGCGACGTGGTGAAAACGATCATCACGGAGCAGGAGTTGATGATCTCCCAGCAGGCCTACATGATCGGTCAGTACGAAAGGTCCCTCGCAGGCGGGCCCTAAGCCGGACTCAGGCCCTTCCGAAGACTTCCTCCAGCGCCGCTCTCATGACGGAGGCCTCGGGCTGTATTCCGGTCCAGTATCTCACGCCGATCACTCCCTGATTGACGAGCATGGCAAGGCCATCGATCACGCGGCATCCCTTTTCCTTCGCGGCACCTATGAGGCGGGTGCGGGGAGGGTTCGGGATGACGTCAGCAACTACCATCCGTGGCAGCAGAGTTTCCACATCGAGGGCAAGCTCAGCGTCGATTTTAGGGAACAGCCCGATGGAGGTGGCGTTGATGACGACATCGATGTCCGCGGGCACTTCGAAAGGCTCATCCCAAGAAGCGTACTCGGCCTTCACTTTCGTGCGCTCGCCGAGAAGCGCTGCAAGCTCACGGCCCCGGTCTTTCCCCCTGTTTGCAACGGTGATTCGAGCCACGCCCGCCAGAGCGAGTTCCACCCCGATTGCCCGGGCGGCGCCACCGGCGCCGAAAAGGATGACTTTTTTCCCTTTGGGATCGATGATCTCTCGCAAGGACTTCAGGAAACCTTTGCCATCCGTGTTCTCGCCAACGAGTTTCTTTCCCCTGCGCACGACGCAGTTGACGGCGCCCATGAGCCGGGCGGAGTCGGCAATCTCATCCAGGAACGGTATCACCGCCACCTTGTGCGGAATAGTGCAGTTGAACCCGGCAAAGCCGAGCGCGCGCGCGCCTTTCACCGCGTCTTCGAGGTCGGCCGGATCCACCTCCAGGGTGAGGTAACGCCACGCGAGCCCATGGTAGCGATACGCCGCCTCCACCATGACTTGAGTGGGGTTCTCCGCGACCGGCTTGCCGAAGACGGCGGTGATCTCCTGCTTGAAGTTTGGGGCTGTTGTCATGGGTGCCTTTCTACCGACCTTCGGCGACGCGGAGGGGTATGAGGTACGAGCTCGAATCCCGGACCAGCTTTCCGTCCTGCAGCACCGCGACATGGGACAGAGCGCCCGCAGAGGCCGCGAACTTGCCGTCCGACATGATGAGCGCCCAACCCCCCTCAGGGAAAACGGACAGTTCCGCGGCGCTTTGCCCGTGACTCGTATCGACGAGACTCACGGAGGAGTCGCGGTTAAGAGCGTACAAGAGGCCGCCGCTGCAATACAGCGCGATGGCGCCGCGAGCGGAGGCAGGGAGCTTTTGGAGCGACCCTTGTTTCCACTGGGAAATCTGCTCCCGCCCGAGCGTGGTGTAGAGAGCGCCCGTGGGTTCGTCGAAACAGAGAGTCGCAAACAAATGCTCTCCCGGGGTGCTTTCGACCACCGACTGGACTTGGAAGTCCGGGCCGGTATTCGCAAGGAGGTTCGTGCTCCCGTCAGCATCGACACCTAGGGAGTACAACGTTGAAGTCCTCGTGTCGTAGATGACGTCGTAGGTGTAGCGGTTGGTTGTCGGGATGGGATCAGTTTCCCCCGTTTCCATGGTGATTTTCACGAGGGATCCCGGCACGGTATCCCCTGGCTGGCCCCCGACCACCACCGTGTTCCCGGCGATGAGCGTGGCCCACATTGCCCCCGGACGCCACATTTGCGCGCGGGTGACACCGCTGGCAAGGTCGATGATCCGCAGTGTCCCGTCTTTTGCCAGGATAAGGCAGCGGCTCCCGTCGGAGACCGCCTCGATCACAGGAGCGGCGAGAGGCTGGGCGGGACTGCCGACAGAACGAAAGCCGCCGGTCCGCAGGTCGAGAACGCCGTAGGTGCCCGGACCGTCCCCGGTCGTCCAGACCAGCAGGGAGTCGTCGTCAAGGAACGTCAGATCAGTCGGGACTTTGAACGGGTTGTCGATCTGAAGGGTGCCGATCGACTCCGCAGTTGCTCCCCCGGGACGCGCCGCGTCAGGGAGGCCCGTCGTGAACGCCTTGATCCACGAGCTGCTGGCAAGCGCGATGGCGTCGCCTCGGACGGCCATTCCCGTGACGAGAGCCCGTTCATCCGTAGGGAATCTCGACGTCCCGCCGTCCGCGGTCAAAGAGGTGAGCTCCCCGCTCCCGGAGCCAAGGACCAGAGCGCCCGAGACATAGCGGACGACGGAGGCGTCAGGGGGTGGGGAAGGGGGCGCCGCCGTGCGGGTCATTGCTCCCTGGCTGAGGCTCCATCGCGACAGCGTCCCGCTTTCCGCAATGCAGGCGATCTGGTCTCCGGCCGGGGAGACATCCAGCGACGTCACGGCGGACAGTGACGCGCGGTCCTGGAGCCGTCCGCTAGCCACGTCGATAAGGCAGAGTTCGCTGTCCGTGCTTCCGATGATGGAGCCTAGGTCAGGAGTGAGCCTAATGTGAGAAAGGAGGGGAACACTATGCAGGTCCTCCAGGAGTCGACCCGAGTCGAGGTCCCAATAGGAGATGGTGCCGGTGAGGCGATACGTCATGAGGATCTTTTCACTTCGAGAAAGCGCTGCAAACCCCACCATCCCGAACCCTTCCGGGTGAAAGGCCACTGGAGAGCCGTCAGAAGCGTTTACGATGCGCAGGCTTTCCCAACGAGGCAGCCCATACAGGATATAACGGCCGGAAGCGGAATACCTGAGAAAGAGCGGTTGGTCGGTGAGGGGGATCTTAAAGAGTTGCTCCCCTGTCCGCCAGTCCCAGACCTCCAAAGAAAAGCTTTGGAGCGCGTCCATGGAAAGAACGGCGAACTTCGTGTCCGCCGGGCTTACCGCGAGCATGCCGGCCTGGAGGCTCGTGACGGTGAGGCTTTTCACCAGGGAGCGGGTTGAAGCATTCCAGATCCGCACCGCGCCGTCCGCGCCCGCGGTGAATAGGAGCCCTCGCGAATCGTCGTGGTCAATGGCGAGCACCGCCCCCCGGTGGCCTGAGATCACCACTGCCTGAGTGGCCGCGTGATCGGCGACGCCCGCCCCCCACCCTGAGCGGAGCGGAACGAGCGCCAGCGCCGCTGCTAGCAGGAAAAGAGCGACTGGTCTTTTCATAGACGTGTGTACCGATCGGAAAGCTACCATAACGCGCTGTCGTTTTGGGATCGTCGGAGACATGATTCTCCTGTCGAATTAATTCTACCGGAACAGCCTGAAAAACCTTGCCAGCCCGGATTCGCGGCGCTGCTCGCCGTCTTGGGCGTCCTGCAACTCGGGCGGTTGAGGCGGCTGGTCCGCCTGCTCCTGCGCGGCCGCCAACTTCCGCTCTCGCTCCTCGACGTCCCGGTGCCTCTTTGCCAAGCGCTCGCGCGAGCTGCGATGGATGTACTGGCCTACGTAGAGGAAGAGGGAATAGACGACGCCGAGCACGAAGCTTAGCATCGCCACTGCCACGACGGGGATATTCGCAAACTTCGCTCCGAACAAGTTGACGGGTGTCGTTGGCCCCAGGTTCATGACAATCAGGACGGTGAGCACAACGAGCAGGACGACGCTGAAGATGATACGGCCCATGCCTAGTCCTATTTGCGGCCCGCCAGAAACGCTTTGAGCTTGCGGTCTTCCAGGACCGTGTGCGTGAGCATCCAGTCTTTCAGAAAATCCCTGACGTTTGCGTGATTGGTTTCCGCCAGGAGGCGCTTTTTATCGTCCAGCCTCCTGATCTGTTCGAGCATCTTCTCATGCTCTTGCCGGTGATGGTCGAGATCCGGAAAGCGCCGCTTTTTCATCAGGTTTTCTTGCATTGCGAAGAGCCTGCTTCCTTCCTTTTCCACCTCGCTTTGAAGCTCGCTGCACGTCCCGCGCTTGCCGGGCTTCTCCATACAGTCTGCGAGATTCCGCACCACCTCGAACAGGCGTTTCTGCCGCTCGTCCGTTTTCGCTTCCAGCGCATAATCCTCCGTCCATTCGAGCTTCGCGTGCGTGCGAAACCAGGCAAGACGCTTGCGGAAGGTTTCCACGAGCTTCCACTGGACTATCGGGATCTCCCTGATCACCTCAGCGGGGATGAGG
>Ga0326728_10017699_pt1 | contig 14202 bp, 14 predicted proteins | sample MB3enrmetagenome_FD_207602 | JGI IMG/M metagenome (GOLD analysis project Ga0326728, IMG submission 207602) | Lab enriched peat soil microbial communities from McLean, Ithaca, NY, United States - MB31MN | ecosystem: Environmental > Terrestrial > Soil > Wetlands > Peat | place: USA: New York...
TGGATTGATCTATGGCAAAATCCGCCAACTCGTCCACTTGCTTTGATATTCCAGCATTTTTTCCCCGAATTTGCCGGATTTCGTTGACCCCCACCCAAAGCTTTTCAAAATCCGCTGACAGGTTCTGCGCCTTTAATTCAGGCTGCAGCGCCTGGGATTTTTTTTCAAGTTCGGAATCAGAGATGCGATTATCTACATATTCCTGGACGCAGAGCGCGGTCTTCTGTATGAGGTCCACTGCTTTATCGGAACTCTTTTGCTTTTCCGAAAGTTCTCTAACAAGGGAACTGGAGTTCACGAAAAAAAAGATGATGGCGCCAAGCAAGACTACATACAATAGGTTCGGAAAAAGCATTTTTTGTTTAAGGCCGGCGTTTTTTACTAATTTGAGCATAATTCACCAACTCCCTTCCACTTGTCTCGATCTTCCGGGACGCAAGTTACAGCAGAAAACAAACTGAAATTGGCACGCCTGGATTTCCCGGGATGGTCAGATGGGCTTCAGAATTTTGGACTGCCATTGAGACTGATCCGGGATCGTCAGAGTAACCGAGAATAGAATCGGCGCCTGAGTGACAGTTCTTTAGGACTTTTTCTCTTCTCTCAAGAGATATCGATCAGGCCCCTTTATTTCTTAGCTGTAGTTATCCTAATGAACTGCGCTCCAACTGAATACGTCACAGGTATCTTTGAACAGATTGCAGAGCGGCATTCTGGGATGCAGTCTTTTGTCTCTTTTTCCAATCCTGTAAATCAGGTTAATCCTGTCCAGGCTTTTTAGGGGGCGCCTCGGAATTCCTTTTGCTGTTGGCCAGTTGAACCGAAAAATCCAGGATTTCCGAGCTTTCGCGATATGCGTTTGAGCAGAACTCCCCAAGGTGCCGGGCGCTTCGCTCGAAATCTTCCATGAATCCCTTGAGGTCTGCCGAACGGTAGAGTTGTTCATATATTTGCAGGCCATCCTTCAACGCGGAAATAATCTCGCCGGTATTCGGATTCATCTGGGTAATAGCCCCATAGAGTTCAGGGCTTTGCGCAAAAATTCTCCCTACCAGGTTCATCTCGATCCGGTAACTCGGGCTTGTATAATTCATGGTCTCTTCTATATCTATATCGAGTTCCCTCAAAGTCCTTCCGATAAGCATGGTTGTTAGATGAAAAAGCACCTGGATGATGCTCATCATCGTGTCGTGTTCATCCGGGCTGCATTCCTTAATGCGAATACCGCTTGCAGTAAAAAGTCCTCGCAGCCACCGCCATTGTTCCGGGCCGATTCGAACCGGACAGGCGGCCAGAGTCTGCCCGGAAAAACTTGATATCCGGCCGCCAAACATCGGGTGAAGTCCGACTACGCAGGCGGGAGATTGGAGCATTTCCCTTACGGGGGCGGCCTTCAGGCTGGTCAGGTCCATCAGGAGCTGACCGGGCCGGGTATGAGGCACAAGACTTCTGATTATCTCGACAGTCTTATGAAGCGGCACTGCAAAAACGACGATATCGGATTCGCATGCCGCGCGCTCCGGTGTAAGTGGCGTGTGCAGGTCGGCAATGTTGACGTTAAATCCATGAGAGCTGAAAAATTTTGTAAAAAGCCGGCCCATTTCACCCTGGCCTCCGATTATCCCGACTTTGGAGTGCGTATTCCACCGGAGCGTTGACTCACTTACCCCGCGCACGTGAGCGTCATCCATGCTTTTTTCCTTCTAAAAACCGTTAGCTGGAACCAGGCAAAAAACCATTTGCTCCCCGCTTCTGCATCTAAATGCCATCTATCCTGGAACCCCGGACTGAAACTAAATAAAACGGCCGATTGCTTCAGCTACCCGGCGGCATTCTTCAACCATGGAAAGAAAGACCTTCGGACGAAGAGACTGAGGACCGTCGCTCATCGCTTCCTCAGGACGGACGTGGACTTCTACCAGCAGTCCGTCGGCGCCGGCTGCAACGGCCGCTCTAGAGACGGCAGGCACCAGATCCGCCCTCCCCACCGCGTGACTCGGGTCGACGATTACCGGAAGATGTGTAAGTTGTTTTAGAAGAGGTATGGCGCTGATATCGAGGGTATTTCGGGTTTCGGTTTCAAAGGTTCGGACTCCCCTCTCGCACAGAATTACCTTCTCGTTTCCCTGCGCCATGATGTATTCGGCCGACATGAGAAATTCCTTTATGGTCGCGCAGAGGCCGCGTTTCAAGATAACAGGTTTATCGATGTTGCCCACCTCTGTAAGGAGCCTGAAATTCTGCATGTTGCGGGTGCCGATCTGGATGATGTCTGCATACTTGCAAACCAGAACGATGTCTCTTGGATCCATGAGTTCGGTTACTACCTTCATGCCGGTCTTATCACGAACTCCGGCAAGAAATTTTAGCCCCTTTTCTCCCCAGCCCTGGAATGCATATGGCGATGTGCGCGGTTTGAATGCGCCGCCGCGCAAAAAACGAACCCCGGCAGGCTCGACCGCTTCGGCGATCTCCTCCAGGACCTCCCGGCTTTCGACCGCGCATGGCCCCGCGATAACCTGGATCTGAGGACCGCCGATTTCAAAACCGCCTACATCGACCACGCTGTTTTCAGCCTTGAATTCCCTGCTGACCAGCTTGTACGGTTTTAAGATCGGGAGCACCTTCTCCACTCCGGGGAAGGACTCCATGGGGATTTCCGCAAGAATTCGTTCATCCCCGATAGCACCTACGATAGTCCTCTGCTCGCCTTTGGAAACATGCGCCCGAAGACTCATATCCTCAAGACGCCGGACTATTCTCAGCAGGTCTTCTTCCTGGTGATCCGGCCGCATCACAATTATCATGACATTTCCCCCCCATTATTGATTTTGAATTAAAAAAGCCGTGAGCGCTTCAGGCGCTCACGGCTTTTGGACAGGCAAATCGAATTGTCAGTATCCGAGCGTTCCTGAAGCATCCCCCTCGACGGGGTAAGAATAGGCGCAATAATAATAAAGCCGGGTATGCATATCTTCTCCTAGCAAAGAAAGTATAGACTTCATAAAGGGAACTTTGTCAAGAGAAATTGATCTGCCCCATCGCTCTTTGCGCTTACACGTATTCAAGTTTTCGCATCAGCACCGACTCATATCCGGCCTCCAACACGCTGCACCCAAGGATCCTTTCCCCATCCTTCGTCTTGGCCCGGACGCAGACTTCTTCCACTCTCTCGTTAATTCCGGCTGAATCTCCGGAAAAGTACAGAATCAGGTCAGGAATGCCGTCGCCGTTTATATCCCTCAGACTGCGGGCATACTTCTCCGGATCTCTCATATCTTCAATGGGCCCGGCTCTCCCAGGTCCGATCCTGACTGAAGAAGGGTCTACCTGCCGCGGGTCGAAGTCGAAACCGTCGCGTTCTTTGACAGCACTCAAAATCACGACGGAAATTCTTCTATCTTCCAGGTAATTGTCACTGACCGAGCCGACCAGCACTTTGACGTTGCGGCGGTGAAGGACCTTTACCCAGGGAAAGAGCCCAAACCATAGGAAGCCCGCTCCCACTGCAATTCCAATGATGGGAAGGAAACTCAGGCCGAGCGCGATAAAAAGCAAACCTATCGTGATAAGCAAGACGCTCCTGATTAAAATCCTCCCCTGCTCCTCTTTTTGACTGTCCATGATCGTCCTCCAGACTCAAAAACTGGAAATCTATTAGGGATTTATAAATAAGTTAAGGAGATCTGACACAGCTGTCCGCCGGGTGAGTAGTCAGATTCAGCAAGATTGGCTCGTGAATCGGGTTTCATGGCGGAGGGGTCATGTCGGCATTATCTTTGTGTTTAGGATGGTTCATGCTTCACCGGATCTTCTCGTCGTTCGCGGATTACCACTTAAGAAGGAGGCGCAAAGTAAATGGCTCGGCCAATATGGAAAGGAAGCATTTCCTTTGGACTCGTAAACATACCCATTTCCGTCTACTCCGCTGAAAAAAAGAGCGATATGCATTTCAAGCTGCTCGACAAGCGCACCAAATCAGAGATCCGCTACGAAAGGGTAAGCGCTGAAACGGGCCAGCAGGTGCCTTTGGACCAGGTGGTCAAAGGCTATAAATATCATGGAGGTGACTACGTCATCCTTACGGAGGAAGACTTCAAGAGAGCAGCGGTCGAAGCCACACAGACGATAGAGATCGCGGATTTCGTTCCCCTGAGTTCCATTGCATACAATTTTTTCGAGAAGCCCTATTATGTGGTCCCCGAAAAAAAGGCCGAAAAAGGATACGTGCTCCTCAGGGAAGTGCTCAAGCGCACAGGCAGGGTTGCCATATCCAAAGTCGTTATAAGGTCCCGCCAATACCTCTCGGCCCTGATACCTGAAGGAGACGGGCTGATACTGAATATCCTGCGCTTTCACGACGAGCTTCGTGACCCTTCTGAATACAACTTGCCTCCCGCAGGCGTCGAGCAATACAAAATTTCCGACAGGGAACTCCAGATCGCCGAGATGCTCGTTGAAAGCATGACAAGCGAATGGGATCCCCGCCGGTATCATGACGACTACCGCGAAGCCATAATGGATTGGATAGAGAAAAAGGCGCAGGCAGAGGGCGCAATGCCGCAGCCCGAAGGCGAAGCGGAAGGGAAAGCAGAGACCGGAAAGGTCGTGGACATGATGGAGCTTCTGAAAAAGAGCGTCCAAATGGCGTCGAGCCGGCGTTCAAAAGAGCGCGTAAGGGAAAAAGCGCAGGATGCGGCGTGAGAGACAGGACTGAACATTCGACTGCGTCGCGGGTTATTCGAGTTTTCTCAAGAAATCATGAAGGATGTCCTCGGCGCGATAACCTTTAAGTCTTGCGATATTCACCAGCCGGGCCATAAGCCGGCCAAGATCGTCCTGAGACCCGGCCCAGCCGTGTTCGATCCCACTCGCCAATTCGCCGCTCTCCCTGGCAAATTCGCGCCCCTGTTTCCGAAGGTCATTCCAATCCACATCCTCTCTGTGTGACAGGCGCGAAAGAATTCTATATGCACGCATGAGAGCCGGCAGCGATTCCGGGACCGGTTCGGTTCGAGTTTTGCCGCTGGCGCTCTTTTCCGTTGCTTTTATCTTTTCCCAGTTATCTTTGACCTCTTCCGCCGAAGCTACGCTGGCTTCCCCAAAAACATGCGGGTGTCTGCGGATCATTTTTTCGCCGATCGTCCGGCAAACTTCCTCGAGGCTGAAGTCTCCCCTCTGCTCGTATAAATAAATGAGGAACAACGCCATAAAAAGAACGTCTCCAAGTTCTTCGGCAGCCTCTTCAGTTCTTCCGGTCCGTATTGCAGCCGCTGCTTCGTGGGATTCTTCGACCAGGTATGTCTGAACTGTTTCAGGCGTTTGCCTGCGGTCCCAGGGGCAACCGGTTTCACTTCGCAACCGTTCGATTATCAGCAGGATTTCCTCTATTCCTTTACAGCGGTCATTCTTTGTTTTTTCCATCTTTTCCTTTCGAATCATTGCTGCGCCCCAAAAACGAATCCAGTAAGTTCGATGTTCGGTCGGACACAAGCTTTTTGACGTCCTGCTGCTTCCTGGAAAGTTCTTCCTGCACTTTGCCGGGCGCCAGTTTATAGAGAAATCGGGAAGTCTCCATGATTATGGGCGCAAGCTTTGACTGAGCGATCAACGAGGAATTGCCGCCTGCAGAAAACAGCGTCAAAACAGAGATCGCCACAATCGCGAAAAGGAGTGCTTTGCCAAATCCGATCATTCCGCCCCAGAGCCGGTCAAGAAAGCCCATACCGGCGCTGCGTATGACCCTGGCAATCCACGATCCCGCCACAGCGATACTGAACCAGGTCAACAGAAACAACATTATGAAGCCAAGCGGCCGCGCGGCGGTACCTGAGATAGAGGGGAATTGCCTGATAATAAAAGCGCTCACCACCAAGTACTGGTGAACAGCTACAAGAAAACCGGCCAAAATCCCGGCGACTCCAAATATCTGCGAAACAGCGCCGCGCATAAGCCCTCTGAGTATCCAGAAAGCCCCTACACAGATCAGAACCCAGTCGAGTATATTCATTTTCGCTCCCTGCTTCTCCGTTCCAGTTCTTCCCGTTCCACGTTTCTCCCTTCCGATTTATACAAAGTGCTGTTGTCATGGGGAAAATTGCGTGATAATAATACTGGTTTCGCTTAACGGGCAGCAACTGAACCGATATACAACTTTTCCCGAGGTAAAACGATATTGGTCCACACAGTCTCCAACCGCAAAAAAGAACACGACGGGAGCTCTATTCAGGTTGCTTTTGACGATAACAGACTGCTTCAGTTGCTTGCGGGAGAACAAAACGCCCACCTCAAAATAATCGAAAGACAACTTGATGTCCAGATTCACCTTCGCGGAAACCAGCTGACAATTTCCGGAGCCCCGGCTGATGCGGAACTCGTCGAGCGGCTTCTTCATGAACTGGCGGAGCTGATTCAAGACGGTTACCCGCTGTATGAGAGCGATATCCTCTTTGCGATTCAGATCCTGAGTGATAATATCAGCCGCCGTTTAAAAGACATTTTCCTGGACCAGGTTTTTATAGCCTCTAATAAAAGGGCTATCAGCCCGAAGAGTATAAAGCAGAAAGAATACATAGAAGCTATTCGCAGCTATGACATAGTGTTTGGGATAGGGCCGGCAGGGACCGGTAAAACATACCTTGCGATGGCGATGGCAGTTGCGTCGATGTCAAAGGACGTTGTGCGGCGCATAGTTCTTGTCCGCCCCGCAGTTGAAGCCGGCGAAAAACTGGGGTTCCTTCCGGGAGATCTGGCCGAGAAGGTGAACCCATATCTGCGGCCACTCTATGACGCCCTGCACGACATGATGGATTTCGAGCGCGCAACTAATTTGATCCAGAGAGGAGCTATAGAGGTGGCCCCCCTTGCATTTATGCGGGGCCGCACCCTGAATGATTCCTTTGTAATTCTGGACGAAGCGCAGAATACGACCGCCGAGCAGATGAAAATGTTTCTGACGCGGCTGGGCATTGGTTCCAAAGCTGTCGTAACAGGCGATATAACCCAGATAGATCTGCCCGAGAACAAGCCTTCCGGGCTGGTGGAAGCCATGGGCCTGCTCGAAGGAATTCGCGGAATTCGAATGGTCTATTTCACAAAACGGGACGTGGTCAGGCACAAACTCGTTCAGGACATAATAGACGCTTACGAGAGAGCCGAGAAAAGAAAGAACCCGACCACCAGGGACGTCGAAAGAAACTAAGCATGGAACGCGAGAAGCGGGAACCCGAAAAGGGCAGGAACAAATCCAGGCTTAAACTGCTGGACATATCTATTCCCTGGGATCTTCAAGGCTTTTATTACCGCAAGTGGCTGCTGCTTGCGTGCTTGAGCCTTGTCATAGCAACTTTGGTGATTCCTTCATTCATTGTCGAAAATCCGCTCTACAGGCTGGGTGAAATCGCGGATCGCAACGTTAAGGCAAAACATGATTTCCTGGTTGAGGACGAAGAAGCGACGACAAAGAAACGAGAGGAGGCGATCCGCCAGTCGCCTGTTGTCTACGATCTTGACGAGAGAATCACCAGGAGCCTTATCGACAAACTCGAGGCCTCGTTCAAGGCAATGCGGGAAGTTCAGGCGGGCATCGAATCGGAGCACAAGCCGGCGGATTCCAGCCAGAAACAGCTAAAACCGGCAAGGCTTCCAGCAAATGCTGAAAGTGGTTCCTCCGTTGTTCCAAACGATGACGACCAGATCCAGGAGAAAAAAAAGGATTTCGAAGAGTTTCTTGGCTGCTCGCTTAAAGGCGACGCCTTCAAGTGTCTCGTCGAGCAGCAGTTCAGCCTTGAAGTCCAGGAAAGGATTCAAAATCTTTTAAAAACCACTATGGACCACGGCATCGTTGCCGGTAAAGCATGGGGACAAAACGACCAGAACGCAACCCTTCTTATTCACAAACTGGATACGGGTGAAGAAACCCTGGTCCCTCCGCCGTTTCGTTATCCGGATCTCGATGAAGCCCGCAAGATGATCGTCATGAAGGCGTTGGAACCAGGAGGAGATGTTAGAGAACTGCTGCTGATATCTTCGGTCGTTTCATCTCTTTTACAACCGAATCTTACGTTCAATCTGGACGCCACAGAAAAAAAACGCGAGGAGGCATACAGTTCGGTTAAACCTGTCTTTATCAAAATAGCCCGAAACGAAATGCTGGTTCGGGAAGGGCAAAGCATCGGCCGTGAGGAATTGCTCAAGTTAAGGTATCATTTAAGAAACTCATCGGATAAATCCTGGCCTTTTGTCTTCCTGGCGATTTTCATATTCAGCATGGTCTCCATCGGCGTTGTCCTGCATGTTGGAAAACAGAGCCTCCCACATATACGAATGGATATGCATGACTGCATATTTTTGGGCATACTCCTGGTCTGTTTACTGGTGCTGTCCAGGGCGGGGCTTTGGATTGGAGACGGGATAGGAGACAGCTCGGGAATAATTTCCACAAAGGGCTTCATTTATGCCATTCCTCTTAGCGCCGGCGCGATGATCGCCTGCATCTTTTTCGGGGTCACCGTTTCCCTTATTTTTTCACTAGTGGTCACGCTCTTTTCCGGGATGATTTTCGGCAAAGAGTTTGCGATGTTTTTCTATTTTATGATCGGCGCTTTCGTTGCCGCACATGGTGTTTCGCAGTGCAGGACCCGGATGGTCCCGATAAAGGCCGGCCTGCTCGTCGGCTTGACAAACGTCATTTTAATAGTGCTAAGCGCCTTTCTACAGGACCAGTGGGTATTTCTGAAGGTCCTCGCGGATTCCTTTTTTGGATTCTCCGGAGGCATTTTCGCCGGGATTCTCGCAACCGGCCTGACCCCGCTTGCCGAGATACTTTTCGGCTACACCACAGACATCAAGCTTCTCGAACTGGCCACAATGGATCAGCCGCTCCTGCGTGAGCTTATGCTTGAAGCTCCCGGCACCTACCATCACAGCATAATAGTGGGCAATATGGTCGAAACGGCGGCAAAGTCGATCGGCGCAAATTCCCTTCTTGCCAAGGTAGCTGCCTATTACCATGACATCGGCAAGATAAAAAAGCCTCTCTATTTCATCGAAAACCAGTTCGAGGGTGCAAATCGCCATGAGAAGCTGGCTCCCTCGATGAGCGCCCTCATTCTGATTTCTCACGTAAAGGATGGGGTGGAACTTGCCAGGGATCAACACCTGGGCAAGGAAATCATAAACATTATCAGCCAGCACCACGGAAAGAGCTTTATTTCCTTCTTCTACAACAAGGCGATGGAAGCGCGAGAAAAAGCCAAGAATGCAAAGGCCTCTCCCCTCCCTCCGATCGAGGCCGACGATTACCGCTATCCCGGTCCCAAACCCCAAACCAAAGAAGCAGGGCTGGTAATGCTTGCCGACGTGGTGGAAGCGGCCTGCCGCACTCTTACGGAGCCTACCCCCGCCAGAATTCAGGGTCTTGTAAACAAGCTGCTAAACGGCATATTCAGCGATGGGCAACTTGACGAATGCGAGCTCACCTTAAAGGACATCCACCAGATAGCCAAGCATTTCAACCAGATCCTGGCGACCATACATCACAAGCGGATCGAGTATCCGGTGGTTGCCAACGGAAAGGCAAAAATGGATGCCCCTGATACAGGTCACGAACCAAAGCAGGATAAAGATAAGCCCGGCGGCCATAAAGAACGCGGCAAAACGGATCTTAAGCGCCTTGGGATACACTGAATCGGAACTAAGCGTTCTGATCGTCGACGATGAAGAGATGGCTAAGCTCAATCAGCAGTACCGTCAGATCGATCGTACCACGGACGTACTTTCCTTTCCTATGCTCGAAGGCGAATTCGGCGAGATCGCTCCGGAAATGCTGGGAGACGTAGTCATTTCCGCACAGACCGCCAGAGCAATGAGCGATGAGACCGGGGCGGCGCTCCGATCGGTTACGGACCTTCTTCTCATACACGGCATCTTGCATTTACTCGGCCAGGACCATGAGGCAGGCCCAACCGAAGCCAGGCAGATGAAAGCCAATACCGAAGAACTCCTTAAGATGCTCGGTCACGGAGTTAATGAATTCGAGTGGTTCTTCGATACAGATCGAAGTTTCGCGCGAAGGCGCGAAGACACGAAGCCTGGCGAGAAGAAATAATAAAATGGAGATCGCCGTTGAGGATTTTTGGGAGATGGAGTCAAACGGATCGTGAATAATCATTCAGACCTTTTTGGCACGTCGTGCCTTCGCGTGCAACAAGGTTTCCAGCAACTACCCTGATTTCTCGTTTTTGCGTTTCCGCATGAACGAAGTTTGAGGAGCAAAATTGCCCAGACTCGCTATCAATGTTGACCACGTAGCAACAGTTAGGCAAGCCCGTCTCGCCCCCGAGCCGGACCCGGTTGCCGCAGCGATGTTCGCCGAGCTTGCGGGAGCACACGGGATAGTTGTTCACTTAAGGGAAGACCGCCGCCACATCCAGGACAGGGACGTCGCCGTTCTTCGCAAAACCATCAAGACCAAGTTCAACCTCGAGATGGCGGCGACAAAGGAGATGGTGGAAATTGCCCAGAAGGTGAAGCCCGACGTCGTAACCCTGGTCCCCGAAAAACGCAAGGAACTTACGACCGAAGGCGGCCTCGATGTAGTGCAGTTCGAGACCTCTATTAAAAAGGTGGTCGAGTCGCTTCACGGCAGCGCAATTGCAGTCAGTCTTTTTATAGAACCGGATGGCAAATTCATCAAAGCCGCCCAAAGGCTTGAAGCCGATTACGTCGAGTTGCATACCGGGGCCTTTGCGGAAGCCAAGTCTTTTGCAAGCCGCCAGGAGCAGTTTGAACGGTTAATCACCGCGGCCAGGCTTGCACAAAAACTAACGATCGGAGTACACGCAGGACATGGGGTCGATTACCAGAACATCCTCTGGCTAAGGAACATAACCGAAATAGAAGAATATAGCATCGGACACTCGATAATCGCGCGAGCCGTCCTGGTAGGTATGGACAGGGCTGTTCGCGAAATGCTCCATCTAATGAGCTGACCGGAATGCCCATTTACGGAGTCGGTATAGACCTGGTTCGCGTGGAACGGCTCGAAAAACTTCTCGATCGCTGGGGCGAACGCTTTGAGATCCGGGTCTTCACTGAATTCGAAAGGCAATTCTGCTCCGGGAGGAGAAACCGCGTCTCCTGCCTCGCCTTAAGGTTCGCCGCAAAAGAAGCCTTCGTAAAAGCCCTCGGCCTGGGAATGAGAAAGCCGGTCCTCTGGCGCGACATCGAAGTCAGGCCCAACGCCCTGGGAAAACCCGAAATCACCCTCACGCCTCGAGCCCTCGAATATTGCGAGGAAAAAGGCATCTGTTGCTGGCATCTCAGTTTGACCGATGAGGGGGAGTACGGGGCAGCGGTGGTGGTTATAGAGACGCAATAAAACTGGTGCGGAGATAGGCAGAGGTCCGGAAAGGACTTATGAACCCTACGGGCCTTGATTTTTTCAAAAAATGTTTATCAGTTTTTCAGCTCTCTTTGTGTCTCCTCGGTAAATTCAAATTGCTCAGGTAACGGAAGGCGCGCCTTGCGGCCTCCTCGGCATTCTCCGAGTAGGTGTAGAGTTCCACCGTTACAAAACCGGAAAAACCCGTACTTTCAATGGATTCGAGCACGCCGGGCAGATCTATGGCCCCATCGCCGGGCATAAGGTGGTGATGCAGACGGGAAGACGCGATATCCTCGAGGTGAAAATGCGGCGCGAAGTCCTTTAGTTTCATCACCAGAGCGGACGGGTCCTCACCTACGCAGAAAAAGTGACCGATGTCAAAGTTGAGACCGAAAACAGCCGGGTCCAGCTTGTTGTAAATCTCCATAAACTGAGAACTGTTTTCGATAAGAAGTCCCGGTTCCGGTTCGATCAGTATCTTTACTCCTTTGTCGCGCGCCCTTCCCTCCACTGCCTCCAGACCGGCTAAAAAATGGGAAATGCCTTCTTCGCGGGAAATCCCCTCCAGAGGTCCGCCTGGTTCTGTCGAGATGTGGGGCGCGCCAAGCTTTTCAGCCAGATCGATGCACCTCAGAGTATATTCGATTCTTCTTGCCCTCTCACCCGGGTCTTTTTCTATCCAGGAAGGGTGGTAAACGTCTCCGTCGGCATTGTGCATGAATGCATTGAGGTTCGAAATCCCGATGCGTTTTTCCTCTAAAAGCTTCCTGGTTTGCCTTATTTCATCATCAGTGAAATATAGCGGGTAGGCATGAGGGACATCGGCCATGATTTCAATACCTTGATAGCCGATGTCGGCAAGAAGGCAGATCGTTTCCAAAAGAGTGCAATGGAGAAACGCATTCGAGCTGAAGGCAAATTTCATTTTCGAAGTCCTGTTCAAAAAAAGTTCTTGAGATAGTCGAAGGATTTTTCCGCAGCCTCCCCCGGGTTTTCGGGGAAAGTGTAAAGCTCGACGGTCACGAATCCATCATAATTGATGGCGGCCAGGGCCCGGAAAACGTCTTCGAAGTCGATCTCCCCTTCTCCTGGAATAAGATGATAATGTTTCCGCTTACCAATATCTTCAATGTGAATATGAAAAATTCTCGGGCCAAGCGTCTGCGTTACATGAGCCGGAGTCTCGCCTGCAAGATAGCTGTGACCCAGGTCCAGGTTCGCCCCAAAGTTTTCAGCGTCCACTTCCAGGATCAACGATTCCAATTCCTCTGCCCGCTCCACAAGAAGCCCCGGCTCATATTCCATGCCCACCCTGATATCTTTGGCGGCCGCATATTCGACTATGTCCAGGAGGGATAGTTTCAGCAAAGCCAAAGATTTCTCAGGCTTAACGCCGGGGACCATCCTCCCCGAGGTAATGCTGACGTTCCCACAGGAAAGAAATCTTGCCATATCGATGCACTTTTTAGTGTATTCGACCCGCCATTTCCTGGCCTCTTCATCGGGATTGGCAAGCGATGGTTCAAAGAGAGGCTCCCAAAACTTTGCCCCGTAATAACCGGCAGCCGTATTGGCGTTTATGTTGGCGACCTGAATCCGGTTTTTTTCGAGCGATGAGGCTATCTCCTGCATTCCAGCTTCCGCCGGAATGACGGCGGCCTTTGTCGGGTATGGATACAGGTGCGGGACATCGGCAAGGATTTCCACGCCCGAATATCCCGTGTTGGCAATAATCTCGATCGCCTCGGGAACGGAAAACCTGACGAAAGCGTTGGTGCTGAAGGATAGTTTCATAACAGATATCGGATGTCGGGTGTCAGGTATCGGAAAAAATCATGCAGATGTCAAATATTAAAATCCGACCTTCCTCCATCCTCCGTCCTCCTTCCTCCGACCTCGTGCTCCGTCATCCGCCATCCGTCCTCCGTAAGCCTACCTGCCGACAGGCAAAAGAGTACACGAAGGAGGCAAAGCGCCGCTTTCCACTACGACATCTATGGCAATTCCCCCTCTCGCATTCCAGATACCGGTCACGCGGATAAACTTTGGCGACATTATTTCCTTCAGGCGGTCATGGATGTATACGGTACAATCTTCGTGGAAAGCGCCATAGTTGCGGAAGCTCCCCAGAAAAAGCTTCAGCGATTTGCTTTCAACCAGCCGGTCTGAAGGCACGTAGTCGATTACTATCGATGCAAAATCCGGCTGACCGGTTATCGGACACAAAGTGGTAAATTCCGGGGCGCTCAGCCGAACCACATAGTCGGTTCCCTGATGTGCGTTTTGGAATGTCTCCAGGACGGCTTTTTGCGGTGTCCGGGGTATTTTCGCTTTCTTGCCAAGCTGGGTAAGTTTGTTGGTATCTCGTTCCATTTTCAGTCCGTTTCAACGTCGAGGCGCCGCCCCCCGGTCAACCCAGGCCAGCCCTGCAACGCCACTGCGCGCTCATGGCGCATACGGCGTCGGGTCGGCTATTCCTGCTTCGACAAAGCCTTTCCTGCGCAGGATGCAACTGTCGCATCTCCCGCACGCTCTGTCAAATGGATCGGGATCGTAGCAGGAATGAGTTATTGAGAAATCGACCCCGAGCTCCGCTCCTTTTTTTATGATTTGCGCCTTCGTCATTTTAATCAGAGGCGTATGGATGTTTATGCGCATTCTGCCTTCGACGCATTCCTTAAGGGCAAGGTTTGCCATTTTCTCGAAAGATTCAATGTATTCCGGCCTGCAATCGGGGTAGCCTGAATAGTCCAGGGCATTTACCCCTATAAAGATATCGGAGGACTTTAGCGTTTCCGCCCACGCAAGGGCAAATG
>Ga0326728_10017701_pt1 | contig 14200 bp, 7 predicted proteins | sample MB3enrmetagenome_FD_207602 | JGI IMG/M metagenome (GOLD analysis project Ga0326728, IMG submission 207602) | Lab enriched peat soil microbial communities from McLean, Ithaca, NY, United States - MB31MN | ecosystem: Environmental > Terrestrial > Soil > Wetlands > Peat | place: USA: New York...
GCCGCCCCACCATGGCGGAAAGCTTCATGAGGCTCAGGCCGGTCACGCCGGCCAACGCTACGATGGGGATTCCGAGCCCGCCGAATGCCACCGACGTGGTGTTGGCGATCAGGGCGAGGGTCACAGCCCGGCGCGGCTTGAAGCCCAAGCCAAGTAGCAGAAAACCTGCCACGGCGACGGGAGTGCCAAAGCCGGACGTGCCTTCCAGCAAAGCGCCGAAACAGAACGCCACCAGGATGACTTGAACGCAGGGGTCTCCGGAGGCGTGTTCGCTCATCCATCGGCGCAATAAATCAAAATTGCCTATGTCGACGGAAAGATTGTAGAGCCACAGGCCCGCAAAGACCATCCAAAGGATCGGCCAGACGGCATAGGCAAACCCATACACCCCACCCAAAACCGCCAAGGGCAGAGGCATGCCCCACACAAAAATGGCAAGGAGGAACGCCGTTGCCAACCCGAGCGCAGCTGACAACGCTCCGCTTTTGCGCAGCCAGCCCATCAGGATTAGAACCACGGCCAGCGGCAGGGTGGCGATGAGCGCGGAGATCCCGAGACTATGCGCTGGCGCCAGCGGCTGAGGCCACAAAAACGCCAGATCTAAAATCGCCACCGGCGGGCGTGGCGTCAGGAAAGAGAAGAGGGGAGTTGTCAACATGTGCCGTCCTTGAGCGGCGGCCTTTTAGCCGGGCCGCGGCTCGCCCCGCGCGCGCGTGAGCGATTTCCAAGCGACCGCGCTTTGTGAACTAACTTCCTTCAAGATTATTGATGCTGGCTATTTCCTGCTTGGTAAAGCCTACGAGCTCCGGCTCAATGGCGATGGCCATGCCGGTTCGCGCCCACACCGTTTTCCGGACGTGCTGGGCCAGGGCGATCACGTCTTGCGCCGTCGCGCCGCCCTGGTTGATCAGCACCAGCGGCTGGGCTTCATTCACCTGCGCGCCGCCGATGCAATGTCCCTTGAGGCCGCAGATTTCGATCAAGAAAGCTGTGGGAATCTTGATCCGGTCCGCCGAGGGGAAACGATTCCGTATTTCTTCCAGCCGAGCCAGTTCGCGCGGTGGAAAGTTGCGCCGGAGCATTTCGCGCAGCGCCGCATATTCGGTTTCGAGGAGCGACAAATTCTTGAAGAATGAGCCGGCATTCCCGCCTCGCTCCTCGCGCGGGAAGGGAAACTTCCGGTCGCGGATGGAGATGATCGCCTGGCGGATCTCGGTGAGCGAAGGCTGCTGGATGCCGCGCTCCTGGAAATAAGCCCGCACGTCCGGATAATCAAGCTGGGGGCGGGTGTGCTTGGCGAGGCGGAGCGTCAGCCCCGTAATGATCAGTTTGCCGCGCGCCGTGGTGTTGAAGATGCTGCGCCGGTAGCCAAAAGCACAATCGGCGGCGCTGAGAACGTGGAGCGCGCCGGTCGAGATCTCTATCACCCGCGCCGACTGCACGACGTCGCTCGCCTGCTGGCCGTATGCGCCGATGTTTTGTACGAGCGCCGCTCCCACCTGGCCGGGAATGTGGGAGAGGTTTTCAATTCCCCACCAGTTGCGTTCTACGGCATGTTGCACCAGGTCGTCCCAAATTTCTGCGGCGTTCACTTCCAGGGTCACAGCCTCGGGGTCTTCATCCCGGATTTCGATCCCACGGCAAGCCGAATGCACCACCACCCCCTCAAAGCCGCGGTCACTCACCAGGATGTTGCTGCCACCTCCGAGGACGAAGAGCGGCAGAGAGTTCTTGCCGGCCAACTCCAAGGCTCCCCGGAATTCCTCCAGGGAACCGGCAAGGGCAAAATACCGCGCCGGCCCGCCTACCTTGAAGGTAGTGTAAGGCTTTAGTGGCTCGTCCACCCACAGCGGAAGCGACGGTAAGCCAGGACCAACGGCCATAGCAGGTGATTGTAACAGGCCTTCCTCAATCGAAAATCGCAAATCGGAAATCGCAAATGGCTCAATGGACGCGCCGCTGCTGGCCCGCCCAGTATTTTTCGCGTAGAACTTTTTTCAGGATTTTCCCTGTCCCACCTTTCGGCAGGGCGTCAGCAAATTCAATGGATTTGGGAATCTTGAATCCCGCCAGGTGCTTCCGGCAATGGTCCATGATTTCGGTTTCGCTGGCTTGGCGGCCCGCCTTCAGGGTGATGATAGCCTTGGCGACTTCTCCCCATTGCTCGTCCGGAATGGCGATGACCGCGCATTCCAGGACGGCGGGGTGCTCGTAAAGTACGCGCTCAATCTCCGCGGAGGCCACGTTCTCGCCGCCGCTCAAAATCATGTCTTTGGCGCGATCGACAATGAGAATGTAACCTTCCTCATCGAGTGTGGCCAGGTCCCCGGTGTGAAACCAACCGTCGCGAAGGGCGGCGGCCGTCGCTTCCGGCTGGCGCCAGTAGCCTTCCATGACCACGTCGCCACGCACTATGACTTCGCCCACCTGCTTGCCGTCGGCCCCCACGTCGCGGCCATCGAAATCGACCACGCGAATTTCGCTGCCCGCCAGAGCGTAGCCTGCTGTTGCCTTGCGGCGGAGATTCTCCTCCTCGGGGTCATCCGCGAGGTGCTCCTTGATGTGGGCGAGGGTGATGACGGGTGACGTTTCCGTCAGACCGTAGCCTCCCTTGGCGATGCAACTGGGGATTTTCTTTTCCACTTCCTGCAAGAGGGCGGTGTTGGCGGGCGCACCACCGATCATGACTTCACGCACGCTGGTCAAGTCATAGCGGGAAAAACCCGGATGGTTCAACAGTGCGATAGTCATGGCGGGAACCATTTGCAGGCGCGTGACTCGCTCCCGCTGGACGAGGTCGAGGACCGTCGTCGGGTCAAACCTGCGGAGCATCACGTGCCGCCCGCCCAACAGGGTGAAGATGTGGGGCGCGCCCCAACTGTTCACGTGGAAGAGTGGCACCGTGTAGAGATGCACATCGTGATCAGAGGCCCCCATACCCAGGGCGGTGTAAAACGCGTGCAGGTAGAGATTGCGGTGCGTCAGCATGACCCCCTTGGGATACGCCGTCGTGCCACTGGTGTAAAAAAGCTCGGCTACGGAGTTCTCATCAATCTCGCGGAAATCGATATCGGCGGGCTCGGAGGCCGCCAGCAACTCGTCATAGAACTTTTCCTGCGCCCAGGCCGGCTTGACATCGCGCAAGGCGATGTAGTGCTCAACTGACTGCACGCCCGGCCGCAGGGCCTCGACAAGCGGGATGAACTCGGGATCAAAGCAGAGCACTCGCGGGGCGGCGTCGTTCAGAATGTAAGTCAGCTCTTCCGGGGTCAGGCGGATGTTCATCGCCAGCAGAATGGCGCCGATCTGCGGCACCCCGTAATAGGCTTCCAGCAGGCGATGGCAATTGAAGCTCAGGTAAGCAACGCGGTCGCCTTTGCGTACACCCAGACGCAAGAGCGCGGCAGAAAGCCGGTCAGCGCGCTCGTTGAACTCGCGATAGGTGAATCGATCGTCGCCGCACACGACGCCCACTTTGCGGCCAAACAATTGCCCCGCGTGCCGCTTCAACCGGACGGGTGTTAAGGGGAGCAGCATTTGCACCTCGCGTAATTTTAGAGTTATGCCCTGGAATATACCACAGGAGGAGCAAGGCCGTGGCATTACCGCAGTATTTGTATCCCCCCATGCGCCTCCAAGCCCGTTCACATGGGTTCGATCCGATACCACTCACCGGTCATGGTGGGAAATTGCACGACGCTGCCCTTCACTGAAACCGCGAGTGGCTCGTTCTGCCCCACACGCGTGACCTCAACTTGTTTCCCCGGCCAGGGATTTTCTAACTTGGCCGTCGCCCCTTTTTCACTGAACAAAGTCACACGCGAAACGGTTTTGCCATCGTACACGGCGCTGAGCAGCAAAGCCCCGGCGGCGCGCAGGTTGCGGAAGCGCGCGCGTCCCAGACCCTGGGTGTTGGGGAACAGGCGGAGTGTGCCGGTGTAGCTCTGAATCATGCATTCATTGAGCACGGCGGGCAAAGACAGGTTTTCCGTCCAGATTCCCATGCGCATCATAAAGTCGAAATTGGTGTTGTCAGAGTACCGGCCATCGATCTGCCGGACGCGGTCGCCGGCGACGCCATCGGGCAGGCGGCAATACCGAACTTCATTCTTGAACCATGCGAGGTCCAGCATCCCCAGGCGCGCGCGGATCAAGGGTTGGAAGACAAGATCGTTGCCGCCTTCCAAACGAATGGTGCGGGCCGTGCGCCGGGCGATTTCCAGGTGCTCTTCATGGCGGCCGATTCCCACCTGGTCGCCGGGAAAGACGGGCGCAAGGGTGACGGGAATGTTGTAGACATGCTCGGGCGGCGCGTTCAGCACGTCGAGCCACACTTCGCCTTCAGGCCCCGGCGTTTTCGGATAGGGCGCCAGGTTCTCGCGGACCTCGGTCCACTGGGCGCGCTCGCTCTCATCGCGCTGGAGAATTCGTGAGGCCTCCAGCATGGCGTCAAGCAGGAATTCCGACAGCGCCAAATCCATGATGCAGTCTTTGTTGAGCCGGAAGTCCACCGTGCAGCCCCAGTTTTCCGGCGAGGCGCTGGGAACGATGTGGTATCTCCCATCGGCTTCCTTCTTCACAAAGGCGACGATGAAATCGGTGGCCGCGCGCAGCAGGGGATAAACTCGGCGGAGAAAATCCTGGTCGAGGGTGTACTGATACTGCCACCAGAGGCTCTCGACCGTCCAAGGCGTTTCACAAACTTCGTAACCCCAAGGCGGCGCGGGATAGGGCACCACTTGGCTGGGAACAGGGTAGGCAGAATGCGGGAAAAAAGCACCGGGCATGCCCATCTTTTCCCGTGCATAGTTGCGGGCGAGGGGAAGAAGATTCTCGACAAGCTCCACATAGGGAAGATTTTGGTCGACATGGTTGCTGGAGAGGAGTCCCCAGAAAACCTGCTGGGTGTTGTAGTTCATGTGATAGTCGCCATGCCAGGCGGTGCCGATCTTGCCGCTGGTCCAGTTGCCGAACAATCCCGGCGCCACCTTGCCCTCACGCAGGCAGCAAGCCAGGAAATACTGGTTGTGGTACCAGATCATTTCCAATTCCTTGTCTTCCAACTCCACCGCCGATCGCGACCAAAAACTTTTCCAGGCGATTTCGGTTTCCTGCGCAAGTTGCTTGGGGGGGATCTGTGCAAGGCGCGCCGCTTCTTGCTTCGCGAAGGTGACGTTGTCCGCGTGGTCGCGAGGCGTGAAGAGCGTGAGGTCCAGCCGCAAAGGCTGCGTTTTTTGGCTGCGGAGGAACACGTAAAAGGGACCCTGCACTTCGCCGGCCGCCTTGCTGCCCGGTTCCAGTTTCTTCAGCCGCTCCTGCATTTCGTCCAGGCCCTCGATTGACCATGCGCCGGCAACGTGGCCACATAGCGCAAAATTGCGATCTTTATCCGTACGCGCAGGATTGGGATTGTCTCCCGTCGGCACGGTGGCAGGGAAGTGTTGGTAGCCGAAGAAATCCGCGAAGCCTTCGCCGGCGCTGCCATCAAGTTCCGGTGGCGGAAGCTGGGCCTGCACGTCGACGTTCGGAAAGTAGGCGATGGAAACGATGGGCGCCGGCGCATCGCTCCAAACCAGCACGTGACCTGAATGCCAATTCACGAAGCACCACATCGTCACCTTTTGGCGATGGCCGCGAAGGTCGTCGTGCTCGAGTTCGAGTGTGAACATGCCGTTCGAAGGATCAAGAGTCTGCCGCCGGACGCGCACTTGGCGTGAGTCCCAATGAATCCACACAATGCCACACGGCCAGGGGCGTGGCCACGATTTCCGGTAGGATGAGTCCACCTTGGTGGTGTAGTCACGGAAAAAGTCGATCTGATATTCGAGATCGATCATGTCGGGCTTGCCCTGGCGTTTCGCCTCCTCACTGGCGCGCGCCCAGAGTTTCAGCAGTTCGTCGAACGGCAGCACGTGTTGATAATGGTCTTCGCTCACGCGAATGTCCCAGGAGTCTTCTTTGCCCAGATGCAGACCCAGCGCGTCCGGCCGGACCGTGACGCAAAGCCCGATGTCGCCATTGCCCAGGAGCATTCCTTCGAAAAAATCCGGCGTGGGCAGATCCCGAACCATGGCGTGGCGCTTGGCGATTTGGAATCCGTCCAAATTGCCGCCGTCCGGAGAAGACCGGGGCTCGGCGGGGAACACGCCGGCTGTCGCCGTCGCTGCGGTGGCTTGCAGGAATCGTCTGCGATTAGTTTTCATCATGCGCCTCGCGACTGGCTTATTTCGTAATCGGCCTCCAGCTTCAAAGTCTCGCCCGGCGCGAGGGTACGCTTCGCCGACCACACGGTCATGGTTACCCGACTACCCGCCTTGCCCGTCCAATTCACCAAGCAGCGCGTCGCTTGATCCTTGGGGAAACTATTGACGACCGCCATTTGGCTTCCCACTCCCGTGAGCGTCCACTCGCCGTCGGGCTGCTCGGACCCGTCATACCACTGAGAACCGGAGGGCTCTTGTCCTGGCGCAAGCAATCTTCGCTGCACAGTTTTTCCATCTTGGCTAAGGAAGTTAACAACCGACTCCTCGATGTCCTTAGGGCCAGCGTCACATCTGGAGCTGAGCACGGCGTCGGCGGCAGAACCGCCGGTGTTTTCCACGGTGGTTTCCGTGTGGACGGCGGGTCTATCCGTGAGGAGCCGGATCGTGCGCTGCATCTTCAGTCCATTGGGACATGTCCCCGCGAGATGAATCTCCAGTGGCCCCGGCTGCGCCTCCAATTCCCAAACGGCGTCGTAGGGCTTGCCCAGGATGTAGTCAGCGAACACAAACACGCCCAAGCCGCTGAGGTCGGGATACGAGTGCTCACCCGGGTCAGGACGATGCACGACGTCGGTGTGGGTGGCTTTGTCGATGATGCTGATGATTCGACCGCTCAGTTCCGGCGCCACGATGACGCGCAGCGCGGGACTCTCCAAGGTCGCCACCCGATAGGGCTTGATGTACTTGGCGAATTCCGTTTCGTCCTCTTCCAACCGTCTTCCTTCGTGGAATTCAGTGATGCCGAAGGAGCGGGTGTCCTTTAAGAAGGCGCGGAAGTTTTCTTCGAGCTGATCGAGATTCCCGGGGGCGTACAAACCGTCTTGCACGATGAAAGCTTTCGCATGCATCAGCTTCACATAGTCAATGGAGAGTCGAGCCTTCTGCACCCTTCTCCGAGTGGCCTCGTCGGCGGCAGTGGATTCGGCCTCCTCCAAGAGCTTTGTCGCCTGGGCGAGAAAGTCCGGGGACATATACGGCGCGCCAGGACGCGTGTAGATCCACATGTGGTGGCCTTGCCCTTCTGGAGGCAGCCTCACCTGCCGATGCTGCAAGTCGAAATAGGCGCGCATCGCCCGCGCAGCTTTGCCATAGTACGCGGCCATGAACTCGTTAACGGTTTCGTCCACATCGACATTCGGGTTCCACAGCAGACGAGCCATCACGTAGGAGCGAAGCTCGGCGTTTTCTCCGCCCCCGCCCGGGGCCGCGTCTCCTTCCAGGAATATCCCCACCACCCCGTTTTTCTTGTACATGGGAATGTCGGCGGCAAGTTCGTCGAAGTCTGGGAAGGGCAATAGATAATGCGCGAAATTCGTAACATAATGCCAAATGTAGAGCTGGTCCGTAATCTTGCCCCACGCTTGGAGATCGTTCAGGAAATAGCGATCGTGTACGCAATGATCGTAAGCATGACCCTCGCAGACCCCGATAGGGCAGAGGCGGATTCGCACGTTGGGGAGGGGACGGACTTTCAGCGGAGGAGGTTCCGAGTACCAATAAGCCAGGGTATCGATCAGCTTGTCGGGATGGGTCTTACCCACCTCCGCGGCGACGGCATTGACGAACCGCAAGATCGGTCCGGAGTGCGCGCCGCCTTCTTCCTGCTCGATGCGCTGGCAATTTTCGCACTCACACCAACCCCGAGTGTCATTCTGCGATACGGAAAAAATACTTGCCTCGGGATGTTCGTCGATCCATTTCAGGACCGTCTGAATGGTCAGCCGCAGTACGTCCGGGTTGGTCAAACAAAGTTGGGCATCGTCGCCCCGCCGCTTGCCGTCGACCAGCGCATAGTATTCGGGATGATCCTGAAAGTATTGCTGGGGGGGAAGTATGGTGTAGAAGGAATGGACGAACGGAAAGTAGCTGATCTTGCCCCCCGTGGATGCATCGAGTCTCTGGAAAGAACCGTTCACCCTATTGCGAGCCGCCCAGTCTTTGTCCGCGGCTTCGGTAAAGAAGGGCTCACGGTATTCGAAGGCCGGCTTCTGCCACTCATTCAGCGCCTTGACGACCAGCGTGGGCTTTTTCGGAATGACGCTGACCTCGGTGGTGAACCAGCGGCAGCCCAACCTCTCCAGAAACGTGTAAACTCCATACATCGTCCCGCGTGGTTTGCCTCCGGCGATGACGAGGTGTTCCCCTTCGGTCCGTAGCACAAAGCCCTCTGCGCCGAGGGTGTCAAACGGGATTTTCAAACCGAGCTTCTGGACCCGGTTGCTGTCACCGACCAGCATCAAGTTTCCGTCCTGCTCCGTCGCATCGGTAATGATCGGGAGGCGCGCCCCCGTCATCTCCTCGATAAATCTCTGCAACTCCCCTGCGGCGCGTTGCTCCGAGGGTGGGGCTGCTGCCGAAATGAGAATGGAGTAGGTGGACTTTCCCTGCTTCGCCAGAACCAGGGGTTTCTTCGAAGTGTCCGCAGAAGCGGGTTGAATGCTGATGCCCCCCGCCGCCATTCCCACACCACTCAACACGGCGGACTTCAGGAATTGCCTTCGATTCGCATTATTGCCGTCGGAAGATTGCATGGTTTTGCACCTCGGATTGGATGGGGCTCATGTCCCCGGATGGGTCATTCCAAGGAGATGGCTGCCCAGTCCGGGTTTTGCTGGCCTTAAGTCTTAAGTAGTACCTGCGAGGTGTGACTTCCGGATACTCCGTTTGAATCCGCGCAATACCTCCCAGCCGGGCGGGGGAGGGACTGCTGGTCGAGCAACATCGGGTCGGGCCCTTCATCCCTTTCCAGCCCCGCGCAGTATAGCGCGTATTGAGGAATGATCCCGGAGAGAAATCGGGCCGTAGAACAGCCCATAGGGCCGCCGCTGCGGGGGGAGAGGTGCGGCCATGACGGTGTATTTTCCGCCGCGGGTCGCGCGTCGGAGTTTAGAACTTACTGCTTACAGCTTTTACGAGCCGCCTCCAAATCTGCGTCCGTGTACTTCGGCTCGAGAATTACGAACTTGCCACCTTTTTCCTGGATTTCTCTGACATCCTTATCAGTGAGGCGTCCATGCCATTTTGCCCCCTTTGGAAAAGTACCTTCAACATATTGAAACTGCTTGCCTCTGATCCCAAAGGAATAGAGATGGCTGGTAACTTCATCTGCGGGCCCCATTCGTTTTAGAATGACACAGGAGACTGGTCCTGCCGTCGCTGCTTCCGTGGGGGGAGACGACGGCAGCGACAGGCGGTCGTACGCCTGCTTGAATTGTGCGTTATTGGGGTCCAGCGTGTAGGCAGCGCGGTATTCACCGAGAGCGCCTTGGCGATCGCCTTTCTTCTCCAGAGCGAGGCCAAGGATGCTATGCGCCAAGGCACTATTGGAGTTCAGGCGCACCGCCTCGCGGGCGGCCGTCGCCGCGTCGTCCCACTTGTTCTGTTGATCCAGGGCATACGCCAGGGTCACGTAAAGATAGGCGTTTTGGGGGTCCAGCAGCAAGGCCGCGCGATACTCCTGCTCAGCTTGCGCATACTGGCGCTTTTGAAAGAATTCCGCTCCGCGCGCCACGTGTTGCCGAACCTCGCCCTGTTGCGCCTGCGCCGCCGAATCAACGGTCGCGGACTTCGTCACCTGGGCGCTCTTGAGCGCGCTAATCAGTTCGTCCTCGCCGCCAGCCAAGCGGACTTCCTGGAGGTAATCATCCGTGGGGTTAAAATCAATGCCGCGTTCCTGAACCAGCGTGGTCACTCGGTGGCTTGGCACTTGGCCCACCAGCAAGGCGAAGATTTGCTCTTGGTTCAGCGGCTTCTTTTCGCTCGCGGGCTCGGGCCGCTTGGCAGTGCTCAGCGCCGTAAGAAATGCGTCGCTCGCGCCCGCGGCCTTGAGGCTTTGGAGAAAATCCTCCGCCGGCACAAAATCAATGCCGCGCTGCTCGATCAGTTTCGCGCCCGACTCGTCTGCGAGCCCGCTGCGGACCAGGCCTTGCACTTGGTCTTGCGTCAAAGGCTTTTGCTGGGCCCAGGCACATTGGGCAAAGGCCAGCCCCATCACCAACATGAGAACGGTCAGGGTCTTGCAGAATCTCATTGCGACCTCGCCCGGGTGCATTGGACTGAGAGAAATCTAGGGACAATTATACCCAAAACAAGGGGAATTGCCACCTCCTGTGTGAGGGGCCGTAACAACCCTCTCCTGTCCCTTTGATCCGACCATCGGGCTTCCGCTGATTAGTCCCAAAGAGTTGGAACGGCACTAGGTCCGCGCCCGTGGTAGTAGAATACTCTCATGGCTTGGCTCGGCGGACGGTGGGGAGCCGGTCGGGCAAATCACGCGGGAGGTTTTTGAAGCTAATGAGGCACCGAACAGAAGGCTTTCCGGCAAGGTTTAGTTTCAGGATGACCCTTTGGACCATTGGGGTAGTAGGCGTATGGGCGGCGGGCCTGCTGGTTGCGCCGTCAGAGCTGCCCGCCCAGCACCAGCAGATTGCCTGGAGCGAGCAGGAAAAGCCCATCGTGCAGGCACTGCATGGGCTGCGCTCCTTGCCCGACGATGCGCGGGCGCGGGAGACCAAGCAACTGGCCCTCGACATTCGCGCGCTGCCGGCAGGCGGCAATAAGCTGACGCTGGCAAATGGCTTGGCGAACCTCTCGACCGAGGGTGACTTCGGCCACGACACCTTGCAGGAGGTGGCAACGACCCTGGCCGCGGCGCTGGCGGAGCACCCGGCGCCGGAAGAGCGTGGCGAACCCGCCATGCCGTATCTCGAACTAGCGCAATTGGTGCGCTACGAGCACGTGCAGGCCTCCGTGGATTCACCACAGTTTGGGAAGGCCATGGCGGAACTGGAAAAACACGACCAAAACCGGCAGGAGGCGGACTTTACGCTTACGGATCTTGAGGGCAAACCGTGGACTCTGAAGAGCCTCGAAGGGAAAGTGGTATTGGTAAATTTCTGGGCTACTTGGTGCCCACCTTGCCGCAAGGAAATGCCCGATCTCGAGTCGCTGTACAAGCAGTTCGGAAAGCAGGGACTGGTGATCCTCGCCATCTCCGACGAAGATGCGAGCAAGGTTAAGCCCTTCATCGCTGAACAGGGAGTCTCCTACACCGTGCTGCTTGACCCAGGCCGGAAAGTGAACACCCTGTTCCACGTCATGGGCATCCCCAAGACCTTCATTTACGATCGCGGCGGGAAGCTGGCGGCAGAATCGATTGACATGCGGACGCGCAAACAGTTTCTCGGCCTGTTGGCCCAGGCAGGCCTTAAGTAGCGCGGCAGAGCCGAAAAGAAAGTCAAAAGGCAAAGCGCAAAACTCAAAACGCAAAGATCCCCGCAAGGGACCGATTGAGAAGCCGGGGCGACGCCCCAGGAAAACGCGCACCCCATTTGAACCGACCCTGAAAGGGTCGAATCCGCTGGCTGGATAGACCCCGGATCTTTGGGGTAGGCTGCGATTTCCCGAAGGGATTTGTGGGAGCTCGCGGCTCAACTCAGTCAGCTTGTAAAACGGCCCGCTGCCGGAGATGGCTTTTGCAGAGGCGCCCGGACCTGCCTCGACATGAGGCCGAACGCAGTTCGGCCCTACCCAAGCTGCCCGGCAAAAGCCGCCGCTACGAATGGCTGGCGCAGGCCCTGTTATTGGGGGTGGGCGATTTCCTGAAGGCACTTGAGGGAGCTGACGGCTCAACTCAATCAGCCTGCAAAACGGCCTGGGTTAACGGATTGTTTCCTGGCCCAGGCCCTGAAGGGGCGATCTAAGGGAACCGACCGTCCCGCCCCACAGCTCAAGATAACCATGCCGTTTGGAAGGTGATGGAGGCGACTGTTAGCACGCCCCTTTAGGGCTTGCGGATGGAAACAGGTGGGGTTTCCCTGACCCGGCCTTTGGCGTGGGCTTTGCTAGGTCGCCCCTTCGGGGCTAGGAAGTCCTACCCTCCATTTCGAAAACACTCCGTCAAATCAGGGCACTACCCACCATTTTATCAGTAGACAATCTACCACCTCATGTGGTAGATTACCTGCCACTATGGCCAAACAATCATCCGGAGACCGAATCGAACTGGTTTATGGCTCGCTCGATATGCTGATTCTGCGCACCTTGCGCTGGGGTCCCACGCACGGACATGGCATTGCCAAATCCATTGAGCGCCTGTCGGAAGAGACGCTCAAGGTGGAACACGGGTCGCTCTACCCCGCCCTTCAGCGCCTGCAACAGGAAGGTTGGATTACCGCCGATTGGGGCGTTTCCAAAAACAAGCAGCGGGCCAAGTACTACCGCCTGACCGCGGCGGGACGACGGCAGTTGGTGGCCGAGACCTCGCGTTGGGAGCGCTTTGTGCGGGCCATTACCGGCGTACTGCGGCCCGCCGAATCCGAGGAAGGGCAATGACGGGCGCGGGCTTCCAGCCCGCCGAGGGCCGCCAAGATGGCGGCGCTACAATCCGCTGTAGCGTTGATCTCGATCGGCGATTCGGCGGTCGGAGACCGCCGCGACAGAGAGATGCGCAAATACGTGCTTCCCTCTGCATAAAACCGGGCAGACCGGCAGGCGGTAGCTGAATGCTGAGAGCTGGTGGCTGAAAGCTGATAACTGAGGACCTAAGATGAGCTGGCGGCGCGAGGTTACAAAACTCGGTGCGCTATTTCGCCGGTCAAAACCGGTGGACGATCTCGAAGAAGAGATTCGCTCTCACTTGCAAATGGAGGAGCAGGAGAACCTGGAATCCGGCATGACCCCCGACGAAGCACACTATGCCGCGTTGCGCCGCTTCGGCAATGTGACATTGGCGCAAGAGAGGAGCAGGGAGATGTGGGGATGGAATTCCGTCGAGACGCTCTGGCAGGACCTTCGCTACGGCCTGCGTATGCAGGCGAAGAATCCTGGCTTTACCGCGGTGGCGATTATTACCTTGGCGCTGGGCATTGGCGCCAACACGGCGATCTTCAGTTTGATTGACGCAGTGATGCTGCGGTCGTTGCCGGTGCACGACCCATCGCAACTCGTCGTGCTTCGTTGGTCCGCGCACAAGCGGCCGCTCAGGAATTCAACCAGTTCCTTCGGCGATTGTGACCGGGGCGACGACAAGAATCCGTCCGGCTGTTCGTTGCCGTATCCCTTCTTCGAGTTGGTTCGTTCTGAGAAAGATGTGTTTTCCGGAGCGACAGCGTTTGCGGGCCCGGCACACCTGGTTATGACCGGCAACGGGCTGGCGCGCATAGCGGGCGGCGAAGTCGTCTCCGGCGATTACTTCTCGACCTTGGGTGTGAAGGCTGCGGTGGGGCGCACGCTGGGCCCGGGCGACGATACTCCTTCGACCGCCCCGGCTGTCGTCCTGAGCTACGCCTATTGGCAGACTGCTTTCGGCGGCAGCCCGGCCGCCCTAGGCCGGACCATCATTTTAAACAGTGTGCCTTTCACGATTGTGGGTGTGGCAGAGCCTGGTTTTACCCGACTTTCTCCCGGCAAGACGCAGGACCTTTTCCTGTCACTTTCCATCCTCCCCCGCCTGAATATCGATTGGGGAAATGACCGGGACATCCGAGGTTATAGCGACTGGTGGCTGGTCGTCCTGGCCCGTCTCAAGCCGGGCGTTTCCCTGGGGCAGGCGCAAGCAGCGGCCACGCTGATTTTCCGCAACGCGATGCTGCACGGCGCGAAGGCGCTTTCCAAGGAATCCGATGACCCCAAAATTCAACTCCTACCCGCTCAGCAAGGACTTACGGGGGAGCGCGGGTTTTTCTCCAAACCGCTCTACGTCCTGATGTCCGCCGTCGCGTTTGTCCTCTTGATTGCCTGCGCGAATGTTGCCGGCCTGCTGCTCGCCCGCGCCGCATCGCGGCAGAAAGAAATGGCGGTTCGTCTCGCGCTGGGCGCCGGACGTCTGCGGATTGTGCGCCAACTGCTCATTGAAAGCACCACCCTCTCACTGACCGGGGGCGCGCTGGGAGTGCTCTTCGCTTATTGGGGCGTCCACGCCATGACCAGCTTCATCC
>Ga0326728_10017703_pt1 | contig 14200 bp, 13 predicted proteins | sample MB3enrmetagenome_FD_207602 | JGI IMG/M metagenome (GOLD analysis project Ga0326728, IMG submission 207602) | Lab enriched peat soil microbial communities from McLean, Ithaca, NY, United States - MB31MN | ecosystem: Environmental > Terrestrial > Soil > Wetlands > Peat | place: USA: New York...
GTCAAATCCCTGCGGGTGATTTCAATCGCTGACATCGCCATGTCTCCGGTTCCAAACCGCAGACATTGATTCAGACTTTCTCTGATTCGAGAATCCCAACCGAGTCAGAATTTTCGCCAGTTGGTATCAGACCGATCAGAAGCAAGAAAATCGCGAAATTTTCTCGTCTTCGCGATCCCTTGAAATTTCGACGAGTTTTTACACGACCTCCACCCTTTGCGGACCATGCGGACAGACTAGGAGGACGGAAGGAATGCGCCAATGGCCGACATTCGCGGCGGCTATGCCGAACAACCGGACTCGACCCGAAGCTGAAGCGGTCGGAGACCCAGAAGCCGGGGCGATGCTCGCGCAAGCGTTCATCCGTCAGGGGCTTCCCATGATCGATGTTCCCGAGGCGTCGCTGGGTGAGGGCGCAGCCGCGCTGAAGCTCCTCGTGGACTGCATCAACGGCGACAAGCATGCCGTGTTCGTGCAGGAACAGGGCATGCCTGCCCTCGCGCCGCTTAAGTCGGCGAACTATGCGGCGACGAAGGACAACGCGAACGACTTCAAGCCGGAGTGGTGATTGACGGACGCCGGGCGAGCGGGTCTCTCGTCGCTCGCCCACTGGTCGGGATGGACGCGACAGAGACGCTATTGCCCGGCGCTGACGGGGCCAAGCGAATAGGCATATTCACGAAGCGCATTCATGTTTTCGACCGGCGTGCCGCGCGGCACTTCGCATCCGGCGGAGATGATGTGCCTGGGACCGCACAGACGGTAGCACTCGGCGGCGGTGGCTCGCACCAGGTCCGGCGCGCCCTGCTCCATGACCTCGACGGTGGGGATATTCCCAAGGATCACCGCGGTTGGCCCCATCTTGCTGCGCGCCACCTCCATCGGCACCTGGGAATCGATGTCGAGGATGTCGTAGCCGATGCTCGCCCGGGCGGCGCAAAACCGCGTGGTGTTGCCGCAGATATGCGAGCGGGTCCTCAGCCCCATGGCGCGCAGCGCCTCGACCAGCCTGACATGATGGGGAAGGATCATCTTGGTGAACACGGAGGCGCTGACCAGCGAGGACGCCGCGTCCCCGACGCCCATCAGATCGACGCCGGCGTCGCGCTGGGCTCGAGCGAAGGCGATCGCCACGTCGGCGGCGAAGGCCATCAGGTCGCTGACGAAGGCCGGATCGTCGTAGAAATCCGTCATCAGGGCCGTGGCCCCCCTCAGATTGACGGCCGTGGCGCATGGACCTTCGACCCAGCCTTCGATGACCGTCTCGGTTCCTACCTTTTCCTTGAACAGGGCCGCGGCCTTGATGCGGTCGAGCATGCGCCTGCCCGCATAGGGATCGGGGACCGCAAGCCGCGCGAGCACGGTCTTGTCCGCGAGAAGCGGCTCGCTGTCGATGAAGGCGGGCGGCATATCGTCGAAGAACCGGACCGCCGCGCCGAGATCGCCGCCTTCGCGCGCGGGATCGGAGATGCAGGAAACGAAATCGCATCCGAACCGCTCGGCCGTGCATATCTGTCCTTCCACGAGCACGCGATAGTCCGTCACGTACTGAAGATATTTCGCCCCGATCTGGTCGGCGGCGAACATCATGGTGATCGGCATCAGCGGTATCCGATCGACCGGCTTCCCGTCGAGGAGAGCAAAAAGTCTGTCACGGCTGTTCATCGAAGCGTAGTCCTTTCCATCTGCAGCCGGAGAGGCGTCCAGACCGGCGGGCAGCGCCAAGCATCGGCTCCGACGGCTGCCTGGCGCGGCGCCGGCCGCCGGATGGCACGAAACGAAACCCCTACACGCCCGCGTCTTCCGATAGACCTCCCAGAAGAACGCACGGGATCGTCAACGCGCCAGACCCGGATGACCAAGAGCGAGCCGTCCTCGAACACATCGCGGACATCGAGGAATTTGTCCGCCCTGCCCACCCGAGACCGCAATATGGCACATAATGTGGTCACCCCGTCGTTGGTCAAGCTGTGGCGCCACCTGCATCGTCAACCACGACGCTGCGAGCGCGGGCTGGCGCCCCCCTTCGATCTCGACGCTGACGTCGTAGGTGAGCCGCCATTCGCGCTCCGAACGTCATCGCCTCGATCGACGCCTGCTTTGGGCGGACTTGAGACCTTCCCGACTCGCCGGCGTAGGTCAGCAATCCGCCCTGAGCGCCCCTCGATCTCGCCGCCGGCCGCCCGATCTCTTCCCCCCGCCTCACGCCAGCCGCTTGTGCAGCCGCGCCATCAAGGTGGTCGCGAACAGCGGGGTGAGCAGATTGAGCAAGGGCACGGCGACGAAGCCGGCGATCAGCAGGCCGTGCGTGAACACCAGAAGAGCGTAACGCCGGCGCATTTCGCGCGCTTGCCCCGCCGAGCGAAAGCGCAGCGCCGCCAGCTCGAAATACTCGCGCCCGAGCAGATAGCCGTTGGCGCCGATCCAGGCGACGACGCCGAGGCCGGGCACGAACAACAGCGCGAGCGCGATCAGGCCGACGAGCACGGAAAGCCCGGCGAAGCGCAGCGCGAAGAGCGCCACCACGAGGGCGGGCGCGGGCCGTCCCTCAGGACCTTCCGGATCGATCTCGCTCTCCACGTGCGCCGCGATTTCGTCGAGGAAGAAGCCGGCGACGAGAGAAGAGACGGGCGCCGCCAGCACCATCAGCCCGGCGAGCAAGCCGATCCCGACGATGAGCGAAATCGCCGTCGCGAACCAGGGCGGCCCGATATGGGCGAGAGAGAGCGCAAGCCGGTCGAGGCCGAACCAGGCGAGCGCCAGCGCCGCCGCCGTCAAGACAAACGACTTCGCCATGACGCGCCGAAACGGGCGCGAGAAAACGTCGCTGAACGAGTCGAACGCGTCCTGGAACATGCCGATGTCCGCGGTTGCGCGTCGCTCTCAGGCCGTGCGCCGCTTGCGCCAAACGATGGTGGTGCTCGCCGCATAGTTCCAGACCACGCTGACGAGGGCGCCCGCGAGACCGGCGACCCACCAACCGTGCTGCCGTTGAAACAGCCACGAGGCGATGTCGACATTGGCGATCGCGCCGACGCTGCACAATATCGCGAACAGCGCGAAGCCGCCCGCCATCGCCCAGCCGCGATAGTGGTACGCGCGGTAGGTGATCTCGTTGTTGAGCAGAAAATTGCTCGCCATCGCGATGAGCGTCGCGACGATCTGGAACGCGACGAAATTCGCCGGACCCACCCCTTCGATCAGCGCCGTCAACGCGAGAAGGTGGACGACGAGGCCGACGCCGCCGATCAACGCGAACAGCACGAAGCGAATCGGCAGCACGCCGCCGGACGCGTGATGCACGACGAGCCCGAGAAAATCCAAGCCGACCAGCGGCGACAACTTCGATTCGCCGGACTGGCGCGGGCGAAAGACGTAAGGCGTCTCGACGATCTCGAGGCCGCCGCCCGAGGACAACACGACGTCGACGAGAATCTTGAAGCCGTCGGGAGAAAGCCGCGGGGCGAGGCGCGAGACGATATCGCGGCGAATCATGAAGAAGCCGCTCATCGGATCGCTGATCGCGACCCCGGCCACGCGCCGGAAGAACCAGGCGCCAAGGTCGCTGAGCTTCTGGCGCGCCGGCGAGAGACCCCCCGGCGCCGTCTTATCGGCGACCCGCGTGCCAATGGCGAGATTGCCGCGGCCGGCCGCGAGCGCTTCGTACATCTTCGGCAGGATCGATTCGTCGTGCTGCAAATCGCCGTCGATCACCGCGACCAGGTCGGCGCTCGACGACAACCAGCCCTCGACGACCGCGCCCGCCAGGCCGACCCGATTGACGCGCCGGATGCAGCGCGCGCGCGGATCGCGCGCCGCCAGCGCATAGGCGACGTCGGCGGTGCCGTCGGACGAATCGTCGTCGACGACGATCATTTCCCAAGGCAAGCCGGCGAGCGTCGTCTTGAGCCGCTCGAAAAGCACGGGAACGTTGGCCGCTTCGCGGTAGGTCGGCACGACCACGGAGAGGGTCGGGCGCGCCTCGGGCGCCGCCGGATCAGAATTCATTTCGCGCTCATCAAGCGCGCGCGGCGATTGCCGCGCGGCGACGTCAATGCGGATACGGCACGGGAAAGGCGCGCGTCAAGCCATGCGCGGGAACCACCGCCAGCGAGATTGCGTCGCGCCCGCCGCGGCGCAAGACAACCGATTGCGGCGGGTCGAAGCTGGAGAAATAGGGGCGGAATTGCGCCAGCGTCTGATCCAGACGGTTCTGAGGGACCACGATGACCCCGTCCTGGCCGACGAAGCGGGCGCTATAGTCGGGAAACGCCATGCCGCGCGAACCGTTGGAAAAACCCAGGACGGGCGTTCGCGGGCCGAGCGCAAGCGCGATCTTGCCGCCCTCCAGCCATTTTGTCGTGACGACGAAGGCGGCCTCGTCCCGCAGCGCCGGCGCCGCGCGCAACGCGCCCCAGTCGAGCGTCTCCAGTGTCGGGTCGATCGCGCCCGCGGGCAGCGGGACGAAGCGCGTGAGCCAACCCGTCGCGGCTTGCGAAGCGACGAGGATCGTGATCGCGCCGCTCAACCCCGCCGAGATGATCGCCCAACGCTTGAGGTCGTAACGCTCGCCCCAGGGCTCGCCGAGCCATGCGCCCATGAGCGGAAAGGCGAAGAACCAGCCGGGCATCGGCCAGTGCGGCAGACCGGACGCGCCCCACAGAGGCGTCAGCGTGAACACGAGAATCGGCGGCAGCGCAAGACAAACGAGAAACAGGCGCTTTTCGTCTTCGAACGCCTCGCGCGCGCCAGCGACGAGCGCGCCAGCGAGCGGAATAAAAATCCACGGCGTCAGAAGAGCGATCTCGCCGAGGAGCATCGCTCCGAGCTGCGCGGGACGCCATGAGCCGGCGATCGCGCCGCGCCCGCCCTCAAACGTAAGCGAGACCCAGCCGTGCCGCCAGTTCCAGATGAACACCGGCGAGACCATCGCCAGGGCCAGCAGCGCCGCCAGATAAGGCGCCGGATGGGCGAACCAATGGCGCTGGCGCGGACTCAGCGCGAGAAAGGCGACGAGCCCGACCACGAACAGCAGGGCGCTATACTTCGACAGGCCGGCAAACCCGAGCCACAGGCCGGCCGCGAGCCAGAGGCCCCAGGCGGCGCGCGGACTCGGCGCGTCGAAAAACAGCTTGGCCAGCACAAGCGCCGCGCCGGCGAGCGCGAGGAGCAGCGGCCCGTCGGGCGCGACCCGGCCCCCCGCGTAGACGAGAAAGAAAGCCGAAACGTTGAGCGCGAACAGGGCGACGAGGCCGGCGCGCGCGCCAAACAGACGCCGCGTCAACGCAAACGTCAGCCAGCCCGTCGCCGCGAACATTGCGACGAAAGGCAGCCGCATCGCGGCGCCCTCGCCGAACGCCAGCGCCGTGTAGTGAGTGATCCATTGATGCAGCGGCGGGTGGTCGAAATAGGAAAGGTCGAGCCGGCGCGAAACAGCGATCGTATAGGCTTCGTCGACACCGAGGCCGACCATCGCCGTGAGCGCGAGGCGCGCAAGCGCGAAAATGACGATCAGAGCGAGCGCCGTGCGAGCGGCCACGTAGGGCTTAAGCGCGCGATCGGGAGCCTCCGTCACCGCGCCACCCGCGCTTTTTCGCCTTCGACGCCGGGAATGAACGAATCGAACGCCGCCCAGAATCGATCGCGGAAGATGTCGCGCTCCATCATGATTTCATGCTCCGCCCCGTCGACCACGATGAGCCGCCCGGCGCGCAAGCGCGAGGCGAAACGCTCGGTCGCGCGCGTGTCGGTCACCCGGTCCGCGCCCGCAGCGACGACCAGGATCGGCGTCAGCGTGCGCCGGGGAAAATCCGGGTCCTCGAACTCGCGCATGAGGCGAAAGGCGGCGTGAAGCCAGCCGATCGTCGGCCAGCCGAGGCCGAGGTCGGGGTCGGCTGCGACGACGCCCGACGTGCGGGCGTAGCGCGCCGGGTCGGAGGTGAAGGGATTGCCGGCGAAGGGCTCGGCGACGATGATGTTCGGGCCGCCGCCCGGCACGAAGGCGCCGCCGAGGCCGACCGCGTCGAGAGCCTCGACAACGAGCCGCACGACGCGCGGCCGCTTCGATCCGGCGAGCGCGATCATCGGCGACGTCAGGACGAGCCGATCGAAGGGACAGCGCCCGGCCCGCGCGACCGCGAGCAGGATCGCCGCGCCCATGGAATGGCACAGTCCGTACCACGGTCGCGGGCAGGACGGATCGAGAACTTCGCTGACCAGCCCGTCCAGATCGCGCTGGTAAAGCGAGAAATCGTCGATATGGCCCTTGCGCGGGTTTTTCAATTGCCGCGCCGAACCGCCCTGCCCGCGCCAATCCATGGTCGCGACGGCGAAACGGCGATCAAGCAGTTGCTGGATCGTCTCGAAATATTTCTCGATGAATTCCGCCCGCCCGCCCAAGATCGCGATCGTGCCGCGCACGGCGCAAGGGGGAATCCAACGCGCAGTGCGCAGCTTCGTCCCATCGACGGCGCGAGCGGCCGCGACGATCGCCCCCGTCGGGATCGGATTGTCGAGGGTGGAGACCAGACGCATGCTTGCGGCTCGCGGGGCGGGAAGGCCGTCTTATAGGGCCGCGCTGGCGCGCCGCAAAGCGGACAGAAGGAGCGCCGGCCTGAGCGCGGTCCTTCAAGAGAGCGGGATTCTCATGGGAAAGCCGGTTCCCGCTTTTCCGGCGCCCCGCTCAGCGCAGGACGGTCGCCCGCACCCACCAGGCCGGATGCGCGCGCCGGAGAACGCTCGCCGCTCGCGCCGCGAGGCGGCGATCCTCGTAGAGCGCGAAGCAGGTCGCGCCCGAGCCCGACATCCGCGTCAAATAGGCGCCCTCGGCGCCCGATAACGCTTCCAGCGCGTCGGCGACGCCCGGCGCGATCCGCAGCGCGCTCGCCTGCAAATCGTTGCGGCCGCTTCGCAGCGCGGCGATGAGGCTCGGCGCGTCGACAGGCGCGCCGATCGGAGGCGAGGGACCCGAGCCGGTCGCCGCGCCGCGTTCGAGGCCGAGCCCGGCGAAGACCTCCGACGTAGCGACAGGAATTCCAGGATTGGCCAGGACCGCGAAAAGGGGGGGCGGATCGAGCGGGGGACCGAGCCGCTCGCCCTGCCCCGCCATGACGCGCGCGCGTGGGCAGAGGCACGCCGGCACGTCCGCGCCGACGGCGCGCGCCGCCGCCCAGAGAGCGTCGTCGTCGTCGGCGAGGCCGTTTTCATGCGCGAGCGCGCGCAACGCCGCCGCCGCGTCCGCCGAGCCGCCGCCGAGTCCGGCGGCGACCGGCAAAGTCTTGCGCAGGCGGAAGCGGCCCATCCGCAAGCCGGGCGACCGTTCGGCGAGCGCGCGCGCCGCGCGCAACACCAGATTGTCCTCGAGCGGCCCGGCCGACGGTCCGGTCGGCCCGTCGACGACCAGCGACAACCGCCCGCCGGGCTCGAAGCTGAGCCAGTCGCAGCACCCGGCGAACGCCACGACGCTGTCGAGTTCGTGCCTTCCGTCCGCGCGGCGCCCAAGGACATGCAGGGTCAGATTGACTTTGGCGGGCGCCCGCCAGAGCCGCGGCGAAAACGGCGGCGCGGGCAACCCTAGCCGCCGCTGTTCTGGTCGGGAGCGGCGGGCGCGTCCTTGCTCGGCTCGTCGGGCAAGCCGAACTCGATCTTCTTGAGAATGTTGGGAAGGTCTTCCGGCTCGGGTTGCATGTCGCGCGCGTGGTTCCACTGGAAGCGCGCCTCGATCTTCCGGTTCATCCGCCAAAAGGCGTCGCCGAGATGATCGTTGACGACGGGGTCCGCCGGCTTGAGGTCGATCGCCTTTTCCAGCTCTTCGGTCGCTTCCGCGTAATGGCCGAGCTTGTAATGCGCCCAGCCCAGGCTATCCACGATATAGCCGTCGCTCGGCCGCAAATCGACGGCGCGGCGCAGCATCTTGAAGGCTTCCTCGAGATTGACGCCCTGATCGACCCAGGAATAGCCGAGGTAGTTGAGCACCAACGGCTGGTCGGGGAACAACTCGAGCGCCTTCTTGAAATCGGCCTCCGCCTTCGGCCATTGCTTGGCGCGTTCGAAGCAGATGCCGCGGAAATAGAACAACGTCCAGTTGCTCTTGTCCGGCGTTCCCACCAGTTCGATCGCCTTGTCGTAGGACGCCGCGGCGTCCTCGTATTTCTTCGCCGTGCGCTGCAAGCTTCCCAAAGCGCTCCAAGCTTCGACGTCCTTGGGATTGGCCGCCACGATCTCCTTCAGGCGCGTCATCGCGTCGTCGGCGCGCCCGATCGACTCCAATTCCAATCCGGCTTGAATCTCGGCGCTTTCGCGCATCGGCGAAGAGGCCGGCACGAGCTGATAGGCGCGAATCGCCGCATCGTTGCGCTTGATGTCCTCGAACAGGTTGGCGACGCTTACCGCCGCCAGATCGTGGTCAGGGCGCAAGAACAAGGCGAGGCGCAAATAGATCAAGGCGGCCAGTTCGTCGCCTTGCCGGGTCCCGGCGCCGCCCAGGCCGTAGAGCGCCTCGGCGGCGCCGTCCTTCGCGTTGCGGATCACCGGCGCGAGCGGCCTGCCCGCCGTCAAGTCCGCCATCGCGCTCATGATCAGGGGGTGATGCGGAACGAGACGATCGAAGTCGGCATAGATTTTTTTCGCGCCTTCGTCGTCGTTGTGGCGAGCGAGGAACCGCGCGTAGGCGTCCGCGAGCCGCAGAGTGTTCTTGTCGGCGTTATAGGCCGCCTGCAAACGGCGCTGCGCTTCGGGCGCGGCGCCGAGCAAGTCGGCGACCAGGCCGGCGTGATAATCGCGAAACACGGCGACGTTTGGGTCGCGCACGCGGTCGAGCGTGTCGAGCGCGCGGCGCGGATCGAAGCCGCCGGCGTAGCTCCAGGCCGTCAGCAGCATCGTCGTCACGTCGTGCGCCCTGCCCGCTTCGCCGGCGCTGAGCTGCGCGCGCGCGCCGGCGAATTGCCCGTCCGCGATCGCGCGCACGGCCAGGGCCAGACGCGCCAGGCTGTTGCCAGGGTCGCGCGCGATCAGGCGATCGGCCAGCGAAAAGCCGTCAGCGACGTCTCCGTCAGCGAGAGCGGCGGCGAAGGCGCGCTCGACGAGATTCGGATTTCTCGGATCGGCGCGCAGGGCCTCGCGGAAATAGACCGCGGCCGCGGTCGTGTCGCGATCGGCGCCGGCGACCAGCGCCGACAAGTAATTGCCGGCTTGGCTGTCGCCGATCGGCAAAGCGGCGGAATCCGCCGGCGAGGCGGACGCCGCGGCTTCCGTCGCCCCGATCGCGAAAAGCGCGCTCGCCGCGAAAAGCGCGTTGAGGAGCCGTCCCCTGGCGCGGGTCGGCGAGAGCTTGACTGGCGCGATCGACATTTTCCTTCTCAAGGTTCGCCGGGAGCCATAAGGGATGCGCAATGGACGTCCTTACAGGAAAAACGATCTCAGGCAAAAGTGGCGCTTTCGGGTCTGAGCCGCGAAGGCAAGGACCGACGCGCCTACATATCGGGATAATTCGGACCGCCGCCGCCCTCCGGCGGCGTCCAGTCGATGTTTTGCGCGGGATCCTTGATGTCGCAGGTTTTGCAGTGCACGCAATTTTGTGCGTTGATGACGAAGCGCGGGTCGGAGCGCTTGGTTTCGTCGCCGTAGACGACTTCGTAGACGCCCGCGGGACAATAGAGCCGGGCCGGCTCGCCGAAGCGGGGCAGGTTGTCGCGGATCGGAACGGCGGGATCGCGCAGGCGAAGATGAACCGGCTGGTCCGCTTCGTGATTCGTGTTGGACAGGAACACCGACGATGACCTGTCGAACGAGATTTTCCCGTCCGGCTTGGGATAGACGATCGGCTCGACTTCGGCGAGCGGCTTCAGCGTCGCGTAGTCCGGCTTGCCGTGCTTCAGCGTGCCGAAGAAGGAGAAGCTCATCAGTTCGTTGGTCCACATGTCGAGGCCGCCGCAGGCGACGCCGAGCGCGAGGCCGAGCTTGGCCCACAGCGGCTTGACGTTGCGCGCCTTGTAAAGGTCGCGGCCGATGTCCGAGCCGCGCCACGCGTCCTCGTAGGCGGTCAGTTCGTCGTTGCGCCGTCCGGCGGCGAGCGCCTCGCGCGTCTTCTCGGCCGCCAGCATGCCCGAAAGAATCGCGTTGTGCGAGCCCTTGATGCGGGCGACATTGACGAAGCCGGCGGCGCAACCGATCAGCGCGCCGCCGGGAAAAGCAAGCTTGGGCACGGATTGCCAACCGCCCGACGAGATCGCCCGCGCGCCGTAGGCGAGGCGCTTGCCGCCCTCGAACGTCTCGCGAATCAGCGGATGCGTCTTGAAGCGCTGGAATTCGTCGAACGGCGACAGCGTCGGATTCTGGTAATTGAGGTGAACGACGAAGCCGACGGAGGCCAGCCGCTCGTCGTAGTGATAGAGGAACGAGCCGCCGCTCGATCCCCTCCCCAGCGGCCAGCCGAAACTGTGCTGCGCCAGGCCCGGCTTGAATTTGGCGGGCTCGACCTGCCAGATCTCTTTCAGGCCGATGCCGTATTTCTGCGGATCGCGGCCTTCGTCGAGCTTGAAGCGGGCGACGACCTGCTTGGTCAGCGAGCCGCGCGCGCCTTCGCCGAGCAGGACGTATTTGCCGCGCAGCTCCATGCCGCGGGTGAAATTCGCCTTTCGTTCGCCGTCGCGGCCAATCCCCATGTCGCCGGTCGCCACGCCGACGACTTCGCCCTGGTCGCCGTAGATGAGTTCGGTCGCGGCGAAGCCGGGATAGACCTCGACGCCGAGCGCTTCCGCGCGGGCGCCGAGCCAGCGCGCCAGCGCGCCCAGCGAGCCGATGAAATTGCCGCGATTGCTCATCAGCCGCGGCATCGGCCAATTGGGCAGCGTGATCCCGCCGGACGGTCCGAGCAGGAGAAATCGATCGCGGGCGACCGCGGTCTTGAGCGGCCGCTCGGGGTCCTCGCGCCAATCGGGAAGCAAGCGATCGAGGCCGATCGGGTCGACGACGACGCCGGACAGGATATGTGCGCCGACGACTGACCCCTTTTCGATCACGACGACGGAAACGTCCGCGTCGAGCTGTTTCAGCCGGATCGCGGCGGCGAGGCCCGCCGGCCCGGCGCCGACGATGACGACGTCGTAATCCATCGCCTCGCGGGCGGGCGGTTCGCTTGCATCGGCCATGGTTCTGCTCAGGCGGCGGACGTCGCGCGCGAGCAGAGCCGCGCGCGGCGAAAAACTCAAGCTCTTATTGCGCAAATCGCGCGGCAATGTCGATCCGGCCTTCGACGCGCCCGGGGCTGCGAGCTTGGGTCAACAAACGCAGTGGGCCGGCGACACCGCGCGCCGTCGCATCGCTGGAGCGCTTGCGCCAACCCGGATTCGGAGGCCTGTCGACGTCGCGCCCCCGTGCTAGAAGGGAAAACTGCAATCCGGTCCTTCCGCATGAGCAAGCCCACAAATTCCGTGCCCCTGACCGCGCATGAGGCGGCCGAGACGTTGCGCTGGTGGCGCGAGGCGGGAGTCGACCTCGCGCTCGACGAGACGCCGCACGACCGTTTCGCCGAAAGCGCGGCGCCCGCGGCGCGGCGCGCGCCGGCGCCGGTCGCGGCGTCCGCCCCCCGCGCGGCCGACCCCCCCAAGCCCGCGTCGGCGTTGACCGCGCCGCCGGACGAAGCCCAGCGCTCGGCGCGCGAAGCCGCCGCGGCGGCGCGGACCCTCGAGGAGCTGCGCGCGGCGCTCGAACGTTTCGAAGGCTGCGGCCTCAAGGCGACGGCGACGCAATTGGTGTTCGCCGACGGCTCGCCCGAGGCGCGGATCATGCTGGTCGGCGAGGCGCCGGGCGGCGACGAAGACCGCATCGGGCGCCCGTTCGTCGGCCGCGCCGGGCGATTGCTCGACCGCATGCTCGCCGCCATCGGGCTCGACCGCACGAAGGTCTACATCGCCAACGTCGTGCCCTGGCGCCCGCCCGGCAATCGCACCCCGACCCCCCAGGAGACCGCGGTGTGCTTACCGTTCGTCCGCCGTCAGATCGCGCTCGTCGCGCCGCGCCTGCTCGTCTGCCTCGGCGGATCGGCGACGCAGACGCTGCTCGGCGTGAAGGAGGGGATCACCCGCACGCGCGGCGTCTGGCGCGAGTACACGGGCGACGACGGCGCCGCGATCCCGACCCTGCCAATGTTCCACCCCGCCTACCTCCTGCGCCAACCCGCCGCCAAGCGCCAAGCCTGGGCGGACCTGCGCAAGCTGGCGCGGGCGGCCGAGGAGATGGGAGGGGCTTGAAATCATGCCTGATCGGGCATAAATCGGCGCGAGGTTCGCGGGCATGGGGAAACCGATCGGCGAAGACCAGCCCAAGCCGGTGCGTTGGGTCGGCAGCAGCAGGCAAGACCTGAGCGCCTTCCCGGCGGACGTGCGGCGGCGGGTCGGCGGCGCGCTATGGGAAGCGCAGATCGGCGGCAAGGCGCCCTACGCCAAGCCGCTCAGGGGGTTCGGCGGCGCCGTCGTGTTGGAGATCGTGGACGACTTCGACGGCGATGCGTTCCGCGCCGTCTACACCGTGCGCTTGGCCAAGGCCGTCTATGTGCTGCACGCGTTCCAAAAGAAGTCCAAGCGCGGCGTCGCCACGCCTAAGGCCGAGCTGGACCTGATCGAGCGCCGGCTCAGGCGAGCCAAGGAGGATTACGAGCTATGGACAAGAAACGAGACGCCGAAATCCCGGTGACGGCGAGCAGCGGCAACGTGTTCGCCGACCTGGGGCTCCCCGAGCCCGAGGAAGAGCTGACCAAAGCCCAGCTCGCCCGGCATATCCGGCAGGCGATCAAGCGTCGGCGTTTGACCCAGGTCGCGGCGGCGGCGCTGATGGGCGTCGACCAGCCCAAGGTTTCAGCCCTCCTGAACGGACGGCTGGCGAATTTCTCCAGCGACCGCCTGATGCGTCTGTTGACCGCGCTCGGCCAGGACGTCGACATCACGGTGAGAACCAAGCCGCGCAACCGCGCCCACGGCCGCATCCGCGTCATCGGCGAGGCGCGTGCGTGAAGAGCGCGGAATGGGGTCAATAATCTCGTATGCATCCGATGGCTCGCGGTAAAGTGCACTGAAGATCATCTAGCCGGCTTCCGACGCCGAGGATGCGCCGGGGGTAGCGTGGGCTGTGCAAGCCGAAACGGCTTTAGCCCTGGAGGCCGAGATGAAATACTGCGGAATCGATTTGCATTCCAACAACAGCGTCATCGTGGTGATCGACGACGAGGATCGCGTTGTCGCGCAGAAACGCTTGCCCAATGAGCTCGCGAGGATCGTCGAGTTTGTGACGCCGTGGCGAGATGAACTGGCTGGCGTCGTGGTGGAGTCGACCTACAATTGGTACTGGCTGGTCGATGGGTTGCGGGCGGCTGGGTTCGAGGTGCGTCTGGCCAACACCGCGGCGATCAAGCAGTACGACGGCCTCAAGCACAGCGGCGATGAAGCGGACGCCCGCCATCTGGCGCATCTGCTGCGGCTCGGGATTCTGCCGACGGGAACGATCCTGCCTAGGGATGAGCGGGCCGTGCGAGATCTCGCGCGAAAGCGCATGCAGTTGGTGCGCGGCCGCACGACGCACATCCTGGCGATCGAGAACATCATGGCCAGGCAGTTTGGCGGGCGGATGACCAGCAATCAGATCAAGCGGCTGAGCGCCGACGACATCGATCGGATGCCGATCGCGGCGGACGTGGGCCTGGCGATGAACGCCAACCTCGCGGTCATTGGCGCGCTCGACGCGCAGATCGAGGTTCTCGAGCGGCGCCTGCGCGAAAGGGTCAAGCCGCGACCGGAATATGCGTTCCTGACCAGCGTGCCCGGCATCGGCCAGGCGCTGTCGACCACGATCCTTTTGGAAACCGGTCCCATCGATCGCTTCGCCAGCGTGGGCAACTACGCCTCCTACGCGCGCTGCGTGGACAGCGTGCATACGAGCAATCGGAAGAAGAAAGGCGAGGGCAACGTCAAGAACGGCAACAAATATCTGGCCTGGGCGTTCGTCGAGGCGGCGAACTTCGCGCGGCGCTACTGCCCCGAGGCCAAGCGCTTCCACGAGCGCAAGAAGGCCAAGACCAACAATATCGTTGCGACCAAGGCGCTGGCGCACAAGCTCGCGCGCGCCTGCTACCACATCCTGAGGGAGGGCCGGCCGTTCGACGTGACGCGCTGCTTCGCCTGAAGGACAGACGGCGGTCCGGCGAGCCAGG
>Ga0326728_10017704_pt1 | contig 14200 bp, 12 predicted proteins | sample MB3enrmetagenome_FD_207602 | JGI IMG/M metagenome (GOLD analysis project Ga0326728, IMG submission 207602) | Lab enriched peat soil microbial communities from McLean, Ithaca, NY, United States - MB31MN | ecosystem: Environmental > Terrestrial > Soil > Wetlands > Peat | place: USA: New York...
GCGTTTTGACTCGCGCTGAAATCAGCGAGGGTGCGCACCGGCACTTCCGCGCGGTCCGCTCGCCGGACAGTCCCTGCAGGACCAGGTATTCAAAGACGGTGTGCAGCGGCGCTTTCCGCGCGCCGGATTCCGTCCTCAGCTTTGCCAGAACGGCAAAAATCCGCTGCGCTTCGCTTCGGTTGATGGGCTCCTCCTGGCCAGCGCTTCGCCGGACCGCCTCCAACGCATCCCGAATCTCTTTGAGGGCGTCCATCACCTCGCGATGCTCCGTTGCCGAGTCTTCCGTGGCGCCGTTTCGGCCATTGATCCTGCCTTCCGCGCCCTGGTCCTTGGGGCGGAGAACGGCCCCAGAGCCGGCCCCTGCGGCCACCTCCTGGCCCCCTGCGGGATGAGAGCTTTGCGCTCCAGACGCTTGCGCCTCGCACCCCGGCCGGCCCGCAGATCCGCCGCCGGCGGCCCCGGCCGCGCCGCCCTCGGCGCCGGCCAGCTTGCCGCCGGCCCGCTCCCGGGTCTTGGCCGAATGCGCGCCGTGAGAAGACCCGCCTGGCTGTTGCGCCACACTGCAACCCACGTCGTCGAACTCGTCTCCATCCCCGAGCCCGATGCCCACGCCCGCCGCCAGCAACATAATGGCGGCGAACCTCAATCGCGCCCACGCCAGCGTCGGGGCCCGACCCACCTCCGCGCCGCCCGGCGCGTTAGATCCCTCTGCCGGCCCGTTGCTGGCAGGCAGGGCGCGCAGTCCCTTGCGCGCCGCTGGCTGGCAGCGCTCGCGCGCCACCGCCAGGCCCTCCCCGTCGAGCACGCGCTCCACCACCGTCAGTTTTTCCGGGGACGCCTGGAGAAGCTTCAACAGCAGCCGGGCTAACAGACTTTCTGGCACCTTTTTCGGGGGTCTTTATCGGGCAAGCGCTTGGCGCCACCCAGACCCACCGCACCGCACTGCCCTTATGCCCGCGGATGGTTCCCTTCCGCGCCCACACTAGTGGCACACTCAATCCAGGATGCCTGCGTTAAATTGTGGAGGGCATCGGCTCCTTTGTCTTTCTATGAGTCTTTGATTCTCGCTAATCTCAAACTTCTGACGGCCCTGCTGCAAAGCGCAGGCGCGTCCATCCGACGCATCCCGGCCCAAATTGGCTGCATAAGACGTGCCACAACCCTATCATTCCTGCGTTCACATTTCTAATTCCGCCTGTCTTCTGATCTCCGACTTCTGCCTTCTGCCTTCTGCCTGCCCTCCGTTCTCCGCCCCTCAACCGGTACAACCAACTACCGCACCATGCTAGCGGTCATCCCGTTTCGCCTTACCCAACTCCTGCTTTTCAGCCGTCCCCTCCTTAACTTCCCTCCACCACCCTCACCCGCCGCACCTTGCCGGTCCAAAACTCGTTCGTTTCCTTCCTGGCGCGCCGGGCCGCCGCTTTCCGGTCAGTAAACACCACCAACCGCTGGCACACCCGCGCACAGTGTGGTTCGCGATGGTCACGCACTCCCTCAAGGACCTGCAGCACCCAAGAGAAGGCCTGTATCTCATTCTTGGGCATGCCGCCTGCCAACCGCAGGGCCTCCTTCGCCTCCTCCTGAAAAGTCTTCGTCCGCTTCGGAACCAGCTCCACCCACCACAACTGCAGCCGCCCACCATTGCGCGAATGCCTTAGTAACATGCCCGAAAGACTAATCCAACCGTGCCAGAGGTGGCAATCGCCGGCTGCTGTCAAGAGCCGCCACCGCCACCCGTTGGGATCGCGAGGCCGGCAGGAGAGTTCCAAAAGGGAGGACAACGGCATGCAGCCTTTCTGCTTTTCCCCTGAGCGGTCGCCACGGAAACAGCGGTAGCTCCAGACCAAACTCCGGTTTGACCCGGTTCCGTCGCCCGGCTAAAGTTGGGCTGGTGACAGCAACCAAAGTGATTGAAGAAATGGACGGCCTGCCGCCAGAAGAGCAGGCCAAAGTCACCCAGCACGCGTTTGAACTAGCCCGCCAGCGGCAACTGAGCCCGGATGAACTCGGCGAGTTGGCTGAGCGCCTGGCAGCTTCAAGTGATCCGGCAGAAATCATTCGATTGAAGTCCGCGATGAAGCGCGGATACTACGGCGAATGATCTGTCGGTTGCCCAGCCAAGCTCCGACCGGCCAAGAACTCCCTTAGGCAATAGCAGCCACCATTCCAGCTTTCAGTTTTTCCGCCTTCGTTCCGTGGTCCGTGGTCCGTTTTTCTGCTTTCTGCTTTCCCAATTCCTGCTTTTCCCCTGAGCGGTCGCCACGGAAACAGTGGTAGCTCCAGACCGAACTACGGTTTGGACCTGGGCATGTCCGCGAAGAACACCGCTGGTCCTCGTACTTGCCCTCTTGCGGAAAACCTGCGGGCGTGAGTGCTCAAATAAACTCCCCCCAGTAACCCGTGGAGTCCCCCAGTGGCCAGGCTTGCCTGGGCCGGCCTTCAATCGCTCACTGGGGCGAACAGCGGCGGGTGGAAACATGACATTCTCATGGACTTCACGGTTTGCTCTGACATGATCATTCCCTTTCACCAGGTCATCCACCGCGCGCCGCCGATTGCACCCGCACGCCGGTCCTCAAAGTCAGGTTCTGCGTCTGGAACCGCGACCGCAAACTCCGGATCATTTCATCATAAACCGGCGCCTTTCGCTCCGGATCAGCAATCGTCAGCAGCAGGGCGAACGGTTGGCTGCTCGCCACCGTCTGCTCGACCCCGTGTCGGCAAAGCAACTCCAGGCTCAGCCGCCACCGCTTCCCCACCACCCCCTTCGGCAGCAACCGGTGGTAAGTCCGCACTGGCGCCCACTTCCTCAGGCTCTTCACCTGATATGACTCGTAAAGCTGCCCAGGATTCGCGTGCTCCGGCGGCACCTTCCCTTTGAACTCCTCGTTCGCACCATCACCCGTGTACACCCCGAAATGCGCGCTCACGTGCGTTTCGCAATACTCTGAGCCGAAATTGGTGTTCCGCGCCGGCGGGTAGGCCAGCGTCATCCAGATCTCGCCGGAGTATCGCCCATTCGCCGTCAGCGACTCAGGGTAAGGGAAGTTGTCCCACTCCAGGTAGTAACCGGGTCGAAGTACTTCTTCGAAGACCAGTGTCATCATCCACGGCGTGCATTCCAACGCCCGCTCAATGTCCAGTGGGGTACCAAAGCCCACATAACGGTCATCACCATCCTTCACACGCTCCCTGGTCCGGATGTCCAAAGCATTATGCGTCAGGATCGCTCTGGCGAGCGTCGGCGATGGCGTCGGTGTGATCCGATGGTGGACAGACGCAAGCTGCCTCGAAATCAAAGGAGCCGCGAAACTGGTGCCGATGTCCTCCACCACCTTCGGGCCACTCTCAAGGGAAGTTACCCCGAGCGCGTGACTGAAATCGGTGGCCACGTTGCCGCCAAAATGCACCAGGTCCGGCTTAATGATGTGGTTCGGCCCGGGCCCGTTCCGCGAGAACGGCGACGGTTCGCCACGCCGTGTACCGCTGGTCGGATGATCGAGGTGGGAGATCGACCCCACCGTCACTCCGAGGACGCTGTCGGCAGGGCTTGTGATCCGCCCAGACTCAGCACTCGCCTCGCTCCTCGGATAGCCCAACAGTGGCGCCGTCTGATAGTTCCCCGCTGCGATCACGAAGGTGACGCCGTACTTCTCCTGCAGGTTATCAAGCTGGACCGCGAAATCACTAAACCGATCCAGCCGGCATACCTCATCGCTTCCCAGCGACAAGTTCCAGACTTTTACCTCATTCGAGTGCCGGCCCAGCGCCTGGTCCAGGTCCTGCAGCAGCTCCGCCTCGGTAATGCTGCCCACGGCTCCGTACGTCGGGTCCAGGTTTGGCAGCACATGAATGTCCAGGATGCGGCATGGATGCCGGCCTATCTCGGGCTGCCCGGCGTTCAACACATGCCCCCATACCAGCAGTCCGGCAACAAACGTCCCATGGTAAGTGTTCTCTTCCGCCTTGGCCACGAATCGCTCCCGTGTATAAATCCAGCCCTCCAACTGCGGGATTCCGCTCGTGACGCCGCTATCCACCACCGCCACGATCGGGTAAGACCCCGGCTCCGCCTCTCCGCGCAAGACCCCATCGGGCAGCGGTCGCGAGTTCATACGGTGCGGCCGCAGAGTCCGAAACATGGGAATTAGCCCAACGCTCCGGACCGACAGAACGCCTGAAAGAAACCCCACGTCACCCTCTCTCCGACAAGTCGCGGTGTACACGTCCTGCCCCTTGTATTGAGGATGCCGCACAAACGAGATGGCGTTCGCCTGCAAACCCGCCTCGAACGCTGCTCTTTCCCTCGCCTGCAAATCGGGATCGCCGTAGTCAAACAGCTTCACCTTTATCGCCTTGCGCCCGTGCGCCACCGGCGCAGCTTCGAACAGCTTGCCCGGCGTCTGCCCGCTCAGCCGGTCCGCCGGCTCAACTGGCCTCAGCTCCTTCAACGCCGAGATCTCCTTTACCATCTGCTGCGAGTCACCGTGCTCTATCCTCCGCTTTAGCAGGTGGATGCCGTGCCGCGTGCCGCGCAGGAACAGCTCCCCCGGCTTCCCGGCTCCGATCACCGGGCAGCTTCGCGCATCAAATAGCGCGTCGTGCCAGTGACTCTTCGCCAGTGCTTTGCTCACCAGCGAGGCTTTGAGTGGCACGACCTGACTCTGAAGAGATGCCCGTGCCAGCAACTGCTCTGCGCTGTCCAGCCCGTGAACCAGTTTCTGACGCATCGCCCCAGTCACGGCAACGAAGGGCTTCGCCACGGCGCCGCCACCGGGCTTCTTCTTCTCCCTCCCCTGCTTCGGCATCACGATTTTTACATAGAGTCTCTCTTCTGGCATATCATTCCTTTCATTCCTTCCGCACTCGCTTACCATTCCGCTCACCTTGCCGGCTCATGGTCGCCCTCGATACGCCGGCGATCTCGCCGATGATCGAAAGGCTGTACACCGCCCGGTCTCTCCGCCGCAACACCTTGACCAGCTCGCGCCGATCGTCGAGGTTGTTGCCCAATACAAATGCCTTCCCCGCCGCCTCGCCGCGTGCCAGTGACGACAAAGCTACCACCGCGCTGCGCAGGCTCGCCTTCTCCTGCCGCGTCACCTCCTGCTGCTGCACGCGGTTCGTCGCCAACTCGATCGCCGCAATCGAGAATCCCTCCGACAGGTCCGCCAGCGCCCTCAGCTCCTTATTGCCCCACTTGAGCTCGCCAGAGAACATCTTCCACAGCGCCTCCCGCTGGTCCCGGTCGGGCAGGTCAATCCGCATCAAATACTGGAAGCGCCGCCAAACAGCGGGGTCAAGCAGTTGCTCATGGTTGGTGGCTGCGATCAGGATCACGTGGTTGCCGAGGTTATCCAGGCTCTGGATGAAGCTGTTCACCACTCGCTTTAGCTCCCCCAGCTCCTGCTGGTCGTCACGCAGCTTCGCAATCGCGTCGAACTCATCCAGCAGAAGCACGCACGGCATCCGCGATGCAAATTCAAACACAGACCTGATGTTCTTGGCCGTGCTCCCCAGGAACGAGGAGATCAGCCCGTCCAGCCGCGCCACGTAAATCGGTAGTTTCAGCCTCGACGCTATATACATCGCCAGATGGCTCTTCCCCGACCCCGGCGGACCGTACAGCAGTAGGTTCGTCCCCGCCTTGATCCGCCTCTTCTCCAGCTCCACGCGCGATCCCACCACCGCCAGGTAATCCTCCACGAAGGCCCGCTGGGCGTCAGTGAAGTGATGCCGCTCTACCAAATCCGGCACAGGAACCCTCTCCAGGAGTGGAAACCGGCTCTCCCCGTCAACCGGCGGCGGCGCCTGCTGCTCCAATCGCGTCGGATGCAACTGCACCGCGCGCTCGTCCAATAGCCTCCGCAGCCTCTGGGCACTTGCCTCATCCCCATCAGCCGCCAGCTTGTCGGCCAGGAGCGCTGCATAGTTCCTGACCTTCACCCCGTCAAGACGCAACGCGCCTTCGATGATCCGAAACAGTTCTGAAAGGTATGAATTGTTTGCCACGCGCAACAAATTGCCATAAAAATGAAACACTGTCAACACGTTTGCAACATTTTTTCACTTTCATGCAACATAAGTCTGGATTTGTGAAACACAAGCCCGCAAGCACCCCAAGCCTCCGCAGCCCGCCAACGGCCGCCAAGCACCAAATAACTACTGGTAAACCACAGCTAGTTGCTTTACACCTGCTTCCCGGATGTGGGCCCTGAAAGCAACATGATCAGCGACCAGGCCAATTCAGTGGGCGACATCGTTTCCGGCCTGGAGCCGAACGAACTGGTCGAAGTTCGCCGCGGCGCTCCGTTTGGGGAACCCCCTGCACCCACCGCCGGTGTTCCCGCTGCCGGCGCGCCCGGGGCCCAGGCCGGCGCCAAACCCGGCGCGCCCGCAGTGGCCCCCGGCGCACCAGCCAAGGGCGAGCAGCCCGGCGGGCCCTCCGGTCAAGAAGATCACTATCTCCGGCTCCGTCCCAATCGAAAGCTGGCACGAGCTCTTTCGCTGCTTCGTCCGCCCCTCCGCCGACCTCAAACCCAAGAACCTCAAGCTCGGTGTAGCCTTCGAGCGGGCCTTCGACAGCGAACTGGGCATTCCCGCCGACAGCCCCGCGATCCGTATCATGCAAGAAGCCGCCCGCCAGCTAGACCTAGACCTCAACATCCAGGAATCTAAACCTGAACGTGCGCCGAACTGAGCTTTAAGTTACGTTCTATTATCCTCCCCTGTGCATCACAGACTCCAAGCAAGGGCGACCGGCATCCCACTGACAGATCTGCTGCTAGCGGAGGCAAACATCTGCAGCCCACATCTTAGGGACAACGCCGCCAAAAGCGGCTTAGGCATCAATGCTTCCGTGGCCTCATTAGTGGTCGAAGCGGCCCGACCCCATTACCTGGGTTCACCTGATGACATTCACAACCAGTCTAAGTTCATATCCGAGCTGAGGAGCCGAATCGGAACCGATGCTCTCGACACCACAGCATTCTCGCGACTTTTGAGAGGGAAGGAGAATGTTGCCACCAAAGACCGGATTGAACACAGCCTCAGAGAGACAATTACAATGCTACTCGCAGGTGTCGCGCAGAATGTACCAACAACGCCAAGAGATGGCTCCAAGGAAGCCAAGAGGCTGATCGTGGATCGAATGATTCGATATTTCTTCGACCGACCCAGCCCCGACCCCAGTTACTTTGAACCACATGTCCGCTGGCTCGAAACGATCCGGTGCCGCGCTGAGGCTTGTTATTACATTCGTTGGTTGGCTCAAAACTGGCGGAATCTCACTCCGAATCCACAGAACCTATATATCGCCATGATCTCCGGTCGGTCCGAAACGCCCGCCCTGGAGGCCACGCCGGACACAGCAGATGCACTTCTCGCAGCGGCGGCTGCAGGGTTCTCGCTCGTTTACGCCGTGCCCGAAAGGCCTAGCGCAGGTAGGGCTTCCCCAGCTCTCCAACAAGCCGAAGCCTTCAAGGCTGGACTAAAAACCAAGCTGGAGGCGCTGCTAAGCGAACCGCGCCGCTTACCTGACCCCGTCAAAGCAGTGCTTTTGGGCGGTACATGCCCTCATCTTGACAAGCTTAACCAAGCAACTACGGCGATACGCCGAAATCCACAGTTCTCGGTTGACCAAGCAACCGAGCAAGTCGTGGCTCAAATCGGCGGCCCAAACCAGAGAAGAGATTTCGCAGCATGGTGGTCCGATAATTTCCATGTTGCGAAACTGAGCCTTTCCAAAGCAACAAGGACGCGACCTCAAGGCACAGCTCAACGCGAGGACGAATTCTTGCATCCATTCTTGAGGTACTTCTATATCCACCTAACAAACCCTCTCAAGGGAGCTGCAGACCACATCCCGCAAGTTTTACAGCTCTTAATAACAGACGACGCAGGCCAGGAGACCATCGTCGCTAACGTCAGTCCACGATCTAACGGCCAATGCTTTCGTTACTTTCACTCCTGGTGGGAGAGCTTTATCGAAAGCGAACTTCACCTTTAACCGCCGCACCAGCCAGACTACTCCGATCTGTGCCGCCTACAACCAGACCCTGCGGAGGCAGGGGAAAAAGTCAGCGGGGCGCCGAGCGGTTCTGTCTGCGAGAATTGTGAAAGTTGCGCAACAAATACGTCGGGACACCCATTGATCGATTTCCCCATACGGATGAGCTTTTCGTAGCGCAGCCAAACCCTGCGTCGCCCGGACGATAATGTGCGGGCAACTGAAAGATCAAAAGTATGAGCGCAATATGGAAAAGTAAAACAAACGAAGGCGGCTATCAGTCTTCAGGTATCAAAGGCGAAAACAATCATGTAACCACCTCAAGAGATAACTGCCATATCACCACCGAATGCGGCACCGTGCGCGGGGATGACGGCCGTAGCCATGAGATCAAGAGCCGTGATCACTTCGATCGCGACGAAAACTACCAAGGCACAAGCTGGTGATCCACGCAGCCTATGCTCATGTAGGTGGATGGTGCTCACCGAAGCCCTGGGTTTTCTTGCTCAGGGCTTCCTGTTTCCACAACACCAGCTCAGAGTTGTGTGTCTGATTCTCACCGAACGCGCTGAACGCCCGGCCCAGTTCAACGGCAAATTGCCTTGGGCGCTCAACATCCGGCGGGGCGTCACCGTGGAACACCCCGACTATCCCATCTAGCGCCGGCGGCGCACCTGGTGCCGGGCCGTGTCGGGGTCAGACGAAGTTTCTGAGGAAATGGCGGTTCGGCGTTCGGGGGAAGGGTGCCAAAGCGACGGTTTGGGAAAAGCAGAAATTGGGAAAGCAGAAAGGAGAAATGCTCAAGAGACCACAGAGATTCGCGAAGGGATGGGATGGCTATTGTGTCTGTGATGGTTTGAGGTATCTGCGGCTGGATTCCTCCACGGGGGCCCCGTTACACAAGGGTTAGACCGGGTGCTCAGCGCGGTGGGGTTGGGCTGGGCCGGGCGTCCATGTGCCGTGGTTTCAGGGTAGCATAGGCCGCATTCAGCGCTTTAGTCCATCTTTCGGCGAGAGCCCGGGCTGGTTCGTCCATGCCGGCGAAGAGGTCCGGGTGGCACTCTTTCACCCGCTTCCGATAGGCCCGCTTGATTTCCGCCGCGGAGGCTGAAGGCGACAGGCCCAGAATTTCGTAAGCGCTCAGCTTTTCGGGCTCGGTCACCGGCACCGCCGCGGGAGGGGGTTCGGGGCTCGGGCGGGCCGGCTCCCGCGCTTTGCCTGCGCCCGGCTCCTGCCCCAGCATCGAACGCAGGCGCAGGCGGAAGGGCTCCATCAGGGTCACCCGGGACGCCTGCTCACCCAAGAACAGCACGCCACTCAACAGGGACAACTGCTCCCGGAGCCGCTCGCTCGGCAGTTGTGGGCAATGGCGTATCAGCTCCTCCCAGTCCACCGCCACGTTCTGTGCGGCGAGGTACGCCAACGCCCGGGCGCAGGCGGCCACATTCATCTCCCCAAGCTCTCCGCAGTACCGGACTTCGCGCAATCCCGCGAGGATCAGGCGAGGACAGATGGAGCAGACGTCCTTGATGATCCAGGACCCCGTCGGGTCCGAGCCCAGGTCCGGGTTGTTCTGCCTGCCTTTCAAGTTTCGAGCGTAGAACCCGGCCGTTAGACCTAACGAGGCCAGCCCCAGCCAGAGAACCGAATGGACAAACGCGCCACAGACGAGAGTCAGGATTGTATAAACCAGGAGGGTGGTCAGCAGGAACACGGCGAGGCCGCTGCCCAAGGCATAGCAGCGCGCTGGATCGCCGCTCAAGACGTTTGGCCTAGACTGTGGGACCGCGGACCACGAGACAAAGGGAGAAGGCCGAAAGCCGAATGAACAACAAAGGCGCGAAGACGCGGAGTCGCAGGTTTTCCGCGAATTGCGCTAATGGACGCGAAATTCTTTCATGCCTGAGCGCGTGATTTCCGGGAGAGGCACCACGAAATACACCAAATACACGAAAGCGGCACAGTGAAACGCTGAAACGCTAAAAAGCTGAAAGCTGAAATCGAAAACGGTGTTCGGGCGGGCCTGGCAGAGGGCGGAGCGCGTGTTCCGCCAAGGCGGGCCGGCACTTCGGATCGAAGGCTTTGGGAAAAGCGGGATCGGAAGGGAACTCATCTCAGAGCAACCCGGCGCGGCAGGTGAAGCTTGATCGGGATGTGCCTGGCGTAAGCGGCGAAATCGGTATCGGTCGTGAAAATCTTCAGGCCGTGCCGGACTGCGACGGCGCAGATGAGCAAGTCCGTCCCGGTACTTTGCAAGCCTCGTTGACGAAGGCGATTATAATACCCGGCGGCGGTTTCATCGTCCTCTTCGTCCAGAGGCAAATTCGGGTAGAACCTCAGATATTCCTTGAGCTGCTCAAAGCGTTCGTCCGGTTGAGCGCCGGAAAGCAATTCCTGGCGGATGGGGCCGAGCACCTGCACTGCGTCGCGCCGCACCAGACGCGCGACCTCCTCCGCCAGCGGGTCTGATGCGGGGCGGTTACGGCGGAGGAACCGGGACCAGACGCAGGTGTCAACGATAACCTTCATGAACGCCCGCGGCGCATCTTCTTGTAATCCCACTTCGGATCAAAAGTGATTTTCCCGGCCAGGTCCAGAATGCGCTGCCGCTGCCGGCGGTGGACAAATTCCGCCAGAGCGGTGTTCACGGCTTCCTGTTTGGACTTGAAGTTCCCCAGCGTTACGGTTGCCTCGATCAGCTTATCGTCCAATTTCAAGTTTGTCGGCATAGGCAAATCCTAGCGCGACACACTGGAATGTGTCAAACTCGTTCGTTCATTGCATCCCATTCTTTTTCCGTGAGCCGGCGGACCTCGGAGCCCTTTCGCGGGAGTCCATGGTTTGATGCAACCGCTTTCAGGGTTGAGGGCCAATTTGCATGGAACCCAGGGTAGAACCGTCCGGGAACAGAGGCAGGACGGTTCAACCCTCGGCTGGATTCTGCCATGCTTTCAGGATTGACAGCTCCGCAAGGGGCCGACCCGGCTGAGATGTTGACTCGCCCTGGCATGGCTTCCGCCGACGCTCGGGGCTATGGCAGACAAGTCGGCGTGGCGAGGGGAAGGAGTCTAAGGTCTGAAGCCTAAAGTCCAAAGTCCGCGAGGGGCGCGGTGACCACCTGCTATTGACCATGGGCCACAGGACCGGGGGGGGAAAAGCAGAAATTGGGAAAGCAGAAAGCAGAAAGGGGAGCGGAAAACATCCAACATCCAACATCGAACATCCAACGCCGAACCTTGAACCCTGAACGGCTGGCCCCGGGTTACGGCCACCCTCACGCGGGGAATGCAGAAGGCGGAAGCGGGACAACGGGACTACGGGACTACGGACCACTGACTGCTGAAACGGTGAAACGGTGAAACGCTGAAACGCTGAGAAGCTGAAAGCGGGAAGGGGAGAAAAAGACCACGAGACCACAGGACTACAGACCACAGACTGCTGAAAATGATGAATGGGTTTCAGCCACCCTGAGGCTGCCCCGAGGCCACCCTGAGGCTATCTGGTGGCTAACCGGTAGCCACCCGGAAGCCACCCTGAGGCTACCCGGAGGCTATCCTCAGGCTACCCTGAGGCTCCACCTAGGCTACCCCGTGGCGCGCCAGGCTGGCCCGGCGTGGTTCGGGGCCGCCAGGCCGGATTCAGGGGTTTATCTGTCTCCGAAAACCGCCGAACGAAGCGGTTAAGAGCCGCACCCGCATCTCCAACTCCGCTGAAGCGGGGTCCTCATGAGAGCGCGTCCGGGTGCGCACAGAAAATGAGATACTCCCGGAGACGCCGGTGGCGGGCCATTGCTCCGTGGGGCAGCGTCAAAACCGGCCCCGGCCCGGAAGAATTCGCTTCTGCCGGGGCGCGAAATGGTGTTCCCTATCCCGGAGTATGAGTCAAACACATCCGCTGACGACGACGACGTTTGACCTGCCGGGCTACCGGGTGGTCAAATCGTTCGGCGTCGTACGGGGGATCATCGTGCGGTCGCGTTCGATTGTGGGCAACATCGGGGCGGGGCTGCAGAGCCTCTTTGGCGGGAACATTTCGCTCTACACTTCGCTGTGCGAACGGGCGCGGGAAGATGCGTTTAACCAGATGATCAGCCATGCCGGCGAGCTGGGCGCCAACGCGGTCGTCGGGGTCCGCTACGACGCCACCGAGATCAGCGCCGGCATCGCCGAAGTGCTGTGCTACGGCACCGCGGTATATGTGGAGCGTGCGGGGTAGTCGAAAGCGAGTGGATAGTAATTTGAGTTGATAGTTGATAGTCGGGAAACCCCGGGGGTTGGGTTTCGGGCTGTCAGCTATCAACTCTCAACCATCAACTAAATATGTCCGGACATAGCAAATGGGCCAAGATTAAGCACTTCAAGGGCGCGTTGGATGCGAAGCGGGGCAGGATCTTCTCGAAGCTGAGCAAGGAAATCGTCATCGCCGCCAAGTTGGGCGGGGGTGACCCGGGCATGAACCCGCGGCTGCGGATGGTGCTGCTGAAGTGCCGCGCAGTCAACATGCCGAACGATAACATCGAGCGTGCCATCAAGAAGGGCACGGGCGGCGGCGAGGGGGTGAACTTCGAGGACCTCACCTACGAGGTTTACGGTCCGCACGGCGTGGCCATCCTGGTCGAGGTGAGCACCGATAACCGCAACCGCACGGCGTCGGAAATACGCAGCCTCGTGACCAAGAACGGCGGCACCATCGCCACCCAGGGCTCCGTGACCCGCCTCTTCCACCGCAAGGGACAGATCATCATCGCGCGCGAGGCGGCTGACGAAGACCAGGTGATGGAAGTGGCGCTGGAGGCCGGCGCCGAGGACTTCAAGGCCGACCCGCAAGGCTATGAAATCATCACTGACACTGCCCATTTCGAGGCAGTCCACAGGCAGATCGAGGCCAAAGGCATCAAGGCGGACGCGGCGGTCGTGACGGAGCTGCCGACGGTTACCGTGCCGCTGGCGAACGACCAGGCGGTGGCCGCCGTCAACAAGCTGGTTGACGCGCTGGAAGACCACGACGATGTGAAGGAAGTCTATTCCAACGCCGAACAGCCGGATGAAGATCAGACCGCTTAGCACTGATAATCTAATCGCGCGGTCCCTGAACGCGCTGGCGGGCGCGGTTTTTCGCCATCGGCGCCTTTTCCTCTATCCGCAGTTGGCGCTGTTTGTGGTCAGCCTCCTAGTGACGGTCAAATATCCGGGGATTGCCTTCGACACGAGCCGCAACGACCTGGTGGGCGCCAACAAGAAGTACCACCAGAACTTCCTCCGGTTTAAGAAGGAGTTCCCGACGCAGGACGACCTGGTGGTGGTGGTCGAGAGCGAGGATGCGGAGAAGAACCGGCAGTTCGTGGAACGGCTGGGAGCCCGGCTCGAGGCCGAGACCAATTTGTTTCACGACGTGTTCTACAAGGGAGACCTGAAGATGCTGGGCCCGAAGGCGCTCCTGCTCGTGTCCGACAAGGACCTGGCTGATTTGAGCAAGACGCTGAAGGATTTCCGCCCGTTCATTGCGCAGTTTACCCGCACCACGAACCTCGTCTCGCTGTTCAACATGGTCTGTGCCCAGTTCCGCACGGCCAAACAGGAAACCAACGCCGAAAATGATTCCCTGGTCAAGGCGCTGCCGGCGCTGGGGCGCATCATCACCCAGGCCACGGCCAGTTTGCACCGCGAGGGCACGCCCCCGTCGCCGGGTGTCACCGCGCTGTTCGATCCTGGTGAAGAGGCGGAACAGCAGATTTACATCACCTTCGACAAAGGGCGGATTTACCTGGTGACCGCCCAGGCTCCTACGGATGAACTGAACACCGCCGCGGTAGTACGGATGCGCCAGTTGGTGGCGGAAACCCAGATCGAGGTGCCAGGCCTCAATGTTGGCATTACGGGAGAACCGGTGCTGGAGCTTGATGAAATGGCCCAGTCGCAGAAAGACACCACCGTGGCTGCGATCGTGGCGCTCTTCCTCTCGGCGCTCATTTTCATTTATGGCTACCAGGAAACCGGCCGGCCGGTGAAAGCGACGCTTTGTTTAATTGTCGGCCTGGGCTACACACTGGCCTTTGCGACGTTGGTCATCGGCCACCTGAACATCTTGACGATCACCTTCCTGCCTATTTTGATCGGCTTGGCCATTGATTATGGGGTTCATCTCATCTCCCGCTATGAAGAGGAGCTGCGGCGGGGCCGGAGCGAGGAA
>Ga0326728_10017706_pt1 | contig 14199 bp, 11 predicted proteins | sample MB3enrmetagenome_FD_207602 | JGI IMG/M metagenome (GOLD analysis project Ga0326728, IMG submission 207602) | Lab enriched peat soil microbial communities from McLean, Ithaca, NY, United States - MB31MN | ecosystem: Environmental > Terrestrial > Soil > Wetlands > Peat | place: USA: New York...
CCACCAGAATTTCGCGCGCCGGACAATTATTGGCGCAACCCGCGCAGCCGATGCATTTGGCGGCTTCGAAGACCGGACGGCCGCGAAACTTCTCCGGCGCCGGTTGAGCCTGAGCCGGATACGGCAGAGTCACCCGCCCCGCCTTCAGGCAGACCATCGTTTCTCCGAGCTTGCTCAACACCGACATTTCATCGTCTCCCGTCTCAATACTGCACCGTTCCCCGTCTCCGGTCCCCCGTTCCCCGCCAGCGTGTTTCGGGCGGGTGACGTGGGACCGGTGACGGGGGGCGTGCTAGTAACCATAACTCGCCAGCATCAAAGCCACCAGGGAAACCGCCAGCAGACCGGCAAAGTACCGGATCGCCTGATCGATGCGATAGCGCGCGTGGGTGGCCGCCACCAGCGTCACCAACAAGACCAATGCGAACACCTTCACCCAGAACAGCAACCAGCCCAGGGGAAACGGCAGTGCCGAACCCCACGGCAGAAACAAGGTCGTAAACAATCCGCTGTAAGTCACCAGCTTCGCCATCTGCGCGTATTGGAACAGCGCCAGCTTCGGCCCGGAATACTCCATCAGGGGGCCGTCCATCAATTCGGTCTCGGCTTCAGAAATATCGAAGGGCACGCGCTGCACAAAAGCCTGGAACGACAACAAGATCACGGCCAGCATGATCAGTCCCGACCAGGGGACACTCGTCCCCAGGTACACCGAGCCGTTCAATACCGTGTCCAGGCGAAACGAGTGCCCGTGAATCGCGCCCACGACCAAGGCGACGGCCAGCAACGGCTCGAGGGCGATCATGCTCATCATCTCGCGGCTGGTACCCACCAGCGAATACGTGGAACCGGCCGCCAGTCCCGCCAGCAAGGTGCTGATGCTGCACAAGGTCAGCAGGTAAATCAGCAGGATCGAATCACCCGCACGGTTCATGGGCGCGGCGAAGCCCATCGGCACCATGCAGGCCACGGTAAGCGCAGTGGCCAGGGAGAGATAAACGGCGAACCGCTGCATCAGCGGACTCTCGCCGGACTCGATGTCCTCCTTGCCCAGCAGCTTGAGCAGGTCGAAGTACGGCTGCAACAACGGCGGCCCCTGGCGCGACTGGATGCGCGCCGTGATCTTGCGCAGCACGCCCTGAAGAAACGGAGCGGCCAGCAGCACCAGAATCACATTCAGCGCCGCGCCAGCAAGCATCGTGATGGGATTGCGATCCATATATCGTCCTAAAAGGTTTGCAGTTCACAGTTTGCAGCTTGCAGCCAAACAGCCACCCCGGCGCGCCGCTGGCTGCAAACTGCGAACTGTAAGCCGTAAGCCGTCATGTCACTTGTTCCGCGTCAACTTCAGCAACTCTTCCTGCGACCACACGCGTGTGGTGCCGGAGCGCAGGTCCACCGTCTCCAGCCGGTCGGTGCAGGAGAAACAGGGATCGATACTGCCCAGCGAAATCGTCATATCCGCAATTTGCTGGTCCTTGATCATCATGGGAACCGCCTGCAAGTTCTGGTAGGTGGGCGCACGAACCCGCCAGCGCCGCGGCCGGTTGTTTTCCCCGGTGATGACGAAATGATGACTTTCGCCGCGCGGAGCTTCCACCGAGGACAGACCGATACGCCCCACCGGCAATTCGTCGTCGATCTTCGCCTGCAACGGTCCGGCATCCATTTTGTCCAGGCACTGGCGGACAATCCGGATGGACTCGAACACTTCCTTCATCCGCACCAGGACGCGCGACCAGACGTCGCAGCCTTCCTCGGTAATGACATCAAACTCCACGCGGTCATAGGCCGCATAGGGATGATCGCGGCGGCAATCAATGTCCACCCCGGCGGCGCGCGCCACCGGTCCAATCAGCCCCGCATCCTTCACCAGCGTCTTATCGGCGACCCCGACTCCGCGCGTACGTTTCTGAATGTTCTTGTCCTTGCTCACCGCCGCGACTACGGGGCGCCACTCGTCCTCGAGGCGGTCGAGCACCTGCCGCAACTCGGCCTTCACCTCGGGAGTGATGTCCCAGCGCACGCCGCCGATGACGCAAAGAGCATAGGTCTTGCGGTTGCCGCTGATCTTCTCGGCGATCCACATGATCGGCTCGCGGATGCGGAAGCTCTGCATGAACAGCGTATCGAAGCCCACGATATGGCAAGCCAGCCCCACCCACAGCAGATGGCTGTGCAAGCGCTCGATTTCCAGCATGATGGTGCGGATATACTCGGCGCGCGGTGGCACTTTGAGGGCGGCGGCGGCCTCCACGGCCTGGGCGTAGGTCACATTGTGCACGCAGCCGCAGATACCGCAGATGCGCTCCGCCAGCATCGGAATATCGTTGTAGCTCATCACCGATTCGGCCAGCTTTTCGATCCCGCGGTGCACCATGAAGCCGCGATATTCGCAGCCGCGCACCATTTCGCCCTCCACGTAGAGGCGGAAGTGCGCCGGCTCATCCAGCGTGGGATGGAACGGGCCAAAGGGAACGACCATGCAACCCTCGGGAGGGTCGTCGAAGGTGAACTCGCGATCGGCGTCATACTCCGCGGGCACCTCGTTCCAGGGAACGTCCTTACGGAGGGGATGAACCCCATCCGGCCATCCGTCGGGCAACACCAGCCGCTTGGGATAGCGATGGCCCACGGCTTCGATGCCGATGAGATCGCGCATTTCGCGCTCCGCCCAACTCGCTGCCGGAACCACATCGGAAATGCTTTCCGCTTTCGGATTCTCCGCCGGCAGATAACTCAACACGCTGCAGAGCACGTGGTCGCGATCGAAGGCAAAATCGTGGGCCACCATGAATTGGCCGGAAAACGGGCGGTCGTCGGCGCCAATGGAAATCACGTAACGGGCATCGAGGTTGCGGAAAAGATAGCGGCAGACCGGCTTGACCGACGGCGGGTCCACCACGACATACAGCCGGTTGTCGGCGGGCAGATCCGCCCGCTGGATGGCGGGACCGAATTTCTCTTTCAACTGATCGAGTCTGTCGCGAGCAAGCATGTCACCGATCCTTTAACGGGGTCCCCGTCCCGCCTTGCGGGACGGCCACAGGCTGGTGGGGGAGGAAAGCGGTCCCTGTCCCCGGCTGTGGATGTGGGGCGCCCCCCAGCCACTTAAAATACCGTTTGATCTCGCCATAGAAATTGTGAGCCACGTAGCGATGGCATTCCGCTTCCTGCGCATAGCCGCACAACCAGGGAACGGCCACCCGGCGCGGCGCGCGGCCCAGCTTGGAAATCCCATAGGCAATGAGGAACGTCCCGCCCAGCACCCCCGCCACCACGAGCGGAGCGAACCGGGCGGCGCCCTGAAATTCGGCGACGCCTCTCAGTACTCCTCCCGTCGTTGGCACGGCATTGGCCAGCGCCACCCCAAAACCCTGCCGGCTGTGGTCCAAGGCGTGTTGGATAAACCGGAAACCGATCACCGGAGCCACGCCCAGCAGAACACAGCAGGACGCCAGTGCGACTTGAGGAAGCTGCATCATCCAGCCGACTTCGAGACGTCCGTTTTTCGCCACCTGCCCGGAAACCACAGCACTGGTACGGGTCAGAAAACTTACGCCGAAGAACTTGATGAACGAGGCCAGCGTGAGCGCGCTGGTCAGGATGGCAATGACGGCGCACACGGCCAGATACCGGGCGAACCCGCTGCCCTGCACCGCCGCCACATAGATCGTCCATTTGCTTACGAAACCGTTGAACAACGGCACCCCGGAAATCGAGCACGAGGCCACCAGCGTGGTGAGTCCGGTAAGCGGCATGAACTTGATCAGCCCACCCATCTGGTTGAGATCCTGCGTGCCCGTGGCATGCAGCATGGAACCCGCGTTCAGGAACAGCAGCCCCTTGAACAGGCCGTGATTCAGAACGTGGAACAACGCTCCGGAAAATGCGATGGCGGCCAGGGTAACGGCCACGGGATTCCCGATGGGCAGCAATGCCATACAGGTTCCGGCGCCCAGCAGGATATAGCCGATCTGCCCAATGCTGTGGAACGCCAGCAGCCGTTTGGACTGCTCCTGCTTCAGCGCCTGCATGGTGCCGCTGAACAGCGTGATGGTGCCCAGCAAGGCGATCACCATGCCCCAGGTCGCCAGCGGATAAGCGGACTGGGAGCGCACCGGCACCAGCCAGAGGAAGTACCGCAGCAGACCGTAAACGCCGGTCTTGATCATCACCCCGGAAAGCATGGCGCTGACCGGCGAGGGCGCCGCCGGGTGCGCGTCCGGCAGCCATACCTGGCCGAAGGGCCACATGCCCATCTTGATTCCAAAACCCACCAGGAACAACGCAAACGCCAACGCCGTCATGCCCGGCCGGGCACTGAGCAGCAGCGGGAGATTGGCGCTGACCGTGTCGAAGTCGTACTTCAAGGTCGGACTGCCACGCAATGCCGCCCCTGCCACCGCCAGCAACTCCGCGCCGATCATGGTGGCGGCACAGGCGATCTGCATCATGATGAGGAACTTGTTCGCGGCGCGCACATTCTGTTTCTTCTGCTTTTCAAAGCGGATCAACAGGAAACCCGGCAGGGTCATCATCTGCCAGAAGATGAAGAAGAACCACATCATGTCGGTAGTGCTGAGCAGGCCGAACATGGCGGCCAGAAACAGCAGGAAATACGGATAGTAGCGGCTCACTCCATAATGCTGAAAGCCCTGGTAATGCCGCATATAAACGATGGAGTACAACGACGCCGGCACGGCAATCAGGACCGCCAACAGCAGGAATACCGAAGTCAACCCGTCCACGTAAATGCGCAGGGCAAATCCGTACTTGGGCAGCGCCCAGAACGCGGCGGGAGCCGACGGTCCGTGGAGCAGCACTTTGCCGACGGCGAACAAGATCAACGCCCCCGCCACGGAGGTGATCGCGAAGGCCAACCAGCCCGCAGCCGTCTTGTTGCGGGAAATCAGTAAAGTCAACACCGCTCCGGCGATGCAAATCAGGATCGAAGCAAGAACCGCTTGTTCGGGTGTCAGCATGCTTTCCCATCCGCAAAAAGCTTGGAGTCCTGAGCCGGATTCAACTCCTGCAATAGTTCTTTCAGCACGGCGAGCGTGGTCTGCACCGCCGCCGAAAGCTGCCGTCCCGGTTTCAGCGATTCCGGTTGCACGCCCAGCAGCCAGGCTTTGGTGGTTCCGCCGGCTTCCGCCCACATGGCCAATACACTGAGGGAAATCTTATGGGTGGAGATTTGCGGGAAACGCGCAGCCATTTCGCCGGAATCGAGCAACACCACCGAACCGGGCGCACCGCCGAATTCAATCGCATCGAGGAAAACCATGTTGGAGAAGCCCTCGCCGCTGGCCCGGCTGATGCAGGTTTCCGGGCGGCTGCCGGCGATCATCACGTCCGGCAGGCCGGCGCCCATCAGTTCCTCGGCCAGCCGGATGCCGGCCCCGTCGTCGCCATAATCTTCGTTGCCGAGCCCCATGAGGCAAACGCGGCCGCGAAGGCACTGCTGGAGTTGTTCGCGCAGGTCTGGCATCAGATGTCCTCTCCCAGACTCTTGATTTGCTGATAGGTGAACACCGGGCCATCCACGCAAACGTACGCCACGCCGATACAGCAATGGCCGCACTTGCCCACGCCACACTTCATATAGCGTTCGAGCGTCGATACGATATTCCGCTCCTGAAAGCCCATCTCGAGCAGGTCGCGGATCACAAAGCGGAACATGACCGGCGGTCCGCACACGAAGGCCACGGTATTCTCCACCGGCACGTGCACGCCGGGCTTCTTGAAGAGGCTGCCCACCACGCCGACATTGCCGTTCCAGCCGTCGTCGGCCCGATCCACCGTCAGGTGACATTCGATCCCCGGCTGAATTCCCCATTCGCCGAGGTTGGGCACGTACATCAATTCCTTGGGGGTCTTGGCGCCATGAAAAATCTGAATGCCCGCGAATTTGTCGCGATGCCTCAGCGCATAGACGATGCACGAACGCAACGGAATCAGCCCAATGCCGCCGGCAACGAATACCAGATTCTTGCCGTAATACTCCTCCATGGGAAAGCCATTGCCATACGGTCCCCGGACGGCAAACTTATCGCCCGGCTTCAACTGATGGAAGGCCGCGGTGCAGCTCCCCACCTGGCGCACGGTAAAAAAGACCTCATCCTCGGTCGGACTGGCCGGCAGCGAGGTGGGGAATTCACCTACTCCGAAGAGTGAGACCTGGGCGAATTGGCCAGGCTTAAACCTTTTAAATGAGGCCTGTTCCGAGTTATCCTCAAAGCGCCAGTAGAACGTTTTTACGTCCTGAATCTCAGTCACTACCCGGTCGAGAACCGCGATTTTCGGCAGATAGACGTTTTCGGTAGCGCTCACGGTCTAATCCTCGCTGCTGCAAGTGAAATCTCAACCACGGAGGCACGGAGACACGGAGCCGGCTCCAAAGCCATTGGGATTATCTTTTTTTTCGTTTTCTCCGAGCCTCGGTGTCTCCGTAGTGAAATCCGGTATTTCACGCTTTCTCCAATCCGGCCGTGGCCCGGCGAATTCTTTCCACCACGCTGGGCATACCGATGTCGCCGTGGCAAACGGCCGCACAGCGACCGCAGCCCACGCACGCCATCGAGAGCTCCCGCTGAATAAAGTATTGCGCCAGTTTGCGGAAGAAACGGCGGTTACGGCGATCATGCACCGCCCGGCGCGGATTGTGTCCTCCGGCCATGCGGGTGAAGCCGCCGAGCGCGCAGGAGTCCCACACGCGGACACGCTCCACTTCCTCGGGAGTCACCTGCCGGTCGCTCACCGAAAAACAGGTGCAGGCCGGGCAGACGTAAGTGCAGCCGCCACACTCCACGCAGCAGTTGCCGATTTCCTCCCACGTCTTTTCCAGAGTGTCGCCCTGGGAGACGTAACGCACCGTGGCTGAGAACCAACTGGTGGTGGTTTTGAAACGCTTCCGGACCTCGTCCAGCAGGGAGCGCCGCTTCTCCACATGCGCCGGGGTGCCGTGCTTGAACATGGGATCGGCAAACAGCGCTTCACCGGCGGGCGTACCGGCTACGACCATGAATTCCCCGCCCAGGTCCATCAGTTGCAGGTCAAAACATTCGCGGGCCGCCGGGCCGGTATCGGCGCAAATGCAGAAACATTCCTCCCCGATATCGCGTTCCGGATCGGTGCAGACCACATTCACCAGAAAAAGATTCTGCCGGTGTTTCTCGTAATAGATGTCACGGAATTCGCCGCCCAGATAAAAACGGTCGAGGTGCTGAATTCCGGCCACATCACAGGAACGAATGCCGAAAATGGCGCGTTTGTGCTGGTCATACGACGGTTCAATCCGGACTTGGCCGTTGCTCCGGTTGATTTTCAGCAGCCGTTCGAGCGGCGGAAAGACAAAACGCTTGGGCGGGTAATAAGGATTGGGAAGATGAATCTTAACCCGATCCCGGTTCTGGTCGGTAACAGCCTCGAAGTAAGTGTCACGCTCGCGCCCGTAAAAGGGCGCTATGACCTCATAACCCTGTTGGCGGAGCAGATCGACGAGCTTCATTACATCGGCGCCGTCGAGGATGCGCGCTTTCATGAGGCCTCCTTTTCCACCCGGACCGGAACCAGTTGGCTGCCAAACTCGGTTTTGCCCAGAATCTGCAGAGCGACGTCGCGCACGAAATAAGGAACGTAGATGGCGCCGGTGCGCACTTCCGGAGTAACCCTTGCCGTAGCCACGGCCGACGCATGGGCCGCGCACACGCGGATGGCTTCTCCATCCCGGACGCCCAGACGCTTGGCATCATCGGGGTTCAGTTCGATAAAGCCGTTGGGATAATCGAGGAACAAGCTGCGATATTCGCGCTTCAGGGTACCGCTATGCCGGATCAGCACGTTCTGGTTCCAGTAGTACAACGAATTCCCGAACACCAGCGTAAACGGAAACTCCTTCGGCGGCGGAGCCGGCCGCGGCGGCTTGGGAAGCGGCACGAACTGAAAGGGCTGGGTCGGCGAGTGCCGGGCAAACAGAAATGGCGTACCCATGGGGTGATCTGTGGTACAGGGCCATTGCCTTCCGTATTCGCGGGCGAGATTGTCATAATTGGCGCCGCTATAGCACGGAATCGCCTCGCCGATTTCCCGCATGACCTCATCCGCCGACGAATAATTCCAGTCGGCGCCCATAAGGCGGGCGAGCTGAGTCAGTTGCTGCCAGGCGGGCATGAGCTCCGGAGGAGGCTGGATCGCCTGTTCCGCCAACTGGATGCGCCGCTCCGTGCTGGTAAACGATACCCGCTCTTCTCCGTACGCGGTCGTGGGCAAGACCACATGAGCGTATTGCGCGGCTTCGGTGAGGAACAGGTGCTGCAACACGATCAGTTCGCACTCCCGCAGCGAACCGGTGACATCGCCAAAAAATGCGGTAGCAATGGGACTGTAGCGGGAGAGCCAAAGCGCCTTCACTTTCCCGTGCCCGCGATTGGCCAGCACGGTGCGCGCGTCCAAACCCGGCTGGGCGGGAACTTTGGCTTTCCAGATCTCTTCCAGGGCGGCACGCGCCGCGGGGTCGGCCACGGCGAGGTAGCCGGGCAAACGGTCCGGCAGCACGCCCATGTCGCAAACGCCCTGCAGGTTATTCTGCTCGGCGAGGGCGAAGATCCCCGCTCCGGGCTTGCCCAGATTGCCGGTCAGCAAGACCAGGTTCACCATTCCCTGAATGCTTTCGGCGCTGCGGTCTTCCATGCTGCTGGAAAACAGCAGTGCCGCCGCGCCGGCGCGGGCATACGTCAGGGCGGCGCCTTCGATAAGCTCCGCGGCCACGCCACAGCGCTCGGCGGCCTCCAGTAAGTCGTATTCGCGCGCCTGCGCCAGAAAAGCCTCATAGTTCCGGCACCGGGCTTTGACGAAGGGCAGATCCACCAGCCCGCGGTCCTCGATCACCTTGGCCATGGCGCCATAAAGGATCGACTCGGTGCCCGGCTTGATTTGCAGGAAGAAATCGGCGTGTTCGGCCACGCGATGGCGGCGCGTTCCGATGACGATCAGCTTGCTGCCATTCAGTTTGGCGCGGATCACCACCCCGCCCACGGTGGGCACCCGGCGCACCAGGTCCATGGCGTCCACGATGATGACCTCGCTCTTCCCCAATTCGGCGATCGAGTTGGTGGTGGCGGCCATCCCCAGCATTTCGAGCAGTACGTTGATCGAGTTGTTGCAATAAATGCCGGTGCCATGATCGACGTTATTGGTGCCGATCACGGCGCGCGCCAGCTTCTGGAGCAGGTACGCTTCCTCGTTGGAACAACGGGGGGAATTCAGAAAGGCCAGAGAATCCGGGCCGTAGGACTGGCGAATTTCCTGCAGGCGGCGGGCGATGAAGCCGAGCGCTTCTTCCCACGATACCGGCTCCAGACGGCCATTCTTCTTGAGCAGCGGTGTTTTCAGGCGATCGGGAGAACTGGCAATTTCATGGACGTGCCAGCCACGCACACAAATCTTGCCCGCGTTGGTCGGATGCGACGTGCTGGGATAAACACCCACAACCTGGTTGCCGGAAGTCTCCAGGTATAGACCGCAACCCACGCCGCAAAACGTGCACGTAGTCAGGTGTTGAGCCATGATTGTTTTCTTGCCTTCTAATCTGTTCTCTCCCTCGGCAAGCTGTCTGTGATGCAAACACCCTACATCCGTGTTTCAGATAACTGAGTTTCCCGGGACAAAATGATAGACTGTTTGGTTTTCAAGTTGGGGAACGAAACCAGTTGCGAGTCGCGAGTGGCGAGTATCAGGTTCTTTGTTGTAAGCATCCTCCGGCAGAGCCGAAAGGCTCCCTACGCACCTGGCAACTATTGAAACTCCGCCTTTCGGCATTACGGAACTCACCAGTGCTGCCACTAACGCCCCAGCGCTTCCGCCACTGCCGCAGCCACTTCGCGCTGTTGCGGTTCGCTGAGGTAGGGATGCATGGGCAAGCTGAGAACCCCGCGGGCCGCGGCTTCCGCGAGCGGGAAGGCGCCTTCCCCCAGTCCCAGGGACTGGAACACGGGCTGCCGGTGCAGCGCGATCGGATAATGCACCGCGGTGGGAATTCCCTTCGCTTTCAGCGCCGCTACAATTGCCTCACGGTCTTCCACCTGGATGGTGTACTGCGCATAGACCGAAGTGCAGTTGGGCTCGACCCAGGGCGTCGCCACCTTGCCGGCCAACAGACGGTCATACCGCGCCGCCACCCGCTGACGCGCTTCGACTTCCCGCGGAAACGCTGCCAGCTTCGCCAGCAGCACTGCGGCCTGCAGCGTATCCAGTCTCCCGTTAATCCCGAGAACCGGATGATGGTACCGGCGGTCCTGGCCATGCTCGCGAATCTGCCTGATCTTACCGGCCAGTTCGGGCGAGTTCGTAAAGCAGGCGCCGCCATCTCCGTATCCTCCCAGGGGTTTGGAAGGAAAAAAGCTGGTGCAAGCGATCTCCGAGAGATTACAGGATCGGCGGCCTTTGACGGTAGCGCCAAAACTCTGCGCGGCATCTTCAATCACCGTCACGCCATGACGGGCGGCAATACCATTGATGGCATCGAAATCGGCGCACTGGCCGTATAGAGAGACCGCCAGAATGGCCCTGGTTTTGGCATTGATCGCCTGGGGCAGGTGCGCCGGATCCAGGTTATAGGTGCGGGGATCGATATCGACAAATACCGGCGTCGCCCGCAGCAGCGCGATCACCTCCGCTGTGGCAATGAAGCTGAAGGGCGTGGTGATGACCTCATCGCCCGGCCCCACGCCCAGCGCCATCAGTGCCATCAGCAATGCATCGGTGCCGCTGGAACAGGCAATCGCATGAGGCGAACCGGTGTAGACCGCCAGTTGCTCTTCCAGTTCCCTCACCTCGGGCCCCATTATGAATTGCCCGTGATCCAGCACCGCCTGCACCCGCCGGTCAATGGCGGGCTTCAAAAGCTGGTATTGCTTCTTGAGATCGACAAATTCCATTGTCGCTCAGGGTAGCATTCGTTCGCCGGCATATTCAAATGAGAGTCCCGCCGGGCCTGGCTGCAAACTGTGAACTGTAAACCGCAAACCTTCAGTTCTTAATATCCGCCATCAGGCGCTCGACTTCCGCTCTTACTTCGGCGGTAAGGGACAACAGCGGCAATCGCACCGGGCCACCATAATAGCCATTCAGGTCGCAAGCATACTTTATGCCGGGAATACTTAAATCTCCTCCGACCCGGCTGGCGGCTGTAACGACGCGCTGTTGTTTCTCGTGCGCCAGTTTCGTGTCGCCGTCCTTCCAGGCGGCATAAATCTCGTACATGGCGGTGGGAGCGGGATCGGCAAAGGAAAGAATCCCGCCCACCGCGCCCGCCTGCAGCAATTCGTGAAACTTCTGGGCGGCGCCCACCAGAATCTGAAATCCGGCCTCTTTCTCGCGGACCTTCATGACGCTCTCCAGCTTCATGCGTGGAGTCAGCGCCTGAAAGGTTTCCGTCACTTTGACCGTGCGCTTCACGTGTTTAGTGCCTTCCACCATGCGTTGCAATTTCTCCAGGGAACCGCTGGATTCCTTGAGGCCGATTATGTTCGGATGCCCGGCCAGCGCAATCACGACCTCCGCCGGAAGGTCGTAGGCTGTGGCCTGAGGGAAGTTATAAAGCAGGACCGGCAGCGGCGAGCGGTCCGCCACAAACCGGTAGAAGGCCAGCATGTTCTCCGGCCGCTCGATCTGCGACTTGTAATAGTGCGGCGTGCGCACCATGGCAACGTCGTAGCCCAACTCCGCGGCACATTCGGTCAGACGCAGGGTCTCGGCGGCCGATTCATTGCCCGTCCCGGCCAGCAGCACTTTTTCGGGCGCCGCGTTTTCACGCGCGCACTTGAGCACGTCCCGGCGCTCCTGCTCGTTCAGCAGAATGGCCTCGCCCGTGGAGCCGAGAATCACCAGCCCCGCAATGGGCGTGCGCGAATAACGCTCGACATTGTATTCGAGCTTCTTGTAATACACTTCGCCGCCCGGGTAGAACGGCGTCGTGATGGGAGGAAAGATACCGTGTAAAAGCATTGTGGGCCGCCAAGTCTAAGTTTTTTCACCACAGAGGACACAGAGGGCACAGAGAACACCGAAGGATCTAAAATTTCAAATTTCAAATTTTAAATTGTTGGTCTTTCCTGTCTTCCTCTGCGTCCTCTGCGGTGAATAAGTCATGAATTCGACTAGGCCCTCACTTCGTTGCCGACCGTCTCGCCGGGCTTGAGCAAGAGCACATTGACATCGCCGGCATCCTCGACCAGGGCACGAAATTCCGAAGGCGTGCCGGTAAGCAGCGGGAAGGTGCCGAAGTGCATGGGAATGACCGCCTTGGGCCGCAATAACTGCACGGCATACGCGGCTTCCTTCGGCGACATGACGAAGTGATCGCCGATCGGAAGGATGGCCAGGTCGGGCTTATAGAGTTCGCGAATGAGGTGCATATCGCCAAACACACAGGTATCACCGGCGTGGTAAATCCGCAGGCCGTTCTCCAATTCCAGCACGTAGCCGCAAGCCTCTCCGCCGTAGATAATCTCGTCGCCATCGAGAATGCCGCAGGAGTGGACCGCGTGGGTCATGGTAATTTTCAGCCCGGCGACCTTCTGCGTGCCTCCTTTATTCATGGGTGAAACCTGCTGAACGCCCTTCTTCTGCAGCCAGTGGCATAGCTCGAAGATGCCCACCGCCACGGGGTTATGTTCCCGGGCAATCTCGATGGCATCGCCGATGTGATCGAAATGCCCGTGGGTAGCCAGCATCACGTCCACGCGGTCCAGCTTTTTCTCCCGCTCGGGACAGGCCGGATTGTTCTTTACCCAGGGGTCGATGAGCACGTTCTTTCCGCCCGGGGTGGCGATGCGAAACGTCGAATGCCCCAGCCAGGTTATCCGTACGCCGTTCAAGTCCATGGCCTTGCCTCCCTTGCACAATCGACTGTGATGAAGATTGTAAGCGCCGCGCTGCGCCGCATTCAACCGGAAGCAGGTTCCGCTTCCCTTTTTCGCCGCCATGTTCTATCAATGCTCATGGACGAATTGAGGGTCCTGTTAACGCACAAGCAGATTCAGGATCGCGTCGGCGAAATCGCCGCGCAACTGGATCGCGATTTTGCCGGGCAATCCGTCATCTTCATCGGGGTACTGAAGGGCGCCACCATTTTTCTCAGCGATCTGGCGCGGCGCGTTCAACTCGATGCCACCTTCGATTTCATCGGCGTCGCCAGTTATGGCAAGCAGAAGCAATCCAGCGGCGAAGTGCGTCTCACCAAGGACGTGGAACAGCCGCTGACCGGCGCCAATATCATCCTGGTGGAGGACATCCTGGATACCGGCTTGACCATGAATTATTTGCGCAACATGCTGCTGACCCACCAGCCGCGCTGCCTGAAGATTGCCGCCCTGCTGGACAAAGCCTGCCGCCGCCAGATTCCCATCCAGGCGGACTATGTCGGCTTCACGATTCCCGACGAATTTGTCGTGGGCTATGGCATGGACCATGCCGAGCGCTACCGCAATCTGCCCGATATCAGGGTGCTGCCGCCGGAGTTGATATAGAGTATTTCACCACGGAGGCACGGAGACACGGAGAAAAAATAAAAGAAGATCAACCCCTCTGAGCCGCAGATTGACGCAGAGAAACGCAGAGCAGGGCAACACAAATCCTCTTGTATATCGAATTCCTATCAGCGTGTACTTGCGTTTATCTGCGGCTATGCGGTTCTGCTCTTCTTTTTCTCCGTGCCTCCGTGGTGAAACGGTCTTACTGGCCCGATTCGAACAACGCTTCGATGCGGTAGCCGCTTTCGGCGGCGGCACGCATGCGGGCTTTCAGCCGTTGTTCCAGCGCATCCAGGGCCGCGCGGTCGGCGGCCGGAGCTTCCGCCACGTTCAGCAACTGCCGCAGAGCCATCCACCACAGCAGACGCTCATACGACTCCTTCACCAGGTAGCGCGCTCCTTCGTGTTCATGCAGCCCCACCAGCCAAGCGACATCGGGATCGTGCAGCCAGCTAAAGGGCGCGGCGGCCGGACGTTTCCCTGCCGGCTCCGGCGTCGCCATCCAGGCCGCATGCGCAAAGTCGGCGCGCACGCGAGCGGCGGCCCGCCAGCGCTCCTCCCCCGCGAGTCCGGCGGCCGCAAAGATTTCCGCCATGGGCTCACGCAGGCGCAGGAGATCGAAGGCGCCGGCAGCGGCGCTTTCCGGAGCTTCGGGGTTCCGCAGGCA
>Ga0326728_10017707_pt1 | contig 14199 bp, 12 predicted proteins | sample MB3enrmetagenome_FD_207602 | JGI IMG/M metagenome (GOLD analysis project Ga0326728, IMG submission 207602) | Lab enriched peat soil microbial communities from McLean, Ithaca, NY, United States - MB31MN | ecosystem: Environmental > Terrestrial > Soil > Wetlands > Peat | place: USA: New York...
GAGATCGCGCGTCGGGCGGTATGGAACGTCGAACCAGGTCGTCATCAGCATGGCGCCCTTGAGGACGAAACGGTTGCGATGTTTGGTCGTGCTCAGACGGTAGAGGAGCCGCTCCAGCACATAGCGCGTCAGCAATAAGTCGAAGGGCTGATTGCGGTCGCGTGATAGATGGAGAAGACGCGCGCGAACCGACGCCCCTATGTTGCGGACAGGGTCACGCATTGGCAGTCATGGCGTCGAGATATGGCCGCATGCCTTTCCACACGCCGGCTTCTTCCGCATAACGCGCGATTTCAGCGGGAGTGGCTTTTCGTTGCCGAAGCGCTTCGCGCATGCCTTCGAGGGCTGGATTAAGTCCCGGACTCTTCTGATAGCGCTGGCCAGCACGCTGCCGGTAGCGGAACAGATCGACGACGGTCTTGGCGGGATTGAATATCTGCACCTTAACGCCCTCGATCACATGTTCCTCGATCCCCGTGGAAAACACCTTCGGACCGAAGCGCACGATAACCAGCTTCGGCCGATCCACGCTCGGCCGTCTGTCCTTCGGTCCGATCGCCATCCAGACCCCTCGGGAAATGGTGTCGGTGAGTTCGTGATAGGCCAGCGCCGAGATGAGACACACAACTCCTTTCGGCACAAATTTGGCCGCCTCCGCGAGTGTATGGTTGGCGTCGAAAGAAGCGTCCGGAAGTTGATATAGTCCACGACCAAGCTGGAGGACGAGCCCCCGCTCCTTCATCCGTGAAACCGTCGCCGCGGTGATGCCTGCCCTGGTGAGTTCGGAAAGTCGCGCCATTCCTTGTTGCCGCAGCAGGGCAAGGGCACGATCTTGCTGGGAAGCATGATTTGAAGTCATGCACAAAATCTGATACGAAACGTCGGGTATGTCAACTGTGTATGCTACGTTTTCTATCAAGCAGATAACTGTTCAACCGTCTTTACACCGACAAATCTCTTGGCAAAACGCCGCCCGCAAGCAGCGGCAATCGTTTTACAAACTACGAGGCCATGCCGTGAATTCTCACAACGATTTACGAAGCTATTGTAAAACAGTTCTCCCGGCAGAACAGCGACTTAGACCATCCCAAGCATATTCCTAATCTGGGGGTCCCGCGTTCGAATCGCGGCGAGGACGCCAACAAAATCCAACTATCATCTTGCGATCATGGCCTATACGCACTGTATACGCACGGATCGTGCGCGCGGCATCCGCCGGTGACGCTCCGCAGCTTTCCTCGCGATTGCAGACCTGGCCTTCCGGTGTGAAGAGATCTGGTTGGGGCATACGCTCTAAATCGTTGCGCGATAATTCGCTGCGGCCTGTAAAGCCGGCGAAGCCGCGCCGCTCGCATGACGCTAACCTGGGAGTTCGGGTGTCTTAAGTTACAGGCAAGCGGCGATTTCCATCGCCGCTTGCCGAGCTTTGCGGGACAGCGCCCGGTTATAAGTCCAGCCTTCCGGCTTAGAACTTCAACCGCGCACCGGTCACAACGCTGGTCTGACTATCGTTCAAGTACCCCGAAGCGAGGCCGCCATCCAGCGTGGAGTAATTCAGGCCGGCATAGATATCGAAATGCTTGTTGAAGGCGTAGTCCACAACGAAGGATGCGTCGTTGTATGTGCCGGCGGTGTTGGCTTTGTTCTGGATCGTTCCAGCGGCTGGGGCGGTGACCGTCCCCGAATAGGCCCCCTGGTCGACGTGATAATAGGCGCCCGTAAAGCTCCAGCCGGAGGGAAGCTCGTATTTCGCGCCTGTCCAGGTAAGTTGCAAAACCTTATCGGTGGTATAGGGATTAGATGTGACGGCGGAAATAAGATAGCCGCCGATCGCCGCCGATCCTATGTAGGAGCTTGGGTTGCTGCTGGGATTTGCGAAGGAGATGTTTTCGTAGCCGCCATAGAAGGTGAGCTTGGCCCCGGGCGCATCGTCCTTGAAGCCGCCGCCGAACTCATAGGTGTACTTTCCCTGCACCGACCAAGATGCATTGTCCGAGATCGTCGCTTTCAGGGTCGTGGCGCTCGCCGCCGACGCCGACACAACGGAATTTTCTTTTTGATAGACCGCGTCCAGCGAGAACCCCTTATAAGTGCCGCCCGCGTCAAACCCGTAGGCGCTGCCGAAAATCCCGGTATCGGCGCCACCATCGGAGTACTGGGCTGCGACATGAACCGGCCCATACTGGTAGGCGTATTTCACTGAATTATCCCAGCGGGCAGCTTCGGTGTCGCCTGCTCCAACGAACCCGGACGACCAGCCGAGCAGGCCAAACGCATAGGATAGGCCTTGCGGATCGTATTCGCCGGCCACGTCGAGCTGCAGCGATTGCTGCCGTCCCACCGTCAGCGTGCCGTAGCTTGCATTGCTCACACCCGCGTAGGCCGGGCCGTTAAAGGCCTGCCCGGCACGGCCCGAGTCGGTGTTGAAGGTCTGCTGTTTCAAGGGGACGCCGTAATTCTGCAGCAAGGACGCGGGGCCATTCGAAAGTTCGCCAGACAGCGGATCGAACGATGTCTCGAGCTTCCCGATTGCCACCCAGCCGCCGCCGATCGATTCGTCGATCTTCAAGCCCACGGCCGATCTCTCGATTGCATTCGGGTCGAGAGACGAGATCGCTTTATTATCGAACTTCGACCCATAGAGGTTGTAGCTGACCCCCTGAGGAGCGGATCCATTGAGGGGGGCGCCATGGGTCTGGTATCCATAGCCGGCGTCGATGGTCCCGTAGAGCGTGACGCCGTTCCAAGTTAAGGTATCGGGAAGTGGATCCTTCACGCTGCCGATACTCAAGTCAGCCGCTTGCGCGGAGGCCGCGAAGCCGGCGAGCGCGAATGCGCATACTAAAACCTTACTCACAGTTGAACCCCCAAGTTACATCGGGCGCGAATGGCCCGCTGATCCCACAAAAAATGCCTGCTCGTTTAATGTTGACGTAAACGATAGACAATATGATTGTTACAGGGGAGTAGCGGGCGTCACTAGTGCAACCCGGCCACAGCTAGAGCTTAAGTTGACATAATCGATATAAAATAAAGGTGCGATGGACGCGGTGATATTGAAGGCCATAGGAGCCCTTCAAAACGCGGCGATAGATTTACTCGGTTGTATTTTACCGATTGGGGCGCAGCTGTAGACTTACGTTCCGGAAAGGCGTTTGAAGACAGCTCGCCTGTTCGCGGCAGGGGCCGCGGGCGTCCTTAGACTTCCTTGAGAATGGCGGCTTGCAGCGCAGCTGAAGCGTGATTGGCATGCGCGCGCCGCGGACGCGGCAGGTCCACCTCGATATCGAGGGCAATCTGGCCTTCGCGCAAGACGAGGACGCGATCGGCGAGCGCGACCGCTTCGGCCACATCGTGCGTGATCAGCACCGTTGTAAACCGGTGCTCCTGCCATATGCGCTCGGTGAGTTGATGCATCTCGATGCGCGTCAAGGCATCGAGCGCACCGTAGGGCTCGTCGAGAAGCAGGATACCAGGCTTCGAGACGAGGGCGCGGGCAAGAGCCACACGCTGGCGCTGGCCGCCGGATAAAACAGCGGGCCAGTCATTTTCGCGGCCCTCCAAGCCCACATCGCCAAGTGCGGCTTTCGCCGTCCGCCGCCAATCGGGCTGGCGAGCGATCCCCACATTGCCGAGCACCGTCTGCCAGGGAAGAAGCCGGGCGTCCTGAAACAGCAGCCGCACGCTTTGCTGCAACCCATTCACAGGAGTGCCATCGATCGCAACCTCGCCGGACGTTGGATGGTCAAGTCCGGTGATAAGACGCATCAGCGTGGTCTTGCCGCCGCCCGAACGGCCGGCGAGCGCAATGAACTGTCCAGCCGGGATATCGAGATCTATCCCTTTTAAGACCTGGCGCGCGGCAAAGGCTTTCGTGACGGCGCGCAAGCTCAAAGAAACGCCCTCGATGCGCCGGATCGCGGTTACGGTCCGGGCGGAAACGTGCAGATCCTCAAACGCGCTTTCGTAATCGGTCCCGTCTTGCGCGGCGACGCGTCCTTCGCCTGCTTGCCTTTGAAGCGTCAGCATTTCGCTCATCGTTCTCACGCCTCTCGCGCGGCTTGATAGGAAGGATGCCAAGAGAGAGCCCGCCGCTCGATCGCGCGGGTAAAAACGTCGGCGAGTTTGCCAAGCGCCGCGTAAATCAGAATGCCGAGGAGGACCACATCGGTCTGCAAAAATTCACGTGCGTTCATGGTCATATAGCCGATGCCGGCCGAGGCCGAGATCGTCTCCGCGACGATGAGCGTGAGCCACATGATGCCGAGCGAATAGCGCAGGCCCACAAGGACCGGCGGCAGCGCACCAGGAAGGATGACGCGCCAGAAAAGCGCACTTTGCGAAAGGCCATAGACCCGCGCCATCTCGATCAAGCCTTTGTCGACGTTGCGTATGCCGTGAAAAGTATTGAGGTAGATCGGGAAGAAGACGCCGATGGCGACGAGAAAGATTTTTGCTTCTTCATCGATCCCGAACCACAAGATCACAAGCGGAATGATGGCGAGGTGCGGCACGTTCCGCAGCATCTGCAGCGAGGAGTCGAGCAGCGCCTCTGCGGCACGCGAGACGCCGGTCAGCACACCGAGAACAAATCCAATCGCTCCCCCGAGGACGAGGCCCTTAAGCGCGCGTGCGGTGCTGATCGCCGCGTGATGGAAAAGCGCTCCCGATTTTGCGCTTTCCCAAAATGCGGTTCCAACTTGGCTCGGCGCGGGAAGGATTCGTGCAGGGATCAGCCCCAGCTGAGACGATGCTTCCCACGCGGCGATGAGGACGATGGGCAGCGCCCAAGGAGCGAGCGCTGCCCATGCACGCTGAGCGAAGCCATGCGCAAGCTTCCCCTTGTGGCGTGCGGTAATGGACGTGTCTGCCGGCCGGCGCGCCGGCGCCTTTTGCGAGCGTGCCTGAAATCGCTTAAGTTCAGCGCTCGCGCTCATGATCCAGCCCTCCAAACCGCCCCGGCGATCGATACCGGCTTCGGCAGGAGCCCCAGCGCGTGGAAGGTGTCGGCGATGGCCTGCTGCGCCGCAACGGCGTCATCGCCGAGCGGCGCGATCCCGTAGGTTTGCCGGCTGAGCGCCACCTCCAAGACCGGTGCGGGGATGCCGGTTGACGCGCTCAACTGCGGCGCAGCAGCCTTCGTGTCGTTTTTGACCCACTCATCGAGGCCGCGCAGCTCTTCGAGGACCGCCTGCACGGCCTTCGGGTTCTCGGCGGCGAACTGACGCGAGGAAAGATAGAACTGGTGGTTTGAAACGATCCCTTCGCCGTTGGCCAGTGTCCGCGCCCCCGTCGCGGCCTCAGCGGCGGCGAGGAACGGGTCCCAGATCGCCCAAGCGTCGACCGCGCCTCTCTCGAAGGCCGCGCGCGCATCGGCGGGCGTGAGGAAGGTTGGCTGGATCTCCGAATACGCTACGCCGGCTTTCTCAAGGGCTTTTACAAGCAGAAAGTGCACGTTCGAGCCTTTGTTCAGCGCGACCTTTTTGCCCTTCACATCCGCCAGCGTCTTGATAGGGCTGTCCTTTGGGACAAGGATCGCCTCCCCGCGCGGTGCGGGCGGCTCGTAGGCCACGTAAAGGATGGGCGCGCCCGCCGCCTGCGCGAATATCGGTGGCGCCTCACCGGTATTGCCGAAATCGATCGCGCCAACATTTAAGGCTTCGAGAAGCTGCGGCCCCGCCGGAAACTCCGTCCAAGTAACCTTATACCCAAGACCGCCGAGCTTTTTCTCAAGCGTCCCCCTGGTCTTCAGCAGGATCAGCTTGCCGTATTTCTGGATTCCGACTCGCAAAACTTTGTCCTCAGCCTGCGCGCCTGCCGTCATAATAAGCGACATCAGCGCGAGGCTCGCGGCGGTCGCGGTTCGCCGGATGAATAGGCTCATGGATGCCTCCTCGAAGAAGGGTTGAGCGGGCTCGCCGTGGCATGCCTCGTTGCACCAATCTGCGTAAAAAGCGGGTGGCTTGTCAAAGCGGCGTTAGCAAAAAAAATTCAGAAAAGGGCGCGCATGGCCCCGATTGGCGGAATAGTATTGCTCGAACGTGTTTACTCCGTTGGCATCGTTGCTCGCTTTCGCAAAATTTCCGCTTGGCGGCTTCAGACAGGCGCATGAAACGGACAATCTCCTTCTTTTCTTTGGCTCGGCCTTTCCCGGCGGCATCCCGTTAAGCAATGTTATTGCCGCCAATGGGCACAAGCGAGAAAGGCCATTCCGCATTCATCGCAACCGCGGAACGCATTTCTTAGCATGTCCGCGTTTTTGAGCGTGCCATAGTGTTTTTGACAAAATATGTGGAATTAGTCATGCTTTTGACCGGGGCCTCCTGTCCGGCAGCTAAAGGCTAGCCTCTATTGGCTTGTGTGCAGCATTCCAACAGGGGAACGCGAAAGCATTCGCGGAGGAAACTTGGCGCAGCGGCATCTCATGGGACGAAGGACGTAGATGCAGATCGAAGAATAAGCACGGCGCCCGCGTGCACGCGAATGAGCAGGGTTGACATTTTAAACTGCAACAGGAGAGTAATCGATGACTAACCTCAGCACCGCCCTCGATATCAAGCCTATCGGCGGCGTCTTTGGAGCAGAAGTTCGCGGTATCGATCTTGGAAGCGATTTGCAGCCCGCGACCATCCACGCCATTCATCAGGCGGTCTTAAGGTATAAGACCGTGTTCTTCCGGGGGCAGGACCTCGACGATTACAGCCAGGAAGCTTTCGCCCGCCTTTGGGGCAAGAAGCTGGTGCCCCATCCGGCCATCCCTTCGCTTGAGGGCACGGAGGCCATTTTCGACGTGGACGCCTCCAAGGGCGGCCGTGCAAACCGCTGGCACAGCGACTTTTCCTTTGTGGACGCTTACCCCTCCATCACCATCCTTAGGGCGGCGGTCCTGCCTGAGCGCGGCGGCGACACGCTTTGGGCCGATTCCGGTTCGGCCTATAAGAGCTTGCCACAGGCGCTGCAGGTGCTTGCGGACCAGATTTGGGCCGTGCACTCCAATCAGCACGACTATGCCGGCGGCTGGAAGCATTTCAACGAGGCGTTCAAGCCCAAGCTGTTCGAAACCGAGCATCCGCTCGTTCGCGTCCATCCCATCACAGGCGAAAAACTCCTGGTTCTCGGCTCCTTCATCCGCGAGCTGACCGGATTTGACAAATTCGACTCGTATCGCCTGCTCGAAATCTTCAACGAGCATCTCACCCGCCCCGAGAACACGCTGCGCTGGCGCTGGTCCCACGGCGACGTGGCGATTTGGGACAATTACGCAACGGCCCACCGGGCGGTGGACGATTATGGCGATCTGCCGCGCATCGCGCGCCGCACGACGCTCGAGGGCGAGGTTCCAGTCAGCGTCGATGGCCGCCGTAGCGTCACGCGCGTTCTCCCCAGCCGGCTTAGCATCGCCGCGTAGCGAAAGAACAAGCCGGTCTTCAGCCCAAGTTCGCGATCGGGGGATTGCAGCGAACCTGGGCTAATGCGGGCCAAGCGCACCCTCCCTCGCTTGGCCCGCATCTTTGAATGGCGCGATGCCCCGCACAATCCCAGCAAAACGGTAGCTTCCTATCGAAGGCCCGCCGGCATACGCTGGGGCTGCAAGCTGCCGCGCGGCGCAGCCAAAGCGGCCTTATACCGGCTCCGGTTGAGCCGTTCACATCCGTCATTGCGAGGGGCGGCGCGCGCAAGCAATGAAGCTGCAAATTTGCCGGTCTCCTCACGGACAAATGATGCGCTGGGCCATAGACCGCACGCATTAGTAAATTGAATTTATCGATTATATGGAATAATGTCCGCCCTGCACGTTGAAACGCGCAAACCCATTGCGGCGGGCGTTATGTGCCGACGCACATCCTTCCTTCCGGTTTGTATCCGCCGTTAAAAGAATCACCGTCAACATTGGGACGTAATCTAGAAATGGCTATGCTGACGAACAAAGCGAAATACGGCTTAAAGGCTCTGATCTACTTGGCTGGGATCCCTGCGGGCCAGACGGCGTTCGTCGCCGATGTCGCCGCTGCCAACAACATTCCGAAAAAATTTCTGGATCAAATTTTCTCCGAGCTGCGCAACGCAGGCTTTGTGCGGAGCAAAAAAGGCCCCGGTGGCGGCTACGCGCTCGCCCGCCCGGCGACACAGATCAATATCGGCGACGCTATCCGCTCGCTCGACGGCCCCCTCGCACCGATCGCTTGTGCGAGCCGCACCGCCTTCTGTCCCTGCGAGGATTGCGCAGACCCGCAAAACTGCGCCGTACGCCTGATCATGCTGGATGTGCGCGATGCCATTTCGCGGGTTCTCGACAACACAACTCTCTCCGCGCTCGATGCCCGCGCTCACATCGAAGGAAAGGCCTGGGCCTACGCCATCTGAGACTCGCTTTGGAACCGCTGTGGCGCCGGGCGCCTCATTTTGCAGTGAGTTCTTGAAGTGTGCGGCGCGTTCGGGGACCGCCTTGTCTTACGGCGGGTGTGCTCAAGCCAGTGTTCTATTTCCAGCAAGCAATAGTTGACCAAATCGATGAACATACTGTACCTTTGCGCCGGCATGGCACCGGCAGCACCGGTACTGGGAAGTGGCGCCGGCAGTCCTCCGCTTGCGGGAAGGAAAAGCGATCATGAGCTTCTATCGGGACTTCAATGAAAATGCGGCGGTCGAAGCGTGGAATACCGTCCCGCGCAGCACTTACCAAACGCTCAGGCTGAGCCCCCTTTCGCCAACGATTGGCGCCGATGTCGAGGGGATAGACCTTTCGCAAGATATTTCCGGCCAGCAGTTCGATGAAATCCAGCGTGCCCTCGGCGAATATCTCGTTCTCGCGTTTCGCGATCAACACAGCCTCACCGCAGAAGCCCAGAAACGCTTAGGCCGCCGTTTCGGCAGCCTGCACAAGCATGTTCTGGCGCCGGACAAAAAGGTCGCCGGGGGCGATACCGACCCTGAGATACTGTCCTGGAGAACAGGCAAGGAGTCGCGCTTCACGGCCGGCAACGCGTGGCACAACGACGTTTCCTGCGATGCGCATCCAATTTTCGCCTCGCTGCTGCATGTGGCAAAATTGCCGGAAAGCGGCGGCGGCGATACAGCTTTCATCAATTTGTACCTTGCCTATGAATCGCTCTCCGGCCCGTTCAAGGCTTTTCTCGATGGCCTGACCGCGGTGCATGACGGCGCGCTGGCGTGGACCGCCGGCTATGGCGCTAAGCCGCAGCCCGGCCAGACCTTCCCCGCTAGCGAGCATCCTGTTGTCGCGCGCCATCCCCACACCGGCCGGAAGTTCCTCTACGTGAACCAGGGGTTTACGTCCCATATCGTGCAGTTGACCAGGGCGGAAAGCGATGCCGTGCTGACTTTGCTGTTCCGTCACATCGAAAAAAGCCTCGCCCTTCAGACGCGTGTGCGGTGGCGGCCCGGTACTCTGTTGCTCTGGGACAATTGGGCGAGCCAGCACCACGCGGTGTGGGATTATTACCCCTTCGAGCGCTGGGGCGCGCGAGTATCCGCCTATCTCGGCCACGGACCGGCTGCTTAGGCCGGGAATGGCGGTTGTAAACCGTCTATAGCGCCGCTATTCCATTTCTTTAAACGCTCGCCCGGCATCGGAGGCCGGAGAGGTTATAAATCGATAATGAGAGCGAACCCCAGCGCTGCGTGCCACCAACGGCTGGAAATTGGCAAATGCGATCTGTTGCCTCGGATGCGGCAAAAAGAATTTGCGATAAGCCGTGAATTCCGCCGGGCTGTTTAGAATATTTTATTGCCGGCCTTGGTCTCCGCAATTACCATCGGCGCAAAGATGGGGCCGCACGGCGGGCGGGCATGCGCCCGGACCCGCCGATACGAAATCTCAAGATTAGGGAAGCCCGCCATGCCTTCGGTAACCGCCGCCTTCGACGGAAACCCCGTGCAGAGACCTGTGCTGCTTTCGGGCTTATGGGCCAATCGCCGAACCCGCCCGGACAGCGGCATCTCCGTTAGCATTCACGTCTACGAAGGAAATAGCGGCGCGATCCGCAGGTCCGTCTTCGATCCGGTGATGGGCTGGAAAAACTATTTATCCTGGGTTACACTAATCGAGCTATCCCCAATCTTTGGGATCGCTCCAATCCGGTGTGATCGATGACGAAACGCATTAGCCCGCGAGACGTCCGGCACGCTTGGCGCAGCGGCGCAGAGCTCGCCCTTCTCGACGTCCGCGAGGAGGGCCCTTACGCGCTTGCCCATCCCTTTTTCGCCGTGTCCTTGCCGGTTTCCGAGATCGAGGCGCGCATCCAGTCTCTCGTCCCGCGCCTTGGCGCTCCCATCGCGGTCTATGACGATGGCGAGGGATTTGCCGAACGCGCGGTGCAGCGCATCGAAAGGCTGGGCTACACCGCCGTTGCGCTGCTCGACGGCGGGCTCGCAGCTTACCGGCAGGCCGGCGAAGTCTTCCGCGACGTGAACGTGCCCTCGAAGGCATTCGGCGAGCTGGTCGAAGCGATCCGGCACACGCCCTCGCTTAACGCGCGCGAGGCCAAGGCGCTGATCGAAAGCAACCCCAATGTCGCCGTCGCCGATGCAAGGCGCTTCGAAGAATACCGGACCATGAGCATCCCGAAAGGGATCAACGTTCCGGGCGGTGAGCTAGCGCTTCGGATTTTCGATATCGCTCCTTCCCCCGATACGTTCGTCCTTGTGAATTGCGCAGGCCGCACGCGCTCGATCATCGGCGCGCAGACGCTGATCGATGCCGGGATTCCGAACAAGGTTGCCGCGTTGCGCAACGGCACGATCGGCTGGACTCTCGAGGGCTTGCCGCTCGAAAAAGGTCAGACAAGACGGTTTCCCGAAGTCAGCGCCGCGGGCCGGGCGCGCGCGCGAGCAGCGGCAGCAAAGTGGAGCGCGCGGGTTGGCGTCCGCACGCTCGAAAAAGAGGAGTACGGGCGCTGGCTCCTCGAACGGGACGGGCGAACGCTTTACCTCTTCGACGTGCGCACACCGGAGGAGTACGCGGCAGGCCATCCCGAGGGGTTCCAATCGGCCCCTGGCGGCCAGCTCGTGCAGGCAACGGAGGAGTGGGCTGCCGTCCGCGGCGCGCGCCTCGTCCTCTTCGACGATGATGGCGTGCGGGCGCGCATGACGGCCTACTGGCTCGTGCAAATGGGGTGGGAGGCCGTGGCCCTCGCCGAAGGGGTGCTGACGGCTAGCGAAACAAAGACGCCGGCGCCGCGCCGCGCGCCACTATGGGATGCGGGTAGCGCGTTCATCGACGCTAAAGAGCTGGCCGCCTTAGAAACCGGGTTTGCAGTCGCCGATCTCGCGCGAAGCCCGGTCTATCGCGCAGGTCACATCCCCCGCGCTTGGTTCGTCAGCGCCGTACGGCTCGCGGACGATATGGCGGAATTGCCGGGCTCCGGGCCCATCGTGCTGACCTCGCCCGATGGTCATCTCGCGCTCGACAATTTCCATGAGGCGCGGGCGGGAACGGCGCGCGAGATCCGTGTCCTTCGCGGCGGGACGTCCGCGTGGACCGCGAGCGGCCTGCCCCTCGAAAACAGCCCCGTACATTGGGCAAGCGAACCGCAGGATGTGTACAAACGGCCATATGAGGGTACGAACAATGCCCGCGAAGCCATGCAGGCCTATATTGATTGGGAGCTGCAACTCGTCGCTCAGCTCGCCAACGACAGCGTTTCGAATTTCCATGTTGTGCGTAGATAGACACCGGCGCGCAACCGGCCGCACCGGCATCGATAATCTGACGCTTTGAATGTTTTCGTGCCGCAATCTGGTGCCCCGCCAAAGGGCGGCTTTGAAATGAGGAGGCCGGCAAGCCGCAATGCAGATTTTAGAGCAGCCGGGCAAGGAACAGCCGGAAAGCCGCGGCCAAGCTGCCGGTCTTATCGTTTCGCGGCAAAGCGGCCAGCCGCTCGTCTGCCTCGTTACGTCCCGGGATACGGGCCGCTGGATCGTGCCCAAGGGCAAAGTCAAGCGTGGAGAGGAGCCAGCGCGCTGCGCGGAGAGGGAAGCCCTGGAAGAGGCGGGCGTAATCGCGCACGCGGCGGAAACCCCAATCGCCTTTATCAGCGCGGGGCCGGGCAGCGCCGCCCTCGTGCCACTTTTTCTCCTCGAAGCGATGGAGATCCTGGAGGACTGGCCGGAGAAGGCTCAGCGCAAGCGCGTTTGGGAAACGCCCGCCACAGCCGCGCGGCTGGCTGGCGATCCCAACCTCGTCAGAGTTCTGCTGAGCTTGTACTGAGCCTTGGTTCGCAAGCTCCTTGGATCGCCTTTGCGCAAGGCCGGCGGTGCGGGCAAGCACGCTCACAGCCGCGAGAAAAAGCCACAAGCGTTTGTTCGCGTGGTCCGCCGCAGCAGGAATATCGTTCTTATTTTTCGGAGTCATGATCGGCCTATAGCAAATACTTTCTAATTCTGCTTAAATCTGGCCGGCCTGGGTGCTCCACCGGGCCGGCCGGCGGTAACGCCGTCGCCCGGTGGAGCGGGCCCGGTACCGAAGGCGGCAATTTCAAAAACAAGCGTGGAGTTTTTTCACTGGCGTACCGAGGGCTTTCCGGCGTGTCCCGTGCGCAGCCGGCTAAGGGGCGCCGAAGCCGTCAAGTGCAGTCCCGCGCGATCCGTTCCGGCTGTCCGTGGGCCCGAAAGCGGCCGAAGACCTGTACGCTGACCTGGCCGTGGCGCTTGACCAAGCTGCGGCCTTGTCTCACGGATAGCGTTCGGACATTCGGCTACGCGGCCATCTGCGGGGAGTCAAAGCATGGCATATGAGATCGAATCCGTCGCGATCATCGGCGGCGGCACCATGGGCAGCGGCATCGCTGCGGCGTGCGCGGCGGCGGGACGATCCGTGCTGCTCCTCGAAACCGACGCCGCATCGGCACAGCGCGCCCTCGGCCGCGCCCTTGCGACGGCCCAGTCACCCGAAGAAAAAGCCGCGCTTGCTAAGTTCATCGAGACCGGCACTGTGGCGGAGATCGGCCGGTACGATTGGATCTGCGAAGCGGTCGTCGAGGATCTGCAGACCAAGCGCGAGCTGTTCGCGAAGCTGGAACCGTTGCGCCGCGACGGCTCGGTGGTCAGCACCAACACATCTGGCATTCCGCTCAGGGACATCGCCGCCGGCCTGCCCGAACGGCTGCGGCGCGACATCGTGGTTACGCATTTTTTCAATCCGGTGCGCGTGATGCGGCTCCTCGAAATCGTCGCCGGGCCCGAGACCCGTGCGCAAGCCCGCGACGCGCTGGCAGCCTTCTGCCATGACGCGCTGGGCAAGGGCGTCGTTTACGCCAAGGATACGGTGAATTTCATCGGCAACCGCATCGGCTGCTTCTGGATGCTATCGGGCCTGCACAAGGCCAAACCGTATTTGGCGCAGGGCCTCGGCATGGAGACAATCGATGCGCTTATGGGAGCGCCCGTAGGCCTGCCGTCCACGGGGCTTTACGGTTTGATCGATTTGATCGGCCTCGACGTGATGGATTTTGTCGGCAAGAACCTCGCCATCAATCTGCCTGCAGGGGACGCCGGGCTCGCTTACACGCGCTTCCCGGAGGCGGAGCAGGCTTTGCTTACGCGAGGCCAGCTCGGGCGCAAATCGGGCGGCGGCTTTTATCGCGTGCTCAAAGCCGCCGATGGCTCGAAGACCAAGGAAGTCTACGATCTGCAATCGCAGGCATGGCGCGCCGCGGCGGCCGTTCAGCTCGCTCCCCAACATTCGCAGGCCGGCACGCTGCTGTTTTCCGGCGATGCCGAAGGGCGCTTTGCCTGGGACCTGATGGGCGGAACGCTGCTCTACGCCGCCGGGCTGATCCCGGAGATTTCCGATGATGTGGTCAATATCGACCGGGCCATGCGCTGGGGCTTCGCTTGGAAAAAAGGGCCGTTCGAGCTGCTGGACGAGATCGGGCCGCAGCGCGTGATCGAACGCGTGAGGGGCACTGGGCAGCCGGTGCCGAAGATGCTCGCCGTGCTGGACGCCGCCCGCGCGCCAAGGTTTTATCGCGATGGCGAGTATCTCGGGCTCGATGGCGTGTATCGCCCTGTGCCGGCGGAGTGAGCGGCACATTATGGTCACAGCGCGCTAGAGGCGGAATGGTGGCATATGGCCCTTTCGGGCCGATTTTGTTGCAAAAGTCCCGTTGATGGCCACGCCGAACAGTGATTCCGTAAGTTGACGGGAACTGCCGGAGGTGCCGGGCGATGATGGGACGG
>Ga0326728_10017709_pt1 | contig 14197 bp, 11 predicted proteins | sample MB3enrmetagenome_FD_207602 | JGI IMG/M metagenome (GOLD analysis project Ga0326728, IMG submission 207602) | Lab enriched peat soil microbial communities from McLean, Ithaca, NY, United States - MB31MN | ecosystem: Environmental > Terrestrial > Soil > Wetlands > Peat | place: USA: New York...
CAACCTGAATTGAAGGTGACTAGATCTGGTAGTCGGACGTCCCCACTTTTCGCCGTCCAAGATACTACAAGAGTTTCGGACTGAAATGTCCATTTACTGGCCCTGCTGTTTCGGCAACCGCTCCCGCACAAAGCCATTCGCCATCGGACTTACTGCGTCGCCCAACTGTGCGGCTTTACCTTTCCGCGAATGAACTGGACGATTTGGTCCAGGCTCGTGCCGGGTTGAAAAATGCCTGCAACCCCAGCTTCCTTCAGAGGCTGTAGATCGTCATCCGGGATAATCCCGCCAACCAACACCAAAATGTCTTCCGCCCGATTTTCTTTCAACAGCTTCATCACCCGCGGCACAACCGCATTGTGCGCCCCCGATAAAATGGAAAGACCAATAACGTCCACATCTTCCTGGACGGCCGCGTGAACCACCATTTCCGGGGTTTGCCGGAGGCCGGTATAGATGACTTCCATGCCGGCGTCGCGGAGCGCAGTCGCAATGACTTTGGCGCCACGGTCATGTCCGTCAAGGCCCGGTTTCGCAATCAGGACGCGGATCTTGTGCGCAATGCACATAGCAGTTGGCAGGCTTCTCTCGACCCTTGCCTTCGACCGGCACCAAATTAAGGTACTCCACTAAGTACTTCGCCGGTCACCTAAAAAGAGAAGGCGTGGATGGAATATAACCCGATACTCCCTGTCGGTTGGAAATACTATTTCGCTATAGGGGTATAAACACAATCATATGCCACCCCAGACATCTGGCAAGGCTTGCTGTAACCGGCGAGGCGTTTTCCCCAATGTCGGCTTGCCCTTGTAAGTTGTTGATTTATAGCGGTATCCCGTATCAGATTCCCTGGCGATAAGCCGCTGGTTTAGGAACTCCCGTGAATTACCGAACAAAAAAACAGGGGAACATTGCCGCGTTTGGCAGAGACACCGCAAAACAGCGGTAGAGCCGGAGATCGAACAGTGGTATAAAGAAGAACCGCTCGACCACAAACGATCATACTTGCCAGAATGCCGTGTGGCGAGCATACCGTGTCTTTCGCCAACCGTGGATAGACCCGCTATTCAGCCACGGGGAGCCTTTGTGGCCTCGGACCTAAGTTGAGTGATTGGGAGCCAGGAAAGGAGATCCTTGTAATGAGCCGCTTCCAGGGGAAAAACTACTACCGCTGGGTAGTTCTTGTAGCCTGCATGTTGGTCTACTCTACTTCGACCTTGGTCCGTTGGAATTATGCCAGCATTACCACGTATCTGACCAGCGACCTGGGTATAGGAAAGCCTGAACTGGGGTTGCTAGGTGCGGCGTTCTTCTACGCCTATGCCTTGGCGCAAGTTTTTTGGGGAACGGCTACCGACTTGTGGGGCGGGCGGCGGGTCATTCCGATTGGCATAGCTATTCTGGCTCTCTTCCTGGCGGGATTTGCCTTCAGTACAAGCTTCACCCAGGCAATAATATGGCGGGCCCTGATGGGACTGGTGGCCGCCGCCGGATATGTCCCCATTACCTCCGTGCTAGCCAAGTGGTTCAGCATCAAAGAGCGTGGTTTCGCCATGGAGATGTATTCCGGTCCCGGAGGAGGACTGGGAGAAGGCCTCACCTTCCTGATGATTCCGATTATTGCGGTGCTCATGTCCGGCGGCGGCTTTTTCGGGTTGACCAGTTGGCGGGGTTCCACCGTCATCATGGGGATTGTGGTTCTGGTCATTGCTATTATCAGCGCCCTGATGCTAAAGTCCGACCCAACCACTCTTGGACTTCCTTCGATCCAGGCAACCGAGGATAAGAAGAAGGAGGACATTCATTACAAGAAGGCCGTGCTTAGCACTACCAAGGATCCTGCCCTCTGGGTGATGTCGCTGGTCTGGGCGGGCTACATGATCGCGGCTCGCCTGCTGCCAGGCTGGCTGCCCTTGTATGCTACCAATTTTTATATGCAGAGACAGGGTATGTCGAAAGGGGCGGCCATCGTTGCCGGAGGCGCCATGGCAACCATGTATTCCCTGGGCCGTGTAGTTGGAACTCCTTTCGTCGGCAAGCTCTCCGATATCCTGCTCAAACGATTCGCTGTGACGCGCGCGGCGGTACTTTGTGTGATTCTGGTGTGCATTGCGGCGCTGTTTTATGCCTTTACCACCCCGATCAATACCTTTGTCGTATTAGGAGCGTTGTCGTTTTTGAGCGGCATTGCAATCAACAGCTTCCCCTTGGTTAATGCCTCGGCAGCGGAAATCTGGTCGATTGGCACCGCCGGCATCAATATGGGAATTATCAATACCATCGGGCAACTTGGCGGCGCCGCAGCCCTTTCGGTCAGTGGATTTATGGCGGTGAAGTATTCCATTAAGAACGGCGCGTTCTATACCGAGTTTCGTGGCATCTGGTACCTCGGCATCCTTACCAGCCTGGCCGCCGCTGCCGCGGCTTTATACATGATTTATCGGGAAAGGAATGCGGTCGCGAAACAGTTCGCGCAACCCAAGCAGCTCGCCAAAACGGGTGACGCTTAGCCGGTTTTTCCGCGATGGCCCTTTTTAAGAGCGATCCTGGCGCGAGGGCGTAAAGCCGCGCCAGGCATTGGCCATGGCCAGTTCAGCGAACAAGGAAGGCATAAGTTGAACGGTCGCCTTGGCGGCAGCCGACAGGGGAAGAACATCCGAGACATAGAGCCATATCCGGCGTTTTATGCTGGGCGTCACGGGACGAATAACAAACCGATCATGATTCGGATACTGAGCGATGCCGGACCACGCCAGCATGGTTGCGCCCAGTCCGGCCGCCGCCGCTTCGCGTAGCGCTCCTGCCGTATTGATTTCACCAACCACATTCAGCTTTACTCCGGCCTGCGCCCCGGCCTCTTCCACCAGTATCCTCCCTATGTAAGGACGCGCCGGCAGCAGCAGAGGATATCCGGCCACCTCTTTCAGCGTAACGGGCGTTTCTTGATTCGCCTCTTCCGCGTTTTTTCTGAGCACTACAAAATATAATTCTTCCGCTGCCAGCAGCTTCGAGCTTAACCCTTTGCCGTTGAGATTTTCGTAGGTTAATGCGACATCAATTCTCCCATTGATCACCAGCTCGCCCAGGTAGGTGCTCTGATTGGCAGAAATATTCGGGCGTATGTCCGGATGCTCTTGCCGAAGCCGCTTAAGCAGCGGAACAATCAGAAACTCCAGAATGGATCCTGGCATGCCGATCGAGACAGTACCGGAAAGCGCGGATGCGCTGGCCTTCACCTGCTGACAGGTTTCCTCCACGTGCGCGAGCAGTACCTGGGCGTGCCGGTACAGGATCATGCCCGCTTCGGTGGGCTGGACCCCCTGCGAACTGCGATTGAAAAGCTTCACCCCCAGGTCTGCTTCCAGCGCGGCTAACTGATTACTCAATGCCGGCTGGGCAATGTGCAGATGGTCGGCTGCGCGGGAAACGCCGCCCAGCTCAACGATCTTGATAAAGTTGTGCAGCGCTCTAAGATTCAACATCAGCTTGCTCCTCCGCCCCTGCTCATGAAGGATTTCTTCCGGAGCGGGTGAGCAATCTGCCCGCGTGACGGCCGGTTGGCTGGCCCTGGCCAACCCAACCAGTTGATGAAGAGCACGGCGTGCTTCACGCGAAATCTGGAACGAATGCTCATGGCCACGCCTGCGAGCCGGGCGCCTTGGAGGGCGCCCGCGCCGGAGAAATGTAGCTACCCAGGCGAGTAGCGCTGGCGTCCTCGCCGGCAGTCCTGTGGGCGTCCGCGCCCACGGTTGCGACAGGAGGTGGGCGCGTAAACGCCCTCACAGCCTGTCCCGAGCACGGCGAGGGAACTGCCGCCCAGAGTCCAGCGCTACCTGACCCTAGCGAAGAGAGGCTATGCTATCAGATCAGTAGCTCGATCAGAAACGGCCCTTTGCGTTGCAGCGACTGTTGGAGCAGGTCCGCAAGCTGCTCGCAAGTGCGGGCCGCGGCAGCCTCTACGCCCATGCCATTGGCGATCTTGGTCCAATCCAAGTCAGGATTGCCGATATCCATTAAGCACTGAGAGGTGGGTCCGGGCTTGGCCCCGACATGGGCAAATTCGCCGTGCAGTATGGCGTACTTGCGGTTAGCGAAAATTATGGTCGTCACATCCAGGCGCTCCCGGGCCTGCGTCCACAGCGCCTGCACCGTATATAGCGCCGAGCCGTCCGCCTCCAAGGAAAGTACCCGCCGCCCGGGGGCGGCAATGGCCGCACCGGTAGCCAGCGGCAGGCCTATGCCAATGGCCGCGCCGGTGTTCTGCATCCAGTCATGGGGTGGGGCGCCGCAGGTTTGCGCATAGAAACCGCGGCCAAAGCTGACACTCTCGTCCACTACGATGGCCTGCTCGGGTAAGAGCGCGGCCAGCGTCTGACCCACGGCCTCCGGCACGGGAGCGCCATGGGCCGGTCCGGACGGCTTAGGGAGCTCGGGCAAGGGCACAGCTGACGCGCCCAGTTCATCCGCCAGGGCTTCGAGCGCATGCGTCGCATCCTCTTCCAGCCGGGCCAGGACATGTACAGTGGCATCGGCCGGATAGAGATAGCCGGGCTGGTTCGGGTAGGCAAAGACCGCCACCGGCTTCACTGCGCCAACCAGAATCAAATGACGAATCCCGGCAAGCGCTTTGACCGCCGGGGCCAGCGCGTACGGCAGGCGCTCGATGGGCGTCCTTCCCTGCCCCCGTTCGATGCGCGGGTTTGACTGCTGCGCCAGCAACCGCGCGCCGGTAGCGGCGGCAATCCGATGAGCCGCCTCCAGCCCCGGGGCACGCAGCGCCTTTCGTCCCAGGAAAAGCATGGCCGGTTCGCCGCTCCGGAGTAGAGTGGCGATCTGCTTAATCGTGCCCGGGGCCACTTGTGATGGCGGCGGCACAGGCAAAGGGCTGGCTACTATTCCCCCCTCACTCCAGGCGGTATCCGCCGGCAGGATAAGGGTCGCAATCTGGCCGGGCGCCGTTCGAGCCGCCTGCACCGCTACGGCGGCGTCGCAACCTACGCTGGACGCGGTGGCCACAGTGCGCACCCAAGCGGAGACCGGCCTTGCCCAGCCTTCGGTATCGGCGGTCAAATTTGAATCCAGCGGCCGATGGTAGGTCGCTTGGTCGCCAACAATATTCACGATGGGAACGCAAGCCCGGCGGGCATTGTGCAGATTCGCCAGCCCGTTGGCCAGGCCGGGACCACAGTGCAACAGCGTGGCTGCCGGTTTGTCCTTCATCCGCCCATAACCGTCGGCGCACGCCGTCACCACACCTTCAAACAAATTCAGCACGCAACGCATGCCCCCTACCCGGTCCAGCGCGGAGAGGAAATGCAACTCACTCGTTCCCGGATTGGCGAAACAGGTATCGACCCCGCTCTGCAATAAAGTGTGCACCAGGCTTTCCGCCCCGTTCATGGATCCTCCATCTATCGGGTTGAATCTACTTGTTCACCTCTGCCGTTGCCGCCCACTCCCAGGCAGTTGTTGGATTCTGCACCACAAACTTTCCACCGGTCACCTCGATCTCAGTGCCGGTAATGTAGCGAGCGGCGTCCGAGGCTAGGAACACCACCGCGGCGGCAACTTCTTCTGCCGTCCCCAGGCGGCTGAGAGCAGTTTGCGACGCAAGCTGAGTGCCGGAAGTAGCGATCCGGCTGGCATTCATTTCCGTGATGATCACACCCGGGATGTAGGCATTGACACGGATGTTGTAGGGCGCCAGTTCCGCCGCTAGAGACCGCGTCAGGCTGCTGACTGCGGCCTTCGATGCCCCATATGCACCGGCCTCGCTCAGCGGAATCACCGCCCCAAACGAGGACGCGTTCAGGATTACGCCGCCCCCGTTTGCCTTCATATATCGAGTAGCGGCTTTCGCGCCCAGAAATACCGATTTCAGATTGATGCGCATCAAATCGTCCCATTGCTCGCTGCTCATCGCCAGGATGGGAGATCGAATCGATATGCCCGCATTGTTTACCCAAATATCGATTCTTCCAAATCGGCCGTAAGTCTCCCGGGCCAGCCGTTCTACATCTTTCTCTATAGAGACGTCGGCTACCATGGCCAGTACCGGGTATCCGCTTGCGCGGAGCTCACCCTCCACAGCTTCCAGTTTGCTGGCCGTTCGGCCACAGATCGCAATCTGGCAGCCTTCGGCGGCCAAGGCTAAGGCACAGGCCTTGCCAATTCCCGACGACCCCCCGGTGACAACCGCAACTTTCCCTTCCAGTTTCAGTTCCATGTTGACCGTCCATTAGCCCTCTTCTTGCACCGGGCTTCTACTGCCAGACTTCGGTAAAACCGGCCACGCACCGCTTCCCTTCAGGCTTTTTAGCCATGAGGAGCGAGGAATTTTCCTTGCATAACCCCGGGGGTTCGGCTTTAGTAAGCAGACGTCGCAGCTCGAAGGCCGGGCCACAGGCATATGAGAGGAAAATGAATATTACGACAAGCAAGGCAGTGAAGGCCATCCCGAAGGACCGATGGCTTCGTATCGTTCCCCCGATGATCGTGATCTACATCATCGCCTACATGGATCGCATGAATATCAGCTTTGCCATGGCAGGAGGCATGAATCAGGACCTGGGAATCACTGCGACCATCTCCGGCCTGGCGGCCGGGATCTTTTTTGCCGGATACCTGGTGCTGCAGATTCAGGGCGGACAAGTTGCAGAAAGGGGGAGCGCCAAAAAGTTCATCTTATGGACCATCATCGGATGGGGTGGAGCTTCTTTTCTGACCGGGTTTGTGCAAAACGGCTGGCAGTTGCTGGCCATGCGGTTCCTGTTGGGGGTCGCTGAGGGAGGCATTTGGCCCGCCATTCTGGTCAGCATCAGCAACTGGTTCCCGGAAGAGGAATGCGGGCGGGCCAATGCCTTCTTCATGAGCAGCCTGGCGCTGGCCGCTGTGATCACCAGCCCGCTCACCGGCTGGATCGTGGCCGTCTTCAACTGGCGCTATGTATTTTTCATCGAGGGCGCCCTCTCTCTGGCTCTTATTTTTGTCTGGGTTCCCATGTTCAGTGACCGGCCGGAAGATGCCAAGTGGATCTCCCCGGAAGAGAAGGAATACCTGGTCCAGCGGCTGTGCATGGAGCGTGAAGGCTTCAAGAAACGCGAGACGGTAACCGTCACCTACACCCAGCTGATGCACGATTACAATCTTTGGAAGCTGACGGTGATTTACTTCTGCAACCAGGTCGGCCAGTATGGCTTTCTTCTCTGGTTGCCCACCATTCTCAAGGCGTTAACCAAATCGGGCATGGCCAAGATCGGCTTCCTGGCCGCGTTTCCCTATCTGGTGGCGCTGCCCGGCCTGTACATATTCTCCGTGTTGGCCGATAAGCACATGAACCGCCGCTTGTGGACCGGCCTGACGGAATGCGGATTTGCGCTCTTTTGCCTGCTGGCCGCGCTTTTTCCCGGCCATATCTGGCTGTCTTATTTATTTATCGTGCTGACCGGTTTGTTTACCAAGGCGCCGGCGGCGATCTTCTGGGTTCTGCCGCGCACCCTGTTCCCTCCCGGCGTATCCGGCACCGCGCGCGGCTTCATTAACGCGATTGGGTGTCTGGGCGGAATCGTCGGCCCCTTCCTGGTGGGATGGATCTCAACCTTGTTGAGCATGAAGGCGGGAATGTTTTGTCTGGTGGGTTTCCTGTTCGCGGGCGGTTTTATTTCCTTCACTCTTCCTGCTATTACAGCAGGCAAGAAATCCCACTGAAGGCCCGGGCGTTGCCGGAAAAAGAGCAGGTGCGATTCGCAGCCGCAGTCCGAGGACCCAAATCCCGCCATCGGCATGGACGCCCCTGGCATCTCGCCTAAACGCGTGGCCCACTCATGCTCGCGCAATTTCGGGCCGTAGTCCACCCAGATTTCTTCCATCCTGGTTTTCGACCTGAGATAGTCGATGTGCCAGTGGGGACGCCGGCAGGGTCGCAAGTGATGGGCGAGGCGGCCACGCACGCCCCCCGGCCCATGCGCACTACCCACGTAGACGTAGAATCCCTGCTGTAAGAGCAGGTTCCCGAGCCGCCCGATCCGGACCGTGGCATCCGTAGTTGACGACAGCAGTAGCGCATAGGTTCCAGGGCAGGAGCGCAATGTACCCACGCCGGTCACAATTTTCACTCGCTACCGCGCATCTCCGCATTTCCGGGGATCGACTCCGGTCCTTATACCGAGACCATCTCCATCGTGGTGACCGTGTCTTTATCCCAGTTCTCCCACAGGTATCCGGCCTGGCGATGGTCGGCGATCAGCCGCAGCGCATACCGAACCTGTTCCTCGTAGAGCTCGCAGAATGCGCCCGGGCGATCCATCCCCCCGTTCATCTCGTGGGCTTCGGCGGGACACGGTGAACCGCAGAAATGCCGGACAGCACAGCGGGCGCAGGGTTGGATGTTTTCCACCTTCCGTTCCGTCACCTTGCGGAAGGCAGCAGTCTGGAGGACGGAAGCGATATTATCGCGGAACAGGTTTCCGCCTTTGAAGGCCGGCAGGCCGATGAACTCACTACAGGGGAACATGTCGCCGGCGGCCGACAAGGCAAAGAAGCAGCGCCCGCCGCCACAGGGAGAAATGTCGCACATCAGCCGCCGGGCCTGGGGCGCCAGAATGGCAATCAGGATATTCGCGAAATTGGCGACCACCAGACGCCGCCCGGTACTCGCGAAGAGTGCGCCCGCACGGTCCAGCGCGGCGAAATAATAGCGGCTCAATTCGTGGTCGGCCGGCTTGATGCGGCGGGCGCCGGCGCGGGTGCAGCGCACCGGATTAAGCATGCACGTCGGAACTTCCTGCCGATGAAAAAAGTCCACGGTCTCGACCAGTTGGCGCATGTTTTCGCGGGTTACGGTACAGATCACGCTGTAATTCGGATACCCGCGCAGCCGCTCCATGGTGGCCAGCACCTTGCCGTGCACGCTCCGGCCGTCCCAGGTCTTGCGGGTGCGCGTGGAAACGGCGTCGCGAACTCCATCCAGCGACAGTCCAATCGCTACGCCGCGCGAGATCAAAAACTCCAGGTCGCCGGCTTCCAGAACGGTCCCATTCGTCTGAATGCCAAAATGGAAGTCGCCGGCGTACTGCTCCAGCCCGGCAAATAACGCATCGCGGTTCAGGGCCGGCTCGGCGCCATGAAACACGATCTGCGCTTTGATTCCCTGCGGAAGATTCTTCCTGAAGTACTGCTTCAGAATTCGCAGGGCGGCGAGCAGATCTTCCTTCGACATGTGCTCGCCCTTCTTTCGCATCTTCTCGGGAAGGTAACAGTAACTGCAGTTCAGGTTACAGCGCTCGGTGGGGTTGACGTACACGGCCGACAACGCCAGGCCGGAGCGAAGCTGCTCCATCTCCTTGGCAAACGCCTTCGCTTTGCGCCGATACTGCTTGAGAAACGGTCCCTCGGTGAGGGCGGCGCCCATTTTGTCTTTTCTGATGAGCGCCCAGAATGCCGTATCGGGATCGACCAGGCCGAGATAGTCCGTGTGGCCGATGTCCAGCGGTTGCAGCGTACAGCCATTGCCGCTGTTGAATTGCAGGCCGCGCGAGGAGGCGCCTGCGCCCTTGCTGCTTTTCGGCATTTTCATCCGCGATCCTTCGCCTTCAACACGAAGGGCGGGCCCGCGGCACGACTGAAGTCGTGCCCTTACCCGGAGGACCCGCCCCCTAAAACCGCCGCTATTTCTTCTTTAAGTCCGGCATGACATAGTGAGACAGCCCGGTACCGGTCGCTTTGCAGCTCTTGCGACTGGCAATCACTTCCTTCTTCTTGGTATTTTTCGTTGTCTTCAACCCTGCCACCTCCTTTCCTTCCAGACTGAATATTGAAAACCCTGCCTTCCCTGCTCGAGCGCCATACTGAAAGGGCGATGCGCCCGACCCGCCCCGGCCCTTCACTTCTTGGGAGCGCGTTCCCCGTACAGAAATCGCCTGATCTCCGGGGCAAATTCTCCAATCCAATTGGTGAGCGACCCAAATCCCGCTTGCGTCAGCATGGCGTAGGAACCCTGATGCCAGATTTCAGTTCGCGGTTTCCACGTACTCGCAATCATACCCGAGGCAAACGCGGCCCCATAGAGGGCAAACTGCGGCCGCAGTTCTCGCTCCGTGTGGTTATACGTGAGGAGATTTCTCAGCAAAGCGTGTCGCGTGCGGAGCCGGAATCCGGCACAGTGGCAGCGGTCGTAGCGGGGTTCGTACTGCAGCAGCGCATTTCCGCCTGCCGAAAAGCTGTTCTGGATGAGATTTTGGCCATAGTTGGACACCACCCGCCGGCCGTATCCGTCCCCGCCTCCGCCCCAATCTCGCGGCGTGCCATTGGCCTGTTCGATCAGGCCAATGAACACACTCTTCAGATAAATTCCTGGGGTCGTAAAGCTCTGGCGTTCAAAAAGTCTCAGGCGGTTCTGGAAGGTCATCGGCAACAGCGGAACATCCTTCGGAACGTAGGGACCATAAAGCCAGCTCACCATTACTTGTTTATTTTCCGATTTATTTTCCGACACAGGGCCGGGCTCTTTCGCCTGCTGAGCGAAACCGGGCGATGGAAGGCAGAGAAAAATACAGGCTGCAATAAGAAAAGCCCAAGTAAATCGCGCCTTGCTTTCAGTTCTGACCTTGGTCGGTTCACCAAGCGGCATTCTAGGCACCGTCGTGAGTTGCGGAACGATGCCAGCTTATCAAAACACCAGCAGGGTTGAATCAAAAATCCGTGAATACGTTCACCGCAGTCAAAAAGAAAAAGCATTGGATGAACCGATTTTTTGCGGACAGATAACCAGGCTGGAGAGTCTCCGAATCGGCTATACTGAAGCAGATGTAAATCGGGAGCCCGCTGGAATCTACACCGCTCTCACGCCATTTTCACACGCGCTTGATTGCCGTCTGCCAGAGTGATTGCGTGCCCCCCAAAGCAGTACAGAACTGAAAGGGAGAAGTAGCAGCAGTTGATTTGTGTCTATGAAGAATTATTCTTTAATCCGTATCGACCGTTTCATCGTCTTGGTCCTAATAGCGGCTTTTTTTATCTTTGCCTTCGTTCCTGTTCTTACCGGCAAAACTGCGCCCACTGCCCCGGTCAATGAAAAAGGATTGGTGACCGGCAGTGTTATGGATGACGCCGTCCTGTTTATGTCGAAGTCGGCGTTTGTGGTCCCGCCAGAAGCTGCGCAGTGGGCGCTGTCCGCTCAAGGACGCGACTCTGTTGGAACTGCGGAGGTACGCTCCGCCAAGTCTCGCTAGAAACTGTCGGCCTTTGCCTGTCCAGTACTTTGGCGCCACCAGACGTGAACCTGGTGACAGGGGGAAAGTGTGTGCGCCGGGCAAGCTTCTCGGTCATGCCATAACCTCGGGCTTCACAGGCTGCGGAGAAAAGCGAATCGCCAGATGTCTCGCGGGCTGAAGAGGCTGCGGAAAAAGTCCCGCATAGGCGTGATTTTCGGCCCACAGGACCTGAAAGGTGTGGCCCTGATCTCTTGGTCGCTCAGAAATGGCCACGGCAGATAGGGCCGAAATACATAGGTTCTTCGCCCCGCGCCCTGGCGGTGTGGCAATTGTCTATGCCGTCGCGGGCGCGGGACTCAGAATGACAGACGTTTGGGTTGGGGGATCTTTGACCACTTCGGATACATTTTCCTTCACCCGGAAAACTGCGAAAAATCGGGCAAATGGGTTTTTTCACAGCTTCGCAGCGAAGAGCCTGCCCTGAGCGAAGTCGAAGGGATCTGCTTTCTTCCGTGCCCTCAACAACATGACCCGGAGTTTCTTTTTCGCTCCTAGCCGCCTGGCGTTCTTAACTGAACGGTATTGGGCTGAAGCCCGCGAGGAACACTAAAGAGGAACACTAAATATGAACGAGTTTCCGGCACGAGTAAACTCGCGCCCTTACCCGAAAACGATTTTTTCCGCAGCCTGTTCAGCCGGTTGCGCTTGCTGTCTGCGGTAGCGCTAGTGTTCTCTTCCCTCCCGGACGACTATCGCGTCGTGCTCCTCGACTTCAGCCGAGGCAGGCGCTGAAGGCACGCCAGCGCCCCGGCGCCATAGCCGAGGATTTCTCCGGCCCGATCCATCTGTTGTTGACGGACGTAATCATGCCGCACATAAGCGGCCAGGAACTGGCGGAACAGCTACGGCAGTCCCGTCCGGAGATCAAAATCCTGTACATGTCCGGCTATGCCGCCGATGTGATCTCCAGCCGCGGCCTGCTGGACTCCGGCGAGCGCTATATCGCCAAACCCTTTTCCGTCGATTCCTTGCTGGAAAAAGTGCGCGAGGTCCTGGAGATGCAGTCCCTTTCCCCTCCCGCCCAGGCAAGCGGCGCGTCCGAATCGCAATAACCGGCAGCAACAAGCAGCAAGCAATAAGCCGCGAGCTAAAAGCAAAAAGGAGGGCGCTGTTGTCTGTGCGCCTGCTGCGCGGCGCTTGGGGCTTGTTGCTTGCCGGTTGGTTGCCGCTAAAATGAAGGCGGCGCTTTCAATTTCTGAAGTTTCCCACACAGGAGCTGTGTGACCGCGTCGAGGGCAGATGCCCTTGCTCTTTCACGACCCAAGTACAATCAGGCGAGGACTAATATGTCGATTCTTTTTGAACCATCCGTTATCAATGGCATGAAACTGGCAAATCGGTTTGTTCGTTCCGCTACCTGGGAAGGAATGGCCACCCCCGATGGAAAATCTACCGACCGTCTTGCCGATGCTATGGCAGCGCTTGCCGAGGGTGGAGTCGGTCTTATCATTACCGGGCACTGCTATGTGAGCCGGGAAGGACAGGCCGGCCCGTGGCAGTTAGGGAGCTGCGACGATTCGGCTTTGCCTGGATTAACCCATATGGCCGAGGCCGTTCATCGTTGTGGCGGCAAGATCGCCCTGCAACTGGCCCATGCTGGAGCCAACGGCAATGCGGCTCTTTCGGGCCTGGAACCCATCGGGCCCTCGGCGTCTTATCAGAATGGCGCGGCCACCTGCCGGGAAATGACCTGCGGGGACATCGGCCGGGTGGTACAGGCTTTTTCGCAGGCGGCGGACCGGGCCCGGCGCGCCGGCTTTGATGCCGTCCAGATCCATGCGGCCCACGGTTATCTTTTGAGCCAGTTCCTTTCTCCGCGGACGAATCGGAGAACGGACGAATATGGCGGTTCCCTGGCGAACCGCGGGCGCGCGGTGCTGGAGGTCCTGCACGCTGTACGTCAGGCGGTCGGCCGTGATTATCCGGTTTTGATCAAGGTGAACGCGGACGATTTTATCGCGGGCGGGTTTTCCGTGGAAGACGTGCTCGAATTGTCGGCACTGCTGGAAAAAGCCGGCATCGATGCCATCGAAATGACCGGCGGCACCGGTAGCAAGGAAAGCAAATACAGCCCCTCCCGGCTCGGCGCAGTTCCTCCGGAGAGCGAAGGGTACTACCGGGATACCGCGCGGCGCTTTAAGCAACAAATCAAAGTCCCGTTGATGCTGGTTGGCGGAATACGTTCGCTGGATGTGGCCCAACGCCTGGTGGCGGAAGGAACCACCGATTACCTTGCGCTGTGCCGGCCATTGATTTGCGAGCCCGGCCTGGTGAACCGCTGGAAGAACGGAGATACGGCGAAATCTCGCTGCCTTTCCGACAATGTATGCTTCCGGCCGGCCCGGGCGGGCGAGGGATTGCGTTGCCTGCTGGAAGAAAAGACGCCACCGGCCGCACCGGCAACTGCGCAATAACGGCATCTACATCTGGCGAATCCAGAACTCGTTTCCGGCAATGGTCGTGTAAGGACGATAGTGCCGGCGGATGTAGGCGTCGAGGATGGGCAGGCGTTCGGTAGCCGGGAAGCCATCAATGGCGTTGAACCAGTGCTGGTTCCGATAGAGGATCAACTTCACGTTGCGGGCGGCGAGATCGCGGACGATTTCCTGCTGATAAAACGGCGGCATGGCAAACCAGACGACGGGAAAGCGCGCGGGGCAAGGGCGGTCCGCAAGGTAATACCAAGCGCCCTCAGAGGTCAGGGTGAAAAAAGTCTCCTGCGGGGAGAGGTTCGCTCGCAGGAAGGCGCTTCCCTGCTGGAAATCGAGCGGAACGAAGCGGACGTCCGGCACCTTAAAGGGAAAGTTCCTCGCCAGCAGGTGCGCGTGTCCGATGCGGAAGATTCCCACCAGGGCCGCCGCCACCATGACGACACCCACGGAGCGGGCCAGAATCCTGGCGGCCCGCGGCCTGCTTTGCAGCGCGGG
>Ga0326728_10017710_pt1 | contig 14197 bp, 9 predicted proteins | sample MB3enrmetagenome_FD_207602 | JGI IMG/M metagenome (GOLD analysis project Ga0326728, IMG submission 207602) | Lab enriched peat soil microbial communities from McLean, Ithaca, NY, United States - MB31MN | ecosystem: Environmental > Terrestrial > Soil > Wetlands > Peat | place: USA: New York...
GGCGACAGGACTTCAACGCAGATGTCCGGGGCGCGGGGAAAGCACACCTGCTCCCCCAACTCCTTCATCCGCTCAGGCGACACCCAGGCCACGTCGGCCGCTTTCACCCCATCGGCAGTCGAGATCGGGCATTCAGTCAAGACACGCCCCTCGGACAGGAGGTTCCGCAGCAGATGGCCGATTTCCAATTGGAAACTGCCATGACTCGGGGCGGGAGGGGGACTCATAATGATGTGACCGTGACGATCGGTTTCGATGCGGCCTTCGACCTTGGCCAACTCCCGGTCGGCCAACAATTCGGCCCAGCGGCGCAGATTGAAGGACGTCTGCGTCTTGTGCGCCGGCAGTTCAAGCGTCAAAGTCGCCATGCCTTTACCCTATAGGTTCTGGCCTGAAAGGTCAATCCGGGAACGCTCCGCCGCCCTGCAACATGCACTGGCGCGACGGCTGTATCGTGCATCTTGCAATGCGGACGAGAAGCCTGAATTGGCTCCCCTGAGACCTTTCGGTTGATCATTCCCCAACCCGCGCCGGCCAGAATTGCCGACGGCGATTGTTGCTGGCCAAGCGGTTGCGACTTTCCCGGGGGCGACGGCCTCCAGTTCAATCCTCAGCCCCGGCCATGCCCGAGCGCCCCTGGCACGCCGCACGCTAAAGGTATGGCAGAGACAGAAATGGGTTCCCGATGAACGAGGACCGGATTGCTGTCAGAACAAGATGACCATCAAAGACGAAAACAACATTATGTCAACAAACTCCATAAGCAGTGATAGAACTTCAAGCGTCGCCAGGTTCACCGGTGCCGCCAGTGCGGGGCATAGGCTGCTGATACTCAAGGCGTTGCTTTGGCTGGCGCTGCCGCTCGCTTTGGCGGTTGGCTGCGCTTCCGCTCCGAACCGGTCAGTCGCTGGTGCTGATTTTCAACCTCCGGCAATAGATCACCAAGGGGGCATTTTTCAGTAGAATCGCGTGTCCGAAGCCAAACCAGCGCCCTCGAAGTCAGCCGGCGCCAAGCCGCCTGACATCGCCTCCGTCTCGGTTCCCGAGACACGCTCACGGCGCTCCGGGTGAACCCCGGCACCGGGCTCACGCGCGTGGAGGTGGACGTCCGGCGGAGACAGCACGGCTACAACGAAGTGGCCGAACAGAAAGGCCACCCGTGGCTCAGGTTTCTCGGCAAGTTCTGGCAGGTCATTCCCACCCGGGAGTTGGTCCCCGGCGACATCGTTCGCGTGCGGCCCGGCGACCTCATCCTGGCGGACGTGAAACTCCTCACCGGAACCGTGAGCGTGGACGAGTCGGCCCTCACGGGCGAGTCAAAGGACGCCGAGACGAGAAGGCCCCCAGCGGCGTCCTCTCGTCGGGTTCCGTCGTCCGCCGGGGCGAGGGCGACGGCGTGGTCCTGTTGACCGGGGCGAAGACAGGCAATCGCTCGATGTGATGCCCCGGATCGCCTGCCTCGGCGTCCAAGGGTCTTGAGTCATTGCAAAATGCACGGTGCGTAGGGATCGCTCCTGCAAGTTGCAATACGTTTATATCCCTTCGCGCTCACCAAAGCCGCCGCCAAAACGCCCTAATTAGCTCGGATTCAATGGGTTAGAGCGCCGGAAATCAGGTTGGCCCTCCATTTGCTAAAGGACAACGAGGATTTTAATGTCTCAATGAAGCCATTATCTATCATCCCTCTTTTACTTTTTCTGTTCACTGGTGCGGCCCTTCCGGTGCTGGCCCAAACGGCGGTTCCACCCCCGATGCCAGCCTATCAACCGCTGCCTGCCGCGCAGCTCGACCAGTTGCTCGGCCCGATTGCCCTTTATCCCGACCCGTTGATTGCCCAAATGCTGCCGGCCTCCACCGTTCCTACGCAAATCGTCCTGGCCGACCGCTATGTCAGTGGCGGCGGCGACCCCAACCAGATTGAACAGCAGCCGTGGGACGCCAGCGTCAAGGCGATGGCCCGATACACCAATGTATTGAAATGGATGGATGATAACCTGGCTTGGACGACGGAACTGGGACAGGCACCTCATCAACGGCCGCATGATTGCCGGATTTGCCCTCGCCGCCTGGCCGGCCGAATGGGGCGACACGGGCGTGATGACATTCATCGTCAACCAACAAGGCAAGGTCTATCAAAAGAACCTGGGACCGCGGACCGCGAAAATCGCCAAGGCCATGACCATTTATGACCCTGACGACACCTGGACCCCGGCCCCGTAAATCTTGAACCGGACACAAATCGAGTGTGGGCCATTCGATGACTGTCGGCTGACGACTTAAAAATTGAATGTCTATCGCGGCACGTTCATGAACTCCGACGGCGCAACACGGGGCGAAACTGAGGCGATCATCGCAACCGATCTGACCAAGTGGTTTGGCGAAGACGAAACCAGGAAAGTTGCCGTGAACCGTGTCGGGCTGGTCGCTCACTTTGGGGAGATGCTGTTCATCGTCGGCCCTTCCGGCAGCGGCAAGACCACGATGCTCAGCATGATCTCCGGCATCCTGCGGCCAAACGCCGGCAAGGTGACAGTCAAAGGGGCCGATATCTGGGCCCTGAACAATGACCAGTTGGCTGATTTCCGTCTGAACACGGTTGGCTTCGTCTTCCAGGACTACCATCTTTTTCCACGGTTGACCACGGCCGAGAACGTCGCCATCCCGCTGATCCTGAAGAAGCGCGACTGGAACGAATCCATCACGGAGGCAAAAAAGACCCTCGAGATCGTCGGTCTGAAAGGCCGGGGCGAGACCCTGCCAGTGAAGCTCTCGGGCGGCGAACAACAGCGCGTGGCCATCGCGCGCGCGATCATCGGCAGTCCGGAGATCCTGATTCTCGACGAACCGACCGCCTCCCTGGATGGTGACACCGGGAGGATGATCATCGCCTTCGTCAAAGAGAAAATCCTCAATCAAAGCCGCGTCATTCTCATCGTCACCCATGATGCGCGCATCAACGAGTACGCGGACCGTATCCTCCATATGGAAGATGGACAACTCACCGCGTCGGACAAAGGTGCCTAATGAAGGAAGCCGAGCCTAAGCCTGAACCCAAGGCAGCCGAGCCCAAGCCCGAAGCCACACCAGCCAAACCTAAGTTTGAAGTCAGAAACAAGATTATCTTCACCCTCTCGATATTAGGTATCCTGGCCGCACTGGTCGGCGCCTACCTCTTTGGCAGGGAGAGAAAGGCCCAACCCCCTGTGTTTCCACCGGTCACCAACCCCTACGACTCGGCCATCTATGCCAATGGCATCATCGAGAGCGACCAGTCGAGCGGCGAGAACATCAATATCTATCCCGAGGTTTCCGGCCCGATCACCAAAGTGCTGGTGCGCGAAGGCCAGCAGGTGTCGGCCGGCACTCCGCTGTTCACCATCGACGATTCCGTGCAGAGACCCGCCACCGAGCAGCTCAGATTGCAGTCCGAAGCTTCTCTGGCCCTCCTGGACGAGCTCAAAGCGCAGCCGAGAAAGGAGACGCTGGCGATTGCCGTCGCGCAGGTGGGGCTGGCCGAATCCAACCTGAAGGTGGCCCGCGACCAGTACGACAAGGACCGCGCCTCTTACGACATCGACCCGAAATCGATCAGCAAGAACGTGCTGGATACGGCCCGAGACGCAGTCAGCCAGGCGGTAGCCGCACTGGACGTGGCCCAAAAGCAATATGAACTTACCAAGGCCGGCGCCTGGAGTTACGACATTGACAACCAGGAAAAGCTGTACGAGGCCCTCAAGCAGGCTTACCAGGCGGCCAACGCGCTGCTGGTAAAGTATTCCGTCAAAGCGCCGGGCACAGGGGTCGTGCTGGCCGTCAACGCAACGGCGGGTAGTTATGTGTCATCGCAGGGCGCCTATAACCCATACACGGAGCTATTCGACCCGTTAGTGATCATGGGAGCGCCCCAGGACTATCTGGCCGTGCGCTGTTACGTGGACGAGATACTGGTCTCACGGCTGCCGTCTCCGTTGCACATTCGCGCCCAGATGTCGATCCGGGGGTCCTACACCAATCAGGTGCCGCTGGAGTTCGTCCGGGTGCAGCCTTATGTTTCGCCCAAGATCGAGCTGTCTAACCAGCGCCAGGAGCAAGTCGATCTGCGGGTGCTGCCGGTGATTTTCCGGTTCCAGAAAAAGGACGCTCCGGTCTATCCGGGCCAGTTGGTGGATGTCTTCATTGGGCAGCAATAGCGCGCCGCCGAACCAGACACCGCTCAGCGTGAATGCGATGAACCACTTTCGATCATCAGTCCGGCGAGGCGCATGGCTCGCCGTGATCATGGCGATGCTTGAGGGCTGCGCGGTGGGTCCCAATTTCGTTCGTCCCGCGCCGCCCGATGCGGATCGCTGCACGAGCGAGCCGCGACCCGAACCCACGGTCGCGGCGGATGGCCAGGCGCAGCATTTCACGCCCGGCGCCGCCATCCCTGCCGACTGGTGGCGGCTTTTCAAGTCAGCGCCGTTGGACGCGCTGGTCCGGCAGGCAATCACCAACAATCCAACCCTCCAGGCGGCCGAGGCCACCTTGCGTCAGAGTCAGGACAACATGCGGGCAGGTTATGGGGTGTTCTTCCCGCAAATCCTGGCTGGTGCAAGCGCCAGCCGACAGAGCACCCTGCCGTTGCAGGAAGGCATGCAGACCTCGGGCACGGTTTTCAACCTGGTCACTGCCAGCGGCACCATCAGCTACGCGCTCGACGTGTTCGGTGGCTCGCGCCGTAACGTGGAAAGTTTGCGCGCCCAGGCCGGCTCCCAGCGCTACGAGACCAAGGCGGCCTACCTCACGTTGTCCGCCAATGTCGTCAACACCTGCATCGCGCGCGCGGCCTACGCTGCGCAGATTCGGGCGACCGAACAACTGATTGAACTGGAGCGCCAGCAACTTCGCCTCACCGAAGCGCAGGTCCGCGCCGGCACAGCTCCCTATTCGGCCGCGTTGAGCGTGCGCAGCCTGATCGCCGCCAACCAGGCCTTGCTGGCGCCCCTCGAGCAGAATGTCAGCCAGGCCGAGCACCTGCTGGCAGCGCTGGAAGGCGTGGCGCCGTCCAAGGCCACCTTGCCCGACATCAACCTGGCCGGACTCTCGCTGCCGGTGGACCTGCCGGTGAGCCTGCCGTCCGACCTGGTGAACCAGCGCCCCGATATCCTGTCGGCCGAGGCACAAATGCATGTGGCCAGCGCCAAGATCGGCGTCGCCACCGCCAACCTGTTCCCCACCTTCAGCTTGAACGGCACCTACGGCGCCGCCAGTGTGGGCAGTTTCTCGGTCCTTTCGGCGGCCAGTGGGAAGTTCTGGAGCCTCGGCCCGTCGGCCTCGATTCCCGTGTTTCAGGGCACCACTTTTTGGTATGGCCGGCGGGCAGCCATCGATGCCTACCAGCAGTCGCAGGCAATCTATCGCCAGACCGTGCTTGGGGCATTCCAGCAAGTTGCTGACTCCTTGAAGGCGCTGGAGCACGACGCCGAGGCGCTGCAGGCGCAGGTCGAAGCACGACTCGCGGCCGGCGAAGCCCTCAACCTTTTGCAGGTCAATTACCGCGCGGACCTGGCCGCCTACCTGGACGTGTTGACGGCCGACGTGCAATTCCACCAGGCGACCATCGCCTATCTGCAGGCCGTCGCACAGCGCCACCAGGACACCGTCGCCCTGTTCGTGGCCCTGGGAGGGGGCTGGTGGAACGAGCCACGCCCCAAGGGCAAAAGCGAGGCGCCATGAAGTACGCCGGCATCCTGCGGATCGGGTTCAAGCTGCTGGTCAATGACAAAGGCAAGTTCTCCGCCCTGCTGATCGGGATCACCTTCGCCGTGTTCCTGATGATGGAAATGACCGCGATGTTCGCCGGCATCCTCAACCGTGCCTATTCGACGGTCACCAATATCGGGGCGGCGATGTGGATCATGGACCCGGCGGTCAATACTGCCACCAGTCCGATCCCCATGCCCGATTACGTGCTGGACGCGGTGCGCAGCATGGACGAGGTCAGCTACGCGGTGCCGCTCTTTATCGGTGGCGCGCTGGTCAAGCTCCAGAGCGGCACCTATCAATCGGTAAACGTCGTCGGGCTGGACGACACCAGCCTGTTTGGCCGGCCCGAGGTCGAACAGGGCCGCATTCAGGACCTCTATGCCGACAACACGTTCATGGTAGTCGACGACGTTGAATTCCCGAAGCTGGAGAACCCGAAGATCGGCACGTCGTTCGAACTCAACGACCACCGCGGCACGATTGTGGGCATTGCCAGGGTCGCCTCGAACGGACTGAACGGCGTGCCGACGCTCTACACCACCTACTACCGCGCCATCGAGTACATCCCCTCGATGCGTTTCACCATGTCCTACGTGCTGGTGCGGCCCAAGAGCGAGGCCGGCGTGGCGGGCATCAAACAGCAAGTCGCCAAGCTCGGCTATGTCGCCTTTACCAAGGACGAATTCAACGAACGCATCAGCAACTACTATACCTATAAGACCGGTATTGGCACCAACATCCTGTTGATGACCGTGATCAGCTTTATCGTCGGACTGTCGATCTCGGGCCAGACCTTTTACACGTTCATCCTTGAGAACCTCGAGAAATTCGGCGCGCTCAAGGCCATTGGCGCAAAGGGGCGCGAGCTCATCTACATGATCCTGTTCATGGCGACCTTCACCGCGCTGACCGGCTATGGCCTGGGCGTCGGTCTGGTGACGCTGATGATCACGCTCGCCCGCTCCCGGCTGCCCAATTACGCGGCGATCATCACCTTCTGGAACCTGGGGCTGGCCCTTGGCATGGTCATACTCATCGCCGGAATCTCCAGCTATATCGGCGTGCGCAAGGTCCTCAAAATCGAGCCGTTCGACATTTTCAGGGGGTAGCAATGCCGGCACCGTCTCCGAATGAGACCCGGCATGGGGTGAATCCCCAATAGCCCCCGCGCAGTCTTGTTATGTAATATCGCGCCCGTGTCGCTGAGACGAAACGTCGCGCCGAGCCATGAACACGAAACCGAAATCCCACGAAACGGAGTTCGCCGCCAGAAGTGTTCCGAAGCCAAAAACGCTCAACCTGCGGCCGGCCCAAACCGGCCGCGGTTTCCGAAGCAGAGTCCACGGAGCGTTCGGCTTGGCGAAGAGCGCGGGGATGGAACTCGACCTCACATTTGCTTTCGGCGCTTCCTGAAATGACGCCTCCAAGGCAGCCCAACTCGACGCAACCCCCGCCGCGCCAAGGAGCGGGTGGCCTGCCTCTGGTACATGCCGGAGTCGGACCTGGTCTGGGCTTAACCTCCTTCGGCGGAAGGTCAATTCGGGATGAGGCCATGCCAGCCGCAGCGCAGGTTCCCGCTGCGGCTGGCAGCATCTGGGGAGTGATGCGATTGAGCATTCGCTGGGAGGATGAGGTCTGTTTCCCCAAGGTAATCGTCAAAGCTGACCCGTGATTTTATGTGGGCGGTCTATCAACAGCCATGAAGACGTTCCTCGTTCACGTCGGCGACGACAACTTCTGCCGGGTGCTTCCCAGGGAACTGGAGCGGCCAAAACCCGGCAATGGGCGGGTCAAGGTGATGGCGTTTCCCCCCCTGGGGATTCAGGTCCTTGCGCCGGTGCTGCGCCAACGTGGACACGCGGTGCGGATGTTTGATACCTGCCATCCCCGGATGAAGGCGGAGCACGTCGCGCAGGCGGTGGCCCGGGAACCACCTGACGCGATTGCCCTCTCATTTCTCTCGACGACCACCTACCCGGCGGTCAAGAGCATGGCCCGGCGGCTCAAGGCCCAGGCCTCGCACATACCGATTATCGCCGGCGGCGCCTTCGCCACCTTGAATGCGGACCGCATTTTGGGAGATTGCCCTGACATTGATTGCGTGGGGGTGGGTGAAGGCGAAGAACTCCTGCCAGACTACCTGGAACACCTCGATGCCCCAGGCTCCGTAGCCGGCCTGGTCTGGCGTCACGGCGGCAAGATTGTCCAGAACACCCCGCGTCCACTCCTGCGGGACCTGGACCAGTTTCCATATCCCGACCGGACCAGTCTGCCGATCGACTACATCGAGTCCCTGCCGCTGGATGTTCCGGCGGTGCTTTCGCTCGACAAGTTCTGCACGGTGCAGACCTCGCGCGGCTGCCCATACTCGTGCATCTACTGCGATATCCCCGCCCTGGGCCAGGGCCGGTGGCGCAGCCGTTCGCCGGAACATGTCCTTGGCGAATTGCAGGAACTCAATGATTTGGGCTATCGCTCGATTTACCTTACCGATGACCACTTCCTGATCGACCGCAAGCGAATTGACGGAATCTGCCGCGGCATCATCGAACGCAAACTGGAGTTTCACTGGGGCTGCGAAGGCCGGGCGGATTCGGTCGGCATCGAGCAACTGCCGGTCATGCGCCAGGCCGGCTGCACTTTCCTGGCCTTTGGCGTGGAGGCGGGGACGCAAAAGGTGCTCAATCGGCTCCACAAGAAACAGACCCCCGTGCAGGTGGAGCACGCGGTCAGGGAGGCCAAGCGGCAGGGCATCACCCGGGTCCACGGGTTCTTTGTCGTCGGCTCGCCCGATGAAACCGAAGCGGACATCCTCGAGAGTTTCCGCTTCGCCGCGCGTTTGGAGTTAGACACCTTTGGTTTCAATCGGTTGTGCGCCTATCGCGGGACGCCGCTCTGGCAGGAGTATGTCGCGCGCGGGATCATTGACGACGAGCGCGACTGGCACAAGTGGTTCAAGTGCTCGGACATCGACCCCGCCGCTCTGCCCAGCGCGGTGGTGAATCGACTCCGCGCAAAAGGTTATGGCTTGCTTTTCCTCCACCGGATTCTCAAGCGCCCGCTCCAGACCTGGAGACTTCTGCGCGCCTTCGCCCGCCACATGAAGATTTCCGATATCATCAGATTGCTGAGCAGTCCGTTTCGCCGGCGAACTTTGACCCGGAAACCCGAACTTCCGGCCTGGATGCTGGATGCCGGACGCCAGGAGCCGGACCGTCAAACGGTCTCGGCCGCTTAATGAACGCATTGCTGCTATATCCGAAGTTCCCGGACACGTTCTGGAGCTTCAAGCACGCCTTGAAGTTCATCCGCAAGCGCGCCTCGTTGCCGCCGCTGGGCCTGCTCACCGTGGCCGCGATGCTGCCGGGGCCTTGGGCCAAGCGACTGGTGGATGTGAACGTGCGCAAGTTCCGCGAGAAAGACCTGGCCTGGGCGGACCTCGTGTTTGTCAGCGGGATGATCGCCCAACGGGATTCGGCGCGCGAGTTGATCGCGCGTTGCCGGGCGGCGGGCAAGACCATCGTGGCGGGCGGGCCGCTGTTCACGGTCGAGCACGAGCAGTTTCCCGAAGTGGACCATTTCGTGTTGAACGAGGCGGAGGAGACGCTGCCGGAGTTCTTGCGCGACCTCGAGCGCGGCGGCGCGCGGCGCGTGTATGCGTCGGCGAGCTTTCCGGACCTGCGCCAGACGCCGGGGCCGCTGTGGGAGCTGGCCGACCTGGCGCGCTACGCGACCATGAGCCTTCAGTTCTCGCGCGGCTGCCCGTTCGACTGCGAGTTCTGCAACATCACTTCCATGTTCGGACATCGGCCCCGCACCAAGACCACCGCGCAGGTGATCGCCGAGTTGGACAGCCTGGCCCGCCTCGGCTGGCGGGGGTCGGTCTTCTTCGTGGACGACAACTTCATTGGAAACAAACGGGCGCTGAAGGAGGACCTGCTGCCGGCGCTCATCGAATGGCAGAAAGGGAAGCGCGGCGTCCCGTTTTTCACCGAGGCGTCGATCAATCTCGCCGACGATGAAGAGCTCATGCGGTTGATGGTCGAGGCGGGATTCAACCAGGTGTTCATCGGCATCGAGACGCCCGAGGAGGCCAGCCTCACCGAGTGCAACAAGCGCCAGAACCGGGGCCGCGATCTGGTCGCCGACGTGAAACGCATTCAGCGCGCGGGGCTCGAGGTCCAGGGCGGATTCATCCTCGGATTCGACCATGACACGCCCGGGGTTTTTGAACGGCAGATCGAGTTTATCCAGAAAAGCGGCATCGTCACGGCGATGGTCGGACTGCTGCAGGCCATGCCCGGCACCAAGCTTCACCAACGGCTCCATCGCCAAGGTCGTCTGCTCGGCGACACGAGCGGAGACAACGTGGATGGGACCACCAACTTCCTTTCCCGGATGAACCCCGAAACCCTGCGCCGGGGCTACAGGAGCCTCGTGGAATACATCTATTCACCCGGGCCGTATTACCAACGCATCCGGACGTTCCTGCGCGAATACCGGCCACCCAGGATGTCCAGCTCGTTGAACTGGCGATCGATCATGGCGTTTGTCCATGCCAACTTCCGTCTGGGCGTCCTGGGTCGCGAACGTTTCCATTACTGGGGCCTGCTGCTCTGGACCTTCGTCCGCCGCCCTTCCCAACTGTCCCTGGCCGTCACTCTCTCGATTTACGGCTACCACTTCCGCAAGGTCAGCCGGGCGTGCAGCCGCTAAGGGTTCATTCAGGTCTGTGACTCCCCAACTCGCAGGTTCGCCTCGCCGCCGGTCGCTACGCGTAACGGACTCGCCTAGCCCACGCGAATAGGCAACGTCGAGGGCTTCCGGTGGGCCTTCGGCGCTGGCTCAACCGGGCTCCGGGATGGGGCAGTGTCTCGTTTTGCCCAATAAGTATAAGTAACTCCCAGAAGCTCCCGGAATAACCTAAGATTAACTGAATTTGACCGGCTATGCACCGGTAGCCATTCTCCGGTTGAAAGCGGGCAAACTGCCCGGCTTTGGCTCCGCCCGCTGTGCAATTTGCCCAGAACGTAGCTCCAAGGAATCGGACACTCGAGCTTTTGACATCCACAACACATTGAATCGCAACGTACTGGAGGAGCAAAACCCGGCGGTACAGTTCAAGCTGGACCAAAGCGCATCGAGCACGTCGATCCGGCTGTTAACCGACGCGCATGCTGCCTGACCAAAGACAGTCAAAAAAACACACTAAGGGCTATGACCATACGAAAACCTCAAGACACATCGAGCAACCATGATGCAATCACCTGCCTCGCGTTCAGCCTTTGGGAGCGGGCTGGCCCCTTGTGCCGGTCATGGTTATTGTCCTTCTGTTTGCTCGCTGGAGTGTTGTTCCTTCCTCGACAGACGCGGGCCGCGGCCATCTCCTTTCTCCAAGCCGCCACCGGTTCGTCCGATGGGCAGGTCTCCTCCCTCGCTGCGAGCGCCCTGACGACGACGGCCGGCGACCTGCTGATCGCCGCGGTGACGTGGGACACGGGCGCCGGCAGCACGGTGTCCATCTCTGACAGTAAAGGGAACGTCTGGGCGAGCGCCACCACGCGCCAGGTTGACACTCGAAACAATCAAGCCCTCCAGGTCTTCTACGCCCCGAATATTGCGGGTGGGTCCGACAGCGTCAAGGTGGTCCCCAGCCCGGCCGCCAGTTGGGTCCGCCTCGTGGTCCACGAAGTGGCCGGCGTTGCGCCGAGTGCCCCGCTGGATAAGACCGCCGTGAACAACACGGGCAGCGGCACCTCGATCTCCATCGGACCGGTGACCACCTCGGCCGCCGGCGAGTACATCTTCACCGCGGCCATGAACGACGGCGCCACGGGCTCGGCCAACCTCTCGGCGGGCAGCGGGTACAAGTTGCGGGCTGCGGTGGCCTCCGGGGACAGCGAGCTGGCCTCGGCGGACCAAGTGCAGAGCGGGGCGGGGTCTATCTCCGCGGCCTGGACCTTGAGCGGTTCTTCGCAGAGCCTGGCCCAGATGGCCACCTTCAAGGCGGCCAGTGCCGCCTCCGGCTCGGCCCCAGCCATCACCTCTTTTTCGGCCACTCCTTCGACCATGTCCGCCGGCCAGTCGGCCCAGTTGTCCTGGGTGGTCAGCGGCAGCCCGGCGCCGACGCTCTCCATCAACAACGGCGTGGGAACCGTGACCGGCAGCTCGGTGTCCGTGTCCCCGGCGGCGGCGACGACGACCTACACCTTGACGGCCGTCAACGCCAGCGGCACCGCCACCGCTCAGACCACGGTGACCGTCGCTGCTGACACCCAGCCCCCCACGGTGCCTACCGACCTGGTAGCAACCACCCTCTCCTCGTCGCAAATCAACCTGACCTGGGCAGCCTCCAGCGACAATGTGGGCGTGGCGGGCTACAGGGTTTACGAGGGTGGTGTCCAGATCGGCACCGCCACCACGACGTCGTATCCGGATGCCGGTTTGGCCGCGTCCGCCACCTACACTTACACGGTGGCCGCCTTCGACGCGGCGGGCAATGTCTCGGGTCAATCAGCCTCCGCCTCGGCCACGACGTTATCGGCCAATTCCGCGGCCATCTCCTTTCTCCAAGCCGCCACCGGCTCCTCCGATGGGCAGGTCTCCTCCCTCGCTGCGAGCGCTCTGACGACGACGGCCGGCGACCTGCTGGTCGCCGCAGTGACGTGGGACACGGGCGCGGGAAGCACGGTGTCCATCTCTGACAGTAAAGGCAACGTCTGGGCGAGCGCCACCACGCGCCAGGTTGACTCTCGAAACAGTCAAGCCCTCCAGGTCTTCTACGCCCCGAATATTGCGGGTGGGTCCGACAGCGTCACGGTGGTTCCGAGCCCGGCGGCTGCGTGGGTCCGCCTCATTGTGCATGAAGTCGCCGGGGCCGCGCTCACCGCCCCGCTCGGTCAAACGGCCGTGAACAACGCGGGCAGCGGCTCCTCGATCTCCGTCGGACCGGTCACCACCGCCGCCGCCGGGGAGTACATCTTCACCGCCGCCATGAATGACGGATCGAGCGCCTCAGCCAACTTCTCTGCCGGCGCCGGGTACACCTTGCGCGCTACGGTCGCCTCCGCCGACAACGAACTGGCCTCGGCCGACCAGGTGCAGAGCGCAGCGGGGTCTGTCTCCTCGGCCTGGACCTTGAGTGGTTCTTCGGACAGCTTGGCCCAGATGGCCACCTTCAAGCCGGCCAGTGCCGCCTCCGGCTCGGCCCCAGCCATCACCTCTTTTTCGGCCACTCCTTCGACCACGTCCGCCGGCCAGTCGGCCGAGTTGTCCTGGGTGGTCAGCGGCAGCCCGGCGCCGACGCTCTCCATCAACAACGGCGTGGGAACCGTGACCGGCAGCTCGGTGTCCGTGTCGCCGGCGGCGACGACGACCTACACCTTGACGGCCGTCAACGCCAGCGGCTCCGCCTCGGCCCAAACCACGGTGACCGTCCAGCCGGCGTCTGGCGCCCCGGCCATCACCTCTTTCTCGGCCAGTCCCTCGACCATCGCCGTCGGCCAATCGGCCCAGTTGTCCTGGGTGGTCACCGGCAGCCCGGCGCCGACGTTCTCCATCGACAATGGCGTGGGCACCGTGAGCGGCAGTTCCGTGGCCGTCTCGCCGGCGGCCACGACGACTTATACCTTGACGGCCCAAAACGCCAGTGGCTCCGCCTCGGCTGAGACCACCGTGACGGTCGGGACTGGCGGGAGTTCAGGCGCCTCGCCCTATCCGCTGAAAGCCAGCGCCAACGGGCGCTACGTGATCAATCAGGCCGGCAATCCGTTCCTGATTATCGGGGATGCCCCGCACAGCCTGGCCGCCAACCTGGACACCGCCGACGCGGCCTATTATCTGAACAACCGGAGCGTCAACGGCTTCAACACGCTTTGGGTCGAGTCGCTGGTCAACCCTTACTGTAATGGCCGGGCCAATGGCAGCTTGATCGATGACGTCACCGTGCCGTTCACCGGGACGGTCGCCAGCGGGGTCAATTCCCAGGGGACGCCTTATTATGATTTGACGACGCCCAACCCCAGTTACTGGGCGCAGGTGGATTTGATTGTGAGCATGGCGGCGACCAACGGCCTCGAGGTGCTCTTGGACAGCCTGGACACTGGCGGGTGGCTGGACATCGCCGTGGCCAACGGCACGACCCGGTGCCAGGAGTATGGCCAGTTCCTGGGCGCCAGGTATGCCTCCTACCCGAACATCCTCTGGATTACGGGCAATGACTTTCAGGACTGGAGCGATGTGTCGGACGATGCGGTGATTACCGCCATCGCCAAGGGGATCCAGCAGGAGGACCCGAACCATTTGCAGACTACCGAGTTGGATTACTACGTGAGCTATTCGCTCGAGGACCATAATTGGCTGTTGCTGGCTACGGTCGACTCGGTGTATTCATATTATCCGACTTACGCGGAGTGCCTGGCGGCTTACAACGCGGCGGCGGTGCCGGCGATGC